>ERZ773005.1906-NODE-1906-length-9972-cov-2.772915_pt1 | contig 9972 bp, 9 predicted proteins | sample MGYA00580666_ERZ773005 | MGnify/ENA primary metagenome ERZ773005 (study PRJEB29015, sample SAMEA2737999) | human oral metagenome | biome: human oral; feature: human-associated habitat; material: dental | place: China | collected 2061 ... | reverse complement strand
ATCCAGGTAATCGCCCAATCATGGGTAAGCCAAATAGCAACTAGACCTGGCACAAGAACTACCAGAGCGTTGATGCGATACTCGCGAGAGTTCATAGTGCGAGGCTTATGGTGGTACAGCACCGCATATGAATTTACCAAGGGGAAAAACGCTTTCAGGAGCGCCAGAGACATCATCACGACTGCCAGCAGGTAGAGCATTACGACGAAGTATCCTTGAGGTCCATAGAGTTTCCCGATAGATGTCACAATATCTACTACTGAAACGTGCTGCCCCTGTGCAACGTTAATATTCTCCCAGATGCGTTGCCTCATGCTAGCAAAGCTCCACTGGTTTCCCGGAGTATTCATGCGTACTAGTGATAGGGCTAATGGTGCTGAAAGTGCAGTTACTTCTAAGGGGAACCAGAAGAACCGGGACGTTGCAGTATCCTTTAGCTTCTTAGATTTTTTCCCCACGATAATAACGGTAATACTCAAAATAGCTACGATAGCTAAGGCAACCGCCAAAATAGCATTCACTACTGGCCATGAGACCAGAAAAAGGGCAGCGACTAGAATAGGTATAGCGACCATCATGAGAATGTTTTCCGCGTCGTCATCGGGGTTTTTCTGCGGAGAATTATGGTTATGATGAGTCACGTTAGTACTCTGGTCAACATGATTATTGTCGCCTGAAACCTGCGCGACGGATCCATCTCCGTGATGATTCAACACTTGATTATTTTCTCCGGAGACATTGCCAATGCTTTGATTCACGTTGAGCACTCCGTTCTGATTGTCCCCATTTTTACATCGAGTCGGTTTAACTTTGACTGCTGCGTAAATACCGCCTGCAAGGGCGGTAACCCAACCGGCGATCAGCGTTGCGGTTGTGCTTTCTGCAATATTAATCCAGTTCATATCTTTCATTAACTCCTCTGCATTCAAGGTTCTGGAGCGGTCAGAGCCTTGAAGATTTAGATGATGGTATCCGCTCGATGTTTTTACGGTACGTCGTGTAAAACTCGTGATTCCAGGGGAAACAAAGTTACCCGGGGGTAACTTTTTCTGCGCTTTCCCGAGTTCTCTGCTGGGTCTAGTGTGTTTCTTGAAGGGGCGGCGAAAGAACTAACCCCACCAAAAGCGAAAGTATCCAAGTAGAGGGGATGTAAAGATGGCAAGATACAGCCGGAAAAGTCGCCATAACGGAAAAATCCGCCGGGAACTTTGCATGAAAGCTGGTAAGTCATACCGTGCAAAGCCCACAGGGCATTGCGGTAGAACTGGCAAGATGGGATACGCAGACAGGCTCGCAGCAATGATAGCGCTCAGTAGACGTGCTAGTCCTATGAATCGCAAGAGTAAACGTGAAGAAAAACGAGTCTATCGATGTCCCTTTTGTTCAATGTGGCATTTGACCTCAAGAGATCTGTTCCCGCCTAAAAACCAGAGCGGCAAGAAATCTAAGAAATCGGGAGTGAGGCAGAAGGTGCGCCCACAGCCTATAAAGTTATCTAGTTCTGGTTCGAATCCTCGGTTTTCAGTGAATACAGCAATAAAACCAGATGTGGGTCAAGAACTAGTTTTATGGTAGCCGCATGTAAATCGATACCTGATAGGTCCTGCGTGCTGTCAGGGTTGACAAATCGTAAGGTGCACTCGGTGCACTGTTTGTAGAATAGTGAAGTGGTGGCGTGACTTTTCGCCTCTGCTTCAACCACTTGGATATTACCCTCATGGGTAGCGATCTCAATGCAACGCACTAGGTGTTGCAAGAATTTTTTGAGAGTTAGGATAAATCCTCATGGCTCACGCCGAACAGCAGGCTCTTGACTTAGAGAGCATCAGCACAGATAAGACCTCTACCCGTAAGGGGCGTCCAAAAGGATCTTCAACAAAGAAAAAACCAGGTGTCTCTACGCCAACCACGTCGAAAGAACTCGCCGGTCACCTGTGGAAGGCAGCGGATAAGCTACGTGGCTCTATGTATGCTTCGGAGTATAGTGATTTTATTTTGGGCCTGATTTTCTTGAAGTATGTGGGTGATACGTTTGAGGTTACTCGCGCTCAGCTGAAGGATGAGCTAAGTGAAATGTACGACGGAGATGACCTTCTGGAAGCTCTAGAAGACCCGGACGAGTACTATGCAAAGGCAGCATTCTATGTGCCACGTGAGGCCCGTTGGACAGCGATTTCCCAGCAGGTGAAAAGCGGGGCAGTTGGGGAGCTTCTGGATCGAGCGATGATCGCGGTCATGGAGCATAACAAGAACCTGCAAGGCGCGCTGCCCGTAATTTATAACGGTGAGGGTGTAGATCAGCGCCGTCTGGCGAGCGTGATTGACTTGATCTCAAATACGAACTTTTCTGCAGTGCGTGATTCGGAGCACTCCTCAACGAAGGACGTTCTGGGATTCGTGTACGAGTATTTCTTGGGGAAGTTTGCTCGCAAAGAGGGACAGAAAGGTGGTGAGTTTTATACCCCGACTACGGTAGTGAATACTCTGGTGGGTATTCTTCAGCCGACGGACGGCACGCTGTATGACCCGTGCTGTGGTTCGGGTGGCATGTTCGTGCAGTCAAATGTGTTTGTGGAACATGCGGGTGGTAACTTTAAAGTCGATGACCAAGGTCGCCGTACGAAACTGTATGTATATGGGCAAGAGTCCATTCAAAAGACATGGCGGTTAGCCCGTCTTAACCTTGCAATCCATGGTATTGATGGAGATTTAGGTACCCGCTGGGGCGATACTTTTGTGGAAGATCGTCACCCTGCGAAGAGCTTTGATTTTGTGATGACGAACCCACCATTCAATGACAAGGACTGGGCTCTTAATACGGATGATCCTCGCTGGCGTTTTGGTATTCCTCCCGCTGGGAACGCTAACTATGGCTGGCTGCAGCATGTATGGTCGAAGCTGAATCCAAACGGTACCGCAGCCGTGGTGATGGCAAATGGTACGTTAACTGTTGAGACCAGTGGGCAGGGCGAGATTCGCCGCGCCATGATTGAAAATGATGCGGTCGCAGCTGTATTGGCGCTGCCCTCAAATATGTTTACGACCACGAGCTCTCCGGCATGTGTATGGATTCTGTCAAAGGACAAGAAAGCAGGACGGAACGGTTCAAAGGATCGCTCGGGCGAGATTCTATTCCTGGATGCCCGGAAGATGGGTCATATGGCGAGCCGCACGGAGCGCGTGTTCTCTGAGGCCGAGATCGCGAAGATTGCGAATACCTGGTGTGCGTGGCGCGGAGTGAAGTCGATGTATCACGATGACGGCACCTTGGCGGGTGAGGGCGAATATGTAGCGATACAGCCTTATGACGATGAGCCAGGTTTTAGCTTCAGTGCGTCACGTGAGCAGGTGGCGGAACAGGATTATGTTCTGACTCCCGGACGTTATGTGGGTAGTGCTGAAGTTGAAGCAGAAGATATTCAAGCATTGGATACTCGAATAGTAGATCTGCAGGCACAGCTCTTGGAACAGTTCGCGGAGTCTGAACGTCTTGCACAGGTAGTTCGAGAGCAGCTGGCATCGTTGGACCTTGACGGTCTTGGACCTGAAGAAGTGGAGAAGTAATGGCGATTTTAACGGACGCTCAGCGCGCGGCTGGGTGGAAAATTGTTAAGCTGGGGGATATAGCAGAGATTGTTATGGGAACTTCTCCTAAAGGGGAAACAGTAGTTGATTATCCAGCTGGTTTTCCTTTACTAAACGGACCCTCAGAATTTACAGATAAATACCCGCAGCCGGTTAAATGGACTGAAGCTGGTATAAGGTTTAGTAAACCTGGAGATATATTATTCTGTGTTCGAGCAACACTTGGAAAAATGAACTTTTCAGACCGAGTATATGCGATTGGTCGAGGGCTTGCTGCAATACGTGGTGAGTCAGTAGAATCTACACTATATATTTATTATGTCTTTAATGCAGTTATGGATGAAGTTATTTCACACGCAAATGGCACTATATATCTGAGTTTAACGAAATCTGATATTAATAATATATTTTTGCCATATCCACCAGAGAATGAACTGGGGCGAATAGTTAGTATTTTGGGATCTCTTGACGACAAAATAGAAGCAAATAACCGCATTATCCAAACTATAAATAATCTTGGGGACCATTTAACGAAAAAATATATAGAATCGGCATCTGAAGTACGTAAACTTTTCGAAATTGCTGACGTTACTATGGGTCAGTCACCAGCTGGCAATTACATAAATATAGACGGAAAGGGAATTCCATTTTTTCAAGGGAAAAAGGATTTTGGGTATCGTTATCCTGTGAATCGTACATATACTGATAAGCCTACTCGTATTGCGAGGTCTGGTGATATCTTGTTCAGTGTACGTGCCCCCGTGGGATCTATGAATCTTGTAATGGAAGAATGTTGTATTGGTCGAGGACTATCTTCTATCCGTTCATCAGTAAATCAAAGGGCATTATTATTTTATATTCTTAAAAATAGCCCTTATATATGGGAAGTTTTTGAGGGCGAAGGAACTATATTTAGCTCTATTAATAAAAAGGATCTTTCAAATTTGGCAATACCTTACTCAAATGGAGAAAATTCTAAATCCATAGGAGATGTTCTAGAAATAATTGAAATTTATATTTTTAGTTTAGTTTGCCAGAATATTTCACTTGCTGAATTACGTGAAGAACTCATAGAAAAACTTATTGTAAAAAGGTAAGAAAGGGAGCGTAGTTATGTCTAAGAATATAATAGAATGCGAAAGAAGATATGTCGAAATTTCCGTAAAATATTCCACCTTCCCAGAAATGAATTTAGCCAGCGGCTCTGCTGGATCGCTGTACTGAGCGTAGTTTCAATAATTTTTATACCACCGTTTGTCTCGTGTCTTCTTAATGACTGGATTGGTATACGCTTTGAGCAGGGTGACGGGTCAAAAGAAATCCGTACCGCGCTGCTCTATATGGCTGGTGGATTGATTGCTCTTGTCACCCTAAATGAGACTCATAGTAAAAATAAAAACGAAAAGGAGAAAAATGATAATGATGCTGAAAATATTAGGAATCAGATTGAAGTGCAGCAAGCTCAACTTGATATACAGAAGGAACAATTAAATTTTCAGCAGGAACAATACAAAGATTCTAAGATTCGAGAAGTTAATTCTTCCTTTGTAGACGCATACATTCAGTTGAGCAGTAGTTCTTTAACGGAACAACGGTTAGGAGCTAATAAGATACTCCAAGTAGTAGATGACTGGTTAAATATGGGGAATAAGAAGCAAGCTCAGTCTGTTTTAAATAATATATTTGAATATATCCGTAGAGGTGCGGTAGGAGATGGTAGGGTAAAGAATGAAGACTATCCATTCGAAAATGTTAAATGGATTCTTAGGGCGATTAAAGAGTATACGTCATATAATAATTTACAAAATAATACATCTCTATGGTCTGAACTTGATTACAATTTTGACAGGTGTTATTTTAACTTTGATGTTGATCTTTCTGGGGTGGATATACATGGAAATCTAAGCTTTCGAAATTCTAATTTTTTAAAATCTTTAGACATGAGCCGGTCTAGAGTTCAAAATGTAATTTTTGATAATACACATATAACGGAAAAAGGAATATTCACCAGGATCGATTTTGTAGTTGCAGATTTTTTGAATACTACGATTGATAAAGCTTCTTTTTCTGATGCAAAATTCAAGTCTGTTATATTTCAAAATACAAAAATAGAAGATAAGGCGGAAGAATATTCTATACATCATGTATTTGGTGGAGCTGAGATTTCGATGACTGGGCGTGGAAATATTTTTAATTTTACTAATGACTCTTTAGAAGAGCTTGTTGGATTGGCGCCAGGAGAACTTCCTCCTGGAGCAAGAAAGGGTGACTGCTATATGTTGTGTTGCGGCCACTCTGTACCGCATAAACACACCTAGATCTATCGATATATTAGATGTTTTGAATATCTGATGTTGTATCTGTCTAGAGATATTCTTGTTGCGCCTGTTCTCCAGATGATCGTGGTAGTGGTTTATATAAGTCGGGACCTATCATAAGTTGTATATGAAAAATATCTACTACAAGGGAGCTTAGGATTTTATGAGGGCGAGTAACTGGTTACCCAGGTTCAGCGTAGAAGTTATATTGTCCTGAATCTTGTGCCAGAATGTTTTATTAGTCGGAATTGCCAGTTAGACTATAGGGGAGAGGAGGGAAGCGATGAGTGTTAAAGTTCCTGTAGAGCCGAGTGTGCTTCGCTGGGCGCTTGACCGTGCTGACATGTCCGAGACTGAAAAGGCTTTTGACAAGCTACGTGTTTCTGAATGGCTCAGACAAGATAGTCAGCCAACCATTAGTCAGCTCACGAAGTTTGCCCAGAAGACCCATGTTCCCTTCGGTATGCTTTTCCTCTCTGAGCCTCCTGTTGAAGAGAAACCTCTCGCTGATTTTCGGTTCCGTGGTTCCGCACCAGAGAAATATTCTGCTGAGCTAACCGAAACCATCCTGGAACAGCAACGGCGGCAAAACTGGTACCGTGACTATGCTATTGCGCGTGGCTTAGAAGTGAATGAATATGTGGGATCTGAAACTTTAGCGAGCAACCCCGAACAGGTAGCCGACCGTATTCGTTATGATTTCGGGTACACTCCTGGGATGGTGCGCTCTGGAACCGAGGCACGCAAAGCAATTATAGAACTATTGGAAGAAAACGGTTTTCTCATCAGCGTTGCCGGAGTCGTAGGTTCCAACACTCACCGCCCCTATGATCCGAATGAGTTTAGTGGATTTTCGCTCTCCAATGACTATGCGCCCACTATTTTCGTTAACGGTCGAGATACTAAAAACGCCCAAATCTTTACATTATTGCATGAGCTGGGGCATCTTCTGCTAGGGGAGAGCGGAGTATCTGTCTCCGGCGGCGAAGAGGTACATCAGCAGCATGCAGAGCAACAGGCTTACAACGAACGTTGGTGTGACTCCTTTGCTGCACATTTTTTAGTTCCTTCTGCAGAGATACGCAAAAAAGTACGAGCATTACCCGGCGACGGGGATGAGATAACAGAGGACTCGATAGAGAAACTGGCATCGCATTTCTGCGTCAGCGTCTTGACGATCCTCAATAGTTTGCTAAATGAAAAGCTTATAACGTGGAATAAGTATACCAAGTTATATGAGCCCATGCGTGAACAAGCTATTGCTTATGCACAAGAAAGCGGTAAAACCTCTGGCGGAGGTGACTATTACCGCCCAAAAATCTATGCTCTAGGTAAACGGTTCGCAAGTGCAGTTTTTGCCGACGCTGCTAGTGGGCGCACCACATACACGGAAGCGCACCGCCTGCTTGGTGTCCCCAAAACAGAAACCTACGAGAAGCTCGCGCAGAAGGTAAGGGAAGCATAACGTGTCTCCTGATACTATTTTTCTCCTTGACACTAACGTGTTAGTGGAAGCTCACCGCAGATACTATGCACGCGATATAGTTCCTAGTTACTGGAAATGGCTCCACGATGAGATCGCTCAACGGGGACGGATCATCAGTATTCTTCCCGTTTATAAAGAGCTCATTGCTGGCAAGGATGAACTCGCGCAATGGGTTGCAGAAAGAAAAGAGTATTTTAAACCTTTGACAGCAGAAAGCGTAGCAGCTTTGGGAACGGTGGCTAACTGGGCGCAGAACAAAGACCAGTATAAGCAAGCAGCAAAAGATGAATTTCTGCGTGTTGCTGATAGCTCGCTCGTCGCTTTTGCCAAAGCGCACGACTACAGGGTCGTGACTCTTGAGCAACCCGCGCCAGAATCTAAGAAAAGAATTCTGATACCAGACGCCTGCCATGCCCATGGAGTAAAGTACTGCGGTCCTTTCGAGATGATGAGGTCTCTTGGTGGATCAATCTGATGGGCTGTCACCATCTGGTACATGGTGAAAGCCCGTCAGGCTGGCAGGAACCCGCTAGTATTTTGCTCCCGAAGGAACGCGATGATAATCATTCTGAGTCATAGTGTCAGGGAGTTGAGTAGAAGCCGTCACAATGTTGTACAAGAGGTATATTGGAGAAAAAGCTACAAACATTAATGACTCCATAAGTGCTACCAGACTTTCAAACCTCGTAGACCTGCGTTCGGGGAATTGATGCGAATTGCCAAAAATAAAAACTATCACTGAAATACTTAAAATTATGATCCATTCGAAGGGAGTAGTCCCACGTAGTGTGATCATTGTTAAACTTAGCATAATCCATGTGGGTGAGTAGGATAATGAAATCTCTGACCTATGAATGTAGGATACATGGGAAACCCCGATGAGAAAGTTAGCTACGCAAAATATAAACACACCATTGAGCTGAGAAAATTCTTGAACTATCGTGTACCACTGCGTATCAAGGTGAGCATAGCGAAAGATTTCGTTAAGAGCCGAAAGAAGCGAGATATTTGGTATTGCCGCTTCAGTAAATACACACCACATGAGCGAAGCAACAAGTACATCAAATATACGTACGTTCTTCGGGAGGATATTTTTAATAGTATTTGCAAAGAAAGAAGTGAATGCTTCTAAGGGAACTGCCATGGACGCCTCCTAATATTTTGAACGATATGATCCCTTCTTCCTACGAAAGGAACCTTTAGACACAGTTCTAACGTATAACTCTTCGAAGGGCCTCGCCACCAAACTCGTCATCCTCCAGCATCGCCGCTGGGTGCGGCACGGTTTATGCACATTTCCTCCAGGATTTTGCGATAATCAAAATCAGAGAAAACCTCACCACCACAGCATATTTTGTTGAAATGTAAAATTTTTGCAGGAGAGATATAGAGATATATGGAGGACCTTCCCGCTCTTGTCTCAGGCTTCTCCCTGAGCCGTGCCCGGCTGGCTGCCGCAGCGGGAGTGAGCGAAGCAGCCATTAAAAAGCTCACCAAGAAAGAACTTGTGCCTTCTCTCACCGCCAAGAACGACATCGACTTGAGTCTCACCTTCAACATTATGCTGGGTCTTGACGATCATGGAAACACCACAGGTAAGAACCGAACTAAAACGGCGAGCCCCAAAGAATTCGCCTGTAACTTGCTTCGTGAACGTTTCCTTGCTGAGTTCACCAACACCGCCGATCCGATAGGGGTTATTGAGCTCCTGAGTTCTCTCGTTATGCTGTACACCCCGCTTGAGCAAACGGTCGAAAACCCACTTGCTATTCTTGAAGTCGCTTACGTTCAACATCCAAAAACTAGGCTCGAGCTTAAGACATCAGAAACAGAGCCTTTATCCCAGAACTCTGTACGTGTATATCGAGAACCTCCAACATGGCTTAATATTGAGGCGTTCCCCGAAGAACAGCGTCCATTGATCACAGATATCGTGGTTCCTGTGTGGAACAGGGGGATGAAAAACTCACATATCAAGATCTTTCTAGTCCCGAAGGATTGCAGCACCTTATATGCATCTATGCCTTCATTGCAACTAAGGGAATAAGAGAATGATAATAAGTTTATTAAGATACAAAATATTCAATAAAAATATCAAATTACGATTAAAATATGCCTTACTTAATCATAAAGTTCTGCATTTATATTGGCAAAAATTTGATACTTGTCGAGAATTTATGATTCATCGAAATGGCATAAAATATAATCTTTGTCGTAAACTATTGTAAATAGTATTTTGGGGAGGAAAAACTATTCTTGAAGTATATAATGAAATGCTAGAAGTATAATAATAGTAAACAGTAGATTCATGGTACGAATCACGCCTAACTTTCCTTTATTTTGGCAAAGATGCTGGCATCAACTGCGGCGCATTTAAGACGGAGATTTTGGGATTTTATATAAGCTTTATTCGACGGTAGCGATATGGGTGAGTTCCCCATCCCACCGCGGCAGCTCATGGGTAAGAAACTCTGGTTTGAGCGGATAATCCGCCAGGGATTGAAGCGGCAGCCACACGCAGGGGTAGTGGTGCCCTTCATCGCGGGTGGTTATTGGGACCGCTTCAGAATCAACATCTACGAG
>ERZ773005.1904-NODE-1904-length-9975-cov-5.884778_pt1 | contig 9975 bp, 4 predicted proteins | sample MGYA00580666_ERZ773005 | MGnify/ENA primary metagenome ERZ773005 (study PRJEB29015, sample SAMEA2737999) | human oral metagenome | biome: human oral; feature: human-associated habitat; material: dental | place: China | collected 2061 ... | reverse complement strand
TATCTCTACCGAGAGACCGGCTTTAGCAAACAGCCCCAGCGCATATTAGGACCAGCCGGCTGGCAGGAAGTGTATGAATTAAAAATATAAAGCTATCCCCGGTTTGAAAAGAGCTGGGGATTTTTATCTCTACCGCCAGAAGAAACTATAAAACAAGGTGCTTCTGTGCTATAATGAGAGGTATAAAATGAGACCAATATCCAATGAAATACTAAGATAGAGGAGTTAGATGAAGAAGACCCAAGAATTGGAAATCGAAGAAGCAGTTGATTAATATTGTATTTCTATTTCGTTTTGCAGTTAACTTGTTATTAATCTCTTTATCTGTAAAGCTATCTATGTTATACTTAGGCTATAGATTTTCATTTATCTAGTAACAACCATTTTTATAAAAGAGGTACCATTTTGAATTTTAGTTTAGCAAATAAAATAAGAAAAAAAGGACTTAATTATTGGGATTTTAAAAATGTAACTGCTTCAGGTATCCATAAAATTAGTGCGTATCCAGCTACAATGGTACCTGATATGCAATATGAATTGATTAATTTAATTAAAAGTGAAGATTCGTCCATTGCAAATATTCTTGATCCATTCCATGGCTCTGGAACGACACTAGTAGAGGGGGAAAAGAACAACCTTTCTCCTATTGGCATAGATATTAACCCTTTAGCTAATCTTATTACAAAAGTTAAGTTACAAGGTGTTAATAAACAGTATATCCATTTAGCAAATAAAAAAATTGAACAATTTTTAAAAAATAGCGATTCAGAGTTTGACAAACACTATTTTTATAATATAGAAAAATGGTATCGTCAAGACTTTATACTGACGTTTAGTAAAATTCGTTGTGCTATCCAGAGAGAAAAATATAGATATGTAAGACAGTATTATTGGGTGTGTTTAATTAATATTTTAAAAAAGTATAGTAATACACGAAGTTCGACGTTTAAATTGCATATAAAAGAGCAAAGCTCTATTGAAGCGATGAAAAATCATATCATTATTGATTTTTTAAAAAGTATTAATGTTTACTTTCAATATTTACCTGACTATAGTAGAAATAAAAAAATCAATTTACAGATAGGAAAATCTGAAGAAATTTTATTTGAAATGAAGAATAATTCAGTGGATTTGATTGTTACTTCTCCTCCGTATGGAGATAATTCAACTACTGTAACATATGGACAGTACTCTATGCTACCGATATATTGGATTGATAGGAAGGATTTGGAGGTTTTTTCTGAAAATTTAATAGATAATTATTCAAGTATTGATTCAAATAGTTTAGGTGGAACTGGCAAAAGAAATAAACAAAAGCATCAGTCGCACTATTTATCTGAGTATCTTGAAAGTATATCCCAAGATAAGCGAAAAAAAGTGGAAAATTTTATAATAGATTATTTGGAAGTGATGGCGCAAATGGGGCGTGTCTTAAAAAAGGATAAGAGAATAGTTTTAACCTTGGGCGACCGACGTGTTGATAATAAGGTGGTACCATTGTCAAGTATTACACAGGAATATTTTGAAAATAATGGTTTTGAGTTGGAAATTTCTATTACACGTAATATACCTATAAAGAGAATGCCGAGGCGGGTTTCTAAGGTGAAAGACAATTCTGTGGAATCAATGAATCAAGAATATGTCTTGATATTAAGAAAAATAAAGGAGATTTAGATGTCTAATAATGTTGAACAGGTACCTATTACTGTAGCAGGTAATATACTGAGTGAATTGTCAGAAAAAATTCCTAATAATATTATAGCCTTGAATGAGTTGATAAAAAATGCCTATGATGCTAAATCACCTAAAGTGGATATTGTCTTAGATTCAAAGACAAAGCAACTAACCATTCGAGATTATGGTGAGGGGATGGATAAGGAGGGAATTGAAAAATTATTTCATATTTCTAGCAGTGATAAAAAATATGGGAAAGCTATACCGTATGACAGTGAGACTCAACGGTTGACACAGGGATCAAAAGGTCTAGGTTTTTTATCCGTTTTTAAATTTGGAAAAAGAGTATCATGGAAAACAGCTCAAAATGGTCAAATATCAGAATTTGCCGCAGATTTTGATTCTCTAGTTACCGAATATAATATAACAGATAAACAGTTAGATATTACGGTTTCAAATTCTGATAGTTTTAGAGGTACATTGATCCAAATTGAAATTGATGATTATAATGTAGAGACTTTAAGTAAGTATTTTAGTGAAGAAAAAAATCGTAATAAGATTTTAAATTCTTTTATTGATGATAAAATACAAGATGGTAAAATTTCTGCTGACCAAAACTTTATCATAAATTTTAGTGTAGATGGGGAGTCTAAATCAACCGATTATAAAATTCAATTAGGAGAACAAAATAGCTCACAACAATTATTTAGAATACGATATTCTTCTGATAGTCAAAAGATTGTTTTTAGTAAAGAAAATCAAGATATATATTCGGAAAAAATTACCTTTAATTCCAGTAAATATTCTATTGATATGGATTTAGTTGCTTATTCTTTGAAGGCGAATGGGAAGAGTAACATTAATTCGTTGTTTTATAATCCTAATACTAACGAGTTGACTCCTCTAATTTATATCAATAATAACTTATTTAACAATTATACTTTGTTTAATACAGAGTTGATGACAACTAAAAAATATAGTGAAGTATTAAAACAATTAATTGGATATATTTCAATTAAGTCTAGTGACTCTTCAATACAATTTAACTCAGATAGAACTCAATTTGCCCAAAGTGAGCTAACAGATGAAATTACACGATTTATTGAAAAATTAAATGAGGAAACTCAAAAAATTGGTAGTTCGTTAAAAAATGAATTAAGAGACTTGGATGCATTCATTCAAAAACAAATTCCCGAAGCAGAAACTTCACAATTTGATAATCTTCAAAACTATATCAAAGAAGATTTTAAATTAAAGCGGTTTATCAAATTTGAAAAGCAAACAAACAAAATAAAGTGCACTTTATTTGATAAGTCTATTACACTAGATATTATTCCTAGAGTTAAAGAAGAGATAGATTTGGGTGCAGTTGAAGTATGGATTGTTATCAATGGCTTAAACAAGAAGAATACTAATTTAAAGGAACTAATCCAAGTTGCAACAGAAATTCGCTTTAATGGTGATAAAGTTAATGAATTTAATGAAACACAAGAAGGTGAATGGCTGATTAAGAAAGAGACAGATTCCACAATAACTTCTCTAAAGATAATTGTAAGAAAGCCAATTCAGCCTAATATAGATATAAAAAAAATAGATTTATTATGTAATATTGATTACGATTTAGACAGAATTTTCACTTTGTATAATAGTTTTGGAATGGCACAGGATAGAATAGAGCCCGATATAAAAACAAATGGCAATAATACAATCAGATACGATAGTAGAGAAGGAAAAATAAGATTTGGAAGAACTGGAGAGCAAACCATAACTGTAAGTGCAAAGGATAAAGATACTAATCTCAAGTATGAAAGTGATTTTACTTTTAGGATAAAATTACCTGAGGAGTACGAAATAAAACCTGAACAATTAAAACAGTCCTTGATTAGATTGCCAATCACCGAAACTCCAAATTTTTCTTCAGATATCAAAGTTTTAATAAATGAAATTAACGAGTTATTTAAGACTGATTACAGTATTATTCCTGTAATTTCTTATAGAACTCTTATAGAACTGACAGTTAATGATATATTAAATAACATTGGAGAAGAAAAGAAAACAGATTTATCAAAGAACTATAATAAAGTGATTTCAATAGCAGAAGATAGAATCAAGAATTCACGCCTTGATGATAAAGATAAGCAGATACTATTAGGCATATATAAATCTATTCAGTCTCAAAGTGAAGTAAATGCTTTTATTGCATTTTTAAACTTATCTGTACATAACGGAGCTAGAATAATTACAAAAGAAGATGTAAAAACAAAAACACAAGAAATACAGTTACTCCTTGTATTATTGCATTTGACAACTTTATAATAATTACAAGGCTTTAAAGTTAAAATTAATTTGACAAATAATATCCAATAAACATCCTATCACAAACCAATCAAACTGGTGTATTCTGCGCTTGTTCTGATTGGTTTTTTCTTATTTCCGGATTTTAAGATGTATTTGTTCTGTATTTCAAATAAATAGATGATTGAAACTTTATCATATAGCTTTTCTTGACTATAACGTTCGTCATTATTACGTTTTTGTTACATTTGTTAGGAGTGTATGAATTGTCAGAAAATTTTTATTATAATATGGTTTATAAATAAAGTAAGGAGACTTCTATGCAAAGACAACGTTTTTCACTCCGTAAATACAAGTTCGGTTTGGCTTCTGTTCTGCTGGGAACTGCTCTGGTTTTTGGTGCTGGACAGGCTCGGGCGGATGAGCAGGCGACAGCTAGTTCGTCAGGGCAAGGCCTGCCGACTGCCGCTGTGGTATCAGCAACTGAGCCTGCTTCTCAAGCAGCTACACCTGAGAGTCAGCCGGCAAGTTCAGCTACTGTGGAGAAAGCACCAGCTTCTTCTGAATCGGCTGCTTCAAGTACAGATCAGGTTAGTCAGCCTTCTACGGCAGAGGCTAAGGAAGCAGCTGCAGCTCCTGTAGAAAAAGGAGCGACTTCTTCATCAGAAGAGGCTTCTTCAAGTGCTGAGAAGGTAACTCAGCCATCTGCCACACAGACCAAGCCAACAGCTCCAGCTAGTCCGACAGCAGAGTCTCCGTCAGCCGCAAACTCAGAAAAGCCTGCTGCTAATCCTGATGCAGTAGCAGAGTCACCAACTTCTCGCGATGCTAAGCCAAGCAGCATCAGTACCAATGAGATTATCAAGGTTCCTCAAACCTGGTCTCAAGGCTATAAAGGTCAAGGCCGTGTGGTAGCCATTATCGACTCAGGTTTGGATGTCCATCACGAGGTTCTGAAGATTTCTGATCCGTCAAAGGCCAAGTATCAGACAGAGGCAGCTCTGGAAGAAGCCAAGAAAAAGGCCGGCATTGACTACGGGAAGTGGTACAACAACAAGGTTGTCTATGCCTATAACTATATCGACGGTGATGACAATGTCAAGGAAAAGAACAGTTACTCACATGGTATGCACGTCACAGGGATTACAGCGGGAAATCCCAACAAGAAAGCTCCTAATGATGAGTATGTCTATGGTGTTGCGCCAGAAGCACAGGTTATGTTTATGCGGGTCTTCTCTGACCGTCAACGCACAACTAGTGACGCTATCTATATCAAAGCCATTGATGATGCGGTGGCTTTAGGGGCTGATACCATCAATATGAGTCTAGGTTCAGCAACAGGTTCGACGGTTGATGTCAGCCCTAGTTTGCAGGCGGCTATTGAGCGTGCTCGGGCTAAGGGAGTGAGTGTGATCATTGCGGCGGGTAATGACAATACCTTCGGAAGTGAATACTCTAAACCGCTGGTTGAAAATCCAGACTATGGTCTAGTTGGCAGTCCTTCAACAGTAGAAAGCTCTATCTCAGTCGCTTCTGTCAATAACACTGTTCTGACAGAGGAAGTCATGGAAGTTCGTGGTCTGGAAAAGAATGATAAGCTTTTGAACGGTCATTTCAGCTACTCCATGGGTGAGACAAATGCAACCTTTGAAAAGGGCAAAGAATATGAGTATGTCCATGTTGGTCTTGGCCGTGAAGAGGACTTTGCTGGTAAGGATCTGACAGGGAAGCTGGCCCTTATCCAGCGTGGTTCCTTTACCTTTGCTGAAAAAGTCAGAAATGCTATCAGCCATGGTGCTGTTGGTGCTCTGATATACAATAATGTTGACGGAGCTAACCTGACTATGAGCCTGGACAGTGAATCTAAAAAGGTTCCGTCAGCCTTTATCAGTAAGGAATATGGAGAGGCTTTAGCAGCTGGTAATTACAAGGTGATCTTTAATGGTCTTAAGGTCAATCGGCCGCATCCAGGGGCAGGTAGTCTGTCTGACTTCTCTAGTTGGGGCGTAACGACAGATGGTTTGCTCAAGCCAGATGTGACAGCACCAGGTGGCGATATCTACTCTTCGCTTAATGACAATACCTATGGCTCTATGAAGGGAACCAGTATGGCTACGCCTCATGTGGCTGGTGTAGCGGCCCTGGTCAAGGAATATCTGCTTCAGCACTATCCAGACCTAACACCTGCTCAGAATGCCGATTTGGTCAAAGCACTCATCATGTCTACAGCTAAGCTGCACGTCAACAAGGAAACTGGTGTCTACACCTCTCCGCGTCAGCAGGGAGCTGGTATCGTAGATACGGCAGCGGCTATTTCTACCGGCCTCTATGTGACAGGGGATAACCAATATCCTAGCGTTTCCTTGGGCAATGTCCAAGACAGCTTCACTTTTGATGTTACGGTTCATAATATCACTGATAAGGATCGGACGCTGAAGATGATTGTCAATACCAACACGGATGCGGTCAAGGATGGCTACTTTACCCTGACACCTCGCAAAATAACTGAAACGGTCTGGCCAGAAGTTACTGTCAAGGCTCATAGCAGCCAGAAAGTGACGGTCAAGGTAAATACTGCTAAGTTTGCGGAAGAGTTGATCAAGCAGATGCCGAATGGCTATTTCTTAGAAGGCTTTGTCCGCTTTGTCGATCCAGCAGATGATGGTGATGTGGTTAGTCTGCCTTTTATGGGCTTCCGCGGGCAATTCCAAGATTTGCCAGCTGTAGAAAGACCAATCTATGATTTGGTCCAAGAAGGTAAGTCAGGCTTCTATTACCCAGTGCCAGAGGACAAGAGTATCCTGTCTGATGACAATGTCTCTTCCCTTGTGACAGAGTCAAGTGATACACTCTACTCTACCGGTCGAACAGCTGCTCGCAGCTCAATTGTACTGGGAACTGCAGAAAATGCTGATGGTAAGCATGTGCTGCAGCTGGGAGCGGATGGCAAGATTCGTCTGGCCTTCTCCCCTAATGGAGATGGCAATCAGGACAGCATCCAGTATCGGACAGTTCTCTATCGAAATATCAATAATCTGACAGCTAGTGTCTATACGGCAGATGATAAGGACTATCGCTTCCCAATCTGGCAGAGCAGCACGATTAGAGAAGGCCGCAAGAACTATTATAGTGGTCAGTCAGACAATCCTAAGTCCTACCTACTAGAGGATACATACTGGGATGGTCGTGATAGCAAGGGTGAGAAGTTGGAAGATGGCCTCTATACCTATGTGGTTCGCTATACGCCAGATGTACCAGGTGCTAAAGAGCAGCAGATTAGCTTTAACCTGCAGATTGATAATCAGAAGCCTTTGATTAGCTCAGGCTATATCAGTACCAAGGATGGTGCGGAAACCTTTACGGCTCGTAAGCCAAAAGATGTCGGCAACGGCGGTATTTTGAGAGAACAGGTCTTCTATCTGCAAGCAGATGAAAAAGGGAAAGAGACCTATAAGGCCGTGGATGATTTTGGCATTGAGCGTGATTACGAGCGTCGAGTTTACATCTCAGCCAATGCGGATGGTAGCTACACCTTGCCAAAAGGAGTGGACAAGTCTAAGATTTTCTATGTGGTAGAGGACTATGCGGGTAACCGTGATGCCATAGCTCTGTCAGACCTAGTCAGTGCTGAAAATGATGGTCGTATCCGTGTCGCTCTGGTAGATGCTAATACGCATCAAGATGTATCGTCGACCTTTGTCTATCGAATCAAGGATAGCAAGGGCAAGTATGTCGAACTGGACAAGGGCAAGCAAATCAACGCTCTGCCATTTGGTCGCTATACAGCAGAGATCTTTACTTATGATAAGGATGGGCTTCGTTTCTACAGCGATCTGACTCAGGAGTTTGAGCTGACAGCCCAAGATAGCTTTAAGACGATTGAGTTTCTAGTCAAGAAGCTAGTCTTTGCACCAGTCAGCGTTGCCTTTGATCAAGCTGTTCCGAAGAATACCCAAGTGGTTCTCAAGAATAACAATGGCGATGCCTATACGCTTCCAGCAGAACTGTTTGGCAAGCATGCCTTTGGAAGATCCGTAGCAGCTGGATTTTACTCGGTCTTTGTCAACCTGCCGACTGGTTATGAGCTCTGGGAAAGCGAGCCGACTGTTGAGGTCAAAGAAGGTAAGAATAACCTGCTGAAGCTGGGAGTTATCGTCAAGTCAGGCTTGCTGGCAGCTGTTAATCAGCAGTCTAGTCTAGTCGGCACTGCTCAGTATTACAATGCTTCTGCAGCGAAGCGCACAGCCTACGACCAAGCCTATCAAGCAGCTAAGGAAGCTTTGACAAGCAAACTGACCCAAGCGCAAGTTGATGCCGTAAGAGGTAAGCTAGAAACAGCATCTGCTGATCTAGACGGCAAGGACTCTGATATTGCTGCGGTTAAGGCGGCTGTGGAAGCTTATGCAGCTACTACTAAGACAGGTACTTATGCCAATGCTAAGGATAGGGCTCGTCGCGCTTATGACAAGGCCTTCCAAACAGTGGCTCTGCTCTTGGTGCAGGATAAGGTGACCCAGGAGCAAATCGATACTGCCCTATCTCAGCTGACTACAGCAGAGAAGAAGCTGGATGGCAAGGCGACTAACTTTACTAATCTCAAGAAGCTAGTCGATGATGAAGTGCATTACCAAGCCATCAGCAATAAATTTATCTATGCGACTGACGCGGTTAAGGCGGCTTATCTAGAGGCATATGCACAGGCTAAGGAAGTTTTGGATAATCCAGGTGCCAGCCAGGAAGATGTCAAAGAAGCCATTGCCAATCTCAGAGAGGCAAAAAGAAAACTCGATGGCAGAAAGCCAAGAGTTGTGAGACCGAAAAGACCTAAACAAGTCTAATTGGTTTTCAAGTGAGTTAAAATCCCTTAAGTTGAAACTTGAGGGATTTTTCGATAAGTATTTTACATTGGCTCTATTTTCTGCTATAATCTTTTTTAGAAAGAATTCTCATTGTCTACTTTTTAGCGAGTTCGGGATAGTGTGAGCCGGATAGGGAAGCAGTGAAGATGGCGCTTTCGGATATAATTTCAAAAGTAATGAAGTAATAAATTAGGGTGGAACCGCGTCTTGACGCCCCTAGGTGAAATAGCCTAGGAGTGTCGGATGTGGTTCTTTTGCTTACTGAGTCTATTGTTCGAAAGAAAGGAGATTCGTGGAGAACCTTTATCTTGTAAAAGACGAGAACCAATTAGCAGCTTTTCGAGATTTCGTCGCAAAGAATTCCGCAAAGTTGCAGGCTTATCTAACATTTTTAAAAGACGAGTTTGCGGTTTATGACTTGCCGCAAGCCATCATTTGGTCCGATTTTGATTCTGCTACGCAGATCATTCGGGAAATTCCTGTACCAGCCTATACAAATGATAGGCGGATGGTTATGACTCCCGAATTGACGGTTTGGAAAGATGTGTATCTCCTTCAGTTGGAGAATTACGAGACCTCTCACCAAACTCGAGCAATAGAAAGCCATTATCAGTCTTTGTCTGAAAATTCTCTCTTACAGATTGTGGGCCATGAGTTGGCTCATTGGTCAGAACATTTTTCAGATGATTTTGATGGATACGGTGCCTATATCTGGTTTGAAGAAGGGATGGTTGAGTATATTAGCCGCAAGTATTTCTTTACAGATGAGGAATTTCGAGCAGAAAAAGCTTGTAATCAGTCTCTCGTAAAGCTCTTTCAGAAAAAGCACGGTTGGCACTCATTGAATGATTTTGGCACTTCGACTTATCAAGGGAATTATGCTAGTATTTTTTATGAATACTGGCGCAGTTTTTTGACAGTCGACAAGCTAGTAGAAAATCTAGGCAGTGTGCAAGCGGTCTTTGATTCTTATCATCGGTGGGCAAATACAGATAAAACACTTCCCTTGTTGGATTGGTTCATACAGCAGAAAATAATAGACAAAGAGATATAAACAAACTAAAGGAGTAAAAAATGTCCAAGAAACTTACCTTTCACCTCGCCAAAGTCAATTGCGAACCTAAAGGTTCGATTGACTAACGACAAC
>ERZ773005.1901-NODE-1901-length-9982-cov-2.939861_pt1 | contig 9982 bp, 8 predicted proteins | sample MGYA00580666_ERZ773005 | MGnify/ENA primary metagenome ERZ773005 (study PRJEB29015, sample SAMEA2737999) | human oral metagenome | biome: human oral; feature: human-associated habitat; material: dental | place: China | collected 2061 ... | reverse complement strand
AAACAACACAAAAAAGACCACGCTACTTACCGTGGTTTGATGAAAAAAATCGGTCACCGTCGTAACTTGTTGGCATACCTTCGCCGCACAGACGTTAACCGTTACCGTGAGTTGATCAGCTCACTTGGACTTCGTCGTTAATTCAAGATACAAGTACTTAGGCCTTGTATCTTGAATAGGATTTTAACCCGAGTTCAGAACAGCTCTCTAAATCTAGAGAGCTGTTCTTTTTATCCTTTATTCAGAATCTATAAGACATCCTCGTTTAATTTTTTGTATTCATCTAAAAAAGTGCTCTAATAAAACCTCCAGATTTAAGTTCTGTAGGTTTTTCTATGTTAAAATTTTTTTGATTAATGTTTTAAACTGAGGGAGTTGATGAATTGCAGTCCCGACAAGGAGACCTAACATATTTAAGACGATATCTCCTAAATCAAATATTCCCAGATGTCCGAAGTATTGGATGGATTCAACGGAGAAAAGGGCGATGAGACAGAGTAGGAGATTACTCATTCGGGAAGAAAAGAGGAGCCCTAGGGGGATGAACATTAATAGGTTCATGATGGGAACAAAGTGGCTGCCCAAGTATAGTTCCTGAGCGAAGGAAAGAGGATTAAGGGATAGCCCTTGGATGCCGATGTTTTTCAAGAAAAGTAGGTAGAAGAGGGAAAGAAAGTAAATGAAGTAAAGTAGGAGAAGTGTTTGTTTTTTTATTTTCCTAGTGAGAAGGAGTTTCAAAAAAGCGTAGACGAAGTACCCCAGTGAAATAATAATGACTAGGTTTAGGAAAACTTGGAAGTAGGGACCGTAATGGGCGATATAATGAACATATTGTTCCAAATGTCCTCTGTAAAACCAGTAAGACAAGCCAAGTGAGATGATTCTTAGTAGGATGTTACTCAATACTTTTTCCACTTTTCCCTTCCTTTTGCATATGATGAGTACACATTATATCAAAAAAATGTTTAAAGAAAGTTAAGAAACTGTAACGAAGATTTTATAGAATAAGTGGATAGGGCAAAATCAAAGGCTAAAAAAGGAGTTCGTCTTATGAATAAAAAGGTTTTGGCGACAGCTGGAATTGCAGCACTTGCAGTTTCTACTTCAGTTGCTAAAGCTGATGAGGTAACGACAAATGGTCAAGTCTCAACAACAGCATCAGTATCATCGACAGCTACACAAGCTATCCCAACTCAATCACAAGTAGAAACGGCTAGGGAACAAGCAAATGCTGCAAGTCAAGCGGTATCGCATCAAGAGTCGGTAATCGCTAATCACGAAGAGACTATCAATCAGGCTAAAGCAAGCTTAGCGACTGCAGATGCTAACTTGCAAAAGGCACAAACAGCAACCGATGAAGCAAGTCTAGAAGCCATTGCTGTAGCTCAAGGTCAAGTAACCAGCGCTGAGCATGCAGCTAACGAAGCTAAGTCAGCAGTAGCGACCGCTCAATCAGCAGAAAAAACTGTAAAATATGTAGCAGACAAACAACAAGCTGTAGTTAATGCAGATCAAGCTAATGTTAATGCTAAAGCAACTGAAGTTGCTGATGCTCAAAAATCAGTAGATGCAGCAAAAGCAGCACTTAATGGTTCTAGTGCCTCTGAGGTAGCTTCTAACCAATCTAAGGCACAATCAGATTTTGATGTTGCAACTGCAGCTGAGAAAAAAGCCCAAGAAGAATTGGAAGCCGCTCAGGCCGCTTATAAGGAAAAAGCTACTGCTATTTCATCTAAAGAAGAGCAATTGACTGCAGATCAAAATGCTGCTAACCAAGCTAAAGCAGCCTATGAAACTGCTCAAACAGTAGCGAATGAAAAGGCAGTCGCTTTTGCTGCTGCTGAAGCAGCTAAGAAAAAAGCAGAATCTTCAACAACTAATATTCGCCAAAAATTCACAGTATCATCAGAGTACATCAGTGCTCTTAAGATTTATGAGTCAAAAACATCAACTGCAGAAGAAAAATATCAAGCTGAACAAACCTTGAAGGATGTTAACAAACGTGATCGTGAAAACAATAAATACCAAGATAATGAAGCGGATAAAAACATTACAATCAGCGACTTGAACAAGCTTAGCGAAGCTCAAATTACAGATTTGTCATTGTATGCTTCAAGCTTGATTAACCAAATCCGTTCAGCTTTTGGTACAACTGAAACGTCTGTATCAAAGGGTAGTGTTATTGCAACAGACCGCGTTACAGATGGCTATGTGGCAGATAACTGGGGTTGGGAATCTATTAGTAACCGTAGACACGATAGTGTCGCTCTTGACCGTGCTGGTAAGTCATTTAATACTGTAAGTATTGGTGAAAACCTTAATACTTGGCAAGGTTTGACAGGACCATTTACTCTTAACGAGATTAAGGAGTATATCTATGAAGCTATGCTTGACTTCATGTTTAATGGCCAGGAGTGGAACCACGCCCGTTCTATTGTTGGACTTACATCTGATGGTGGCGAAACATACATTGGTACTGATCTCAGTGTAGTTGCTGGTGCCTTTAATGTCCACGTAAATAATATCAATGAAAATTCTATCTCTTTTGATAGTAGTTTTGACACAACTAAGATTGCCAACCCATATGTAGGTAGCCAATCTCAGCCATCTTCAAATACAAATCTAGCAGCTACACAAGTAGCTTATGAAACTGCTAAGCAAGCTAACGATCAAGCTCAAAGTGACTTGGCTAACAAGAAAGTTGCTTCTGAATCAGCAACTCTGAAACTTAAAAAGACTCAGTCAGAACTTACAGCTCTTAAAGCAACTGCAAGCAAGTTGGCAGCTGCCCAGACTAACCTTTCTGAAAAACAAGCAGCCTTGAAACAAGCTAAACAAGCTTTGGCTTTTGCTAAGAATCGTGTAGCCGCCCTTACAAATGCTTCAGCTAACCTAGCTAAAGCTAAAGCAGAACGTGCAATGGCCTTTGCTAAACTTACTGCAGCTAAAGGTGCTCTTTCAACTGAACGTGCGAAACTGGTTGAATTGTCAGCTAAGCGTGATAAATTAACGAGCGAATACACGACTGTTCAAACTGCCTTTGATAACTATATGAAAGCTAAGGCAGACAAAGAACGTCAAACACAATTGTCTAAAGAGTTTGCTAAAATCACATCTAAAGGTCTTACACCAGTGTCAATTTATGATGTAGATGGTAAAGTTGTTGCTCTCACAACACAAGAACAAGCAGCTCAAATTGTAGCGCAAGTTCCTGTAAATTATGGTCAAACAAAAGCTGAGAAACAAGCTCCTGTACAAGAAGCAGACAGCTTGCCAGAAACAGGTGAGTCAACTGCAGCAGGATTCAGTCTTGTAGGTCTCTTCATGACACTATTGGCTTTCCTTGGTTTCGTTGACAGACGTACACGTCGTAACTAAGCAAATAGAGACAAAAAAACGGCAGTTGCCGTTTTTATAACAGAGAATCTAAAAAAGTTAAGGTCGAAACCTTAGCTTTTTCGTTTTTAACCCAAGAAACGTTTGAGGAATTCCTTGGTACGTTCTTCTTTAGGATTTTCAAAGATTTGTTCTGGGCTACCTTGTTCAGCGATTACCCCTTTATCCATGAAGATGACACGGTCTGAAACATCACGTGCGAACTCCATTTCATGGGTAACGATAATCATGGTTAAACCAGTTTTAGATAGTTCCTGCATAGTCTTGAGTACTTCCCCTACCATTTCTGGGTCAAGGGCTGAAGTTGGCTCGTCAAAGAGGATGGCTTCTGGATCAACAGAGAGGGCACGAGCAATGGCAACACGTTGTTTTTGTCCCCCTGAAAGTTGTTTTGGTTTAGCTTTCCAGTATTGTTCCCCCATACCAACTTTCTCCAAGTTAGCTTTGGCGATGCTTTCAGCTTTTTTACGATCACGTTTGAGAACGGTTGTTTGAGCTACGATAGCATTTTCCAAAACATTAAGGTTTTCAAAGAGGTTGAAGGATTGGAAAACCATACCGAGTCTTTCACGATAGGTAGTGAGGTCGTAACCTTTTTCAAGGACGTTGTCCCCATGATAGAGGATTTCACCACCTGAAGGTGACTCAAGTAGGTTAATAGAGCGAAGGAAGGTTGATTTTCCTGAACCTGAAGAACCAATAATTGAGATAACCTCACCCTTTTTGACGCTGAGGGAGATATCTTTGAGGACTTCATTTTTTCCGTATGATTTTTTGAGGTTTTTAATTTCTAAAATCGTCTCAGTCATTAGTGAACCCCTCCTTGTGTGTAAGTATCTTGATCCAAACGGCGTTCTACATAACGCAAGATGCGTGTCACTGTGAAGGTGAGGACAAAGTAGATTGCTGCGATAACAAAGAATGTTTGGAAGTATTGATAAGTTTGGCTTGCAACAGTGTTACCTGCGAAGTAAAGTTCCACAACAGAGATAACGTTCAAAACAGAAGTATCCTTGATATTGATAACGAACTCATTACCAGTAGCTGGCAAGATGTTACGGATAACCTGTGGAAGAACAATCTTACGCATGGTTTGACCGTGGGTAAATCCAAGAGCAGTAGCAGCTTCAAATTGTCCTTTATCTACAGAGAAGATACCACCACGTACGATTTCACTCATGTAGGCTCCGGTGTTGATAGAAACGATGAAGACAGCTGCTAGGGTACGGTCAATGTTGATACCAAAGGCCTGGGCAGTACCGTAGTAGATAACCATAGATTGTACAATCATTGGCGTACCACGGAAAACTTCGATATAGACATTAAGAACCCAACCGAAGAGTTTTTGGAGCAAGGCTACAAATTTATTAGAAGCCTTAGGAGCTGTGCGGTAAACACCAATCATAAGACCGATGAAAGTACCCACAACTGTACCGATAATTGAGATAAGAAGGGTGATTCCTGTACCACGTAAGAATTGTGGCCAGTTCTTAGCGATGATAGTGCTCATCTGACTAAAGAAGTTTCCTTTTTTAGCTTCATCAGTCTTATCTGCAGGTTGGATGTTAATGATGTGATCCATCAGTTTGACACGTTCCTCTTGACTGATTCCAGCAAGGACCTTATTGACTTGTTCCATTTGCTGACTGTCTCCTTTGCGAAGACCGACGGCCAAGGAGACGTCATCGTCTGAAACCTGGAAACCACCATCTTTAAGCGTAATCATCTTATATTTTGAGCTAGCTTCTTCGGCAGTTTTTGCTTCAGGACGCTCTGAAACATAACCATCGATGATACCAGATGCAAGGGCTTGGCGCATAGCACCGAAGTCTCCCATAGCTGTTTGTTTGCTGACGTCTGGGATTTGGTCAATCAAGTTATAGAGATAAACCCCTTGTTGAGCTGTGATTTTAGCATCCTTGAAATCCTTGAGGCTCTTAGCCTTGGCGTAATCGCCATCAGAGCTAACAACCATAACAGGTTCACTACGGTAGTAGCTATCTGAAAAGTCGATTTCTTGACGACGTTCAGCTGTTGGACTCATACCTGCGATAATCATATCAATCTTGCTGGAAGTGAGGGCAGGAATCAAACCTGTCCAGGCTGTTTTGACCACCAAGGGTTTCTTACCTTGAGCTTCAGCGATTTTTTTAGCGATTTGCACGTCATAACCGTTGGCATACTGTTTAGTACCTTCGATTGGAACGGCTCCGTTTGAGTCATCGTCCTGCGTCCAGTTGAAAGGTGCATAGGCAGCCTCCATACCGACACGGAGATACTCGTCTGCTTGAGCGCTTGACACCCCACCAAAAACGAGGAGGAGTGCTGCAAAGCAGGCTACAATAATTTTTTTCATTGAAACAATGTCTCCTATAAAAATGTCATTCCTTACTATTTTACAGGAAATTGAAACTGATGACAATAAGTTGATGCTAGAAAAAACGGTATATCAGGATTGTCTTTAAATACAGTTGCTAATTTGATATAATGGGAAGGACGATTTGGAGCCTTATTCACTGTTGATGTGATAAGGATAACATTTAAAAACGGAGATAATTATGCAAACGGCACAATTTATTATTGAATTACTAAAAGCAGTCTTTCTTGGGATTGTTGAAGGAATCACAGAGTGGCTACCGATTTCATCTACAGGTCACTTGATTTTGGTTAATGAATTCTTGAACTTGAGACAGAGTAAAGATTTCATTGATATGTTTAATATCGTAATACAACTTGGTGCTATTCTTGCGGTTATGGTCATCTACTTTAAACGCTTGAATCCCTTCCAACCTGGTAAGACAGCACGTGAAGTGCAGTTGACTTGGCAACTTTGGCTTAAGGTGGTCATTGCCTGTATTCCTTCAGCCTTCTTTGGTCTTCTTTTAGATGATTGGATGGAGGCCCACCTCAGTAATTTCTTTGTAGTAGCTATCATGTTGGTGGTCTACGGGATTGCCTTTATTTGGATTGAGGACCGCAATCGACGTGTAGAGCCTAAAGTAACGGACTTGGCACGTATGTCTTACAAGACCGCTTTCTATATTGGCCTCTTCCAAGTCTTGAGTATCATTCCAGGGACTAGTCGTTCAGGTGCTACTATTCTTGGGGGAATCATCGTTGGTACTAGTCGTAGCGTAGCAGCTGACTTTACCTTCTTCCTCGGTATTCCAACGATGTTTGGTTATAGTGGGCTTAAGGCAGTTAAGTATTTTATTGATGGGAACACCTTGACTGGTGGCCAAGCGGCCATTCTATTGGTAGCTAGTGTGACCGCCTTCCTTGTCAGCCTATTTGTGATTCGCTTCTTGATGAACTATATTAAGAAACACGATTTCACTGTTTTTGGAAAATACCGTATTGTACTCGGTATCATTGTGCTTTTCTATGGAGCTGTTAAACTTATTTTTGGATAAAAAATTGAAAGGATTTCGATTGAAGTCCTTTTTATCTGGTTTAGAGATTATTTATTGAGAAGTTTTCCAAAGATAAGCTAAGCTAGTGTCCAAAGGACCAGTCCGCAAGTTAAGAAACCGGAAAGGATTCTCAATAAGTCTACGATATTATGCAAGGGATGCCATCCAGATAAACAGAGGATTGGAAGGATGTTAACATACATGATTGAGAAGTGGAGGAGTGATTGTTGTCGGAGTGTCAAATGGTCATCGTCGTAAATGGGTGCAGTTGCCAGTATGATGGCAAAGATTAATCCTGTAAGAAAGGTAGATTTGTTTACTTGATGAGGTTGTCCTGACAAGTAGAGAAAGAGCATCAAAAAACTCGTTATTCTTGCAGTATTGCTAGTTCGAAGTCATCCTTTTTTATAGGCAGTCGTGGTTGTCACCTCCAACTACACATCCACTTTTATTTTACTCTTTTCTAGGATAGCTGATGGCTATATATAGGAAAATTCAAGTCTTTGCTAGCATTAGAGAATTTTTAGAAAAGCTTCCTAAAATAAGACCTAAACTTGTTCAGAAATTGCTATCTCTTTGCTTTTCTAGTATAATGAAATAACTACTCGTGCGAGGTTTTTACATATGGAAATGAAACAAATAAGCGAGACAACTCTAAAAATCATGATTACCATGGAAGATCTTGAAGAACATGGTATGGAATTGAAGGATTTCTTGATTCCCCAGGAAAAAACAGAGGAATTTTTCTATACTGTCATGGATGAGTTGGACTTGCCTGATAACTTTAAAAATAGTGGGATGCTGAGCTTCCGTGTCACGCCACGCAAGGATCGTGTGGATGTTTTTGTGACTAAATCAGACCTTAAGGAAGACCTTGATTTCAATGATTTGTCAGATATGGATGACTATTCAGGACTTTCTCCAGAAGAATTCCTCAAAGCTCTTGAAGGTAACTTTATGGATAAGGGAGATATTGAAGCCCACCATAAGCTCGAAGAGCTTGAAAAGACCTTGGAAGAGGTTGATAAGACTATGACAGAGCCGGCTCAGGAAGTGGCTGAGGAAACTATTCGTGAAGATTATACTCACTATGTCTTGGCTTTCTCTGACTTTGATCAAGTAGTAACCTTTACGCAAGGTTTGAAGGATGTGCCAGTGGAAGGTTCTGAACTTTATAAACTTGGTGATATCTACTATATGACTATCCTTCTTTACTTGGCTGATGAGCCTGACTATTACGCGAACAATATGTATGCGCGTTTTCTTGAATATGCGAATGTGGCAGACCGAACACGTCCCTATCTACAAGAGCATGCAACAATCTTGATGGAAGAGGACGCCTTACCGGTACTACAATCAACGAAATGGAGCTAGGACATGCCTTGGACCATTAATTATATCTTTGTCTTGATTGGGACCTTTTTGATTGCCATTGTGGGAACTCCACTGGTTCGCTCTTTGGCCTTTCGAGTCGGAGCAGTTGATAATCCAAATGCAAGACGTATCAATAAAAAGCCAATGCCGAGTGCTGGTGGTCTAGCTATTTTCTTGGCTTTTGTACTGGCGGCCTTGGTATTTATGCCTATGATTATTCAGAAGGATGTCTGGCATATTTCTTATTTAAGATACATCCTACCGGTTGTTGTGGGTGGTGCTATTGTGGCATTGACAGGTTTCATTGATGATATCTTTGAATTAAAACCTTTGCCTAAGATGCTCGGTATTGTTATTGGAGCTGTCATTGTTTGGGCTTTTACGGATTTTCGATTTGATAGCTTTAAGATACCTTTTGGCGGGCCCATGATTCAGTTTGGACCAGTCTTGACCTTTATTCTAACAGTGTTATGGATTGCGGCTATCACCAATGCCATTAATCTGATTGATGGTTTGGATGGATTGGTTGGAGGAGTTTCTATCATTTCCCTGATGACTATGGGGGTGATTTCTTATTTCTTCCTCTATGATACTGATATTTTTTTGACCATGACCATCTTTGTCTTAGTGGCTGCCATTATGGGATTTTTCCCTTACAATTATCATCCAGCGATTATCTATCTAGGTGATACAGGGGCGCTCTTTATTGGCTTTATGATTGGTGTCTTGTCATTGCAAGGGTTGAAAAATGCGACAGCAGTGGCTATTTTGTCTCCTGTTATTATCCTGGGGGTACCTATTGCTGATACGGTGGTGGCTATTGTCCGCCGTAAGTTGTCAGGGCGCCCAGCCATGGAGGCTGACAAGATGCACTTGCATCATCGCCTTTTAGCTATGGGGTTCACTCATCGAGGAGCAGTTCTGGTGGTTTATGCTATTGCTACTCTCTTTTCATTGATTGCCCTCTTGTTGAATGTTTCCAGTCGTCTTGGTGGTATCCTTCTGCTCTTGAGTCTACTTTTAGGGATGGAAATTCTGATTGAAGGGCTTGAGATTTGGGGCGTTGGTCGAACACCTCTCTTCAATTTCCTAAAATTTATCGGGAATAGTGATTATCGCCAAGCAATCATGTTGAAATGGAAGCAAGGTCGAAAAAAATAAACATTTGAAAAGCCAAGCAATGGCTTTTTTGTTATAATGATTCTAATTAAGGAAAATGGAAGTTCTCTTTTTATTTTCCAGAAAATAGCAAGACTATTTTCAAAAAAATAATGCAAATTAGCGAGCACCTGCTCGTTGTATATATGGAAAAGGAGTATACAATGTCTGTACTTGAAATCAAAAATCTTCATGTTTCTGTTGAAGATAAAGAAATCTTGAAGGGTCTTAATTTGACTCTTAAAACTGGTGAGATTGCTGCTATTATGGGTCCTAACGGAACTGGTAAATCTACCCTTTCGGCTGCTATCATGGGTAACCCAAATTATGAAATCACAGAAGGGGACATCCTTTTTGATGGTGAAAGTATCCTTGACTTGGAAGTTGATGAACGTGCACGCCTAGGTCTTTTCCTTGCTATGCAATATCCAGCTGAAATCCCAGGGATTACAAATGCTGAGTTTATCCGTGCGGCTATGAATGCTGGTAAAGAAGATGACGAAAAGATTTCTGTCCTTGATTTCATCACTAAATTGGATGAAAAGATGGAATTACTTGGTATGCGTGAAGAAATGGCTGAGCGTTACCTCAACGAAGGTTTCTCAGGTGGTGAGAAGAAACGTAACGAAATTCTTCAATTG
>ERZ773005.1899-NODE-1899-length-9988-cov-2.560958_pt1 | contig 9988 bp, 10 predicted proteins | sample MGYA00580666_ERZ773005 | MGnify/ENA primary metagenome ERZ773005 (study PRJEB29015, sample SAMEA2737999) | human oral metagenome | biome: human oral; feature: human-associated habitat; material: dental | place: China | collected 2061 ... | reverse complement strand
ATGAAACTTATTTAGGTAGAGATTGGGCAGATTTAAAAGGAAATGTAAGAGATTTACTATCAAGATTTTTCTATGAAAAATTAAAGAGAAATCCAATTATTTTACCTATGTTATTAGAAATATAAAATAATATTAAAATAAATCCTGCTTTATCAGAGCTTCCTGAATAAAATTTCAGAAAGATTAAAGGGATAATATAGTACAAAATACTTGTTAAAATAAATGTAGCAAGTAAACTTTTTTTATTCATAGTAACGACTCCGTAAATATAGTATGATATCTATTGTAATATTTTCTCATTAGTAAGTCTAGTGATATAGAAAAAATTATAAAAAAATATTTTTCAAATCCTAAAAATATTTTTAGATAACGCTTGTTAAAATGAAATAATTAGAGTAAAATAAATATAACAAAATAAAGAAGGAGACTATAAAATTATGTCAAAAGTTCATGTATTTGATCATCCATTGATTCAACATAAATTATCTTTTATAAGAGATAAAAATACAGGTTCAAAAGACTTTAGACAGCTAACTAATGAAGTAGGATCTCTTATGGCTTATGAAATCACAAGAGACTTACCATTAGAAGATATTCAAGTAGAAACACCAATTCAAACAACTACTTGTAAACGTCTTGCTGGGAAAAAAGTTGTGTTTGTTCCTATTTTAAGAGCTGGACTAGGAATGGTAGATGGATTAATGAATTTAATACCATCAGCAAGAGTTGGGCATGTAGGATTATATCGTGATCCTGAAACTCTTCAACCACATGAGTATTTCGTGAAGATACCTAGCAATCCAGAAGAAAGATTATTTATTGTTGTGGATCCAATGTTAGCAACAGGAGGATCGGCAATCGCTGCGATAGATTCATTAAAACAACGAGGAGTAACAGAAATTAAATTTATGTGTTTAATAGCAGCTCCAGAAGGGGTAGAAGCATTACACACAGCTCACCCAGATGTGGATATTTATATTGCAGGCTTAGATGAAAGACTTAATGATCATGGTTATATTGTGCCAGGATTAGGGGATGCGGGAGATCGAATCTTCGGAACTAAATAATATAAAAGCACTTTCATAAATTTGTAGAAAATCTTAGAAATAACTAGAAAATCACTAAAAAAAGTAATATAATGTTAAATAGATATTTCTTAATTTTGCACTAATACAGATTTTTGAAGTATTGATAAACACTATCTTATGAGAAGACGTGAGAAACTCACATGGAAAATCATACATATCTGATTTCCAAACTATTTGGATATGATATAACAGTAAATATTCCTAGTGCAATAACAACACTAATAACGGTTGTTTTAACCTTTATTTTTGTTATGTTTATTACTAGTAGAATAAAACTAAGACCAGATAGTAAACGACAAAATATGGCAGAATTGCTCGCGTTTTTTGTTAGTGACAATATTATAAAAGGTAATGTTGACTGGAAAAAATACGGGAAAGGATTATGGGCTACTGCTTTAACACTTATATCATTTATAGCTATTGCAAATACTATAGGCGTACTTATAGAAGTAAGTTATGATGGAGTGGTTTATGTAAACTCTATAACGGCAGATCCAACGTTTACTTTCACGCTAGCAGTTTTAGTTATTGTATTTACTCACTATGCTGGGCTTAAGTATAAAGGGCCTAAGCATTATGTAGGAACTTATACTTCTTCGGGTATAGGTATTGCACCGTTTAAAATTATTGAAGAGTTTACAAACCTGTTGACACTATCAATGCGTTTATTCGGTAATATTTATGCAGGTGAAGTACTGTTAGCACTTTTAGCAACACTGGCTACAGCAGGTGTCTTTGGTGCTATTACAGGTATTACAGGTTTAGTAGTATGGAAAGGATTCTCGCTATTTATTGGTTTTATCCAAGCATACATCTTTACTGTATTAACATTCATTTATTTATCACATAAAATTAATGATGAACATTAATTTATACAAACAACACACTTTATTAAGTGTAAATTAAAAAATTAATAAAATTCATTTATTACCTAAGGAGGAAAATATAATTATGGTAGAATTAATTGGAGCAGGTTTAGCAGCAGGTTTAGCAGCAGTTGGTGCTGGTATCGGTAACGGATTTTTATTCGGTAAATTTATAGAAGGTGTATCTCGCCAACCAGAATTAGAGTCAAGATTAAAATCAAATGCTTTCGTATTATTCGCACTTGTTGAAGCAGTACCTATCTTAGCGATAGTTATAGCATTCATTATTTTAGCAAAATAATTTAGTTTAATACTGTAATAAAATAACTAAGAAGAATAGGAGCAGTTAGTAAATGGAAAATTTAGTATTTTTAGCTACTGAACACGCTTCTCATCAAGGTTTTAATCTAGGAAATATGGCTATTAACTTAATAGCTGTAATAATCTTATTAGTATTACTGAAAAAATTTGCTTGGGATAAACTTATTGATATGTTAGATGAGCGTCAAAGGTTAGTTGAAGGACAACTTGATGATGCTGCTAAAAATCAAAAAGAAGCATTAGTTTTACTTGAAGAAAATCAAGAAAAATTAAAAAATGCTCAAAAAGAAATTAAAGTTATGATGGAAGATGCTCGTGAACAATCGAAAATTGAAAAACAAGCTATTCTTGATGAAGCTCGCAAACAAGCAGAACAATTAAAAGTAAATGCTCAAAGAGATATTGAGGATGAGAAGAAAAGAGCGCTTGAAGAAATCAACAAACAAATTGCTGAACTATCAGTGCTTGTAGCTTCGAAAATTTTAGAAAAAGAATTAGATGGCTCAACACAAAGTGAATATGTTGATAAAGTCATCAAAGAGGTAGGGGTGAAATAATGAGTAAGTCAGTATTAGCTAATAAAATTGGATATTCATTATTTGAAGTTGCGAAAGAAAATAACTCTTTAGAACAAGTTTCTTATGAGTTAAATGAAGTTGCAAAAGTCGTTAATGAATCTTCAGATTTTGTTACATTGATGAACAACCCTAATTTAGAAAAAATTAAAAAAATTAACTTGATTGATGCTTCATTTTCAGGTGTTAATAAATACGTTGTTAATGTAGTAAAGATATTAGCAGGTAATCTGCAAATCTCATTAATAAATTTTGTTTTAGAGCAATTTACTGAATTATTTAATAGATATTCAAATAGCGTTGTTGTAAAAGTTGAATCAGCTTCGCCATTAACTGAATTACAGTTAGAAAATCTAAAAGAAAAACTTAAGAATGAGTTACAACTAGAAAAAGTAGAACTTAATAACTTTGTAGATGAAAGTCTTCTTGGTGGCTTCAAACTAACTTATAATAATAAGGTAGTTGATGCAAGCATCAAGGCAAAATTAAGTGCTATAAAGGCAAAAATTTCTACAATCTAGAAGAAGTTGAAACAAGGAGGGACATAAATGGCTATTAAAGCTGAAGAAATTAGTTCATTACTAAAATCACAAATAGAAAATTATCAGTTTGAAGTTAAGTCAACAGATGTCGGTACAGTTATAGAAGTAGGGGACGGTATTGCTCGTGTATACGGTCTTAATGAAATAATGAGTGGTGAGTTAGTTGAGTTCACTAAAACAGGGGTTATGGGACTTGCTCAAAACCTTGAAGACACTAATGTTGGTATCGTAATTTTAGGTCCAACTACTGATATTAAAGAAGGCGACGAAGTGCGCCGTACAGGACGCGTTATGGACGTTCCTGTTGGAGAAGAATTAATTGGACGTGTAGTTGATCCATTAGGACAACCTGTAGATGGTCGCGGACCAATTAATACTACAAAACGTCGTCCAATCGAATCTCCTGCAGTTGGGGTTATGGGACGTAAATCAGTATCTGTTCCATTCCAAACAGGGATTAAAGCAATTGATGCTCTAGTACCAATCGGGCGTGGTCAACGTGAGCTTATTATCGGAGATAGACAAACTGGTAAAACTGCTGTTGCTATTGACTCGATTTTAGCACAAAAAGGACAAGATGTAATTTGTATTTATGTGGCAATAGGACAAAAAGAATCTACAGTACGTAGTGTTGTAGAAACATTAAAAGAACATGGTGCATTAGATTATACAATCGTAGTTACTGCATCAGCATCTCAACCAGCTCCACTTTTATATATTGCACCTTATGCAGGGGTTGCTATGGCGGAGGAATTCATGTTTAATGGCAAAGATGTAGTAATCGTTTATGATGACTTATCAAAACAAGCAGCAGCTTATCGTGAATTGTCATTATTACTAAAACGTCCACCGGGTCGTGAAGCATATCCAGGGGATGTATTCTATCTACACAGTCGTTTATTAGAACGTGCAGCTCGTGTTAATGAAGATTTTGGAGGAGGAAGTATTACGGCACTACCTTTCGTAGAAACACAAGCCGGAGATATTTCAGCGTATATTCCAACAAACGTAATTTCGATTACAGATGGACAAATCTTCTTACAATCAGATTTATTCTTCTCAGGTATTAGACCAGCGATTAATGCCGGATTATCAGTATCTAGGGTAGGAGGATCTGCACAAATTAAAGCTATGAAAAAAGTTTCAGGGACACTTCGTCTTGACTTGGCATCTTACCGTGAGTTAGAAAGCTTTGCACAATTCGGATCAGACTTAGATCCAGCAACACGTGAAAAATTAGAACGTGGTAAACGTACAGTTGAAGTTCTAAAACAAGATTTACATAAACCAATTCCAGTAGAAAAACAAGTAATGATTCTTTATGCTTTAACTCATGGATTCTTAGATGACGTTGAAGTGAAAGATATTCATAGATTTGAACAAGAATTATACGCATATTTAGATGCACATGAAACAGAAGCAGTTAAGCATATAATTGAAACAAAAGACTTACCAGCGACAGAAGTTATGGATGGAGTAATAGCTGCATTCAAAAAAACTTTTGCCTAGTATGATAAGTAGAGTAAAGGTGGTGAACTAATTGGCGTCACTTAGAGATATTAAAAATAAAATCAATTCTACGAAAAAAACTAGTCATATAACTAAAGCGATGGAGATGGTGTCAACATCAAAACTGCTAAAAGCACAGACTAATACCCAAAAATTTAGTCCTTATATGCGAAAAATGCAAGAGGTTATGGGAACTATTTTTGGTGGGAATGCTAATATAAAACATCCTATGTTAGAAAAAAGAGAAGCTAAGAAAACTCTTTATGTAGTAATTACTAGTGATAGTGGTTTATGTGGCGGTTTTAATTCTAATATTATTAGAAATTTTGTTAACACTGTTAATACGCGCCATAAAGATAGCGATTATGGTATAGTTGCTATTGGTAATTACGGTGCAGAGTTCTTTAGAAAAAATGGCTATAACGTAATTGATAGTTATAGAGATATACCAGATGAGCCAAGTTTCACGCAGGTTAAAGAAATAACTAACAAGATAGTGGGATATTATATAGATAAAGAATACGATAAAATTTATTTACACTACAATCACTTTGTTAGTATGATTCAACAAGTTGTAACGGAAAGCCAAGTGCTTCCAGTTGAGAACACAGAAGAATTTACAAATTCAGAAACAAAAGTGCTTGGTGCTTATGAGTTTGAACCTGGTGAGGCAGCTGTACTAGATGTCTTGCTACCTCAATATGCAGAAAGTATGATTTATGGAAGTATATTGGATAGTAAAGCTAGTGAGCATTCTGCAAGAAAAACAGCGATGAAAAATTCGACTGATAACGCAGGAAATATTATTGATACACTTACGATTAAATACAATCGTGCAAGACAAGCTGCAATTACACAAGAAATCACTGAGATTGTAAGTGGAGCAGCAGCTACAAAATAGTAAATAAGAAAGGAGAAGCTATTAAGTTAGCAAACAACATATGAATAAAGGTTATATTCTCCAAGTTATGGGACCTGTAGTAGATGTTAAATTCGAATCAGGGCATATGCCTAATCTATTAAACGCTTTAGAAGTTTATATAGAAAAAGGCGATGGAAAAAAAGAAAAATTAGTTCTTGAAGTTTCTCTTGAAATCGGGGATAATGTCGTAAGAACTATTGCGATGTCATCTACTGATGGATTAAACAGAGGGGCAGAAGTAGTTGATACTGGAGCGCCAATTACAGTGCCAGTAGGTAACTATACATTAGGACGTGTGTTCAACGTATTAGGTGAAGCAGTTGACCACGGAGAAGAAGCTGGAGCAGAAGTTCAAAAAGAATCTATTCATAAAGAAGCTCCAACTTTCGAAGAATTATCAACACATGTTGAGGTATTAGAGACAGGTATTAAAGTTATCGACCTTCTTGCACCATATATTAAAGGTGGTAAGATTGGACTATTCGGTGGTGCTGGAGTTGGGAAAACAGTTCTTATCCAAGAACTTATTAACAACGTAGCACAACAACACGGAGGACTTTCAGTATTTACTGGGGTAGGTGAGCGTACTCGTGAGGGTAACGACTTGTACTATGAAATGAAAGACTCTGGAGTTATTAATAAAACTGCCATGGTATTTGGTCAAATGAATGAGCCACCAGGTGCACGTATGCGTGTTGCCTTAACAGGATTAACAATGGCAGAGTACTTCCGTGATGAAGAAGGGCAAGACGTACTATTATTTATCGATAATATCTTCCGTTTCACACAAGCAGGGTCTGAGGTATCTGCATTATTAGGGCGTATGCCTTCAGCCGTTGGATATCAACCAACTCTTGCAACAGAAATGGGACGTCTTCAAGAACGTATTACATCAACTAAAAAAGGTTCTGTTACATCTATCCAAGCGATTTACGTACCAGCCGATGACTATACTGACCCGGCTCCAGCGACTACATTCGCTCACTTAGATGCAACAACAAACCTTGAGCGTGCGTTAACAGAGATGGGTATCTACCCAGCCGTTGACCCACTTGCTTCTACATCAAGAGCATTAGCTCCTGAAATCGTAGGAGAAGAACACTATCAAGTTGCGACTAGAATTCAAAGAACTCTTCAAAAATATCGTGAGTTACAAGATATCATTGCTATCCTAGGTATGGATGAGCTTAGTGATGAAGATAAGAAAACAGTTGATAGAGCACGTCGTGTTCAATTCTTCTTATCACAAAACTTCCACGTTGCAGAGCAATTTACAGGACAACCTGGTTCTTACGTTCCAGTATCAGAATCAGTAGAGGCATTTAAAGGAATTTTAGATGGTAAATATGACCACATTCCAGAAGATTGCTTCCGTCTTGTAGGTGGAATTGAAGATGTATTAGAAAAAGCTCGTAAACTGGGAGTAGAAGTATAATACAATAGGAGGTAAATAGATGAATACTTTAGATGTAAGTATTGTTACTCCTAATGGAGAAGCTTATAGCGCTGAAAATGCTTCTATGGTAGTTCTGGATACTACAGGTGGTCAACTAGGGATAATGGCAAATCACGTACCTATGGTTGCATCATTAAAAATAGGTCCATTGAAGGTAGTTTTTCCAGATGGTCGAGAGGAAAGTCTAGCTATAAGTAAAGGTTTCGTAGAAACGCATAAAGATAAAATCACTGTAATAGTTCAAACTGCTGAGCTAGATAAAGACATAGATGTAGAGCGTGCTAAAAGAGCAAAACAGCGTGCAGAAGAACGTCTTCAGAAAAAAGAAGATTCTCTTGATGTTCGTCGTGCTCAACTAGCTTTAGCAAGAGCGATGGCTCGCTTGAAAGTTGCAGAGAAATAAAAATAAAAAAAGCTATGTAGAGTTGAAGAGTTGCTTCAGCACTACATAGCTTTTACTTTTAAAAGTATTATTTTAATGATTTTTTAAATCTTAAAAGAGCAGAAGTTATTAAAATAAAAATTAGACCTAATGAAACATTGCTACTAGGTGTTATACCAGTTTTAGGTAAAATATTATTTTTTGAATTACTTTTAACACCTTTATTATCTAATAGTGAGAATTTTTTACCATTATCAGTGCTAGTTGAATCTATTTGATGAGATATTTTTGTTTTGCCAATGATGACAAACTTACTGAAATGGTTAACAGTATATGATAAAATCCCATTAGAAACAGTTGATTTGATTAACTCTAGAGAATTATCATCTTTTATGTGATAGACTAAAATATCTTTATTCTTTTCATTTTCAAGAAGTTTTATATGGACGATACGCTGAGTATCTGAAATAAATTCTTTATTATGTTTAGTTAAGTTTAAATCTAATACACGAATAGTAGAAATTTCACCTTTATTTTTAATACGGCCGTTTTTATCCTCTAAAATTTTATTTATTATCTCGTCTAAATTAAGATTGTTAGTAATATCTTTTGCTTCAAAATTCAAACCGTTTGCTAGTGTATTATCAAGTTCGACACTTGTGCCATTAGCTAATTTAATAGTAACGGTATTCCTAGAATCATTTAGTTCTAATTCAGGTAGAGTTGGTACACTAGGTGCTTCGCTAGGTACATTGTATTCAAACTTAGTACCATAGGTATTTTCTGCAATTTTATTTCCATTAATAGTTGATGCAGAATTTTTTATATTTTCATGCATTACGAATTGGTTATTGTCTTGGAAAAGTTTCCCCATCTCCAAAAGAATTTTTTCAGAGTTATCTTGAGCAGCAAACATTACTCCTAAAGGCAAATTATTTGCACTTTTATAAACAGGAAGAGTGATTGCTGGATTTCCAGTTAAGTTAAATAGCCATGTATATGGAGTTCTCTTCATCATAGGCTCCCATTGTTTAACAAGAAGGTTAAATCTTTCTTTAGGATCTTTAATGTCGTTAATATTATAAAGTTTCTTCTCTATTTCTGGATCAACATAAGGGTCGACTTTCTTATCATTTGAAGGAGCGGTAACGGCATTAGTCGACATTAAGAATAAATCATATTTTTTATAAAATTCATCCATTTGTTTTTTATAGACAGACGCAGGTTTTACATCCGAAATATCTGTGTTGGCATTTGGCCCTTTAGTTACAGAAGTTCCTAATGCGTAAGTAGCAGGATCTAGATTGTATTTAGTATTTTCATCTGCTAATTTGGCAGCTTGAGCATAAGCACCACCTATAGCACCTACTGTATAAGTACGAATGCCTTCATAGCCATCTATAGGAAATTCATTAACTTCTTCAACAGTAAAGCCTTGTTCTCTTAGAAAAGCAACTGCTTTTAAAACAGCTTTTTTTCCATCTTCACTCAATTCCACATCTTTAAGTGGAGTTTTCAACGAGTATGCAATTTTTAGAGTTTTTAGATTTTTAGGAACATCAATAAGTGTTTTTGGTTTATTGATTTTTGTTTTATCAAAATAAACTTTTGCGTCATTAATATCTTTTACCAATGGAAATTTTACAACATGGCCTGTAGGTTTTAAGCCTATTAAACCTGTCCAAGAAGCTGGGATACGGATAGAACCACCAGCATCACTCCCGCTAGCAATAGCGACCATACCACTAGAAACAGCACTAGCAGATCCTCCTGACGAACCACCTGCGTTACGAGTAGAATCCCAGGGATTTCCAGCAGGACCAAATAGTTTTGAGTCGGTAATATTTCTAGTACCAAGTTCAGGGTAGTTTGTTTGCCCAAGAATAACAAACCCTAGTTTTTTAAATTCTTTTGCGACCATTAAATCACTTTTAGAAACTTTATTTTTATTAAAATAAACTCCATTAGAAGCATCACCATTTTTTATTTGATCTAATCCTTTAATTAATGTAGGAACACCTAAAAAAGGTTGTTCATCCCAATTAATAGGATTAGTAGATGCATTACCAGCAGTAATTCTATTATCAATTTCTTTAGCTTCTTTATAGGCTTCATCAACTATGGTCTGTGGGATTTTTCCATTTTCTGTAGTTAAAACAGCATTTAATTTTTTATTTTCCTCTTCTATAACTTTATAAGCTAAATCAACTAATTCTGTGCTAGTTACTTTTTTCTCACGGATAAGTTTTGCTAATTCTAAAGCACTTTTTTGCTTGTATTCAACTAAAGATAATGGTAATTTGTTAGGTACCTCTTTATTATTAATC
>ERZ773005.1894-NODE-1894-length-10004-cov-58.536536_pt1 | contig 10004 bp, 6 predicted proteins | sample MGYA00580666_ERZ773005 | MGnify/ENA primary metagenome ERZ773005 (study PRJEB29015, sample SAMEA2737999) | human oral metagenome | biome: human oral; feature: human-associated habitat; material: dental | place: China | collected 2061 ... | reverse complement strand
CGGTCCGCATCGCTGCAAGCCCCCCGTCCCGGCCCTCGGCATCCTCGTCGTGCGCCCCGGCCCACTTCACCGTGAGCCCCGCCCTGCTCCGTCCGCGATCGCGTGGCGGCGTCCTGACCATCCGACCGCTCACCACGCGCGGTCCGCAGCCGCGTCCGGTCCTCCCTGCCGCTACTGTTTCCCCAGTACGAGGGACACCGGAGGGCTGCTGTGGCGACGAGGACGACGATCCATCAGGTCATCGAGGACTTCCGCGGCCGGGGCTCGACCGCCGAGCGGGGTACGCGGTTCGAGCAGCTGATGGCCGCCTGGTTCCGCCTCGATCCGACCCTGTCGAGCGAGTACGACGAGGTGCAGGCGTGGCCCGACTGGTCGCACAACGAGCACACCCATGACTCGGGCATCGATCTGGTGGCACGCAACGCGCAGACGGGCCGGTGGACGGCCATCCAGTGCAAGTTCTACGACCCGAGGTACTCCCTGCAGAAGGCCGACATCGACTCCTTCTTCACCGCCTCGGGCAGGGCCTGGGACAGCATCGCGTTCGACAACCGCATCATCATCTCCACGACGGACCGCTGGTCGAGCCACGCCGAGCGGGCCCTGGAGAACCAGACGGTGCCGGTGCAGCGCATCGGGCTGGCGGACATCGCCGAGTCCCCCATCGACTGGATGCGCCACGACGACGTCGAGGTGCGCTTCGAGCCCCGCAAGGCCGTGCGCCACAGCCTGCGTCCCCACCAGAAGGAGGCCGTCGCCAGGATCCAGGAGGGCTTCCGCACGCACGACCGGGGCAAGTGGATCTCGGCATGCGGCACGGGCAAGACCTTCACCTCGCTCAGGCTCGCCGAGCAGCGCTGCGCCGAGAACGGCGGCCGCCTCACGGTCCTCTTCCTGGCGCCGTCGATCTCCCTGGTCTCGCAGACGCTGCGCGAGTGGATGGCCCAGTCCCAGACGCTCATCCGTCCGTTCGTCGTGTGCTCGGACACGAAGGCCTCGAAGCAGGCCGAGGACATCGCCGTCCACGACATCCCGCTGCCCACCACCGACGCCGGGCGGCTGGCCGCCCAGATGAGCGGGATCGGCCGCAGGGGCCGCCAGATGGTGGTCGTCTTCTCGACCTACCAGTCGATCGACGTCGTCGCCCGGGCCCAGCGGTCCTCGGGTGAGCGGTTCGACCTCATCCTGTGCGACGAGGCGCACCGCACGACGGGCGTCACGCTGCCGGGCGCGGGTGACGAGTCGGCCTTCGTCAAGGTGCACGACGACTCCTATCTCCCCGCCGACAAGCGCCTCTACATGACGGCGACCCCGCGCATCTACGGCGAGGAGGCCAAGCGGAAGGCCGAGGACCGGTCCGCCCTCATCGCCTCGATGGATGACGAGACCATCTTCGGCCCCGAGCTCCACCGGCTCGGTTTCGGCGAGGCGGTCGAGCGGGATCTGCTCGCCGACTACAAGGTGATGATCCTGTGCGTCGCGAACGATGCCGTCGCCGGGCCCTTGCAGGGCTCCTTGGCCAACGAGGAGCACGAGATCACCCTCGATGACGCGGCGAGGATCGTCGGCTGCTGGAACGGCCTGGCCAAACGCACCACCGACATGGACTTCGGCCCGAATCCTGCACCGATGAGGAGGGCGGTCGCTTTCGCGCAGAACATCAAGGCCTCGAAGGCCTTCGCCCGGGCCGTCCCCGATGTCGTCGACAGTCTCATCGCCGACCGGAACACCCCCGATCTGGAGGTGGCGTGCCACCACGTCGACGGCACGATGAACGCGTTGGCCCGCTCGGAGCAGCTCGCCTGGCTCAAGGCGCCCGTGCCCGAGAACGAGTGCCGCGTCCTGTCGAACGCGCGGTGCCTGTCGGAGGGCGTCGACGTGCCGGCCCTCGACGCCGTGCTCTTCCTGTCGCCGCGCAATTCGCTGGTGGACGTCGTGCAGTCGGTCGGGCGCGTCATGCGCAGGGCCAGGGGCAAGGACTACGGCTACATCATCCTGCCGGTCGCCATCGACGCGAACGAGTCGCCTGAGACGGCGATGCGCAGCAACAAGCGGTTCAAGGTGGTCTGGGACGTGCTCAACGCGCTGCGCGCCCACGACGACCGCTTCAACGCGATGATCAACTCCATCGACCTCGACGGCTCCACCAAGGGCAGGATCGGCATCGGGGTCTTCGACGCCGTGGGAACCGGCAGCGATGAGGACGCCGAAGGCGCTGCCGCGACCAGGACGGCACTGGTGGCCCAGGCGCCCTTGTTCGCCCTTGAGATGAGGAATGCGATCCTCGCCCGCATCGTCAGGAACGTCGGCGAGCGCGACTACTGGGACAACTGGGCCGACGACGTCGTGCACATCCACACGAACCAGATCAGCCGCATCGGCGCGATCCTCGCCACGGCCCGGCGGGACGGCGGCCCGCCGGCGGGCCGCTTCGAGGAGTTCCTCGAGGGCCTGCGCGCGAACCTCAACGAGTCGATCGGCGAGGCCGACGCGATCGACATGCTGAGCCAGCACCTCATCACCCGGCCGGTCTTCGAGGCCCTCTTCCCCGCCGGCTCGTTCGCCGAGCACAATCCGGTCTCCGTCTCGATGCAGACGATGGTCGACGCGCTGGCCGGGCAGGGGCTGGAGGCCGAGACGGCCGACCTGGCCGGTTTCTACGACTCCGTGCGGGCCAGGGCCGCCGGCATCACGACGCCCAAGGGGCGCCAGACGATCATCCACCGGCTCTACGAGGACTTCTTCAAGAAGGCCTTCCCGAAGCAGGCCGGCTCCTTCGGGGTGGTCTACACGCCGGTGGAGATCGTCGACTTCATCCTGCGCGCCGCCGACGAGGTCTGCCGCAGCGAGTTCGGCTACGGCATCAGCGACGAGGGCGTGCACGTGCTCGACCCGTTCACCGGCACGGGCACCTTCATCGTGCGGCTGCTGCAGTCGGGCATCATCGCCCCGGCCGACCTGGCGAGGAAGTACGCGCACGAGCTGTGGGCCAACGAGATCATGCTGCTGGCCTACTACATCGCCTGCGTGAACATCGAGACGACCTATCAGGCGATCCGTCAGTGCGAGCTCGGCCCCGATGAGCAGGCCCCCTACGTGCCGTTCCCCGGCGCGACGCTCACCGACACCTTCCAGATCACCGAGGACGGCGACCGGGCCGACAACTCGCTCATCCCGATGAACAACGAGCGCATCGAGGCCCAGCTGCGCACGCCCATCAAGGTGATCGTCGGGAACCCGCCGTACTCGGCCGGCCAGTCGAGCGCCAACGACGACAACGCGAACCTGCGCTACCCGACACTGGACGGCAGGATCGCCGACACCTATGCCGCCCTGTCGACCGCCACGAACAAGAACAGCCTCTACGACTCCTACATCCGGGCCTTCCGCTGGGCCGGCGACCGGCTCGGCGAGCAGGGCGTCATGGCCTTCGTCTCGAACAACGGCTGGGTGGACGGCAACACCGCCGACGGAATCCGCCAGTGCTTCACCGATGAGTTCAGCCACATCTGGGTGTACAACCTACGAGGAAATGCTCGTACCGCTGCCGACGTCCGCAAACGCGAGGGTGGTGGAGTCTTCGGCTCGGGCGCCAGGACCGGCGTCGCCGTGCTCATCGCCGCCAAGGATCCCGCGGCCTCGGGCTGCCGGCTGCACTACTGGGCCGTGCCCGACTACCAGAGCCGGGAGGAGAAGCTGACCGGCATCGACGACGCACGATTGAGCACGGTGCCCTGGCGGGAGATCACGCCGAACGAGGCCGGCGACTGGATCAACCAGCGCAGCGAGAACTTCGACGCCTTCCCGCCCATCGGCAACAAGAATAAAAATGAATCACAACCACCGATATTTCGTCTATTCTCAGCAGGACTGAAGACCAATCGTGACGCCTGGTGCTACAACTTCAGCCGCACGAAGCTCGAGCGCACCATGCGTACGATGATCGCCGTCTACAACAGCGAAGCGTTGAGCTGCGAGGGCGACCAGGATCGTTTGGACAAGGACCCCACGAGGATCAGCTGGAGTGACAATCTCCTCAAAGATGCTACGCGAGGACGCCGCCATGAGTTCAGCCCGGAGCGCATCTACCGGACCTCGTACCGCCCCTTCACGGCGCAGCACGGATACTTCGACCGTCCTCTCAATGAGCGAGTTTACCGACTCGAAGAGATCTTCCCCACACCAGCGCATGAGAATTACGGGTTCGGAGTGATCGAGTCAAGCGCTCGTTCTCCATTCAGTTTGCTCATGCAGCGATGGCTCCCCGACAGCAAGACCTACGTCGACGCCGCCCAGTTCTTCCCTCGCTGGACCTATGAGAGGGTCGAGGATGACGCTGCCCTCTTCTTCTCCCCGGTCGAGGGACCCGTCATCGACGGCTATCGTCGCGTCGACAACATCACCGATGAGATTCTCACCATCTGTCAATCGGCCTTCGGCCCGCAGGTGGGCAAGGACGACGTCTTCCACTACGTCTACGCCGTGCTGCACTCGCCGCAGTACCGCAGCGCCTTCGCCGCCGACTTGAAACGGATGCTGCCGCGCATCCCGATGGCCGCCGGTACCAGTGATTTCGACGCCTTCACCGAGGCCGGCAGACAACTCGCCGATCTGCACATGAACTACGAGTCTGTCGACCCCTACCCGCTGCACGAGTCGACCCATCCGTTCGGCGTCGATGACTGGGGTCTTTACCGGGTACAGAAGATGAGATGGCAGGACAAGAAGACGAAGAAGGCCATCGTCTACAACACCCATCTCACCCTCAGCGACATCCCGGCCGAGGCGAACGAGTACATGCTCGGCTCTCGCTCTGGCCTCGAGTGGCTCATCGACCGCTACCGAGTGAGGACCGACAAGGACTCGGGCATCGTCAACGATCCGAACGACTGGTGCCGTGAGCACGACGACCCCCGCTACATCATCGACCTCGTCAAGCGCGTCACCCGCGTCTCGGTCGAGACGATGAGGATCATCCGCTCACTTCCCGAGCTTCCGCTGTGATCCGCTCCGATCCCGTCCCATTCCGGTGCCGCACAAGAAGAAGGCTCATTCATAGAGGATAGAGGTCAGATTCATAGAGGATAGAGGTCAGACCACGATCGCCGCCCCTGGTCAGAGCGTCATCCGAGGATGCCGTGAACAAGTCTCAAGACATCGACAAGTCAGCAGGAGTGCAGCCCGCAGCTACTCGGCTCGGATCATCTCGGTGTGCTCGATGAGCCATTCAGCGAGTTCCTCGTTCCGCCACACGTTCATGACGACCATCAGGACGGCGTTCGCGGCGTCCTCCTGTTCGGCAACGACCAAGAGCCCATTCAGTTCCAAGAAGGCGACGCCGAGGTGCCAGGCGAGCCGCTTGTTGCCGTCACGGTAGGCGTGAGCTGTCGCGACGGCCGCGATGAGCTTCGCGGCCTTGCCGGGCAGCGTCGGATGGGCCTCATGGCCGTCGAATCCGAGAAATGGTGCACACAGGGCGCCCCGAAGTTTCCCTTCATCAAGGAGCAGCCCTGCGTGCACCTGCTGGGAGTAGATCCGTTGACACTGCTCCCAAGTGATCTCGACGGTCACGAGCCGAGGATGGCCAGCGTCTTGGCCCAGCGGCGCGAGGTGTCAGCGGCGATCCGCTCAATCGCCCCATCAGAGGCCTCCACCGTGGGCGTCATGGGGCGTCGCGGCCCCTCCCCCCGCAGGGCCATGCGCGTGTAGAACCTGCGCATCGCGTCGAGGGGGATCGGGTCGCTGCACTGAGCGTCTCGTGGTCTGTCGCCCCACACCTCGCGCCACGGCCCTTCGCGATGGGTCAGCTCGCCCAACGCGCTGCCGCCCATGGCACCGTAGTAGCCGGTCACTGCGTCGAGAGTGGCCTCCTCAGAGGCGGTGAACACTCCGGCAGGAGGCGCCTGCTGGATCACATGAAGAGCATGACGCAGGGAGGGGACCACAGGACCCATCTGCCACGCCTCGATCCGGTTGGAGAAGAGCGGACGACCGTCCCACACCAAGGACCACGCCTGGGCGTAGTAGACGAGCTTCTGGGCCTGCATCTCGCCGAACACCCGGCTCAGGGCATTGATGGTCTGCGCAGCGGCCATCGCGCGGTCAACAGTTGACTCTCGCATCTCGTCCACCTCCCCGTGATCGCTTCAACGCTAGCGCAGACGACCCACATTCCGTGAGTCCTCACTCTTCGACAACGTCCTTCAGCGTCCTGAGCAACAGAGTGAGAGCGACCCGCACATCGTACGGCCCAGCGCTCACGGTGCCTCTTGGACCCGAACCACGAGTCACCGCCGCCGGCGTCACCAGATCGGCACGCCTCCGGACGATCACCGGCTCCGAGCCGGAGCCCGACACCGCCCACGCAGGATCATCTTGCCTTTGGCCAGGGTGAGCACCGGCAGCCCTCGGCGGCCAGCAGCCGCGCTCAGAGCGGCCAGCTCCCCAGCAGTGATCCTGGCCCGGAGAACCCTCGCACGCCCGTTCCCCCACGTCGCCTCCGCACCAGGTCTGGTCCGGCGTCCTTGCGAACCCCGGTGACGGCAACCGTTCTGCATACGTCCCTGACCGACCAGAACGCAGATGCCCTCTGCTGTGAACGAGCATGAGCCACCCATTGCATCGGTTCCAAGGGCTGAAGGGATGCTGACAGGCGAGGGGCACCCCCAGTTCTCCCGGGCCTCTGCTGCGACTCCAAGGCGCGGGCCCACGCAGGCTGCATGATGAGGGTCATGCCAGCTGGAACCCCGGCAACATGATGACCTTCCACGATGCAGAACTGCATGGGCCTGAGGGGAGGGGCCAGACCGACGCATGATGAACGCAACCTTGAACCGGCAGTGGAGACAGATCGTCCGTGACATGAGTTCACCAGAAGTCGCCGAGGCGATGACATGTCTCGACCAAGCGGGGAGGCCCGACTGCCAGCACCCGATGAGCACCGCGAGCGCGGTCCGCGTCCTCCTGTGGAGGATCCAGGCACTCCCGCACCGTGAAGCGCCGGACAAGAGACTTCGCGCTCTGGCCTCCCAGAGGGTGGCGTGCATGACCTCGGCCCTGGCACGAGTTGAGCTTCCCGCGGACAGTACCAGTTCGGTCGACTCAGACCTTCGTTGCGCGAACCAGGCATTACGTGAGCTCCACGGGAACTCGGCGGAACCCATCGTGCTGAGACATTTCGTTCATCGGGACCGACGGAGCACCGGAGACCCGTCGTCTGAAGACCCGTCCCCGTCAGCGGCAGCTCAGGGCTCTGGCGCCTACCGCATCCTGCACGACTTGACGATAATTTATGTCCTGTACGCAGCCATCATCCTGACCGCCGGATTCGCTGTCACCATGCTCGTCCACTGGATCGCGGGACCACCTGCCCCGTTCACAGTGGCTGGCTTCGCGCAAACTTGGGCGCGAATAGCGGGATTCCTCGGCGATCTCACCCCCCTGACGCTTCCGATGATGACACTGGTCATCGGATTGTTCTCCATACCGATTCTCACCGGAGACGGGCGATCGGCGTCCCTCGAGGACCGCGGCCGCCAGCTCTTCCTGAACAGGGCGATCCACATCGCCAGTTTCACTGTGGCCACCCTGTCCATCCTCTCGATGCCTCATTCATCCTCAACGGAGGTCGGGGTCTCAATCTACGGCGTCATCTCCAGCGTCATGATCATCCTGTTCGCCCTCCTTCCGCCGACCCTGACCAACATCGTTGTCGACGAGCGGCGTCGGAACCTTCACAAGGCCGAGAAGACCATCGGGAGAATCGATGCGCTGCTCTCCGAGGACCAGTCGACATCGAGTGAACCGGTGCATCGATCATTCTTGGAGAAGCTCGAGCACCTGTTCCATCAGGCACTCAGCGTGGGATTCCTGGTCATCTTCGCCGCCGTTACTGTTGTCATCCTCTGCTTCGCCTTTGTTTGCACTCATGCGATCAGGCATTCGGTGAAACTGACCATGGCTTTACCCCTAATTTCTCTGGGTATCATGCTGTTCTTTCTCGCCTACTCCACGAGAAACTTGGCACGAGCACGGTGGTTCACCAAGATGTACGACGACAAGCCGCCCCGTTGGGCTGTGATGTTCTTGCCAGCTGTCTCGTCCTCTGTCCTGTCATCTTTCACCCTGTGCTTACCCATAGCACTCACCGGGCATGCCCACTGGTTCCTCATCTCGTTCATCACCCTGACAATCCTCCAGACCGTGTTCGCCGCTGCATTCCAGCATCTCCTTCCCACGAAGGAGGCCGAGCGCAGGAGACGCTTCCTCATGGACCAGCGCACATTGAACGAACAGACGGTCGAGACCGAGCGCAGGAGACTGGGGGACCGGGCCGCCTGAGCACGGCCCCGATGAACCCTGATCCTCGTGCCTCGGAACCGCCGGGCGTCGGGGATGAGGACCGACGACCAGCGGCGGGGACGAGCCCGGCCCGCCCCCGCCGCCCCGGTCCGCCGGCCGTCACCCCTGCTTCGTGAAGGTGATCGCCTTGAACCTCTCGGTCTGCTCCTTGATGCCGGTCTCGGTGGGGAAGCGCTCCACCGAGCTGGCCCCGTAGAAGCCGGTGATGCCCTCGGTGTGGTCGAGGACGTACTGGGCGTCCTCGGGGTTGGCGATGGGCCCGCCGTGGCACAGGCAGAGGATGTCGGGGTTGACCCTGCGCGCCGCGTCGGCCAGGGCCTGGACCTTCGCCGCGGCCTCCTCGAGGGTGATGGCCGTCTTCGCGCCGATCGTGCCCGAGGTGGTCAGGCCCATGTGGGGCACGAGGATGTCGGCGCCCGCCCTGGCCATGTCAGTGGCCTGCTCCTCGTCGAAGACGTACGGCGAGGTGATGAGATCGAGCTCGTGGGCCATGCGGATCATGTCGACCTCGTGGCCGTAGCCCATGCCGGTCTCCTCGAGATTCGCGCGGAAGACCCCGTCGATGAGGCCGACGGTCGGGAAGTTCTGCACGCCGGCGAAGCCGATCTCCTTGACCTGCCTGAGGAAGTGGGGCATGACGCGGAATGGATCGGTGCCGTTGACGCCGGCCAGCACCGGGGTGCGCTTGACCACGGGCAGGACCTCGTTGGCCATCTCCATGACGATGGCATTGGCGTCGCCGTAGGCGAGCAGCCCGGACAGGGAGCCGCGACCGGCCATGCGGAAGCGCCCCGAGTTGTAGATGATGAGCAAGTCGATGCCGCCGGCCTCGGCGGACTTCGCCGAGATACCGGTACCGGCGCCTCCCCCGACGACCGGCCTGCCCTCGGCGACCTGACGACGGAAACCATCCAGGATCTCGTGACGTGACGACATTGTTCCTCCTCAGTGCTCGGAGTTCTTGATGAGTTCATCGAGGGCCTCGGCCATGTCACGGCCGAAACCCGGGTCGTTGATCGTCTGGTCCTTCTCGACCACGACGACGTCGCTGCCCGCCAGCCCCTCGCGCAGGGCGTCGAAGAGCCGCTCGTCCGCGCCCTCGTCGCGGAAGGGGCCGCCCTCGACGTCGATGCCGGAGAGGCCCCGCAGCGGAATGTGCAGCCGGACCGGGCCGTTCGACGCGGCGAGCTTGTGGGCGATCCGGCGCCCCAGCTCGGCCATCTCGTCCGGCGTGGTCCGCATGAGGGTGACCGTCGGGTTGTGGACGAGGAAGGTCCGGCCGCCGAACCTCTCGGGAACGGTGCTCCTCGGTCCGAAGTTGACCATGTCCAGGGCCCCGAGGCTCACGACCTGTGGGACGCCCAGGGCCCCCGCCCTCTCCAGCCGGTGGAGGCCGGCGCTGAGCACGCCCCCGACGAGCTCGTCCGCGAGCTCCGTGGTCGTGAGGTCGAGGACGCCCGTCACGAGACCGGACTCGACGAGCTTCTCCATGGCGCGCCCGCCGGCGCCGGTGGCGTGGAAGACGAGGACCTCGTAGCCCAGCTCGTTCAGGCGCTCGCGGGCCTCGTCCGCGGCGGGCGTGGTGAGCCCGAACATCGTGATGGCCACGACCGGCGGCCGGTCGGCGTCAACGGGTTCGCTCC
>ERZ773005.1890-NODE-1890-length-10019-cov-2.903653_pt1 | contig 10019 bp, 7 predicted proteins | sample MGYA00580666_ERZ773005 | MGnify/ENA primary metagenome ERZ773005 (study PRJEB29015, sample SAMEA2737999) | human oral metagenome | biome: human oral; feature: human-associated habitat; material: dental | place: China | collected 2061 ... | reverse complement strand
ACATCCCCACCAACATGAAGCGTCTGCGGGAGGAGCTGAAGTAGCCCGACGCGCACGAAGGGGGACGCTGCGAGAGCATCCCCCTTCATTATCCTACCATATTCTCTCACCGTTATCGATGGCCAAGAGCCCTCAGCGGAACGGCCAAGGGGGCAGAAAGGCCCCCGGGGCTCCGAAGCGCTCCCCGAGAAACGCAAGCGCCTGAGGTCCCCAGATGAGCGTAAGGTAGCATCCGACGGCCAGATAGGGCACCAGCGGGATGGAGTCCCCCCGTCCCCAACGGACCTTTCCGCGGATCATGAGGACGGCGATCCCTACGCCGCCGGCCATGATGCCGAAGTAGAAGGCCAGGAGGGTGAGGCGCCAGCCGAGGATCGCGCCGATCCCGGCCATGAAACAGGCGTCGCCCCATCCCATCCCCCCGCGGCTGGCAAGGATGATGACGGCGAAGATCCCCCAGCCGACGGCCGCTCCCAGAAGCCCCTCCAGGATGGCGTCGCGCCCCCCGACCAGGCGAATCAGGATGCCGCCTACCCCCATGGACAGGGCAAAGGCGTCGAAGACCTCTCCGGCCTCGTAGTCGGTGAGGGCGTTCAGCAACAGACCGAAGGCCCCTATCAGGGAGATGAGAAAGGCCCAGGAGACGCCCCAGCGCCACGCGGTCCCCGCCGCCGTAAGGGCCCCGATGAGCTCGACCATCAGATAGCGCGGGGAGACGCGTGCGCCGCACCCTCGGCACCGCCCGCGCTGTGCCACCCAGGAGAGGACGGGGAGGAGCTCCGACGGGGAGAGGACGCGTCCGCAGGACTCGCAGACGGAGCGCTCGCTCCCCCACCAGGGGCGCCCCTCCAGGCTGCGGTGGGCGACGACGTTGAGAAAGGACCCCATACAGGCGCCAAGGGCCGCGGCAAGGAGCGGCAGAAAGGACGAGAGCATCGAGGCCCTAACGCCTCCTGGTCTTGTCGCTGTAGAGCTGCTGCCCGTAGGATACGGCGCCCTTCTGGGCCTGGGACGCCGCCGAGGCCTTCATCTCGTTCAGGGACTTCTCCAGCTCCAACGCCAGCTTCTGTCGCGACGACTCCTCACCGGACAGATTCGCCTTGAAATCCCGATCCAGGTACCCCATGTCCACCAGTGCCTGGACGTCCCGGATATCGGCATCCAGGGAGTCGGAAAGCGTGTCCACGTTGAACTCTATCTTGGGATTGTCCCTCAGGAAATCGCGGACCTTCATGTAAAGGTCGTCGAGCCGTTTCTTACAATCGGGGCACGTCCGACCTCCCGCCGCAGTAAAAACCTTCCGGCACAGTTTGCACGTAACCAGGGCCATCGTGAAGCAACCTCCTGTTTGTCCTATATTTGACCTATAAGATGAGACGACTGGCGCGTCGGCACGGGGGAGAAAAATCCGAGGGACGATATGGCCGACACTTGTTTTTATTGTACCTCATAATTCCAGGCTCGGGGCGGGCAAAGCCCGAGAAAAAGGGGCTTTCGGAATAGCGGACGTGTCCGCAACATCTCCTCATGCCCCCGAGGGCGGGAAAACCCATCCTTGCCTTCCCCTGGCGATGGGATACAATGTCTGCAGAGTCTCACCGTCACATCACTCCGTTCAATCAAATCAAACAAATCAAAGGAAGGTGCGTTTTTCGATGAAAAAGACGATGTTTCTCCTGATCCTCCCGTTCCTTGCCGCAGCGATGTTCCTCCTGTCGCCGGCGGCCCCCGCGGAGAGCCGGACGGTCCAGGACATTCAAAGCTATGTCGATGCGGCCAAGGCCCTGAATCTGAACGAGGGGAACCTGCAAGTCAAGTCCAGCGAGTTCGACGTCGAGGAAATCTTAAAGGACGCCCGTTTCATGGGGCTGCTCCGCGGCAGAATCCGCATCGCCCGTCTGGTCGACAGGGCCATGGGGGACGGAGAGGGAAGCAATGGAGACCTGAACACGGAGGTCGGCCCCATCGTCGCCTTTCTCCTCTCGGGCCAAAGCGGAATCCCCACGATGGACGGTATCGTCAAAAGCGCCGTGAGCAATGTCGTCAAGCCGCTCGAGCTCGAGGGGATACTCAAGGAGTTGCCCCGCTATTACGACGCAGTCGTGAACACGGCGGACTGGCAGAAGAAGTTCCAGAAAATACTCGCCCAGAAGTACACCCCGCTTAATGGGGGTGCGATCTTCCACCTCGCGGGCTTCCCGGAAATAGGGGACAAACCCTACTACATGGGGGCCATGGACATCGAGCTCAGGGATGGATCGTTCTCCCTCTACGAGGTGGACACGTCAGTCGAGGCCTGGCTCTATTCCTTCTGGATGCGCCGTTGGCTGGAGGGGACCATGGACGCCACCAGGGTCGCCGTCGACCTGCTGAACAAGGCCCTGGGACAGTAAACGGAAAATCGAAAGAAAACACTCTTGAAGGGAGCGGGGCCGACGGTCCTGCTTTTTCCATCTCACGAGAGGCCCAAATCCACGGACAAAATCTTTAACGTGTGATAGGGAAACGCTGATTTAATCCATGAAGCATCCCGGTGGTACCCCGGTTTGCTTGTTTTGAGGAGGAAACTTGCCGGGGCCGCCGCTATCCCCGGAGGGGAGCCTTCCGGCCATCCGCTCGCTTCGCTTGCGGGCCGATCAGTCTCACGATAGCGGCTCGGACACCCTATCGCGCAGCGTCTTTTTCCAGCGCCCTATCTGCATGAGGGAAACACTGTACTCAGCGGACAATTCCAATAGAGTCCTGTCGTTACGATATACGCTCGGGCGCAATCTCCGCTTTCAGCCTCGGACTATAACGATTGCCCTTGTCTCCCATGGCTTTATCACCTCTGAACCCTATTCTCCAGCTTTCATCCCTTTTCTGAAGCCTGATCTATGCTAACCCTAACTCTTACCCTGGTCCTCTAGATGGGGACCACTATAGGGACCACTATAACTTGCAGATTCGACTTTCAGGAGGTCCGACGATGTCAGACTCTCAGCCCTTCCCAACGCCCGAACAGCGACATGCCATGGAGAAACGGTGCCGTTGGCTGATGAAAACGCGGAAGATCCTGGAGCTCCGCCTGGCGTTCTACGTCCGCAGCTACGACAAGGTGGACTCCGAGGACCCCCTGGGGCGGCGCGAGGCCATGGGCGAGCTGCTCAACGACGACCCCACCCTCCGTATCCCCACCCTCTCCGGCCTCGTTTCCCGCGGGCCCGTCGCCCTCTGGAACCAGTTCGACATCGCCCTGGTCATGGACCGGAACCAGTCGAACATCTCGCGCACGCTGAGGGACGTCAAGAACGGCGGCAAATACCCGGATGCCTGGAAGCGGCGCCTGGCGGAGTGCACGCACGAGGAGGACAAAAAGGTCGCCGGGTACGACGAGCGCGTCTTCGACCTTCTCCTGGACTGTCAGGAGGAGGACTACCTCCTGCGCTTCCTCAAGCCTCGCAGGGGCACGGAGCCCCGCTCCCGGGAGGAGGAGGAACAAATCCGGCGTTTCTGGGAGGAGGAGAAGAGGAGGGCCGAGGCCGACGCCGGCCTGCTTGGCCTTACGGAGCGAGACGTGTGGGCGCTGCGCCTCGACCACGAGGACGAGGGCACGGACGGCGGAGTTCTGAGCCTGAAGGACGCCGTCGCCGAGCTGCTGCGCGGCATGACGCGCTGGAAGGGCGCCTGGGCCATCGCCACGCTCCTCTCTATCTACACCGAGCTGTCCACCTTCTTCCATAACCTCTACGCCTGGTTTCCCCTGATCTCACTGGCGGTCGCCGCGCTGTGCATCCTGTTCCTGAGGCGCGGGACCCCGGGGCGCATCCTGTGGCGTTCCGTGGGAGCCACCTCCCTCCTGATCCTGGCGATATGGTGCGTCTGCTTCGTGGGGCGCGGGTTCTCCGTGGAGAACCCCAGCCTGCTGACTCGCCTTCCTTTGATGGAAAAACTCCAGGAGGGCATCGCCCGGATGGAGGGCATCGAGGCGCAGCGTATCGCCGAGACCCGAACGCTGCTTGAGGAGGCCCTGAGCGTGACGAACGCCTTCCTGATGGAGCGGCGAAGAAACGACACGCCCGTCTCGGAGACGGAATACCAGCAGATGCTGCGTCGCACCGAGGTCCGGGAGGTCCCGGATTCCCTTCGTGCCCTCCGCTGCGCGCTGCGCGTCAACGAGGCCCGCATCTGCCTCGAATGGTCCATAGACGATTACCGGTCGGGCCTGACGAAACTGCAAACGGCGGAGCGTCTATTGCAGCAGAGCCGTAGCGAGTTGGACGAGCTGGAGAGGGCAGGCCCGAAGGCCGGCGAGGACCTGAACTCCCTGAGGGGAAAGCTCGCCTCCGCGGAGGCGGCGGCCCTCTCCCTCGGCATGGACCGCGGCATGTGGCATGAGCGGGCGGACGAGGCTATCCGCACCGCCGAGGAGGCCGTGTCGCTTCTGAGGGGTCGGAGCCCTCTGGAGGCAATAGAGGCGCTGGAGACGTGCTCGAACCTTTTCTACCACCGCGCAATGCTGTCCATGGAGCCCCTGGGACCGGTCCGGGTGGACATGAGGCGCGCCGAGGAGGCCGCCCGGGAGGGGCTAGCGCTCTCCGAACGAAACGGGGACTTCATGTATCCCTCGCTTTCCCTGGCGCTGGGGCTCACCATGCCCATCGAGAGCATGGACAGGGCCGCGGGGGCCTACGAGGACGGGATACGGCACACGGACATGCAGCTCCAGCCCAACCTGTATGTCGTGCTCTCCGCGGCGCTCGCGGAGGCCTGCGCGGTGCGCCATATGGAAACGCAGGACCCCGTCCCGGGGAAGGATGCCAAGGAGGCGCTGTCGGCGGCGTTCGGCATCATCAACCGCTACGCCCACATGACATCGAATGCCTTTCTCCAGTTTGCCGTGGCGCGGGCATCCCTGGCCGTGGGATTGGCGGTGAAGTCCCGGAAGGAACTCGGCATGGCGCTCGACGCACTGGACAGGGTCCTGGAGATTTGGACGTTCACGCCTTACACCTCCAACCACATCCAGGCGACCTACACCAAAGCCCTGACTCTGTCGGGCCTGGCGTTTTTTCCTCAGAAGCACGAGGACTTCGACAGGCTGGAAAGGGAGGGGGCCGCGATGAATTCCCCCCTGGGGGACCTTATCAAAAATGCGGCACGGGACGCCCACAGGCAGCGCGACCTGCTGGACCAGGCGGCCAGGCTGAGGACGCTGCGGAAGGCCGTGGAGGTCCTGGAGAGGATAGCCTACTACGACCGCACCAATCCGACACTCTCACAGAAGTGCGCCATGGACCTGTTCACCGCGTACAGGGTCCTGGCGAAGGTCCATACCATGACGGGCGCTATGAGCACGCTGCTCGGCGAGCCAGGCGCCGAAGGGCACTACTCCGGCGCCGAGAGGGCCATCGGCCGGGCCAGGGAACTGGCCGGAGGGCGTGGAGCGGAGAAGATCGCCCAGGACGAAAAGTTTCTGAAAAACACCAAAATGGCGTCCGGAACGGCAAGGATGCTGATGTTCCTGACGGGCAGGACCTCGCAGGATATGGAGGAATTTTTTCTCAAGGATGTGGGGAGATGATGTGGAATGTGGAGAGATAGTGCCGTCTGAAGTTTTTTAACAGAAGTTTTTCTGCTGCCATTGGGACCGCACAGCAGATTGACCCCACCGTCCAGTTCAAGGGCAAGGTCACGGAACAACTTGTAATTGTTGATCTCCAAATTCCGAATCATCTATATCCACCTTATGTCCGCATCTTAAAGCACCTACGACTTGGCCGCCGGGCAGAAAATGGCGCGGGGAAGATCAGAGAGAGGAAGATCAGGGGGCGGGCTTCCCTCGCAGGGCGGATTCGAGCGACGTGCGGGCGGAGAGGAGAAGGCGCCTGGCCTCCTCCGAGTCCGACAAGACGCCCTCGTCCCGGCGCAGCCGTTTCAGGAGCAGTTCGATGTCGTCCAAGACGCCCGGGACCTCGGCCTGTGGGGTCCCGGCGGCGGACTCGGCCTCCATGGTGGAACCGGCGGCAACGGAGACGCCCGGCTCGATCGAAAACTCCTGCCCCAGGGCCGGGACGATTCCCCTCATGCCCCGTTCCCTCAGCGCGGCAGAGAGGGCCTGGGAGGACTTCGGCTCCCCGTGAGTGACGAAAAACAGGGGGTTCGTCGTGTAGTTGCCCGCCCACGCAAGGAGGTCGTCGCGGTCCCCATGCGCGGAGAACCCGCCGATCGTGTGCACCCGAGCCTTGACGACCACGTCCTCCCCCGCGATCCGAAGCTCGGTCTCCCCGTCGACGATGCGCCGCCCCAGGGTCCCATAAGCCTGATATCCCACGAAGACGATGTGGTTTTTGGGATTCCAGGCCCCGTGCTTCAGGTGGTGCACGATGCGCCCGCCCGTGCACATCCCGCTCCCGGCGATGACGATGCCGAAGGGGACGTCGTTGATCTTCTGCGACTCCTCCGGGGTCGATACGCTCCTGAAGCCCTTCGGGGAGAAAAGGTCCACCCCAGCCGCGGCATGGCGCCGGACCTCGCCGGAGAGCGTGTCGCCGTACATGCGGTAGAGCTCCGTGGCCCGGACCCCCATGGGGGAGTCGAAGAAGATCGGGATCTCGGGAAGCAGCCCTTCTATCTGCATCAGGGAGAGCTCGAAGAGGAGACGTTGGGCCCGGTCCACGACGAAACTGGGTATCAGGACCTTGCCCCGGTCCTTCAGGGCCGTCAGGATGACGCTGCGGAATTCCTCCCGGGTCGCCGCGTCGTCCTTGTGCAGACGGTCGCCGTAGGTCGACTCAATGAGGACGTAGTCCGCCTCTTTGATTGCCGAGGGGGCCCGGTCCACCGCGGGGGACTGCTGCCCCAGGTCGCCGCTGAAGACGAGGCGCGTCGCCCTGTCCCCCTCGTTCAGATCGAGGGCGATGGAGGAACTTCCCAGGATATGCCCCGCGTCGTGCAGGGAGAAGGTCACGCCATCGGCGGCAGTGGTCTTCGTATCCCAATCCGTCGGCCTCAGAAGCTCCAGGGCCTTGTCGACGTCGTTCTCGTCGTAGAGAGGGACGATCGGCGGCAGCCCCCGGCGGACGGCCTTGCGGGTCCGCCACTCCGCCTCCTCCTTCATCAGGCGGACGGAGTCGTTCCAGAGTATCTCCACCAGGCGGGCCGTGGCGGGGGTCGTCCAGACGGGCCCCGCGAAACCCTTTCGGACGAGGTACGGGATGCGCCCGGAGTGGTCCATGTGGGCATGGGTCAGAAACACCGCGTCCAGCCTATCGACGGGGAATGGAAAGGACTCCCGGTTCCGCTCGTCCTCGTCCGCCCCCTGGTGGACGCCGCAGTCCACGAGAAAGCGATGCGCCCCGCACTCCACCTCGTAACAGGACCCCGTAACCTCGCCCGCAGCGCCCCAAAAACGTATCCTCATCATATTGTATCCCCCCTATGCCGGCGAAACCTCGGCCCCCTTCGGCAGGAGGCACAGGACGCGAGTCCCTTCGCCCAGCCTCGAACGGACCTCCAGACGCCCCCCCATGAGGGACATCCGCTCCGTCATGTTAGCGAGCCCCCGATGTCCCTCGAGCCTCAGGGCCTCGTGGTCCACCTCGGCATCGAAGCCGCTGCCGTTGTCCTGGATGTCCATGAGGATATTTCCATCCTTTTCGGAGACCTGGGCCCGAACCTCCGTGGCATCCCCGTGCCGGACCGCGTTGGAGACCGCCTCCTGGAAGATGCGGACAAAGGCCAGGGTCTGCTCCGGCTCCAGGTCTATGCCCTCGTCGATGTCCGCGGAAACCCGGATATCGTAGTTCTGAGACAGCCTCTCCGCCAGCTCGGTCAGGGCCTGCGACAGCCCCAGGTCCATCCACGGCGGCGCCAGCTCGTCGCAGAGCCCCCGCAACTCCCGGACGACGGACTTGGCGAGAAGTTCCGTCTTCTTGATGCGCGTCTGTGGGGCCTCCTCCTCCAAGGACATGTGAATCTGCTGGAGCAGCGCCGTGATGTCCTGCAGGGGCCCGTCGTGGATCTCCCGCGCCATGTCCATCCGTTCCTTCTCCTGGACCCGGACGATGTCGCGCACGTAGCGGTTGCGCAGCTTGTCGCGCTCCACGGCCGCCTGGGCCAAGCGCATCAGGGCGCTGTGGACGCTCTCGATCTCCTTGACCGACCCCGGCCCCAGACGATTGGGGATGTCCTTCCCGACCCGGAGGTCGTCGATCTCGGCGACGAGCGTCTGAAGGGGGGAGACGAGACGGCTCCAGAGCAGGCGGATGGCCCAGAAGCTGCCCAGGGTCATCAGCACGATCAGGACCGGCCACAGGCGCCCTGCCGTGACGAGCCCCCCCAGAAGCCGGTCCCAGGAGACCGCGGCGACGACGTACCCCTGGCCCCGGCTGACCGGGTAGATAGCCAGGGTGTACTGGGCCCCCTGCTTGTCCTCCACACGGGTCGCCGTCCCGATCGGAAGGTTGTCGTGCCAGATGGCGGCGATATTCATGGCCCCCGGCGAGGCCATGATGATCTTTCCGTCGGCGCCGATGTGCGCCACCCAGCCCGGGATGGACGGGCCCCAGGAGAAGATGTTGTACCGCGCCGCGTCCCCCAGGTACTCCAGCGGAAATTCCCAGAGCTGGACGTTCGAGCCCAACCGATAGGCCATGCTCTCGGCCAGGTCCTGGACGTAGGACCGCACGGCCGCCTCCATCGCCCTCTCCTGACTGACCAGAGCTAAGGCCGCCAACAGGACGACGGCCACGGAGGGCAGGACCAGGGCGCACAACAGGAAGGCCAGAAAATGGTTCTTCGGCCTCAGCGAGTTGAAAACGATTTTGCGGACCCGCTCCAGCATGAGGCGGGTCCCCTACTTCTCGTCCTCCAGGAGCTCCTCCAAAGTGACGACCCCGTACTTGAGGGCCAGCAGCAGGGCCTCCGTCTTGTTCTTGGAGCCCAGCTTGTCGTAGATGGAGGCCAAATGGGTCTGGACCGTGCGCTCGCTGATGAAGAGGCGGCTCGCGACCTCCTTGCTGGAGAGCCCCTTGGCCGCCAACAGGAGGACCTCACGCTCCCGCGCGGAGAGCTGCTCCGGATCGAAGTCCCGCTCCCCCATGACCGAGGCGACCTCGGGGTCCAGGTAAAGCCCCCCCTTGGAGACCGTCGCGATCGCCGCGGTGAGCTCCTTCGGGCTGACGGTCTTGAGGACGAACCCCCGCGCCCCCGCGCGCAGCGAGGCCATGACGTACTGCTGCGCATCGTAGGAGGTCAACATGATGGTGGCCGTGGAAAGCCCCTCGGCCTTGACCTTCTGTGCGACCGAGACGCCGTCCATGCCCGGCATCCTGATGTCCAGCAGGGCCACGTCGGGCTTGAGCTCCCGAATCATCTCCCAGGCCTTCACCCCGTCCTCCGCCTCCCCGACGAGATCGAGCGAGCTCTCCCGCCGCAAAAACTCCGCAATGCCCGCCCTCGTCAGAGGGTGGTCGTCCGCCAAAACGATCCTGACTGCCATCGACATCGTTCCCTTCATACGTAATCGTCACACAATAAATGTCCGCCGTAAAGTTTCTACAGACTACCCGCCCCCGCCGCCCAGGGCAAGGGCAAAGCTACGGAAGGGCACCCCCGCCCGCAGGCCGACCTGCTTCCACAAGCCCCCTACAGGCCGACATCCTTCTCGATGGGCCTCAGCGCCAGGATCGTCTCCTCGATTACCGTGTCGAGGGGCAGCCCCATCCGCTCGGCGCCGGCACTGATGATCTCCCGGTTGACCCCGCGCGCAAACGCCTTGTCCTTCCATTTTTTCTTGACGGATTTGAGCTCCAGGTCGGACAGGGAACGCGAGGGACGCACCAGCCCGGCCGTGATGACCAGCCCCGTGAGCTCGTCGATGGTGAAGAGGGTCCGCTCCATGTCGTTGGAGGGCTCGACGTCCGTGCAGATCCCATAGCCGTGGGATTGGACCGCGTGGATGATGTCCTCGTCGACCCCCTCCTCTCGGAGCAGCTCCGGCGCCAGGTGACAGTGGCGCTCCGGAGCGTCGGACGTCA
>ERZ773005.1887-NODE-1887-length-10028-cov-6.136168_pt1 | contig 10028 bp, 12 predicted proteins | sample MGYA00580666_ERZ773005 | MGnify/ENA primary metagenome ERZ773005 (study PRJEB29015, sample SAMEA2737999) | human oral metagenome | biome: human oral; feature: human-associated habitat; material: dental | place: China | collected 2061 ... | reverse complement strand
TCATCGCCCAGGAGCAGGATATTGAGCTTGCGCGAGAAGGCGAGGGCGAGCACGAAACCAAGAATCGTATACGGGAAGATCATGTCGACCTGCGGCCAGCTGCGTGCCGACAGACCGCCGACCATCCACATCAGAGCGCCGTGCACGCGATCGCTGTAAAAGATCATCAGAGCGGAGATTCCCGCGCCGAGAAAAGCCGAGACGGCGACGCCCGCCAGAATGATGCGGATCGGACGTATGCCGTTCTTCCAGGCGAGCAGGTAGATGGCGACGGCAGCCGCCATCGCGCCGAGGAAGGCGGCAGGCGTCACGAGAGCCTCATAGCCGGGGAAGACGAGCATGACGAAGATGCCCGCAAGTCCCGCTCCCGATGAGATGCCAATGATGTGGGGATCGGCGAGAGGATTCTTCATGATTGCCTGCAAGATAGCGCCCGAAAGCGAGAGATGGACGCCGACGAGCGCCGCCACAATCGTGCGCGGCAGACGGATGTTCATGAGGATCTGCGCATGCACTCCCTCGGCGCCCTCTGCGATCGTCTGCCATATTTCCGCTGCCGGGATTTCGACCGATCCCTTCACGATGCTCAAGACGAAGCCGACGCACGCCAAAGCGGCGAATACCGTCACGAGGGATATTCGCCGCTTGAAGGAGCTGAAACTTGTTTTCGCAGCCTCCGCACTGCTCATGGGAACACCTCAGGGTAGATGAGCTTCGCCATCATCTCGAAGGCTTCCGGATAGTGCAGTCCGGGACTCAGGAGGAAGAGATCCTGCGGCAGGTAATAGAGTTTTCCCTGCTGAATTGCAGGAATGCTCTGCCACGCAGGGCTTTCGGCGATCGTCTTTTCCATGTTTTTCTTGATCTCGTCCATCTTGCCCATGCTCGTGACGAAGATGATGTCAGGATTCTGCTCGACGAGCGTTTCCATGCTGTAAGGTGCGGCGTCAGGATTCTTCTCCATCGGCGTCATGCCGCTCGCCACATTCTCCCAACCAAGCATCTTGGCGATCGAGCCTGCGATACTGCCGTCGAGCTGCACGCTCAATCCCTGCGCCGTGCTGTGCAGGATGGCGACGCGCTTCTTCTCCTTCGGCACGCGCGCGAGGATGCCTTGTATCTTCTCGTCCATCTCCTTGACAAGCGCCTCGCCCTTCTCCTTTTCGCCCGTCACTTGCGCGAAAATTCCGATCTCGCGCTTCACGTCCTCATAGCTTTTCATGTCGATGACGATGGCCGGAATCTTGTTTGCCTCAAATGTCGATACAAGCTTTTCGTTCATGCCCTTGTTGATGATGACGAGATCGGGCTGACAAGCCAGCGCCTTCTCCACGTCGATCTGGTAGACCTCGCCGACACTCGCCTTGTCCTTGGCATAATCGGGCATCTTCGTCTTGGAATCGGGACGTCCTACGACATCGCCTCCCACGGCATGAAGCGGCTCAAGGAACGACGCCGACAGCACGACGATGCGCTCGGGCTTCTTTTCAAGCGTGACCTCGCGCCCCATATCGTCCTTGATTACGGCAAAAGCCGCGCCCTGCTCCGTCTTCGCCGCTTCTTTCGCGCCGCAGCCTGCAAAAAGCGTGAGCGCTACAAGCAAAAGCGCGAAGGCGAAGACCCTGTAAAAATTTCCGCACATGTTCAAGACCTCCTTAAGCATTGCGCCGCGTCAGAATCGTCGACAGGTAATTGACCTTCTTATCCTTCTGCGCCTCGATGTCGTCGATGCGTTCCTCATCGGGCAGGCCGCAGCGGCTCACCATCACGGCATCCTTCGCCAAGCCGCTTTCGCTGAGCATATCAGCGATTTCGGGGAAGTTCTTGTACACTTTCATCAGGACGGCATTGTCCGTCACAGGCAGGATCTCGGCGATCTTCTCGGGCGAAGCCGTCGCCGGGATGATGGAAAGAATGTCGTTTCCCTCGACGATCGGATAGCCGAGCTTGCTGCCGATGGCGCAGAAGGCCGGAACGCCCGGTATCGTCTCGATCGTCACTGCCTCATGCTCAAGCAGACGGTAGACATAGATGTAAGTGCTGTAAAACATCGGATCGCCCAAGGTCAGAAACGCCACATTCTTTCCCGCCTCCAAGAGCGCGAGAATCTCTGCCTTGTTCTCCTCCCAAGCTTCCGTGGATTCAGCAAAGTTCGCGACCATCGGAAACACCTGGTAAACGATCTCGATGTCCCTTTTCAAATAAGGACGCGCGATGGAAAGGGCGACGCTGCCGTCCTTCTTCTCCGTCTTGGGCGCGATGAGCACATCCGCCTTCTCCATCGCGCGAATCGCCTTGACCGTCAAAAGCTCCGGGTCTCCCGGTCCCACGCCGATGCCGAAAAATGTTCCCTTCATACTGTACCTCCTATTGCTTCCATGAAAAAGCCGCTCGAACGGGCATGACTGCACCGGTTTCGAGCGGCTTTTCAATCAGCCTTCAAGGGCAATTCTCCCTGTCGCCATTATATACATTCCTCCACGATAAGGCAAGTGCGTCCATAGTACGTTGAGCCGGCCTATACCTATAAGAAACGAAAGTCTGCGCTTGGCATGCGTTTTACCGCTGATCATTCAGGCACGCAGAAGGATTGCTTTGCCTAAAAGCCTTCAAACTCAAAGGCGTCTTCATAATGATTCACCGTATAGGATTCGCCGATAACGAGAACCTCGATGACGTCAAAGCGACAGTGTCGCCCTTCCATACCGTACTTCTGCACATACAAGAAGGCCGTGCGAAAAATACGATGCCGCTTTCTATACCCTACAGCTTGTGCGGGGACGCCGAAGCGCGTCGGATGGCGCGTCTTGACCTCGATGAAGAGCAATGTGCCATCTTCCTCAGCAATGATGTCGATCTCACCCGTCTTCATACGAAATTGCCGTTCCAATATGCGGCAGCCACGCTTTTCCAGATACAGCGCCGCCGCTTCCTCGCCTCGGTCGCCAAGCCTCTTCGTCGTCACCGCGGCAGCTCCGGCTTCTGATGGCGTTTGTCTATGCGATAGACATAGGCGAGAACCTCCGCCACTGCGCGGTAAAGTTCCGGCGGAATCTCGCGGTCGAGTTCCAAGGCCATCAGCATGTTGACGAGAGACTTGTTCTGGTAGACAGGAATCGCGTTTTTCTGTGCCGCTGCGAGGATGTTTTCCGCGACGAAACCGCGTCCTTTCGCCACGACTTTCGGAGCTTGCTGCCTTTCCGGTTCATAGCGCAAAGCCACGGCTCTTTGGTTGGCAACGTCTCGCTCTTCCAGCGGCAAATCTTTATTTTCCATACTCGTGTCCATCATTCTTTACTACCCGCTATACTGACTTTGAGATCGGTCAGTTCCAACGCCATCGTACGAAATGATTCCTTGAACTCAGGGATGTACGACTTGAACTCTTCCACGGCGGACGCCTCCGAGAAAAGCACGCGCATGTTGAGGCTCTTCGCGTCGTATACCTGGCAAGTCAGCTCCACGGCGCCGATATGGTCGGTAAGCACGCAGAGCCTGAGCCACGTTTCCTTGTGCATGCTCCCATCCTCGGGCGAATACTTCTCCTCGTTATAGACATTGGCATAAGCGGGGAAACTCTGCTTTTCGCCTTCCCCCATATACAATGGCAGCATGAAATTCAGCGACCGGTGCACATTGCCCTTGCCGTCCGTCTGAAAAAGACTGCCGCCTTCCATAGAACGCTTCATCGAAGCGGCAAATTCCGCGACATCCTTGCCCGCTCGCTTGAGCTGCTGCTCCTTCATGTCCTTCACCGCCGTCATGTCGCAGAGCTGCATGAATGCCCAGAGGCGCGGCAGATCGCCGAGATTCTTCTGCACGGCAGCCTGATTGACGGCAGCAGGAACATTGTTCTGACTGAGGCGCAGGAGGAGCTGCAGCTGCTTCGCTTCCTTGTCCGGCAAGAGCTTTTGCCCGTTGTTGACAAAATCGCGCAGCAGAGCAGCGTCCTTCTCCGTGAGCGGCATATTCTTCAGCATGAATGCCGCCGTATCCTTCAGACTTTGCATGAGCTGCGGCGTATTCTGCATCACAGGCGTCTGCCGCGCGGCGGCAGACTTCGTCTCTCCCTGCATATTTGCGGGCGCATCGGCAGGATTTCGCCCCTGCTGCATAGGCTTTTCCTGGGCTGTATCCTGCACGGCGCCTTCCCGTCTCGTCGGCTGCGGATTCGTCCCCTGCGCCGTCCGAGGCGGCGCTGCCGACTCGGACGGCTTGCCCTCCTGCGGTGCGCCGCGCATCACCTGCTCGTTCAGCTGTCCCTTGCCCTCGGCAGCATTTCCCTGCCCAGGCGCTTTCTGCTGCTGCGCGCTTTCCGAAACGCCGTCCTCAGCATTCTGCGGCAAGCCCGCTTCCGTTCCCTTGCCGCCCTGCTGCGCTGCGACGCCGTTCTTCACGGGCTGCTGCAAAACTTCTTTCTCATGAGCCGACTCCCCTTCCGACACGCCCTGCGGAAGATTTTCCTGCGGCGTCTCTTGCTGTGCGGCGATCATCTTTTTGCCGGCTGTTCTCGGCATCTGTCCCGCCGCTTCCTGCTGCAATGCCTCCGCATTGCCTTCGCCTGCATCGTGCATCGACGGATTCGCGCCGTTCTCAGCACTCGCACCGTCTTCGGCCGTCATCTGCCCCTGCATGACCGGCGACGCGCTCTCCTCTCCGGGCCGCGGCATAAAGTACTGCACGAGGGACTTCAGGAAACCGAAGGAATCCGCCTCGCTCGCGCCTCGCTGCGGCTGTGCCTGTGCCAGAAGCGTCAAGGCCTGCTGCAAGGCTGCAGGCAAATCCTCCAGCGCCTTGGCGTCGAGCAGCTGGAAGGACAGCTTGTTCAAGAGCGCCGGTTCCAAGGAACTTCCACCCTCCTGTGCCGTCAGAAGCGATTTCAAATTTCGCAGCAACGTCTGCATGCTCTCACTGAAATCGCTGACCTCGACGCCCTTTTCCGCAAGTGCGCCAAGCTGCGTGAGCATGCGCGAGAGCGTGCCCAGCTGCTCCAAGGAAAAACGCTGGCTCTCCGTCGTGCTGCCCAGTCCCTCTTCCAAGGTCGCACTCAACGAAAAAGCGCTTTCCATGACATTGCGGATCACCTTCTGCAGATGATCGGGCAACACTTCCACCGAATCCTCCTGCCCTTGAGAAATCCTTCCGAGAACGGACGACAAATCCGCAATGGAATTTCGTATGGAGACATTCGTCTCCTTTGCAAAAGGTGAGGACGAAGCTCCGTCCCCTCGCCGCGTTACGGCATCTGTCGATGCCGTCGTCTGAGGCCGCTGTATGCGCTGCAAAGATCCCGCAGCATTGGCGGCATTTGCTTCCATTGCCATGAAACGAGTCCTCCGTGAAATCTTCTAGGGAAACGCTGAGAAATGAAGCCATCTCAATCATCATTGAATCTATCAGCGCTTTCCTGCTTCAATACCTTGCCGCCATCGAGCGTATCGGCTCGAACGACCTTCGATGAATAGGGCAGGAACCGTACTCCTGTAAAGCCGCCAGATGCTCCGCCGTCCCATAGCCCTTATGCTTCTTGAAACCATACTGCGGATATTCCTCATCGTACTTCAGCATCAGGCGATCTCTCGTAACCTTGGCTGCAATCGACGCCGCCGCAATCGACGCCGACTTTGCATCCCCGTGGACAATGGGAGAAGACGTCATGGGAAGCTTCAAGGGCACGGCATCGAGCAGTACGTGCTGCGGCTGCGGCCGCAGGGCGGAAACAGCCTCGTACATCCCCTGCTTCGTCGCTTGATAAATATTCCTCTCGTCGATGATCTTCTCTGAAATGCTCACGATTTCCACCGCGACGGCACTTTTCATGATGGCGGAGAAAAGTTCCTCGCGCACGGCTGCCGACAACTTCTTCGAATCGTTCAGATGAGGCAAAAAAAGCCCCAAGGGCAAGATGACCGCAGCGACCACCACAGGTCCCGCCAAGGGACCGCGACCGGCTTCATCGACGCCCGCCACGAGCGTGCAGCCCTTCTCACGCGCCAGAAATTCATAATGGTACATCGCTTCAACACGGGCGCGTTCCTGCGTCTCCCGCTCCCAACGATGCACCAGCTTCCGGACGCCCGTGCGCGAATCCGATCGGCATTGCTCCTGCAGCTCCTCCGTCCACCGCCCCGCATGATAAAGGCGCTCCAATTCTTTTATCGTCATTTCTGCTCCATCCATTAACCGCCGTCCACTTCCTCCGCTGCTTCCATCGGCGGCGCCTCAAAACTGATCTTGCCAAACTTCCCCATGCGAAATTCGGACAGAAGGATGTGCTGCACCTTCTCAAAATTGATGCGCCCGCCCTTCAAAAGACAGCCGCGCTTACGCCCGACAGCCTCCATAAGTTCCTCCGTAGACGCAGGAAGCATCTCCTTGAATTTGAACCGTTCTCGCAAGCGTTCCGGATGATCGCGCCGCAAAGCCGCGAGAAGCAAGTGCGCCACGTTCTCCAAATCGTAGATCTCATCATTGACCGCGCCGGTAAACGCCAGCTTAAGTCCGACCGCAGGATCTTCAAACTTCGGCCAAAGGATTCCCGGCGTGTCAAGGAGATCGACGTCCGCCCCGATGCGAATCCACTGCTTCGCACGCGTGACGCCGGGCTTGTCCGCCGTCTTTGCTTTCGCCGCGCCTGCCAGACGATTGATCAGAGATGACTTTCCGACGTTCGGTATACCAAGAATCATCACTCGTGCCTTGCGTGCCGCAACCCCCTTCGACACCAGCCTTTCCGTACGATACTTCGCCGCCTTCTCTATGAGCGCCAAAAGCTCCTTCATGCCCTTCCCCGTCACAGAATCGAGCGCAGCCGTCGGAAGCTTCTGCGCACGGAAATACGCCAGCCAGCGCTTCGTCATCTTCTCATCCGCCAGATCCTTCTTGTTGAGCGCCACAATGCGCGGCTTATCGCCGACGATCTCCCGCAGCATGGGATTCGCGCTCGCCGCTGGAATCCGCGCGTCGAGCAGTTCGACGACGACGTCTACAAGCTTCAGATTCTCCTCCACCAGTTCCCGCGCCTTCTTCATGTGGCCCGGATACCATTGGATGATAGGCAGGTCATTTTTCCTGTCATTTTCCATCATGATGTATATTCCTTTCAAGCCTTGATTTTACTGGATTCTTACAGCATACGCCTAAGTATAAAACAAAGAAATCATAATTTATCGCTATCCATACTATATCATATTTTAGCGTAAAAACCCATAAACGGGAGACGAACGGGAGACGAAAACGTAAAACGGGAGACAGAAAAACAGCCCCGAAGCCGAAGCCTCGGGACTGCAATACTGGATCGTTATCCCACTGCCGCATTCCCCGGCTCGCCTGCCGGTTCTGCCGTACCCTTACCCTGTGCCTCCATCGACTTTTTCAGGGTCAGCTTGACGAGCCACATCGCGACGCGCAGCAGTCCGGGAAGCACAATACCTTCGCCCCAGCGCACCCAAGCACGCTCGTCGCGCTTTGCATCCTCTTCCAGCTTGGAGGCATAGCCTTTTACTGCTACCTCCATGACCGGCAGCCCCTCGGCAATAACTGCCGCCGTCACGCGCTGCTTTGCCTCTTCCAACATGGCAGCCTTCCTCAATTCCTCAACGATAGAGTCGCGCGTTTCCGTCCACTTGCTCATAATAATATCCTCCTCTCTACGCCGCCCCCGCTGGATTGCGAGGGCGGCTTCGGCTGTTATGCGCTCCGAGCCTCATCGGCGAAATCCTCTGCCTCCTTGCGGTTCTCGAGCCAGTCCTTGTAGATGTCCTTGCGCCGCGTCGACGTGCAGGAGCGCTTCGGGCACTCCTGAGCCTCCAGGGATTCCGTAACCGCTGCCGTCATGCGTCCTCGGTCATCGACAGATGATGTAACACAGTAGTAAGTTTTCATGACGTAAGTCTCTCCCTTTCTTTGCTTGTTGTTGCCTCCGCGATATACGGAAACAAGTCGTTAACGCTGCAATCGAGATACTCGCACAACTTGTTGAGCACGGCGAACGGAACGGTAGCATATCGGGTCTTGCAGATACTCTGGTAGAGCTTCGCAGGAAGTAGCAAGCTCTACCGACGCAAGAATAAGCATCAAAGCCTCACGGCTCAGACCTTTCTTCGCGCACCATGCGAAGAACCCGTCCAGGTCGTTTTTTCCTTTCATACAAAATCTGCGCATCTCCATTTCCTCACCCCCTCTCTACGCCGCCCCGCTGGATCGCGCGGGCGCGTGTTCAAATTATTGAACCATCGTCGTAAAAAAATAAGCCTTAATATCGTGCGGCTCGGCTTGCAACAAGTTTATCGCTTTGGCAATTTCATCTTGGTTGAAAGGGATTCGACTATTCAACTTCAGTGATAGTGTCCGCGTGGATACCCCTAGCGCCTCAGCAAATGCTTTTTGAGTGCCGAAGTGCTCTATGATTTGCCCGCGTAACTTGCGATAGTCAAAAACCATAACTCGCCCACCTTTCTTGTTCAAGTTTTTGAACTATCCATAGAATAACACGCCTTTGATATTTAATCAATAGTTTCGTTCAAAAAAATTAACTTTCAAATTAAACTTATTGAACTCATCTTCGCTTTATGGTATACTACAAACACCATCAACTATCGGAAACGGAGAGTTGGCTATGCAAGCTACAACGCAAGACCGCTTAAAAGAGGCTCTAAAGGCCAGGAATATGCTGCCAATCGAACTGTCTCGAAAATCTGGCATAGGGAAAAGCGCCATCAGTCAATATTTATCGGGGAAAGTAACACCAAAGCAAGATAAGATATACAAACTGGCTCAAGCTCTTAAAGTGAATGAGCCATGGTTAATGGGTTACAATGAACCCATGGACGCGCAACCAACCGCTACTGACCTTCCCAACATCCCAAACATATTCCCGCTCAAAACGAAAAAGGTTCCCCTGCTCGGCACCATTGCGGCAGGCACGCCGATCTACGCAGAGGAGAACTTTGATGGGTATCGCGAAAGCACGGAAGATGTTCACGCAGATTTTTGCTTAAAAATCAAGGGAGACAGCATGATCGGTGCACGCATCAACGATGGCGACATCGTTTTCATCCGTAAACAGCCGGATGTCGAAAACGGTGAGATCGCCGCCGTGTTGATCGACGGCGAAGCAACACTGAAGCGCGTTTACAAGAAGAAGAATTCCCTTGTATTCCAAGCCGAAAACCCCAAATACGCCCCGATCGTCTGCTCTGCCAAAACCTGCGACGAGTGCATCATCATGGGCAAGGCAGTTACGTTCCAAAGCGATGTTGTGTGAAATCAAAAAAATGCCAACGAAAGCAATCGCTGCTTTTTATTCTTTAAAAACGGAGATTATATATATACCAAGGATCAAGTTAGAGATAATCACCGTAACGGAGGGTGAACAGGATGTCTATAAAGTTATTGCCGGAACAAGTGCAAGCGGATGTCCGTGATACGCAACAAGAACAGCAGCGTATTCATTCGCAAATTCAGGAAAATGTTAGAACTTTCAATGAGGAGTGGTCTAAGTGGACAACACCACAGAAAATCAAGGGAATGACCTTGACGTTCAATTTTCCCGAAAAGCACTGAAATTCCTCCATGCAGCAGACCGCATCACAAAGCGACGAATCCAAGAGAGCGTGAACGGTCTGCTCGAAGTGCCACCCAAAGGTGATATAAAAGCAATGCAGGGGCAACCGCTTGGAACATTTCGCTTGCGCGTCGGGAAATACCGCATTGTCTATGAAATCGCATCGGATATCCTGCGCATTCTCAACATTGGTTCATACGGCACGGTCATTTGGAGCGACGATGTAGACATTGCACCGAAGCACCTCTATGAATGCAGCATCCCCGTTGATCGGAACAGGATCGCTTGACCATGTACAACACGCTTCCCGAAGCAGAACAAAGCCTCGCCTACGAACTTTTGCGCCGCTTTGTCCTCGCATGGGATCTAGATTTTACAAAGCTCACGCCTGCCGAATACGCCCAACTGAAAGAATCCGAACGCGATTTAGAGGAAGGGCATACCGTGAAAATGGATGACATAG
>ERZ773005.1886-NODE-1886-length-10032-cov-8.786008_pt1 | contig 10032 bp, 5 predicted proteins | sample MGYA00580666_ERZ773005 | MGnify/ENA primary metagenome ERZ773005 (study PRJEB29015, sample SAMEA2737999) | human oral metagenome | biome: human oral; feature: human-associated habitat; material: dental | place: China | collected 2061 ... | reverse complement strand
AGGCTGGTTGTCCTTCTGTCCATCCTTTTGAAAAATCAATTTTCTCAGGATTATCTAGTGGGAGTGGATAGTGTTTCCAGTTTAGTAAGAAGTGCAAATCCTTACAAACCCCTGTCCGAATTCCCTTACGTTGCGTATCCGCTAAGAACTTGTGTCCATAGTTGACACGCCCCATATTTTCTACCAAGATATCCAATCTAGACAGCGCTTTCTTTTCACCTTGATAAAAAATATCTTCCCCAATCTCTGTCTGATATTGGGTTTTAACCCACTGACCATCGACATACAGCTGAGCTCTATCTCGACCGTCAATGATACGAAGTCTTTCTTCTTCTGCATCCCAGTTTGTTTCTGTTCGATAGAGTAGATAGCCATAACTTTGTCCCAACTCCTCCATCTTTTTAGGATAGAGACTTTCTACCGGACTAGACAAGCTATCTAAGGTTTCAAACAAGGAAACTTTTTCTACTAGTGGAATAGCATCCAACTCCATACTCTCTTTGTAGAGTGGTTCCAACTGCGGATACTCTGGGAAATGTGTTGCCATCATCTTCTTGACTGCCAAATATTTGGCAGTCGGATTTCCTTCTTCATCCAGAAGGGCATCGTAATCATAAGATGTAACTTGTGGCAGATCCAAAGTCCCTCTAGCCGAGCAACCATTCATGAAACCAAAGTTTGTTCCACCGTGGAACATGTAAAGATTGATGGAACCTTGCTCCAAAACCTCTCGAACTGCATCTGCCAACTCTTTCGGATCCCGTGTGATAATCGGTTCTTTCCAACGATTGAACCAACCATCCCAGAACTCCATACACATGAGTGGCCATTTCTTACCATGTTCATCAAAGAATTCCTGCATCTGTGAAAAGTTGTAAGATGCCTTAGAACCAAAGTTCCCTGTTACAAAGAGGTCATCTTCGATTAAGGTTCCAGCTTTCAGAGTAGCTCTCCATGGACCATCTGATGTAAAGAGGGGACAGGTTACGCCACGCTCCTCCATCAACTGTCGAATTGCTCTCAGGTAAGCCTTATCTTCTCCATAAGAACCATACTCATTTTCAACCTGCATCATAAGGATATTGCCACCCTTGTCCAACAAATGTGGAACCAATCGTGACAAGAGCTGGTCATAGTAGCGACCGACAGCTTCAATATAAGCAGGATCTGAGGAACGAAGCCTCATATTCTTGGTTAAAAGCCAAGCTGGTAAGCCACCGAATTCCCACTCCGCACAGATGAAGGGCGAGGGACGAACGATAGCGTAGAGACCCAAATCTTGTGCTGTCTGGAGAAATCGCTCCAAATCCAGAGCTCCTTCAAAGTGAAACTCACCCTCACGAGGCTCGTGTAAATTCCAGGCCACATAAGTCTCTACTGTATTAAAACCAAGAGCCTTCAAGTTATAGAGCGAATGATACCAATCTTCTGGAGGAACCCTAAAATAATGAATGGCGCCAGATAAAATCTTAAATGATTTTCCATCGAGATAAAAATCATCTCGTATCTCAAATCGTGTCATATTCTTACCTTCTGACAACTAAAGTTTACGCTTTCATTTGTTGATATAGTAAATATATCTCAATATCTTACATTTGTCAATAGGTTTTCACAATTTTTTTCATTTTTCACTAAATTTTACACAAAAAACTTATAAAAATCTTGTAATCTATAGTCATAACAACATTTTAGCACCATGTATAAAAATGTAGGTTTTTCTATTTATTCCTATGTAAATTAACCTTATAGCCTATTATTCTAATTTTTTTATTCAAAAGGCTACTATTCTTTCCAGTTTTATGGTAAAATCTTTAACGGAGAAGGAAAATCGAGGTGAAAATATGGCAATTCCAAAGTATCAATATATTAAAGATGAGTTAAAGAACAAAATCATTTCTGGTCAATTTGCCAGTGGAGATAAATTCTACACTGAAGCTGAATTGATTGCAATGTATGATGTTAGTTCTATCACAGTTGTTCGCGCTTTAAACGACCTTGCCAAGGATGGCTATATTGTCCGTCAACAAGGAAAGGGTACATTCGTTTCACGCGCACGCAAACACAAACTCGTAGAGTTTTCAGATGTAGAAGTTTTTGAAACTAAAGATGATAAAGTTACCGTCCTTTCTATTGAGCGTGGAAACAAACTAAGCTACTTAGAAAAACTTGGACTACGCGGAGATCAGTTCTACTACAAGATTGAACGCGTTCGCGAAACAGGTGGTGTTGTGTACATCTACCATACATCTTACATTCCAGAACAATACATCAACGCAAATTATCCAAATCTTGAATATTATAGCTCTATCTATAACCGTTTCAAATTGGATTACCACATTCACATGAATGATGAACATTTTGAAGAAATCAATGAAATAGCATTTCCAACTCCAGAACATGCGGCTTCGGTCCTCGGAGTCGATGAACAATTCCCAACCGTTTTACAAACCAAGACTACTAAACTAGAGTCTACTGGTCAAGTTCTCGCATACAGCGAAACATATAAACGCGCAGATTACTACAAAATCAAATTCATTTCATGTGACCGTGATCACTAAGAAGAAAGCCTAAGCCTTGCTTGGGCTTTTTCTATGTTTATTATACCATACCAAAAAGGTAGCGCTTACCTTTTATAGTAGATTCTATAGTTTGTAGAGTATTTTATAGAAATAGGGCTAAAAAATTTCTACTAAATATATATATGTTTCTTTTACAACCAATCTGAAATCTTAAGCTTAAATTTTATATTTTTTTATACTTATTATAGTTTTTTATCACCTCCTCTTGACTCTTATTAATATAAGAAATAAAATAAGGGTGTTGTTTTATGTAAACGCTATCAATACAACAATGCAATCAGGAGGTTTTGCAATGAAACATGAAAAACAACAGCGTTTTTCTATTCGTAAATACGCTGTAGGAGCAGCTTCTGTTCTAATTGGATTCGCCTTCCAAGCACAGACTGTTACAGCCGATGGAGTTACTCCTACTACTACAGAAAACCAACCGACCATCCATACGGTTTCTGATTCCCCTCAATCATCCGAAAATCGGACTGAGGAAACACCTAAAGCAGAGCTTCAACCAGAAGCTCCAAAAACTGTAGAAACAGAAATTCCAGCTGCTGATAAGGTAGCTAGTCTTCCAAAAACAGAAGAAAAACCACAAGAGGAAGTTAGTTCAACTCCTAGTGATAAAGAAGAAGTGGTAACTCCAACTTCTGCTGAAAAAGAAACTGCTAATAAAAAGGCAGAAGAAGCTAGCCCTAAGAAAGAGGCTGATTCTAAAGAGTCAAATACTGACAAGGATAAACCAGCTAAAAAAGATGAAACGAAAGCAGAGGCTGACAAACCGGCAACAGAGGCAGGAAAGGAACGTGCTGCAACTGTAAATGAAAAACTAGCGAAAAAGAAAATTGTTTCTATTGATGCTGGACGTAAATATTTCTCACCAGAACAGCTCAAGGAAATCATCGACAAAGCGAAACATTATGGCTACACTGATTTACACCTGTTAGTTGGAAATGATGGGCTCCGCTTCATGTTGGACGATATGAGCATCACAGCTAACGGCAAGACCTATGCCAGTGACGATGTCAAACGTGCCATTGAAAAAGGTACAAATGATTATTACAACGATCCAAACGGCAATCACTTAACAGAAAGTCAAATGACAGATCTGATTAACTATGCCAAAGATAAAGGCATCGGTCTCATTCCGACAGTAAATAGTCCTGGTCACATGGATGCGATTCTCAATGCCATGAAAGAATTGGGAATCCAAAATCCTAACTTTATCTATTTTGGGAAGGAATCAGCCCGTACTGTCGATCTTGACAACGAACAAGCAGTCGCTTTTACAAAAGCCCTTATCGATAAATATGCTGCTTATTTCGCGAAAAAGACTGAAATCTTCAACATCGGACTTGATGAATATGCCAATGATGCAACAAACGCTAAAGGTTGGAGCGTTCTTCAAGCTGATAAATACTATCCAAACGAAGGCTACCCTGTAAAAGGATATGAAAAATTTATTGCCTACGCCAATGACCTAGCTCGTATTGTAAAATCGCACGGTCTAAAACCAATGGCCTTCAATGATGGTATTTACTACAATAGTGATACTAGCTTCGGAACTTTTGACAAAGATATCATCGTTTCAATGTGGACTGGTGGTTGGGGAGGTTACGACGTCGCTTCTTCTAAACTTCTAGTAGAAAAAGGTCACCAAATCCTAAACACTAACGATGCTTGGTACTATGTTCTTGGGCGAAATGCAGATGGCCAAGGTTGGTACAATCTCGATCAAGGCTTAAACGGTATCAAGAACACTCCAATCACTTCAGTACCAAAATCCGACGGAGCAACTATTCCATTCATCGGTGGTATGGTAGCTGCTTGGGCTGACACTCCATCTGCACGTTATTCACCATCACGACTCTTCAAACTCATGCGGCAATTCGCAAATTCTAACGCTGAATACTTCGCAGCTGATTATGAGTCTGCAGAAAAAGCACTTAACGAGGTACCAAAAGACCTTAACCGTTATACTGCAGAAAGCGTCGCAGCGGTTAACGAAGCGGCAAAAGTCATCCGTTCACTTGATAGCAACCTCAGCCGTGCCCAACAAGACACGATTGACCAAGCAATTGCAAAACTTCAAGAAGCAGTCAGCAATTTGACCTTCACACCAGAAGCTCAAAAAGAAGAAGATGCTAAACGTGAGGTTGAAAAACTTGCCAAAAACAAGGTAATCTCAATCGATGCTGGACGCAAATACTTTACTCTTGACCAACTCAAACGCATCGTAGATAAGGCCAGTGAGCTCGGATATTCTGATGTTCATCTCCTTCTAGGAAATGACGGACTTCGCTTCCTACTCGATGATATGACCATTACTGCCAACGGAAAAACCTATGCTAGTGATGACGTTAAAAAAGCTATTATCGAAGGAACTAAAGCTTACTACGACGATCCAAACGGTACTGCACTGACACAGGCAGAAGTGACAGAACTTGCCAAATACGCTAAGGAAAAAGGTATTGGTCTGATTCCAGCTATTAATAGCCCAGGACATATGGATGCTATGCTGGTCGCCATGGAAAAACTTGGCATCGCGAATCCTCAAGCCAACTTTGATAAGGTCTCAAAAACAACCATGGACCTTGAAAATCAAGAAGCCCTTAACTTTACCAAAGCCCTTATCGGTAAGTATATGGATTACTTTGCTGATAAATCAAAGATTTTCAACTATGGTACTGACGAATACGCTAACGACGCGACTAATGCTCAAGGCTGGTACTACCTCAAATGGTATGGACTCTATAACAAGTTCGCAGACTATTCTAACAGCCTTGCTGCTATGGCCAAAGAAAGAGGGCTACAACCAATGGCCTTCAACGATGGCTTCTACTATGAAGACAAGGATGATGCTGAATTCGATAAGGATGTCTTGATTTCTTACTGGTCTAAAGGCTGGTGGGGCTACAACCTTGCGTCACCTCAATACCTGGCAAGCAAAGGCTATAAGTTCTTGAATACCAACGGTGACTGGTACTACATTCTCGGACAAAAACCAGAAGATGGTGGTGGTTTCCTCAAAAAAGCTATTGAGAATACTGGAAAAACACCATTCAATCAACTAGCTTCTACCAAATATCCTGAAGTAGACCTTCCAACAGTCGGAAGTATGCTTTCAATCTGGGCAGATAGACCAAGCGCTGAGTACAAGGAGGAAGAAATCTTTGAACTCATGACTGCCTTTGCAGACCACAACAAAGACTACTTCCGTGCTAATTATAATGCTCTCCGCGAAGAATTAGCTAAAATTCCTACAAACTTAGACGGATACAGCACAGAGAGCCTAGCTGCACTCAAGGCAGCAAAAGATGGACTGAATCTTAACCTCAACCGCAGCAAACAAGCTGAACTAGACGCACTAGTAGGTAAGCTCAAGACCGCTCTTCAAAGCCTCAAACCAGCTGCAACTCATTCAGGAAGCCTAGATGAAAATGAACTAGCTGCTACCGTTGAAACCAAACCTGAACTTCTTGTGAAGACAGAAAGCATTCCATTTAAAGTCATTCGAAAAGAAAATCCTAACCTCCCAGCAGGCCAAGAAAAAGTTGTCAAAGCTGGAGTTCTAGGTGAACGCACTTCTTACGTATCTGTTCTTACTGAAAATGGAAAAACTAGTGAAACCGTTCTAGATAGTCAAGTAACCAAAGAACCTGTCGATCAAATTGTAGAATTCGGAGCACCAATTACACATGTTGGCGATGAGAATGGCCTTGCTCCAATCGCAGAAGAAAAACCTAGACTTGACATTCCTAAGGAAGAGCCTAGCCGAACAGAAACTCCTTTCAAAGTAGTTGTTGAAAGCGGACCTAAGGCTGAATCTAACTCTGCTAACGGAATCACTCATCAATTAGCAGATAGCAAAAATAGTAAACCTGGATGGAAATTAATTGAAAGCAAATGGTATTACTATGATCATGCAGATAAAGTGAAGACCGGTTGGGTTAAAGACGGAGCATGGTACTACCTAGATGAGTCTGGTGTTATGCAAACTGGTTGGCAGAAAGTAAATGGTACATGGTATTATCTTGATAACTCAGGTGCTATGCAAACTGGTTGGATCGATCAAGGTGGATCATGGTACTATCTCAACGACTCAGGTGCCATGCAAACCGGCTGGGTCAACCAAGGAGATACATGGTATTATCTTGACAATTCAGGTACAATGAAAACTGGTTGGTTCCAAGTTGGAGATAAATGGTATTATTCATACCCTTCAGGAGCCTTAGCTGTCAACACAACAATTGATAGCTACGCTGTAAATGCCGACGGCGAATGGATTCAATAAGATAAAATGAAAGATTTATATCCAGAGACCTAATGAGAGCTGAGTATAAAACTCAATTTCAGAAGAAAAAGAAATAAATCTGTCCAAAATAAAATGCATATTATCAAGGTATGTCAACACCTGATAATATGCGTTTTTATGATTTTAAAGAGACTGGATACCCAGCCTCTTTTTTTAATTAATCACCCAGTCCAAGACGTTCAAAGATATCATTCACTCGTTTAGTGTAATAAACTGGGTTGAAAATTTCATCGATTTCTTCTTGTGTGAGGCGTGATGTCACTTCTGGATCTGCTTCAAGAAGTGGTTTAAAGTCTACTTGATTGTCCCAAGAGTAAGCTGTTTTTGGTTGCACCAGGTCATAGGCTTGCTCACGGGTCATGCCTTTTTCAATCAAGGTCAACATGGCACGTTGGCTAAAGATAAGACCGAAAGTTGAGTTCATGTTGCGAATCATGTTTTCTGGAAAGACTGTCAAGTTTTTAACGATATTTCCAAAACGATTGAGCATGTAGTCGATCAAAATAGTTGTATCTGGTGTGATGATGCGCTCAGCTGATGAGTGAGAGATGTCACGTTCGTGCCAGAGAGCTACGTTCTCATAGGCTGTAATCATGTGGCCACGGATAACACGCGCCAGACCAGTCATGTTTTCAGAACCGATAGGGTTACGTTTGTGAGGCATTGCTGAAGACCCTTTTTGCCCTTTGGCAAAGAACTCTTCCACTTCACGTTGTTCTGATTTTTGCAGACCACGAATCTCAGTCGCCATGCGCTCGATGGAAGTCGCGATGCTAGCAAGTACTGCAAAGTACTCAGCGTGAAGGTCACGAGGAAGGACCTGTGTAGAGATTTCTTGAGCACGGATGCCAAGCTTGTCGCAGACATATTGCTCTACAAATGGTGGGATGTTGGCAAAATTTCCAACTGCACCAGAGATCTTACCAGCTTCCACTCCAGCAGCCGCATGCTCGAAACGCTCGATATTACGCTTCATTTCACTGTACCAAGTCGCCAATTTAAGACCAAAAGTTGTTGGCTCCGCATGCACACCGTGGGTACGACCCATCATGATGGTGAACTTGTGCTCCTTAGCCTTATCAGCGATGATGTTGGTGAAGTTTTCAAGGTCACGACGAATGATGTCGTTGGCTTGCTTGTAAAGGTAACCATAGGCAGTATCCACCACGTCGGTAGAGGTCAACCCATAGTGGACCCACTTGCGCTCTTCGCCAAGCGTCTCAGAAACCGCACGCGTGAAGGCAACCACATCGTGACGCGTCTCTTGCTCAATCTCTAAAATACGGTCGATGTCAAAGTCCGCTTTCTCGCGAATCAAAGCCACATCTTCCTTAGGGATTTCTCCCAACTCAGCCCATGCCTCGTCAGCCAAGATTTCCACCTCAAGCCAAGCACGGTATTTATTTTCTTCACTCCAAATGTTCGCCATCTCAGGGCGGCTATATCTTTCAATCATGTTTAATTTTCCTTTCTTTCTTGAAAAACATTATATAAATACTATTTCTCACTCAATGTCTTCTTTCCAAATACACAAGGATGGGGAATTTCTACTATATTTAAATCCACATTCATAAACACATTATAAATTGCGAAATATTTTTCTGGATATTCAGGTATCGAGACTTAAATTCATCAAACTATTCCAATAAATGATCTAACTATTTTCTAGCTATATTGCCTCCTGCCCATAAACACAAATTCCATTAATTCTCCAAAATCTTTGAATTCATCAAAAGTACGCTCATCGTTTTCAGGAAAATATAAATTATTTAACCTATAGAAATTTTTAACTTTTTCAATATTGTTAGAAAACTTATATTTCACAGCATTATAGAATTCTTTAGCTTCCTCTATATTACTTGAAGTAAGAACATTATTATTTTCATAACATTTTTTCGCTTGTTCAAAATTTGAATACATTTTACCTGATTCATTAACAGAAGTTCTAGGGTCTATAACCTTATCTTTTAATAAATCATATACGTTACTGTACCTCCATAATTGAATGTTCACTTGAATTTGAGTTGAAGAAATTTGAACTCCTCGATTAATATAATATTCCTCAGCTTCTTCTTGAGTTGGATAATGTATCTGATAAAGCCTTTCCCTTTCCTCTTCTAACCACCTAAAAGCAGTAGGTTTATCATAAGTTTTTATAATTGATAAACAGTACCTGTTTGCGATTTGTAGATTAGCTTCATTATCATACAAATATTGTAAAGTCTTATATCTTATAATTGGGGGCAACAGCGAAAAATCACCCATGACCTGAGCAGGAGACAATAAATTCATAGGATACTTCAAAAAGTAATCAATAAAGAGATAAGCATATAAATCAAATAAGCCATCTTTTACTTGATTAAGTTCATCATCAGAAAACTCCTCTGTATGTTGAGTATGTGTTCCATCATTTCCCAATGGGCGTATCTTCTCAATGGAGGCTTTTAAATACACTTTCCTATTGTTGGAAAGTTTCTTAAATTGTTCCATATGCTCAGCTTTTCCTAATGTAAAATAAGTATCACTCCCAATATTTAATATTTTTCTAACTATAACTTCTGAGAATTGCCTGATCCCTTTTATTTTACCTCTTCTTGTTAATCCTACATAAAAAGTATCGTGAATTAAATCACCAATCATTTGTTCATATTCAAAGATATTAAAATTTACCATATTAACCCTACTCAAACTCCTCTTTCCCAATCCATACTGATGGGTAGTGATCTAGTGTATTCAAATCCTTATCTAGCGGTATATCATAGAGAGCTAAATAGTTTTCAGGATATTGTGCAACTAGTTCTTCATACTTAGCTTTCACTTTTTCGTGGTCGCCACTAGCATACAAGACTTCGACGACTGCCCCAGTCTTCTCTTTTTCAACAAATGCGTTGATGATGAGTTGAATCATAGATTTCTCCATTAAATTCTAAAAATTTTCTTCTTCCTCAGGATCTTCGTAAGCAAAAAATTCAATCGAAAGTTTTATAGGGCGACTTGTTAATCCGCAACTCTTTATATAATCATAGACCTCATCATCATCGCGGGTATGCTCTATAACTAGTTGATTATTTGTTCTTTCTACAACATGAATCCCTTCTGCATCCGGAATTTCTGGAATGACTACATCATCCGCATAAGTAAATGTCA
>ERZ773005.1885-NODE-1885-length-10034-cov-9.325584_pt1 | contig 10034 bp, 8 predicted proteins | sample MGYA00580666_ERZ773005 | MGnify/ENA primary metagenome ERZ773005 (study PRJEB29015, sample SAMEA2737999) | human oral metagenome | biome: human oral; feature: human-associated habitat; material: dental | place: China | collected 2061 ... | reverse complement strand
TGTCTGAAAGGAACTAACATAAATGACCTATACTCATCTTACTACAAACGAGCTTCTAATGATAGAGACTTACTATCAAGAAAACATAAAAGATTCAGATATTGTGACTTTACTTGGCAGATCAAAACAGACAATCTACAATGTCATCAACTATCTGAGAGAGGGGCACTCTGCTTATGATTACTGTAACCGATATAAAATCAATAAGAAACGCTGTGGCAGGAATAAAACCGGGCTTACGCAATCAGAAAAAGAATTCATCCAAATTTCATTTGGAACAAAGTTGGAGCCTTGATGTCATTAAAAGAACTTATCCAGATAGGGTTTCTTGTTCTATGAGAACTCTCTATCGACTAGTAGACCATGGTATTCTAAAGAAAGAGGATCTCCCTTGGAAAGGCAAAAGAAAACCAAATGGTCATAGCGAAAAACGAGGAAAACAAGCGTTGCGCAGAGATTTACGTGAGAGAGCAGACAGTTATCCTAATTTTAAGACGGAATTCGGTCATCTAGAAGGAGATACAATTGTCGGAGAAAAACACAAAAGTGCAGTCATTACCTTAGTAGAACGCCTCTCAAAATCTATTATCACACTGAAAACCAATGGACGGAAAGCAAGTGATATTGAGGCCTCCATCAATCAATGGTTGTCTCAAGTTCCCAGTCATCTCTTTAAGTCGATAACTTTTGATTGTGGGAAAGAATTTTCTAACTGGAAGTCTATTTCGAATGCGCATGACATTGATATTCTCTTTGCGGATCCAGGATGTCCTGGTCAACGAGGTCTCAATGAACATTCTAATGGCTTATTAAGACGAAATGGACTTCCGAAACAAATGGATTTTACGAATATTTCTCAAAATTATTTATCAGCTATAGCTGATAAAAGAAATCCATAAAAGAAGAGTTTGAATTTTGAACAAAATCGACATACTCTTGAAGTGTATTTCGATTGGTCTTTAATTTACTTGACGCATTTTCTATATAAAAGTAACCACTTTTGCTATCAATCTTTTGGGTGATATCGTCAATATAATTAATGTATTCATCCATCTCCGATGTTGAACGATTATAGTTTAAATGATTATTTTCAATGCCCTGAGCAACCTTCTTGTATCGGTCTCGTTTAGCCTTGATACTATTGTATTGACTTCTTAATGCAGCATCGCTTGACATAAACTACCTTGCCTTTCTTTTATTTGTATTAGTTTACCATAAATACAGAAACATTTACACTACAACCCGGCATTATGGATCTTACATAAACATTTTTACCAGTCAGACAATTTAATTGTTCATTCCATATTTTCAATTGGCTCTGCTACTTCAGGTGATGCTGCTTTCTGCTGGTCTGCTAAATGTAGCTTTTCCAGCACAGCTTCTGCTACCGCTCGTGGTACACCAACTTCGACGATTTGGTCGACACTGGCTTCTTTAATCTTGGTTAGAGATTTGAAATGTTTCATAAGATTTTGCTTGCGTTTTGGTCCCAAGCCTTCAATGCCATCTAGCTGCGATGAGAAGGAATTTTTAGACCGGAGCTGGCGGTGGAAGGTAATAGCAAAGCGGTGGACTTCATCTTGGATGCGCTGGAGGAGGAAAAATTCCTGCGAATTGCGGGATAATTCTACAACCTGCAGAGGGTCGCCAAAAAGCAATTCATGGGTTTGGTGCTTGTCATTTTTTTGCAGTCCAGCGATGGGAATATCCAATCCCAACTGCTCCTGAATAACTTCTTTAGCGACATTGACTTGGCCCTGTCCACCGTCAATGACAATCAGATCAGGTGGAGTCAGTCCATCCCGAATCACCCGACTATAGCGCCGGTTGATGACCTCACGCATACTTGCGTAGTCATCAGGTCCTACCACAGTCTTAATCTTATACTTGCGATAGTCCTTCTTGCTTGGTTTACCATTGACAAAGACCACCATAGCCGATACAGGACTGGTCCCCATGATGTTAGAGTTATCAAAAGACTCAATACGAACAGGTGTCGGAATGTTAAGAAGCTGCCCTAGATTCTCAATAGCACCTTGAGTCTTTTCAATAGATTTTTCCAAGAGGTCAAACTTCTGCTGGAGACTAACTCGGGCGTTTTTGATAGCCAGATTGACCAACTGCTTCTTCTCTCCTCGCTGAGGCTTAAGCACCTTGGTATCCACCATGGCTCGGACAGCTTCTTCGTCAATATCTGCTGGAATCAAAATTTCATTGGGCTTGAGGTGGGATTTTTCCTGGTAGAACTGGCCGATATAGGTCAAGAAATCCTCGTCAGGATCATTGTAATAAGGAAAAAGATTGACATCGCGCTCGATTAACTTGCCCTGGCGGACAAAGAAGACCTGTACGCACATCCAGCCCTTATCCACATAGTAGCCAAAGACATCGCGATTCTGCAAATCCTTGGCCATAACCCGCTGCTTGGTTCGCAAGGTGCCAATGGACTGAATCAAGTCGCGGTACTCTGCTGCCTTTTCAAACTCCATAGCTTGCGCTGCGCCAGCCATTTTTCCCCGTAAATCCTCAATAATCTGGTCATCCTGCCCTTTGAGAAAGGCCGCTACCTCCTGAGCCAGCTCCTTGAAATACTGGCTGTCTACCTGGCAAATAGTGTGGGCCTTGCACTGCCCCAGATGGTAGTAAAAGCAGACTTTCTCAGGCGGATTGGTACACTTACGGAAAGGAAAGAGTCGATCTAAAAGCCGCTTGATTTCATTGGCAGCGCCGACATCAGGGTAGGGACCAAAATAAAGCCCACCATCCTTTTTGACTTGGCGCGTGATAATCAGGCGTGGATAGGTCTCATTGGTAATCTTAATAAAAGGATAGGACTTATCGTCCTTGAGCATAATATTATACTTGGGCTTGTTTTCCTTAATTAGATTAATCTCAAGAAGCAAAGCCTCAATATTAGACTCGGTGACAATAAACTCAAAATCGACAATCTCTGATACCAGAGCCTCCGTCTTGGTATCATGACTGCCACGGAAATAAGAACGAACCCGATTGCGAAGATTCTTGGCTTTTCCGACATAAATAATAGTACCGTTTTTATCTTTGTGAATGTAACAGCCGGGACTGGTCGGCAACAGTTCCAGCTTTGATTGGATTAGCTTATTCATAGGTCTATTATAGCAGAAAAGAATAGCATACAACAGAAAGACGTTAGAATGTTAGAAGATCAAAAGTTTTATTCCTTTCTTTGGTAATACTGAACTATAACTTGTCTTTATATCTTCTTGCAAGTATCAAAAATCAATCTCAAAAGAAACATGATTTTCTTTATAACAATGCGTTTTCTAAGTAAAAATCAAGCAAGCGATTGCACAGCCATTTTAATAGGCTTTGATTAAATAAACAGAAATAAAATAGAAAAATTTTAGAAAAATTAATATATTTTTAAAAAATTTTTCAAAAAAGACTTGACAAAAATTGCAAACGGTTGCATAATAGAAATGTAAATAAAAATTCCGGGAGGAAATAGGAATGAAAACATGGAAAAAAGTAGTATTGGGCAGTGTCAGCTTGCTGGCTGCAGGAACACTGTTAGCAGCTTGTAGCTCGAACAGTAGCAAGGAGAGTTCTTCTTCTAAAGCTGATAGCAAGACCTTGAAACTTTGGGTACCAACCGGTGCTAAAGATTCTTACTCTGATACAGTTAGCAAGTTCGAGAAAGAATCAGGCTACAAGGTTGACGTAGTCGAAATGGAAGATCCAAACGCTCAGGAAAATCTGACAAAAGATGCTAGTACTGCTGCCGATGTTTTCTCTCTGCCACATGACCAACTTGGTAAATTAGTTGAAGCTGGAGCTATTCAAGAAGTTCCTTCTAATATGGCAGAAGAAATCAAGAAAAACGATACTGAACAAGCAGCTATTGGTGCTCAATATAAAGGTAAAACTTATGCTTTCCCATTTGGTATCGAGTCACAAGTAACCTACTACAACAAGTCAAAACTTTCTGCTGACGATGTTAAATCATACGAAACAATTACATCTAAAGCTAAATTCGGCGGAAACTTGAAAGAAGTTAATGCTTACGCTACTGCTCCACTCTTCCTTTCTGTTGGCGACACTCTCTTTGGTAAAGACGGTGAGCAAGTAGACGGAACAAACTGGGGTAACGAAGCTGGTGTGAACGTTCTGAAGTTCATCGCAGCTCAAAAGAATAACAGCGGTTTTGTAAACGTAGATGCTTCTAACCTTCTTGCTAAATTTGAAGATGGTTCAGTTGACGCTTTCCAATCTGGTCCATGGGACTATGCAGCTGCTGAAAAAGCTGTCGGTAAAGACAACCTTGGTATCTCTGTTTATCCAACTGTTAATATCGGTGGACAAGACGTTCAACAAAAAGCATTCCTTGGTGTAAAACTTTACGCAGTTAACCAAACACCTTCAAACGGCGACACTGACCGTATCGCAGCAAGCTACAAACTGGCTCAAGCACTTACTAGCAAAGAAAGCCAAGAAAACCAATTCAAGTTTGAAGGACGTCACATCATCCCTGCTAACAAAGAAGTACAAGAGTCTGAAGATGTGAAGAAAGATGCCTTGGCACAAGCTGTTATCACAATGGGATCTTCTGATACCTACACAACAGTTATGCCTAAACTTAGCCAAATGTCTGTCTTCTGGACTGAAAGTGCTGCAATCCTCAGCGATGCTTACAACGGTAAATTTGGTGAAGATCAATACCTCGCAAAATTACAACAGTTTGATAAAGATTTAGCAGCAGCTAAATAATACTCAAGCAAATTTAAATATGCATTGAAGTGAGGGGGGGCAGCCTTCTCACTTCTTTCTTTGTAAATATAAGGAGAATACTATGACTCAGTCATCTTATGATAATGCATCCATGGTTCAGATCTTTAAAGAGGGAACCTGGGATGTCAAACTCTCTTTTCTGATAATGGGGCTGAGCAACCTCGTAAACAAACAATTTATCAAGGGGCTGCTCTTCCTCTTCTCAGAAATTGCTTTCCTGATTGCTTTTGTTGTTCAGATTGTGCCAGCTATTGGCGGTATGATTACTCTGGGTACTCAAGAGCAAGGAGAGACTATCAAAAAAGTTAATGGCTTGGAAATCACCGTTCAAGTAGCTGGTGACAACTCTATGCTGATGCTGATTTTTGGACTTGCTTCTCTTATCTTCTGTGCTGTCTTCGCCTACATCTACTGGTGCAACCTGAAAAGTGCTCGCCACTTAATGGCTCTTAAACAGTCTGGTCAGAAGATTCCTAACTTCGTTGAGGACTTCAAGACGCTTGCAGACGGCCGTTTCCACATGGGCTTAATGAGCATTCCTCTTATCGGAGTACTGCTTTTTACCATCCTACCTCTGATTTACATGATCTGCTTGGCCTTTACTAACTTTGACCATAAGCATCCAGCTCCTAAGTCACTCTTTGACTGGGTTGGCTTCTCAAGTTTCGGTGATGTTTTCTCAGGTCGTATGGCTAGCACCTTCTTCCCACTTTTAGGCTGGACTTTGATTTGGGCGGTTGCTGCGACAGCTACTACTTTCTTCTTCGGTATCGTTTTAGCTCTTTTGCTTAATACAAAAGGCCTCAAGTACAAGAAAGTTTGGCGCACGCTCTTCGTTATCACTATTGCAGTGCCACAATTCGTGTCCCTGCTCTTGATGCGTAATTTCCTAAACGATAATGGACCTTTGAACGGATTGTTGCAAAGCCTCCATCTCATTCAGCATCCAATTCCATTCTTGAGTGACCCTGTTTGGGCTAAGTTCTCAATCATCCTTGTCAATATGTGGATTGGTATTCCATTTACCATGCTGGTAGCGACTGGGATTATCATGAACCTGCCTAGTGAGCAAATCGAAGCCGCTGAGATTGATGGAGCTAGCAAGCTTCAAATCTTCAAGAGCATCACTTTCCCTCAAATTCTCTTGATTATGGCGCCATCACTCATCCAACAGTTTATCGGGAACATCAACAACTTCAACGTTATCTACTTCCTGACAGGCGGTGGACCTACTAACTCTTCCTACTATCAGGCAGGCTCAACTGACCTCTTGGTTACCTGGCTCTATAAACTGACTGTTTCTGCCAAGGACTATAATCTAGCATCTGTTATCGGTATCCTGATTTTTGCAATCTCTGCAGCCTTCAGTCTCTTAGCCTATACTAGATCCGCATCATTCAAGGAAGGAACTGCTAAATAATGAAAAATAGAAAAAAACTCAGTTTATTAGGGATTTATGTCTTGCTGACTGTTTTAGCACTCATCTGGCTAACGCCGATTATCTGGATTTTTCTGACCAGCTTCCGTGGTGAAGGTTCTAATGCGGTCCCTTACTTCTTCCCTAAGACTTATACTTTTGACAACTATGTGAGACTCTTCAATAACAACACATATCCTTTTGTTCAGTGGTTTATGAATACCCTGATTGTTGCGACAGCGACCTGTATCCTGTCTACTTTGATTACTGTGGGTATGGCTTACTCACTCAGCCGTATCAAATTCAAGCATAAAAATCGTTTCCTCAAGCTGGCTCTGGTACTTAACATGTTCCCAGGCTTCATGTCTATGATTGCGGTTTACTACATCTTGAAAGCACTCAATTTGACACAAACTCTGACGTCACTGATTCTGGTTTATTCAGCTGGAGCAGCTCTAGGCTTCTATATTGCTAAAGGTTTCTTTGATACCATCCCATATTCTTTGGACGAATCCGCTATGATCGACGGAGCGACTCGCTTCCAAATCTTTCGGACTATTACATTACCGCTGTCAAAACCAATTATCGTTTATACAGCGCTTATGGCTTTCATGGGACCTTGGGTTGACTTTATCTTTGCCTCTGTCATCCTAGGCGATGTCAAGGAAAAATACACAGTGGCTTTGGGACTTTTCCAAATGCTTAATAAGGACGCCATCAATAAATGGTTCCTACCTTTTACATCTGGAGCGATTATCATCGCTATCCCAATCACTCTTCTCTTCATCTTCATGCAGAAATACTACGTAGAAGGTGTAACAGGCGGAGCAGTCAAATAAAATCTATTATGTATATTGAAAACTTCCGACAGTTAATATCGGAAGTTTTTATCTTTCTTTTTAAATTAGATAATTGCTGAAGACACAAAAAAATGAGACAGGAAATTATTCCAGACTCATTTTGTATTTCTTTAATTATAATCTTCGTCTCTGCGACGGCGCTTGTTGGTTCCCAAAAAGGCAGCTGCACCAAGTGCCATACCAAAAATTGCAAGGCGTTCTGCTTCTGAACCAGTATTTGGCAGAATAGCAGGAACTGTTGGAGCCTTATCGGCTGTCGTAGCCACACTTGCTAGCTGAGCTGCAGGATTTACAACAAAATCAGTGAATGCACCACCACCTGCCGCTTGAACGGCACCCGTAGTTGGTCCTTTGACTTCACGAGTGTTCGCATGAACTTCTGCAGTCTTAGCATCTGAATCTTTAGATTCATCCTCTGTACCTGGACCAGCTGCTCCACCTTTTACAGCTGTTAGAGTCTGTTTATCTTCACCTGAGCGATAGTTACTATTCAGAGCATTTCCATAAAGGAGAGATGCTTGGTTCAAGATATTCAAGAGAGTTTCATAATTCGCTTGAAGACTGTTGTAGGATTCCTCAAGGACAGCTAAAGTTGCAGTTTCTTGATTTAAGATTGCTTGTTTAGCTTCAAAATCAAGCTGTGCTTCTGCCAACTCTCGCTCAGCTTCTGCTAGTAACTGAGGAGCATTTTTTAGATCAATAACTTTCTTTTTAGCTGCTGCTAATGTTTTTTGAGCAGCCAAGAAATCCTCTTGAGCAGTTGTCAAACTAGCTTTCGCAGCTTCTTGGGCTGACTGAAGTTCTGCCAACTTATCCTTAGCTGCCGCTAGAACTGCCTGAGCATTGCTCAAGTTAGTCTGATAAGGTGCTAGGTTTGCTGCAATCTTAGCTGTCGCTCTGTCGAGAGCTTCCTGCTTAAGGGCAACATTTTGCTTGGTCAAAGCTAGATTATTTTCAGCAGTTGCTACTTTCTGACGAGCTGCTTCAACTGCTGCAATTTGAGCTGCCGCTGCCTTTTGAGCATCAGCTAATTGAGCATTGAGGATATTGATAGCTGATTCCTGACCAACTTTTTGAGCCTTGAGTTCAGCTAACTGATTTTTAAGTGCTGTAACATTTGCGTTAGAACCTGCAGAACGACCGCCACCAGCACGCAACAACTGCTCCATAGCCGCAACAGTCAGCAAAGTACCATTATTAACACGTTGGTCAAAGTTGCTAATATGATGGAAACCAACTTCGGATGTACCATGAGGTGTGCCCCATTGGTTTGGATGCTTATCATAAGCAGCCGAGATAGCATTGGCTTTATTGTCCATCATCTGAACATAGTGACCAATCTGAGCAAATACACCAGCCCCAACTCTCATATAGATAGCATTAGCATCAAGTTGAGTTTCATCAGTAGGCAGTCCATATTGCGCTGCAATCTTTTGGTAGAGTGCTTTTTCACTATGCCAGTAATTGACAGCCCCTTGTGGGTCAAAGCTAGTCGCTACATTTTCGTTACCAATTAGATCGCCCATGTGCCAGTTATTGCGCTCAAAGTAGATAGTCTGAATCTGGCTGGCCACATTCGCATACGGATCAACCAACAGCTCTTGTAAGCCGGCATTACGACGGTAAGCATTAATTGCCTTAACCAACTCCAAAGCTTGAAGGTTATTTTCTAGACTAGCTGGACTTGTTGGGTCAGAATTAACTGAAATACCAAATTCATTTTGTCCGCGTTGGTAAACTGCAAGTGCATTGTTAGCAGCATCGCGAATTTCTTGATTAGCCGCATTGTTACGAACATTTTCTAAAAATTGAGAATAAGTCGTATTACGAAGGTCAACAGGAGCTGTTGCTGCTGCTTTCTCGGCAGCCGGAATCTGTCCTTCAAGAGAGCTGATAGCTTGATTGGTTTGACCCAAAGATTCCTTTGCCTGATTGATTTTATTCTGGATTTCAGCCTGCACTTGTGGAGCAGAAGACGCTGCTTGTTCTGCCTTTGTCAGTTCAGATTTTGCATTGTCTAAAGCAGTCTGTGCTTGACTTTGCTGACTCTTAGCAGTTGCCACAGCTTGCTCTTCTGAATTAAGCGGTGTTTTAGCTTGTTTCAATTCAGTCTCTGCAACATCTACCAGAGATTGACTCGCTTTAATAGTATTTGCTTGATCTTTAACAGCTTGGTCAGCCTTGGCAGCTTTAGCCGCTGCTTCTCGAACAGCGGCATCTTTCTCATTAACTTCTTGCTCTGCTGTTTTTGCTTCCGCTTTTGCCTTAGTGATATTTTCTTCTGTTGCTTCTGCCTGTATTTCTTTAGCATTCTCAACAGCGGCTTCAGCAACTTTCACGCTAGTTTTTGCATCTTCAGTTTCTGTTTTAGCAGTATCTACTATCGATCTTTGCTCATCGAGTTTAGCTTTAGCAGCTTCAGCATTTTCTTGGGCAACAGCTACATCTGCTGCTGTCACCGGTTTTCCAGTTACTTCAGTCGCTTGTGGAGCTGTTACAGTTGATTCAACCAACTCATCCGCGTGCACTTGATGGGTCAGTCCACCAGAAATAATAGTTGTAGCTGCGATACCAGTCGCTACAACAGACTTGCCTATTTTCTTTTCCATAATCAATCTCCTTTTTATAATCTCACATACTATAATTAACCTGGGTATAGCAGCCCGCATAGTAATATACTATCACAAAACGCTAGTATTAACTAGTAGCAAACATATAGTTTTAATAGTTTTTTTATTACATTTTAGTTACAAAAATGTTTTATTAGAAAAATAAGCTGGTTTTTCCAACAAAAATGAGCATTTCTGTATCAAATAAAGCAAAAACTCCTAGATCCTTTCTAAGAGTTAACCTTGCTTGTCAGTCCGATTGAGCTTGTCGAATTTCTTCTAACATCGCTTCTTCTTCGGCCGTCATCTTATAGCCTTCTAGTAAGTCAGGCCGTCTTAGATAGGTCTTTTTCAGACTTTCATAGAGACGCCACTTGCGGA
>ERZ773005.1880-NODE-1880-length-10058-cov-19.391882_pt1 | contig 10058 bp, 7 predicted proteins | sample MGYA00580666_ERZ773005 | MGnify/ENA primary metagenome ERZ773005 (study PRJEB29015, sample SAMEA2737999) | human oral metagenome | biome: human oral; feature: human-associated habitat; material: dental | place: China | collected 2061 ... | reverse complement strand
ACCCCCGTAATGAGATTGACAAGGTCTATGTCGCGCGTGTTAAAGGTGTGGCCAATAAGGACAATCTCCGTCCCTTGACCCGTGGACTTGAGATTGATGGCAAGAAAACCAAGCCAGCTGTTTATGAAATCCTCAAAGTGGATCCAGTTAAAAATCGCTCTGTGGTGCAGTTGACCATCCATGAGGGACGCAATCACCAGGTTAAAAAGATGTTTGAAGCCGTTGGTCTTCAAGTGGATAAGTTGTCTCGGACCCGTTTCGGGCACCTAGACTTGACAGGCCTTCGTCCGGGTGAAGCCCGTCGTCTTAATAAAAAAGAAATCAGCCAACTACACACCATGGCTGTAACCAAGAAATAATGAAACGAATTTTAATAGCGCCAGTACGCTTTTACCAACGTTTTATCTCACCAGCCTTTCCCCCCTCTTGTCGCTTTGAGCCGACTTGTTCCAACTATATGATTCAGGCTATTGAAAAACATGGCTTCAAGGGTGTTCTGATGGGCTTGGCTCGGATTTTACGTTGCCACCCCTGGTCGAAAACAGGTAAGGACCCCGTCCCAGACCACTTTTCTCTCAAACGAAATCAAGAAGAGTAAGTCAGTATAATCATCATCCTTTCTGTTTAAACATCTCAATATATATGTATAAATTTAATTTTTTACTTATATTGATTTTTAGAGTGAAATAATGTAAAATATTTAAGGATAAGCTAAATTTTTTGGACATAAAAAAGGGAGGAACTCCACACTATGATGAAGAGAATGTACAAAAAAGCTGTATTGTTTTTTATTACAATCATCAGTCTTTTATGTATAATATTTCCATTAGAGAGCTCGTCTGCTCTAACAAGGAGTAGGAATGATATCGATTTATCTAATATCAATTTATATCAGTTCGCTTTGAGACAGGAAAATATGGAAATTTTGAGTCAAAATGGCTCAGTAGTAAAGGATGTTGTGCCAGCTAATGGTAACTGGAAGAATAGTACAGTATTTTCATTAAAGGTAGATAAAACAAAGGAAAATCAGGATTTTTCAGAACCACTTGCTCTGAAGTTTACTAATGCAGGTACAGTTTATGATAAGGTTGTGGATGTATATATCACCGTTAATAGTGTGACAACACATCTTGCGTCTAAAAATGATGATTATAATAACAGCGCAAAAACAGTTGTCCCTTTTTTAACAGTGGACGAAAATTGGGGGACGAAATCAATCCAAATAATGGATTATATCTATCCTTCTCATCCTACCGTCACTCATGATATGTATCAAACTTATTGGTTCGATGCTAATGTAACAGCTGAGTTGAGATATCAGGATGGCACGCCTTGTGATTTAAAGATGGTTATGAACCCTTCTGATATTGATGTTATTAGTAGGGGTCTAAAAGAGTCATTCTCGTTATATAATATTGACAATACGATTGATAAGATAGTGGAGAATAACGCCAACAATCTTAACGAGTCTACTAGTGGGAATAAAACAACATGGTTACCTACAAACCCTGCTGGAACAAGTGGGGATTGGAATGAGCATAATATAACGGGTCTTGCAGTTCGATCAGTAGATAATAAAATGTCCTTTTCTTATGGAACAACGGCTGTGTGTGGTGGACTCTTTGGGTTCTACACTGAGGTGCCCTCTACACCGCCTACAAAAGAAGTAGATAAAAACGCTATTACACCAGTAGTTGGTCAGGAGTTGACGTATACAACTAAATACAAGATGCCGATTCCAGGTAAGGATGTTATCGATGACCTAACTTCCATGAAGATGATTGATACTTTTGATGAACGATTAGACTATAAGAGTCTGACTGTTCAGCTTGAAGGACAGACCTTAACGGAAGGAACGGATTATACTGTAACGGTTGAGAAACAAAAGGTGACAGTTACTATTGATCAAAAACATCTAAAACGAGGCAATGGTGGCCAGAATTATACGATTACCTATAAGACGGTAACAAATGATAAAATTCTCCAAAACGGTACAGAAATTGAGAACCGTGTTACTCAAGAGATAGACAATGTTCCGTCTCACTCAAACACTGTTACGACAAAGGTTTTATATAAGAAAACGCATGAATTTATCAGTGGTACACCAGATAAAACTTTACCACAAGCCGTTCTAGATTTATTACCAGCAGATCAATTAAATATTCCAAATGGAACAACCGTGACACCGGATCAACCCAAAAATGGTATTACAAAAGTCAGCGTTCCTGAAGGTAATTGGGTCTTTAAGGGATATGATAAAAATTCTGAGGTTATCAATAACAAAGACGCTCATTTTATTGGGAAATGGGTTATTGAAGAATATACCAAACCTGTTAAAGATGTTCAAAATGATTCAGGTACAACGATTAATGGTAAAGCCGTCCAACCGGGAGATGTTTTAACCTATACTATAAAATATACCAATACAACTGATAGTGATCGTGATGTTACTATAACAGATACTATTCCAAAGCTAACAACCTATGTAGATAATTCTGCAGATAATAGTGGTGCATATGCTGATGGTAAACTTACTTGGGTAAAAAGAGTTTTGAAGGATGAGACCTTCGTAGTTACATTTAAAGTAAGAGTAAACGAGAACGTTGATGGTGAGGAAATTATCAACACTGGGCATGTGAGTGATGGATTAATGGATGTGGATACCAATCCAACTAATAATCCAACGCCTAAAAAACCTAAAAAAGATGTTGTAAATGATTCAAATATTAGTATTGATGGTGAAAAAGTTCAGTGGGGGCAGGTTCTAACTTACACAGTAACTTACCAGAACACAACTGGAGAGTCACGTGATGTTACTATAACAGATACTATTCCTAAGTACACCACTTATATTGAAGACTCGGTAGACAATGAGGGAACATTCACTAATGGTAAGATTACTTGGACAAAGAATGTTGCTAACGGCGAAATCTTCAAGGTGTCCTTTAAAGTGAAAGTTAATGATGATGCTAATGATAAATTGATTGAGAACACAGCCCAAGTAGCATCTGGAGACAATGAAGTTAAAACCAATACAACGAAAAATTCAACGCCAACTAGAACCAGTGTCAAAGTGACAAAAGTGTGGGATGATTACAATGATAAATATAAAAAACGTCCACAATCTATTGTCGTTAACCTATTAGCAGATGGTGAAGTTATTCAAACTGCGACGATTGTTGCTGATGCAAATGGAAATTGGATGCATGAATTTACTAATTTACCAGAATATACAAGTAATGACAAAAAGATAGATTATACTGTTAGTGAAGATGTAGTTAAGGGTTATGATACAACATACTCTGCTAACAATAATGGAAATATAACAATCACAAATACTGTTCAAAAGGAATATGGTTTGCCTGGAACAGGAGGTAAGGGAGTATTGTTATATATGATTGTTGGAGGAATAATGATCGTAGTTTCAGTTATTCTTTTAGTTTTACGTCGTAAGCAACACGTAAGAAAATATTAATTACGATCTGTTCTTTATAAAAAATAAAATAATTTATTTCAAGGAGAATAAACATGAAAAAAATAAAATGGGCATTAATAGGCTTTGTAGCTGTATTAATGATGATTGTTAGCAATAAGGTATTTGCTAGTGATACCTATACGGTGACCTTAAATGGAACAACAACAGGTCATACTTATGAAGTTTACCAAATCTTTAGTGGGGACTTATCGAATAGTACTCTTTCAAATATAAAATGGGGGAAGGGTGTCAGTGCAGCTGGACAAACAGCCCTTGGTGATGCCGTGGCTAAAGCTGAGAGTTTAGATGGGAAGGCTACAGATGCGACAGAAGCACAGCAATTTGCTAAAGATGTTGCATTATATCTGCAGACCCCTTCTGCAACAGTAGTAAGTACAGAGACAACAACAATCATTTCAGGTTTATCTGCAGGATACTACTTGATCAAAGATAAAGAAGGAACGCAAAATGGTACTAATGATGCGTATACTCGCTTTATTCTAGAGGTGGTTAAGAATACACAAGCAAAATTGAAATCAGATGTTCCCAAAATTGAAAAGAAAGTTCAATCAGGAGATGATTATCGTGATGCAGCTAGTTATGCAATTGGAGAGTCAATACCTTATCAATTGACAGCTACATTGCCAAGCAATTATGAATCCTATAAAGAATACTATCTTTCATTTAATGATTCATTGTCTTCTGGTTTAACTTATAATAATGATGCGAAAGTCTATGTTGTGAATGGTTCTACTGAGCAGGAAATAACAAACAAATTTACAATTGCTGCGGATGGCTCAAGTTATGTAGTGAATGACTTGAAAACTGTGTCAGAAGATGATCGCGGTCAAACAGTAAATATTACAAAAGATTCAAAGATTGTTGTGCGCTATACAGCGAAACTTAATGAAAGTGCAGTAATTGGATCAACAGGAAATTCAAATACAGCTAGCTTAACCTATTCAAACAATCCAAATAGTACAGGTGGTGGAAGTAAGGGAGTGACACCAAAGGATAAAGTTGTTGTCTTTACTTATCAAGTCATTGTAAATAAAGTGGATCAAGATTCAAGAACTCCTCTTAAAGGAGCAGGTTTCACACTTTATAAAAAAGATTCTACTGGAGTCTACAATAAAGTAGAAGAGATAACAGCCGGCGAAACTACGACTTTTACATTTAAAGGTCTTAATGTTGGCGATTATAAACTTTCTGAGACGGTTACACCTGCTGGTTATAATACAATTGCAGACGTAGAGTTTACAATTTCTGCTGATGTAGATAAAGCGTCTGATAACCCAATTTTAAATACATTAGAGGCGACGTCAACGTCTACTAATAAACTGGTGTTTACTTCTAATATTGCCGATGGCTCATTAACTACTACAGTTGTCAATAAGAAAGGTTCAATTCTTCCTTCAACAGGTAGTGTTGGAACAACAATGCTGTATGTTATGGGTTCACTCTTAGTGATTGGAGCAGGAATTTTACTAGCTGTAAGAAAGAAAACAAATAATTAAGATTATAAAAAGGAGATAGTTTATAATATCTATCTCCTTCATTTGATTAAAAGGGGGTGAGGTGTCCGGTATGATTTCTTTTATTAAGAGGCAATTTGTTACTATTTTGTTGATTGTCCTTTTATTAAGTGGTTTATCGTTAATATTATATCCAACATTTAGTGATATTTGGAATTCTTATCACCAGTCGGAAGCCATCGCATCCTATAAGCGTGATGTAGAAATAATAAATCAACAAGAAAAAGATAAACAACTGTCTGAAGCGGAACTGTACAATAAGCAGTTACCTATCGGTGTCAATCCTCACCTCAATCTTACCAAGGATGAGGAGGAAAGGTACAACACAACATTGGATATTACTGGTACTGGAATCATGGCTTATGTGGAAATACCAAAATTAAACACCAAGCTCCCAATTTACCATGGTACTGATGAAGCTGTGTTGGAGATAGCAATTGGACACATTGCGGGGACATCCCTTCCTATTGGAGGGGTGGGAACACATTCTGTTATTTCGGGACATCGTGGTCTCCCTTCGGCAAAACTATTTACAAATTTAAATGAGCTGGAAAATGGAGATACGTTTATGATTCATATTTTAGATAAAACTCTAATTTATGAAGTGGATCAGAGTTTAACGGTACTTCCTGAAGATTTATCTGCTCTACAAATAGATCCTCAAAAAGATTATTGTACTCTGGTTACATGTACTCCTTATGGTGTTAATACTCATCGTTTATTGGTTAGAGGACATAGGGTATTTAAAGAGGGACTGAGTGAATCAAAAGATTCAGTAGCAGACTCTTCGTTTATACGTATTTCTCTAACTATAATGCTAATCATCTTTGCCTTTGCTTTAATATTTATCTATTATAGGAAAAAGAAATATCAGCAGACTTATAGACGATCAAAAAGAGGGAGACGCTAATTTTCAAAACTACAATTAGAGATAACTATACTGTTTTTATAAGGAATTTTCTTTTGGTTCCTAATAGGAGAAGACCCCGTCCCAGACCACTTTTCACTCAAACGGAATCAAGAAGAAAAATAACCCAACATCAGGCGATGTTGGGTTTTCTTGCTTATTTCAAAGCTTTTTGAGCGTCTTCAATCATGAGTTTAGTTGATTCAAGTCCGCCACCACTTAGATACCAGAGGTCTGGTGTTAGTTGGATAATTTTACCGTTTTTAGCGGCAGGAGTTTCAGCGATAAGGGCATTTTCTAGGACGCCGTCGTTGCTTGAGTTGTCACCGCCGATGGCAAGGGTACGGTTGATGACAAAGAGGATGTCAGGATTGATTTCTTTGACACTTTCAAAGCTGACTTCCTGTCCGTGGCGTGAGTCTTCAAATTGAGTATCAGTTGGCTTGAATTTCAAGGTTTGGTACAAGAAAGAGAAACGAGATTGGGCACCAAAGGCAGCCATTTTTCCTTCATTGAGGAGGATAGCAAGGGCTTTTTTGTCAGAACTTTCGTTTTTAGTAGCGACTTCTTGAATGCTCTTGTCTAGGTTAGCCAATTCTTCCTTGGCTTTCTGTGTACCAGTTTCACCAAAGGCGCTTGCTAGGGATTCGATATTAGCCTTGGTAGAAGTCCAGTAGTCGTCCTTGCTTGCTTGGAAGAGCACGGTTGGAGCGATTTCTTTGAACTTGTCTACGAATTTTTGGGTACGTGGAGAAGCGATAATCAAATCCGGTTCAAGAGCAGCAATGGCTTCTAGGTCTGGCTCAACCATGGAACCCACATTGTTGACATTTCCTGCAAGATCTTTTAGGTAGGTCGGAACAGTTTTTGTAGGTATTCCGACGATATTCTTTTCAAAACCTAAAGCGCGAATAGTATCGGCAGCACCGAGGTCAAAAGTCACAATCTTTTCAGGAACCTTTGAAAGTTTGACCTCATCTAGTGAACTTTTAATGGTTATCTCTGTTGGAGCAGAGCTACTTGTATCTGTCTGGCTAGTGCTTGAGTTTGTATTTGTACTACATGCACCAAGTAAGAGCAAGAAGCTGGCCACTAGGGCAGTGAGATAAAGTTTAAGGGATGTTTTCATGATTTCTCCTTTTTAAAATGTGATAACGATGTAGGGAGTCTCTTAGATAGGCTTATTAGCTAAGAGACAGAGAATTCTCTAACATGAGTTTCTGAGTTACTAGCTATAGATACAGATCTTTTTGCCATTGATATCCGCCAGTGTGATAGGAATCTCATAGAGTTGACTGAGCAGGTCAGCCTGCATGATTTGAGCAGTCGTTCCCTTGCAAAAGACTTGTCCGTCTTTAAAGGCAACAATTTCATCCGCATACTGGCTAGCCATGTTGATATCGTGGAGGACGATGATAATGGTTTTGCCAAGTTCCTCCACCAGTCGCCGAAGGATCTGCATCATGCTGACACTTTGCTTGATATCGAGATTGTTAAGCGGTTCGTCTAGCAAGATAAAGTCTGTATCTTGGGCCAGTACCATAGCGATAAAGACACGTTGCAACTGTCCACCAGACAGACTATCGATGTAGCGGTCTTTTAAGTTGGTCAGTTCCAGATAGTCCAGAGTTTCTCGGATTTTTCCCCAGTCTTCTGCCTTCAGTCGACCACGGCTGTAGGGAAAACGTCCAAAGCTGACCAGTTCTTCAACGGTTAATTTGGCTTGATAATTGATCTTCTGCTTTAGGATAGTGAGCTCTTTGGCTAGTTCTTGCGAATTCCAACTCTCAATTTCACGCCCTTTGATACTGAGGATTCCCTGATCTTTCTTGGTCAGTCTGCTCATGATGGAGAGAAGAGTCGATTTCCCGGCGCCGTTTGGACCAATGAAGGCTGTCAGTTTCTGAGGACTGACTTCAAGCGAAATGTCTTGCAAAATATCCTGTTTTTGAATGGATTTGTCAATGTTTTCCAGTTTCACCGACGTGCCCTCCTATAAAGTAAGATAAAGAATAAGAAGCCACCCACACTCTCGATAATCATGCTGATGCGAATTTCCAGTGCAAAGACTCGTTCAATGAGGGCTTGCCCCAAGGTCAAACTGATAAATCCGACCAGAATAGCCACGATAAAGAGCAACTTGTGCCGATAGTCTTTGACGATCAGGTAGGTAAGGTTGGCCAGCATAAAACCGAAGAAAGCCATAGGTCCTACCAAGGCAGTAGCCGTTGAGGTCAAAAGCACGATGCCCCAGAGGAGCTCTCTCTGTTCTTTTTCAACATCGAGTCCCAGTATCTGAGCCGTTTCTCTTTGCAGGTGCAAGACATCCAGAACGACTGCTTTTCGAAAGAAAAAGATTGTCAAAGCGAGGATGATCAGAGAGCCGATGGCTAGGATGGGAGTGTTGAGATGTTGAAAGGAGGCAAAGAGACTGTTCTGCAGTTTATCGTATTCATTTGGATCCATTAGGACTTGTAGGAAGGTACTGATATTTCGAAAGAGAGTTCCGAGGGCTAGGCAGATCAGCAGGATGAAGACCAGATCTTGTTTCATCAGTGTCTTCAAGTAACCTTGTAAGGCAAGAAAGAAGAGGGATTGAAGCAGAAGCAAGACTAGAAATTCTAAGACAGGAGACTTTTCAAGCTGTAGAAATTTGCTTTCAAAAACCAGTAGCAGGGTTTGTAGCAAGACATAGAAGGATTCGATTCCCAAAATACTAGGTGTCAGGAAGCGATTTTCCGTCAGGGTTTGAAAACTAATGGTCGAAATCCCTGTCGCGATAGCTACCAAGAGATAAACGACAATCTTTTGAGAACGAAGTTTCCAAGCAAAGACAGATAGGTGACTAATAGGCCAAAAGTAGAGGAGACAAGCTACGATGGCCAGAATAATGAGAAGGCAGAAGAGCTTGGTATGTTTGCTTTTAGACAGCATCCTTTTGTCCCCCTCTCCATAGCAGTAAAATAAAGACAAGGCTACCGATGATTCCTAGTAGGAGACTGACAGACAGCTCATAGGGCCGAATCAAGACTCGAGAGAGGATGTCGCAGGCTAGAACCAGATTGGCTCCGACCAGTGCGACGATGAGTTTGGTTTGGCTCAGATTATCTCCATAGCGCTTGCGGACAAGATTGGGAACGATGACCCCGAGAAATGGCAAGGCACCCACGGTAATCATGGTGACACTTGTCGTTAGCGCCACCAGAAAGAGGGCCAGCTTTTCAAGTAGGGAGTAAGAAATCCCCAAACTCTCACTGGTTTCCTTACCCAGATTCATGATGGTAAAGGTTTGGGATAATTTCCAAACGGCTATCAGGATGATGAGGCCTAAGAAAAGCCACTCATACTGATGGGTCTGAATCATGGAGAAGGAGCCCTGGGTCCAGGCCGTCATACTCTGAACCAGATTGAAACGATAGGCGATAACTTCTGTGATAGAACCGATAATCCCACTATAGATGATCCCGATCAAGGGCAACATCCACCTTTCCTTTACAGAAAAAATAGTCATAAAGGCCAGGAAGAAGAGGGTAAATAAAATGGATGAGCCAAAAGCAAAGAGCATCTTTTGGGTCAGACTAGCCGACGGAAAGACAAAGAGGCTCAACACCATTCCCAGTTTGGCGGCTTCTGTCGTTCCGACTGTGCTTGGGGCAGCAAACTGATTTTGAGTAATGGTCTGCATGAGAAGTCCTGCCATGCTCATACTAGAGGCTGCAAGGAGAATACTGATGGTTCTTGGAAGACGCGACTCTTGAAAGAGAAGCCAAGTCTGTTGGTCAAAAGCAAAGAATTTTTCCCAAGAAAAATCACTGGTTCCAATGGTAATGGAGAGAAAGACTAGGAGTAGAAGTAAGCCTGTTAAAATATGAGAGAGTTTCATACCCCGTCCTTTCGTGTAGATTTGGTACCGAAAGATACCTGCGGATATAAATGTAACACGATTTTTTTAATCTGTCAATAAATTTTCTGACAATTTAATGTAAAAAGAAAGAAAAATTCCTGAAATTACATCTGGCCCTCTCTTTTATTGGAAAACTGAGTAAAAACCAATCTACCTTCCCACTATCCTTCTCCTATAAAAAATGGTAAAATGGAGGACAGAAAGAAGGAACTGATATGACAACATTATTTTCAAAAA
>ERZ773005.1879-NODE-1879-length-10064-cov-2.659806_pt1 | contig 10064 bp, 12 predicted proteins | sample MGYA00580666_ERZ773005 | MGnify/ENA primary metagenome ERZ773005 (study PRJEB29015, sample SAMEA2737999) | human oral metagenome | biome: human oral; feature: human-associated habitat; material: dental | place: China | collected 2061 ... | reverse complement strand
ACCGAGGGGGACTCCGGCCCCCCTCGGTGCGCCACAATGGGCCGCCGACATCCTTAAGTTAAGCGGTCGGCTGCCCCCTTGGGAAGGTCTCGGCCCTCAGCGTTTCGATTTCGTCAAGGGACAGATCGGTTACTTGGGCTATCTGTTCGGACGTGAAGTTCATGACCAACATTCGCCGCGCGGCCTCAAACCTGATCTTGGCCTCCCCTAAAGTGATGCCCTCGTTTCGTCCCAAAACGATACCCTTGGCCTCCACCTTATCCAAAACGCTCAGCATGGTCACGCTCTCCCCCTCCCTGAAATGATTCTGCGCCTCCTCGAAACGATTGTCCCGCGTTATAAGCAGACGGCCGGCTCTTCGGGGTCGTCTGACCCCGAATGCCGTGCCGGTCGCTTACGTCGAAGCGAAGCCCCGTGGCTTCGGCTTTGACGAGTCAGAGAAACAAAATAAGGAGTGTTTGTGAAAAGCCAAAAACCGGAAACTCGCAACTCACCTTAATCCTGTAGCCCACCCAGCAGTAGACGGCTGCAGAACTGCGCTTTTGAGAACTGCAAATGAGAAAGGCCAGAGCACTTACAGGCCTTTGGTAACGTCCCTCCAGCACACATTGGTAACAGTACATCCTGAGGGAAAATCATCGTTTTTGTCCTTGCCCTTAAGCAGACAGCCAGCTAATAGAAAAACGGTATTGCCTCATTGCGTCGGGGCGAAGCTACGGAGCTTCGCTCCGACGCAAGCGACCAACACGCCCCGCGAGGCTAACACCTCGCGGAAGGCGGTTGTCTGCTCGAGGTGCTTCTCCATGATGTCCCGCTCGGGCAATGCCATCCCCCCGCCTCCGGTTTTGACCTCATTATAGCAAAACGACGCAATCGGTCGCATCGCCGGAACAGATGCAACGGGCTATGGCTGCGCGGCATCGGCCTTCCTCCGTTTTTCCAGATAAGCCATCCCCCAGCGGTACAGCCCCTCCAGGGCCGGCATAAGGCTTTTCCCGTCCTCCTTCAGGTGATAGGTCACGGAGGGCGGCACGCTTCCGAGGGAATGGCGAAAGAGCAGACCCTTTTCCTCCAGCTCGCGAAGGCACTTCGTCAGCATGGTGTTGGTCACCCCATGAACACGGCGCTTCAGTTCGTTGTAGTGCAGGCCGTCCTCGTCGTTCAGGCACCAGAGGATCGGCAGCTTCCACTTGGAGCCGATCAGCTCCATCACGTAGAGTAGCGGGCAGCGCTCGACGTAGTCCTCTGTTTTTGAATCCTTCGACACCTTCATAAGCCCTCCGAATCCCATCCCAAATTTTAAGAAAGAAAAAACTGCGTACTTGCTCTATTCTTTTTTTAATAATACACTGACTTCACGAAGAACGTCAAAGGGAAACGCACCCGAACGCTCGGCAGGCGGGCACGTCAAGGCCTGGGCTGAGGAGGTCCGTCATGTCGTTCAAGTGGAGCGCTGCGGCGTTTTGCTCAAAGGAACCGAAGAGGAGAGGAAAAGCCAGGCCCTGAGGGGGCGGAAAATCTGGGGGGGTAAGACATGAAAGCGTTGTTTGTCAACGGAAGTCCGCGCAAAAACTGGAACACCCACAAGATGCTGGAGAGCGCGATGGAGGGGGCCAGGGAGGCCGGGGCGGAGGCCGAGCTGGTGCACCTGTACGATGCTGTCTTCAAGGGCTGCGTGAGCTGCTTCGCCTGCAAGGTGAAGGGCAGCAGGACGAACGGCCTCTGCGCCCTTCGCGACCCGCTGACGCCGACCCTGGAGAAGGCGCGGGGGGCGGACGTCATCGTCATCGGCAGTCCGGTCTATCTCCACTGCTCCACCGCCTCGACGCGCGCCTTTCTGGAGCGGCTGGTGTTCCCTCTGCTCGTCTACGGGATCGAGGAGAGGAGGGTCCTGAAGAAGACCGTCCCCACGGCGATGATCTACACCATGAACTGCCCGGAGGGACTGGCGGAGCGATTTCATTACCCCACCCTGCTGGGGGCGAATACCGACGCCCTCAGACTCACTTTCGGCTACAGCGAGACGCTCTGCGCCTACGACACGTACCAGTTCAGCGACTACTCCCGCTACGAGGTCACCCTGTTCAACGAAAAGGACAAGGCCAGGCAGCGCGAGGAGCAGTTTCCGAAGGACCTTCAAAGTGCCCGCGAGCTGGGGAAGCGGCTGGTCGAAAAGGCCGCCTCTCGAGCTGAGCCCGACGCCGAATGAAGAACACCCAGCTCCCAAGCGGGGCCCCAAAGGAAACCGCGGCACGGCCAAGCCGGACAAATGCGGAAGGACCCCGCTTTAGATGGTGGAGTCCTTGCGCGTTGCCAGCCTCAGCCCCTTCGGCGCCGGATGGAGCCCTGCTGGAGCTCTCGCACCAGGTTGATCCTGAACACGTCCGCAAACTCGTCCAGGTTGCAGCAGCTCAGCTCGTAGCGGGCGGAGAGGTTATCCGCCGGCGCCAGGGCCCCCACGCTGACCAGCATGGACGTGTTGCGGTTCAGCCCCAGCACCTTGGAGACCCGTGAGTATTTGGGCAGAAATTCCATGTACTCGCCGGTCTTGGCCTCTATCCAGAATATCCTTTCCCCGACGCTCAGCAGCAGATCGAGCTCGAAGTCCTCCCCGCCCGGAAGGATGATGCACGGATTCTTCATGAAGGCGTAGGGCAGGTCCAGGGTGGCGGGGTGTGTCGTGAGGATGGAGACCACCTTGTCGCGGATGAAGTGCTCCAGCCAGCCTCCGGTGAGGAAGTTGATGGCCGTCGGCGTGCGGTTCACCCGGGCCACGATCTTGTAGTGGGGCGCACGCCGGTAGGCATACGAGGCCAGGAAGTCCACCTCCCGAAGCATCCGGCAGAGGTTCAGGGTATGGGTAACGTCGCGGCCGTTCAGCCCGGCCAGGGAATAGGTAAACTCCGAGCCCTCGTTCAGCGTGGCCTTCAGGGTCTCGTAAAAGGGAAGGACATAGGCAAGATATTTCCCCAGGAAGCCCGCGATCTGAGAGATACGGGGATCCAGGTTGGACTCGTCGGGAATGTGGACGATCTCGACCCCGTGCCTCTGGAGGTATCGCGCCAACCCCTCCAGCTTCGCGGCGGAAAACTGCCCCCCCGCCTCCTCTCCGAGTGCAGAGGGAGGGAGGGGGAGCAGGTTGGTAAAGGGGGAGCTCTCCGCCCCGCCGTCCCCGCTGCCCGCGCTCCGAACCAAATTCGGGGAGAGCAGCTCGATGTGACGCCCCATCCGGGAGCTGGAGAGCGTGCGGATTAGCCCCGCGGCCTCGAGGTTCTCGAGCTGGGCCAGCAGGGAGGGCTTGCCAATGGACAGGGACTGCGCCAGCTGATTGATGTGAATCAGCCCCTCCTCCTGTCCCCGGAGGACGTCCATGAGCACGAAGAGCATCCCCAGCGGAGCGAAGCCTCGAAGCGAGGACATCATCTGCACGGAACCGTAATCGAGGGATAAGTAGGGATTCTTCTTGCGCTTCCCCCGTTCCGTTTTTTGGGTTTTTGGGGCCTTTTGGGCGGCGGGCAGCCCGTCCCCCTTCGACGCATCGGCCCCTGCTTCCTCCACTTTCTGGGCGGGCTCTACCCTCACAATTTCACCATGGATATCGATACCGGTATCAATATCACTGCCGCTCTTCTCATCCTTTTTGCCAACATCGGGATTATTTTCAATACCGGATTTATGTCCCGATGCATTCCGCCCCCTCCGACGCGGGCGTTTTGGGGGCGCCGACCTGACATTATCGGTAATGTTTTTCATGTCAGGGTTTAAAACAGTACCGATATTTTCATCCCTATTCGGGGTCCCCACGTCCTCGGAAGCCTTTTTGCCTTCCTGCGGCAGGCCCTTGTCCTTCGATACAGCATCATTTTTATCACCGGTAACGTTTTTATCTTTTTTTTCGACGTTCCTCCTTATTTTTATAGGCGTATTTTTATTACCGGTTTTGCTTTTATTATCCTTTTTACCCTTCTCACTCGCACTGGTGATATTGTTTTTCTTATCAGCACTCTTTTCATGCCCAACATTGTCTTTTGGATTCGATGTATCGGTGTCTTTTTTATTACCAGCATGCTTTTTAGCTGTAGTTTTTGCCGCAACGGCTGCCTTCGAGGTCTTATTTTCATTATCGGTATTGTTTTTAACCGACTCAATCACAGATACATTTGCACCGAGGTCTTTTTTAGAAGGAGTGTTTTCACTACCGGTACTCTTTCTGGCCCTGTTTCGGGGCTTCCTTTTTTCGGAAACAGAGTTTGCGTGTTTTTCGCCGCCCTCCCCCGGGTCAGCAGCGTGAGAGGCCGCGTCTTGTTCCCTGGGGGGTGCTTTTTTCGGGGAAATAGGGGGCGTCGATCCCGCTTCCACGGGGACCGGGTCCGCCTTTTCCGAAGCACTCTCTCGTCTGCGGGAACGCCGTGCCAAGGCCCTGTCGCCGTCGAGCGGGGACGAAGCCGACGCGGGCTCCTGTTCCCGGCCCGCATGAGAGCCCTTGGGGTTCCGCTCGGCCCCCTTTTCCTTTTGATTCTTGTCTTCCTTCTTATCCTTATCTTTATCCTTATTGGGAGTCCTTTTTCTCATGATCGCCCCACGATTTCCAGAAACCCCAACCACTGCTTCAATTGGGTTCCGTACGTTTCGCTCCTTCTTCCAGGTTTTGTGCCCGTCCCAGAATCACTTCAGCCGATACAATCACTGCAGCCGCTGGAATCAAAACAAAAGGCTGCCCGCTTGAGCTCGAGGACGGCGTCGGGGAGAGTTGCATCGGCTCTCCTCACTTTTTATTTTATCATTCTATACCGGGTTTTGTAATCCGTCCCAGGTATGTTTTCACTACCGTCATGTTATTTTCTACCGTCATGTTATTTCCTCCTGTCACCTTCCTTCATCTTTCCCTCATTTCCTCACAATCCCCTCTACAGATTCAATCTCCCCAATATGACCCTGAAACATATCCCTAAAACGACGGAAGGCTCTGCCGGGGGTCCCTGCCATAATGGGTGCAATGCGATTGTTTCGGTCGTATATGAAGCGTGTCGGAGAGAGGATTCCGGCACGGGAAGGAGATGATTTTTTGCGTTATGTACAGTTGAGCGTAGCTTTGATGGCGGTGTTCCTTCTCGCCCTTGTCAGTATTCGAATGGCGGGCGCGAGTGGTTTGAGAAAGGGACTGCCCCAAAACCCGAACGAGGGGCAGACGTTCGACGCCGCGAATATCCGGGAGGTCGTCCTGGCGGGCGGATGTTTCTGGGGGGTTCAGGCGTTCATCGACAGGGTTCCCGGCGTGGCGGAGACCGAGGTAGGGTACGCCAACGGCTCGGCAAAAAGCCCGACCTACGAGCAGGTCTGCCAGGGGGACACCGGCCATGCCGAGGCCGTGCGCGTCCGCTACGACGCCTCGAGGTTGTCGCTGGACAAACTGTTGACGGCCTTTTTCTCCATCATCGACCCCACCAGCAAAAACCGTCAGGGAGCCGATTTCGGGGCGCAGTACCGGACGGGGGTCTACCTGACGGGGCCCTCGGCCGCGGAGGATCGGGCGGCCGCCGAACGCGTCTTTGCCGTGGAGGCAAAAAAACACGAGAAACCCCTGACGGTGGAGCTTGAGCCCCTGAAGAGCTTCTACCCGGCCGAGGAATACCATCAGAAGTACCTGGAGAAAAACCCCGGCGGCTACTGTCATGTCAACTTCGACCGTCTTGGGGATATCCCGGAGGGGATGGAGCACCCCAAGGAGCGCTCGGGCTACGTCCGTCCCTCGGACGAGGAGATCAAGGCCAAGCTGACGGACCTTCAGTACCGGGTGACGCAGCAGGCCGCGACGGAGCAGCCCTTCTCCAGCCCACTGGACAAGCACACGGAGCCGGGAATCTACGTGGACATCGTGACGGGTGAGCCGCTTTTCTCCTCCACGGACAAATTCGACTCGGGGTGCGGCTGGCCCGCGTTCTCCAAGCCGATCGATCCCGAGGCGGTGCGAGAGCTGATGGACACGAGCCACGGCATGGTACGCTCGGAGGTCCGCAGCCGCGCGGGCAACAGCCACCTGGGGCACGTGTTCGAGGACGGACCCAAGGAGAAGGGCGGCATGCGCTACTGCATCAACGGGGCCGCCCTTCGCTTCATCCCCGTCGCCGACCTGGAGCGGGAGGGCTACGGGGCCCTCAAGAAACTCTTCAAATAATCCCGTACGCCGCAAAAGGCGTTCGACGTCCGGGGCGGAGCGTCCTATTGATAATGGCGCTTCACCCGGACATCCCAGTAGAGGGTCCCCTTGAGAATGCGGACATCGCTGCGAATCAGGCCGTTCTCGGAGCGCCCCCGCAGTATCTCGCGGACCCGCGCCCTTCCCTCGTCCCCGCAGTCCTGGAAGAAGCGTTCGTAGCGCTTCAGGAGGGCCTCCGCGTCCAGCTCGAAGGTCTCTTCGCGCGCGTGGACCTCCATCTGCGGGCAATAGCCCTCCTCCCAGAGGAGGTCCCACAGCAGCTTCATCCGGTCCGCCCCATTGTGCGGGTCGCCTCGGACATCCCAGCCCACCGCCTCGAAGACCTCCGCCTTCACGTCGTCCCGCTCCTCCAAAAAGCGGTCTATCATGCACCAGCTCCTGGAGCACGCGCACATCCGGCGCAGACTATTCAGGTCCTCGACAGCAGGGGACATCGAGGCAAAGACAAGGTCGAACCCCGAGGAGAGCAGCGTCTCCATGGCGGCATCGGGGCTCTTGAAATCGCCGGCCCGGAGGACGACGTTGCCGTACTGCTTCAGGTTCTCGGCCGCAAACTCCAGCATTCGGCTCGAGACGTCCACGCCCACCGCCTCCCCGACCTGTGGGGCGAACGTCCCAAGATGGCGCCCCACGCCGCACCCGATGTCCAAAACCCTGCCCCCCGGCTGAAGCGCTCCAATCCGTTTCAGGATAGCCAGAGCGGGATCCCTCTCCAAATTCCAGCCGTGCCCCGCGACCCGGCGCTGAAAATCCTCGGCCGACTCGTCCCAGTAGGCCTTGGTGTCCTTTTCCATAATACGATTCACTCCTTTTTGTCTTTTTGCTTAGGGGGTTCCTCCGGACTTCTCACGATTATTCCCGAGCGGCCGTGTCCCGCCGCTCCATCTTCTCTCCGGCGGCATCCCGTCCCCTTCCCGCATGCAGTGCGCGACAGCGCTCGAGGAATGTGTCGAAATGTCGTTTCCTGACGGCGATATCCCTCTCCCACTCCTCGAGGTCCGCATATCCGGATTCCGTGAGACGGTACTCCTTCTGGGGCTCCCCCCGCTCGGGGAGGACCCAGGAGAAGGCCAGAGCTCCCTCCTCGACAAGCGCATGAAGGCAACGATACACCGTGGAGGAGTCCCGTCTGAAGCCCGGGAACGCCTCGGCGAGGCGCTGGTATATGCGCCTTCCGTATCCGCCTTCCTCCGCCACCAGAAGCAGGATGAACGCGCACAGATGCCTGTGCCCGCTGCGCTCGAGAATCCCCACGCCGCTCCCCTCCCCCCTCTGAAGTCCCTGTCCGCATACCAATGTGCAAAATGTATTATAGTGCGCTATGCACACCATGTCAATTCTCTTGACGAATAGGGGTGATGAGGATCGTCCTTGCAGATGCATTCAATTTTGTGAAGGAGTCTTATGAGGTGTTGTCCGCCATGGTGGAGGTCGTGTAGTGTGACTCCCGCCCCGGCTTATTGGAGGCCATTGGCAACGTAGACATTGCAATAACCGAGTACGCTGGCTTTTTTCGGAAACGATGAGAGGAAGTTGATTAGTGTGTAAATTTGTGGAGTGTGATGTGGAACGGGTTTGTGGAAATTGGAAATGAGAATTTGAAAACGGCGGGGACGAAGAGGTACGCCGCCGTCAAGAACGGCGTCCACGCCGACGAGTACCTGATGGCGCGTTACGGGAGGTAGAGGCGAGCAGCGGTGAACTCGGGCGTTCCACAGGCGGACTGCCAAAAATCGTTCCTTTTTCTACCAATGCCAGATTGTCGAGAGATGCAACGACGAAACGGCTTGCGCTCCTCCCTTTTGAAAGAAGCGCAAGCCGTTTTTTTCAGGAACCTTTTTTCGGGAACCGAAGGAAAGCTCTCTAGTGGAACAATTATGGAATCAGCAGAATCTTACTTGCATTCTTTCCCTCCAGCAGAAGCTCAAAAGCTTCTCCGGCATCCGAAAGGGGAAGTCGGTGCGAAATCATGCCTTTGAGGTCAATTCTTCCAGCTTCGATCAACCCCAACATTCGTGTCCAAGTCTGAAACATCTTGCGGCCGTGGTATCCATGAACGGTCGCTTCCTTGAATATGACGTCCGAAGCGAGATCAATAGCCACCGGCTCGGACGGAAGGCCCAGAAGATGCACCTCGCCGCCCTTGCGTAGATACTTGAACGCCCCGGCAATGGCGCAGGGGTTCCCCGATGCGTCGAAGACGACATCTGCCCCGACCCCTTGGGTCTGTTCTCTCACAAAGTCCTCCGGATCCGATTTTGAGGTGTCGACGGCGTGATCCGCGCCACAGCGCTTGGCCAGGTCGAGGCGATATTCGCGCACATCAAGCGCGACGATCTTCCGGGCCCCCATCGCACGGGCCACCGCGACAACACCCAAGCCAATGGGACCGCTCCCGACGACCACAACGTTCGCCCCCGCAACCTGAGCCTTCTCCACGGCGCTGACACCTACACCGAGCGGCTCCATCAGCGCCCCGTACTCAATGGGGATGGATTCCGGCAGACGAACCAGGCAGGACTCGGGATAGGCCATGAACTCCGCGAAGGAACCGTCTCGATGAACCCCCGGCAACACAAGATGGGAGCAAATATGTGGTGCTCCGTTGCGGCATTGGTAGCAGGCACCGCAGTTAATGTGGGTCTCCCCCGAGACGACATCTCCCACCTCGAGGGACTTCACGCCCTTTCCCAGTTCCACGACCGTCCCGACGAATTCATGTCCCATAATCAAGGGGACCTGTTTGATGTTAGCCTGAGCCCAACCGTTCCACGCGTAGATATGAATATCCGTTCCACAGATAGCAGTGCTATGGATTTTAAGGAGCACTTCTCCCTCGTTTGGAGCGGGTACGGGGATATCCTCGTAGGAGGCTCCATAGGCATATTCTTTTTTGACGAATGCTTTCATCTTTCATGGTCCCCCCCTTTCTCAATTCCCCTTCATGATGCCACCGTCAACATTAATAATCTCCGATGTCAGGTGCCGTGCGGCATCTGACGCAAGGAATAGTGTCATATTCGTGATGTCGTCAACGGAGGCAAAATGTTTTATGGGAGACGAGCTAAGGATGGATTCCCGAAGTTTGGAGCTCATCTCTCGAATCATGAATGTCTCAACAGGGCCAGGGCAAATACAATTCACATTGATATCGAAAGGCCCCATCTCTCTTGCAATTCCCTTCGTCATCGCAATCACGGCTCCCTTTGAAGAGCCGTAAAGCGTACTGCCCAAAAATCCTCCACCAGTTTTCCCAGCAATGGATCCGATATTGATGATCTTTCCATAGCGGCGTTCCACCATAAAAGGCAGGACTGCTTTATTGCACGCAAAGATACCCTTTACATTTACCCGGTAGACTTTATCAAAGGAAGCCTCGTCAGTATTCAGAAAGGCTTCCGCATGGACAATCCCCGCAGAGCAGACTAAAATGTCGATCCGTCCCCAGTGCTGGTGCACCTGGGCCATGCTACGTGCCACTTCATTGATATCGCCAACGTCGACCTTCAAAAAGAAGCACCGTTTCTTGCCCTCATCGGACAGGGGCTTCTCGTTCCACTCTCCTTCGTTAAGGTCCCATGGAGAGACCGACGCTCCCAAGGCCAAAAAGGCTTCAGCAACCGCATGCCCTATACCCTGTGCAGCTCCGGTGACAACGGCAACCTTACCCGAGAAGTCAAACATATGTTCCAGACCTGGCATAATTCCTTGCCTCCCTGTTTAAGATCCCTTATCGGGTGAGTACCCTCATCCCGAAGAAAGGACGTAAAGTATTTCAGTTCAGGATTCCCGGGAGAAACATCGTAATTTGAGGTATGTAGGTAATGATCAGAAGCGCAACGACTCC
>ERZ773005.1878-NODE-1878-length-10064-cov-4.900490_pt1 | contig 10064 bp, 6 predicted proteins | sample MGYA00580666_ERZ773005 | MGnify/ENA primary metagenome ERZ773005 (study PRJEB29015, sample SAMEA2737999) | human oral metagenome | biome: human oral; feature: human-associated habitat; material: dental | place: China | collected 2061 ... | reverse complement strand
CGTACCGCAGCTGGCGCACGATCGGCCGCTCGAAGGAGGATCGCGAGGCTGTCGCGCGGGCGATCGCTGAGACGCGCCTGGAAGCGATGCGCACCCGTCAGGTCATGTCGCTTTCAGGCGGCGAGCGTCAGCGTGCATGGATCGCCATGGCGCTGGCCCGTCAGCCCGAATACCTGCTGCTCGATGAGCCGACGACGTACCTCGACATCGCCCATCAGCTTGAGGTCATGGAAATCATCAAGCGACTCAATCGAGAGCACGCGATGACCGTCATCATGGTGCTGCACGATATCAACCACGCTTTGCAGTATGCGGATGAGATCGCCGTCATCAAGGACAAGCGCATTTTCAGCAGGGGGACGCCGCACGATGTGCTGAACGTCGCGATGCTTGCCGAAGTCTTCGGCGTGCACGCTGACATCTTCACGAACAGTCAAGGAGCACAGGTGCTGTCTCCCGTTTCGCTCGTGCGATAGATGCCGCGTCAGGATTTTGACGGCGATTTGTCGGTTTTGTCAAATTCCCTCTGTAAGATTCCTCCCAGTTATGGTATAATAGCTGGTGAGAACTGGAGGAGGGAATAGCTTGGAAATTCGACAATTAGAATATTTTTGTACGCTCGCCCATCTGGAAAACTTCACGCGCACGGCGGAGGCGCTCCACGTTTCCCAGCCGTCTGTCACGAAGGCGATTAAATCGCTGGAGGCCGAGATCGGCCTGATACTCGTCGACCGTCGGCAGAAGCGCGTGTCCTTGACGATGGAGGGCAAGGCCTTCCTGCTTCATGCGGAGGAGATCATGCAGGCGGTCGAGCGGGCGGAACAGGATATGCTGCGCTTCCGCCCCGATGCGAAGAGGACGGTTCACTTCGGCCTGCCGCCGATGCTCGAAGCGTATCTTTTTCCGGACTTCTTCACGAAGTTTACGGCAGCTCATCCCGACATCAACCTCGATGTCTGCGAATACGTCGACTCCGTAGAGGTCCGGGCGAAAGTGGAGGAGGGGCTGCTCGACTTCGGCGTCGTGCTTGCGCCCGCGGTCAAGACACATCGCAATGAGATGGCTGTGCTCAAGGACAAGATGGAGCTGTGCCTGCCGCTCGAGCACCCGCTGACGGCGCGTGAGCATGTGGCCGTCGCCGATCTTCGGCGCGAGAAGTTCATCATGCAGCAGCCCAATACGTATCAATACGATACGGTTTATCGAAACTGCGTGGAGAACGGCTTTACGCCCGAGATCCTGCTTTGCACGACGCAGCTCAAGACGATCAAGCAGCTCGTTGCGAACAGCCTCGGCATCTCGATCCTGCCGAATTTCGTGACGCGCAGCGAGACGATCTTTGCGCGTCGTCCCCTCGTGCCCGATATGGAGATCCAGGTCAATCTTTTCTGGAGTCCGCAGAAACGCTTGAGCGAGACGGGGCGCAAGGTCGTTTCCTTCATGGAGAAGTATACGACGACGGATGAGTTCAAGGAGCGTTTTCGCCAGTGAGGCGATGTGGGAAGTATAGGCTGGTGAAAAAGTTTTGCAGTTGAAACGTCTCGAAGCTTACGGCTTCAAATCGTTTGCCGACAAAATCGAGATTGAGTTCCATGCGGGCGTCACGGCGATCGTCGGACCGAACGGCAGCGGCAAGAGCAATGTCACGGACGCCGTGCGCTGGGTGCTCGGCGAGCAGAATGTGCGTGCTCTGCGCGGCTCGAAGGCCGAGGACATCATCTTTACGGGCAGCGCGACGCGGCGCGCCATGGGCGTCGCGGAAGTCTCGCTCTTCTTTGAGAACGAGGGAGACATGCCCGTCGATTACCGCGAGGTCGTCGTCACGCGCCGTCTCTTTCGCTCGGGCGAGAGCGAGTTCTTCATCAACAAGTCGCGCTGTCGCCTGAAGGACATCGGCAACCTTTTCGCCGATACGGGGCTGGGGCGCGATGGCATGAGCGTCATCGGGCAGAACCGCATCGACGAGGTTCTGAACAGCAAGCCCGAAGAGCGCCGCCTTTATTTCGAGGAGACGGCGGGCATCACGAAGTACCGCAACCGCAAGCGCGAGTCGATGCGAAAGCTTGAGGACATGCAGGGGAATCTCGTGCGCGTCAGCGACATCATGCAGGAGATCGAAGTGCAGCTCGAACCGCTCGCCGAGAGTGCGGCGAAGACGCGCCGCCACGATGAACTGCAGGCGGTCTACAGACGCTGCGCTCTGACGGAGCTTTTCCAGCGCGAGGGTCAGCTCAAGAAGGAGCGTGCAGACAGCGCGGACAAGATCGAGGCGGTGCGCGGCGAGGCGCTGGCTGCCGAGACGCAGGTGCGTTTGCTGGAGGTGAAGAAGGAGGAGTTGGGTCAAGCGATTCTCCTTCTGGAAGAAAGACTGCAGGAGCAGGCGGAAAAGAACAATGCGCTGAGGATGCAGATCGAGCAGGCAAACAGCGAGATCGCCATCTTGGAGGAACGCGCGCATCAGCATGACGCCTTGAAGGCGCGTCTTCTCCAGCAGCGTGCAGATTTCGAGGGAGCTGCAGGAGAAGCTGCTGCTGAGAAGCAGCGGCTCTTTGCCGCCGAGAAGGAGCTTCTCGAGAAGCATGAGGCGCTTGATGCCGCCATAGCGAAGGATCGCGGCTCGCTCAAGGCGCTGGGCGAGAAGCTGCGCGAGGTCAAGGAGAAGCATCGCACGCTGTCGGACAAGAAGGATGCGGCGCAGCGCGACATGCTCGCGCGGGAAAACGAGCTTCGGCTCATTGAGCATGAGTTGGAAAGGTATTCGACGAGCGGCACGGAACGTGCCGATGAGCTGGAAAGAGCGACAGCGGCAGTTGACGCTCTGGCGACTGAGGCGAAGGCAATCGGCGAAGAGCGACGCAGGCTCGAAGAAGAGCGCAGGGCGCTTGCAGAAGAACGCACGAAGAAGACGCATGAGAAGGAGCATTTGGACGAGAAGCTTCGCACGCTGCTTCATGCGGAGAATCGTACGAAAGAAGAGCTGCATGCAGATGAGAACAAGCTCAAGTTCCTGCGCAACATGCAGGCGTCGTACGAGGGCTTCGCGCGTGCGCCGAAGGCTGTACTGCAGGCGAAGGAGCCGTGGCAGAAAGGCGTGGCGGGCGCCGTCGCCGAGCTTGTTTCCGTGCCGCGAGAGTACATTCGCGCCGTCGAGGTCGCCTTGGGCGGCAGCCTGCAGAATATCGTGACGGAAGACACGGATACGGCGAAGGCCGCCATCGCATTTCTGAAGCGCACGCGCTTGGGGCGCGTGACGTTCCTGCCGCTTTCGACGCTCGTCGTGCGCCGCTCGCAGGATGAGGCGGCGAAGAGGGAAGCGGGCGCCATCGGCTTCGCCAATGAGCTGGCCGGCACGGATGCGAAGTACCGGAAGGTTGTGGACTTCCTGCTGGCTCGCACGCTCGTCGTCGATACGCTCGATCACGGCCTCGCCATCGAAAAAAAGATGGGCTGGCGACTGCGCATCGTGACGCTTGACGGCGAATTGCTGAACCCCGGCGGCTCTCTTTCGGGCGGCGGCAGACAGGGGCAGGAGACGAGCTTCCTCAATCGCGGCGGTGAGATCGAGCGCTTGGAAGAGAGTGTGGCGGACGCAGGCGAGAAGCTTGCCGCGCTTCTTGAGGAGCGCACGCTTGCCGAGAAGGCGGCGAGGGAAATCGCCGAAGAGCTGGAAGGAATTGCTCGCGCCTTGCAGCGCAAAGAGGTGCTTGCAGCAGAATTGCGCGTCAAGGATGAACGCATCGCCGAGGCGCGAAGAGAGAAGGAAGAGGCGCGAGGGACGCTCAAGAAGCTTGCCGAAGAGGCCGATCTGACCTTCGCCAAGGCGCAGACGAAGAAGAACGACGCCGTGCAGCAGGCGAAGACAGCGCGCCGTCTGTACGAGAAGATGGAGCGCGAGGCAAGGGCGAGCGAGGAAGAACTTGACGACCTTGAGCAGGATGCTGACGACCTCGGCAAATATATCAACGAGAGGGAGCTGAAGCGTGCCGTCCTTGGGCAGGAGAAGATCCGTGCGCGCGAGCAGGCGCTTTTGAAGGAGAGGGAAGAGGCGCGAGCGAAGGAGCGGGCGGAAGAAACGCGCAGGGAAGAAGCCGCGCTGGATGAAGAGCTGGGCAAGGGCGGCACGAAGCGCGAGGAAATCGCCGTGCGGGTTGCCGCTTGGCAGGAAAAGCATGCCGAGGGAAAAGCCGCCTACGATAGGCAGTATCAGGAAAAGCTGGAACGTCATGCGGAAAGCCAAGAGAATGACAAGGCGGCGAGGGCAGCAGGACAGCGGCTCTCAGAGATGCAAAACAAGCTGCATCAAATGGAAATTGCCGCTGCCGAGGTGAATGTGAAGCTCGAACAGGCGCAGGCGGAACTTTTGGAGCAATATGGGCATACATGGGAGACAGCAGCGGAAGAGGCGCTCGATCTGAGGGGCGCGGAACTCAAGAAGAAGATGCGGGACATCTCCCGTGCGCTCGAAGAACTCGGCCCTGTCAACCCCAACGCCATCCGCGAGCATGAAGAGCTTTTGGAGCGCCATGAATTCATGGGAAAGCAGGCGGCGGATCTCGAAGCCGCACGCGAGAATCTCATGGCGATGATTCATGAGATGGACGTGACGATGACGCGCCGATTCAAGGAAGCGTTCGGGGAGATTCGCGGCTATTTCTCTGACATCTTCGTGAGACTCTTCGGCGGCGGCAAAGCGGAGCTTTTTCTGACCGACGAAAAGGACGTTCTCCATGCGGGCGTGGAAATCGAGGTGCAGCTGCCGGCGAAGAAGCGACAGAATCTTTCCGTGCTCTCGGGCGGTGAGCGTGCCCTGACGGTCATCGCTCTGCTCTTTTCCTTTTTGCGCTACCGCCCCGCGCCCTTTTCCGTGCTCGATGAGATCGACGCGCCGCTCGATGAGGCGAATGTTGCTCGCTTCGGCAAGTTCCTCGGCGAATTTGCCGAGAATACGCAGTTCATCGTCGTCACGCACCGCAAGGGGACGATGGAAGCGTCCGACTTCATGTACGGCATCACCATCGAGGACGCGGGCGTGTCGCGCGTTCTTTCCGTGCGACTCGACGAAGCGATTTGAGGGGCACGCTGATAAATGGGAGGTACTATGGGATTTTTTGACCGATTGAAAAAGGGACTGGCCAAGACGCGAGAGACCTTTACGAACAAGATTGAAAAGCTCATCATCGGCTACGCCGATATCGACGACGATCTTCTCGATGAGCTGGAGGAAACTTTGATCATGTCCGACGTCGGCGTAAAGACGACGGAAAGGCTCATGGCGGACGTGCGAAAGGGCATCAAGAAGAAAGACATCAATACGCCGGAAGATTTGAAGCCCTTCCTCGCTGAGAAGATTTCCGAAATCCTCTCGACAGGTTCGGACGAAACGCGCATCGCTGCGGCAGGGCCGACGGTTCTCCTCGTCATCGGCGTCAACGGCGTCGGCAAGACGACGACGATCGGCAAGCTCGCCGCCTATTACAAGGAGCAGGGAAAATCCGTCATGCTCGCAGCTGCCGACACCTTCCGTGCCGCCGCCATCGACCAGCTGCAGATCTGGGGCGACCGCACGGGGGTTCCCGTCATTCGCCACGAGGAAGGATCCGATCCCGCTGCCGTCGCCTTCGATGCGGTCAAGGCGGCGAGGGCGCGAGGAGTCGACATCTTGATCATTGATACGGCGGGGCGGCTGCATACGAAGTCGAATCTCATGGAAGAGCTGAAGAAGATCCATCGCGTGATCCGGCGCGAGATTGCCGAGGCGCCGCATGAAACGCTGCTCGTTCTCGACGCGACGACAGGACAGAATGCAATCAGTCAGGCAGATCTCTTCCAAAAAGCGGCGGCGATCACGGGCATCGTTCTGACGAAGCTCGACGGCACGGCGAAGGGCGGCGTTATCATCGGTTTGAAGTCGGAGTTGTCCCTGCCCGTGAAATGGGTCGGCGTAGGCGAGGGCGTCGACGATCTGCGTCCGTTCATCGCCAAGGATTTCGCGCGCGCCCTCTTTGGGTTGGAGGCGCAATGAATTTTTGCAAGACGAGCAGGCAAACGTATTTTCGCTATGGAAAATGATTTGACATTGCAGGACAACTATAATAGAATTGTACTGCTATAGGCAAGATACATTTAGGAGGACATCGGACGAAAATGAGTGTGAATGAAAAGTTGAGGAATATCGCGATCATCGCCCACGTCGATCATGGAAAGACGACGCTGGTGGACGCCATGCTGCGGCAGAGCCATATTTTCCGCTCGAACGAGCAGGTGGCGGAGCGCGTTATGGATTCCGGGGATTTGGAGCGCGAGCGCGGTATTACGATTCTTTCCAAAAATACATCCATCCTCTACAACGGCGTGAAGATCAACATCGTCGATACGCCGGGTCATGCGGATTTCGGCGGCGAGGTGCAGCGCGTGCTCAACATGGTGGACGGCGTGCTGCTGCTCGTCGACGCCTTCGAGGGTCCGATGCCTCAGACGAAGTACGTCTTGAGGAAGGCGCTTGAGCAGAAGCTCAAGCCCATCGTCGTCATCAACAAGATCGACCGCCCCGATCAGCGTGTCGACGATGTTTATGATGAAGTGCTCGAACTCTTCATGGAGCTTGACGCCGACGACGAGCAGCTGGATTTCCCGTGCATCTACGCAACGGCGCGCGAAGGCATTGCGAAGTACAACATGGAAGACGAGAGCGACAACCTCGTTCCCCTGCTGGAAACCATCATCAAGGACATCCCTGCGCCCTCGGGCGACGCGGACGGTGCGCTGCAGATGATGGTCACGACGCTCGAAGCCGATGAGTATGTCGGCAAGGTCGCCGTCGGCAGGATCATCCGCGGCAGCGTGAAAGCGAACCAGAGCGTCGCCCTTCTGAGCGGCGATCATGAATCGAAGGCGCGTATCGGCAAGATTTTCGTCTATGAGGGACTGAAGCGCGTCGAGGTGCCCGAGGCGCAGATGGGCGACATCGTTGCGCTGACGGGTCTCGGTGATGTCAGCATCGGCTATACGGTGGCGGATGCGGAGAATCCCGAAGCCCTGCCGACGATCAACATCGACGAGCCGACGCTCTCGATGACGTTTGGCGTCAATACGAGTCCGTTTGCAGGTCGTGAGGGGCAGTTTGTGACATCGCGTCATCTGCGCGATCGCCTCTTCAAGGAGATCGAGACGAATGTCGCAATGCGTGTCGAGGAAACGGATTCGGCGGATGTGTTCAAGGTCTCGGGGCGCGGTGAGCTGCATCTTTCGATCCTGATCGAGCAGATGCGCCGCGAGGGATATGAGCTGCAGGTCGGAAAACCCGAGGTCGTCTACAAGACGATCAACGGCCAGAAGTGCGAGCCAATGGAGAACCTGACGGTCGAGGTGCCACAGGAGTACATGGGCTCGGTCATGGAGGCGCTTGGTACGCGCAAGGCAGAGCTGTCGAATATGACGGAGCTCTCGGGCTATATCCGCATGGAGTTCTTTATCCCGGCGCGCGGGCTGATCGGCTTCCGTTCTGAACTTCTGACGAGTACGAAGGGCAACGGTATCATGAATCATGTCTTCCACGGCTACGTGCCGTATAAGGGGGATATGACGGGGCGTTCGCACGGGTCACTTGTTGCGTTTGAGCAGGGGGATTTGGACAGACTCGTTAAGGAGGGCGCACAGGAGATTATCCTGTGTAATGCGAGTTTCCGTATCCCATTAAACGTGAAGAACAAGACCTATCTCGGTGTCGGGAAAGCCGTTGCCGTGATTGACAGCAAGACGGCAGTCGATTTCGAGACACTCGGGATTCGTTTTGTTGATGTCTCCTTTGATGAGCAGTATCGTGAAGCCATGGCGGACGAGCCACGCAGATACTTCGAGCAGGGACAGCAGTACGAGGAGAAGGGAAAGGATAAGAAAGCCATCGAGTGCTATCAAAAGGCATTGGAGTTCGGCTATGCCGATGCCGTTGTCCCCCTTGCAGATATTTACAAAAAGCAGGGCAAGGAGGAGGAGATGCTGCGCATCCTAACTGAGGCAGGAGAGCAGGGGAATCTTGGTGCAGTCGAGAAATTACAGAATTATTATGATAATGAAATGGATGATATCAATGAAGCAAAGTGGATGGAAAAGGGTGCATTATGTGGTGATAGCAATGCAATGTGGCAGATTGCTTGCTATTATAAGAATGGATTCGGCGTTGAAGCAAATGCGGATAAGGCATTCCATTGGTTTCAGCAATCAGCATGCGCAGGACATAGTGACGGGATGTGGTTCTTAGGGAACTGCTATCGCGATGGTTATGGTACGGAGCAAAATGTTGATGAGGCAATCAAATGGTATGAGAAATCTGCCGAAAATGACAATAGCTATGGGATGCTTCGTTTAGGTGAACTATATGAGATGGGAGAGGTTGTAGAACAGAATTTACAAATTGCCGCAGAGTGGTATCACAAATCTGCCGAGGCAGGAAATAGCGAAGGTATGTATAATCTGGCATTTGCTTATGAGTATGGTGAAGGTGTAGAATCAAACGAAGATAAGGCAAAGTTTTGGTATCGAAAAGCGGCAGATCAAGGCGATGCTGTCGCACAGAGGCGTATGGGGAGATATTGTGCCGATGATGAGATGTATACGGGGGCTTTGCGTTGGTATGAACAGGCTGCAGAACAGGGCGACAGCGAGGCGATGAATCGTATAGGGTTGCTATATTCCTTTGGAAAAGGGGTGACACAGGATGCGAAAGAAGCGGCGCGGTGGTTTCAAAAATCTGCAGAGGCAGGTTTTGGATGGGGAATGTGCAATTTAGCACAGTGTTATGAAACTGGGGATGGTGTTCGGGAAGATTTTGACTTGGCGTGGGATTGGTATGTCAAGGCGATGAACGAGGGCATTCAGCCCGCGAAGAAATGGCTGTGTAAACAAATTATCAATCCTCACGTTATGGCTGAACTCTGCTCTACACTGATTCTTGGGCGTTTGAAGTCGGGAAAAATCCTATGGGAGGAAGAAGGTTATTGGAAGAATGGCTATACCTATGAAGTAAATCCCAATATCACATCTGATCGAGAGTGGATTCGCAAGGGAATCGTGGAACGTAATGAAATCGTTGTTGGAGGAACGACAAATCCAAACTTGTTTTCTGACAACGAGGAGATTATATTCACAAATCAAGGACTTTATCTACTCGGAGAGAGTGGAAATGCAAACTGGAATCCATATGTAGGTATTTCAGATGTGGTATTTATCAATCGTGGTAGAAAATCTTTCCAAATCTGTCTGACGAATGGAGATACAACGGATCTGGAAAATGCAGCTGAATGGGACAAGATGATGGGGTTAAGTAACATGCGTCTCTTCCTGCTCCTGATGGCGCGGCTTATCGGTGAGTCAGAATACGAGTTTACAGAGGAGGAATTGCAGAAGCTTCAGCTCGTTACACTCGAATCCCTAGAGAATCGCTGCATCGTCGACTATCTCTAATCGTACGAAAATAAAAGAACAGGGCAGATACGGAGGCGCATTACCTCTGTATCTGCCCTGCTTTATTCACTACCCTTGATAACCGTCTTTAGAATATCCTTTTTGATCTCCTGCGCCATTGCGGCGACTTCGGGCATTCCCTGTGCGGGCGCTTCCTCGATCATCTCGTTGAAGATGTCAATGAGCTCGTCAACCTCAAGTTCCTTGATACGGTTGAGGTCAATAATCTGTGCGGCCATGATTTCCTCGCTTTCTCTTATGCTCAATAGTGTCCTCTGCACGCGAGAATATACAAACTGCCATCCTGTATACGATAGACGAGCCGATTTGTTTCGTCTATGCGGCGGCTCCAATAGCCGGAGAGGTTTTCGCGGAGTGGTTCGGGTTTTCCGATTCCCTCGAATGCGTGTCGCTGCACATCTTTTAAGATGTCATTAATTCGCTTCAAGGTTTTGCGATCTTGTCCCTGCCGATAGAGATAGTCTGCCCATGCACGTTCTTCCCATAGAAGTTTCATTCGTCAACCTCAATGAGGTCATGCTCTTCAAATTTTGCCTTGCCGCTTTTCATATCGGCCAAAATACCTTCGAGGTATGCAATGTTGG
>ERZ773005.1871-NODE-1871-length-10086-cov-4.669524_pt1 | contig 10086 bp, 9 predicted proteins | sample MGYA00580666_ERZ773005 | MGnify/ENA primary metagenome ERZ773005 (study PRJEB29015, sample SAMEA2737999) | human oral metagenome | biome: human oral; feature: human-associated habitat; material: dental | place: China | collected 2061 ... | reverse complement strand
ATGACTTGGACTTTGCTCATACTCAGCCACTCTTTACCATTACCATCGGTGCTCAGGTGACCGTAAATACAGAGAAAATGTCCATCAAAATTGACGAATAAACAAGAATCCCTCCTTCCAGCTGGAAGGAGGGAGATTTCTTTTTTGATTCTATTCAATTAAACTGTCATGATTAAGCTTAATGTCCACCAGGACCGCCACCTTGTCCGCTTGGGGCACCGCCACCACCAGGGCCATCGGCTGTGATTTCGGTTCGGCTTTGCCCATTAACCGTGATAGTCCCGCCCGTATAGGTAGCCTTGCCATCAAAGTCAAAGGCAGACACAGTGGAAGTGATGGCTAGGTTTCCTCCTGTCATGATGATATCGCCATTGGAGTCAAGAGCGTCTGTATCGCCTTGACCGACCTTAACCTTGATGTCGCCACCAGTAATCTTGATGAAAATCTCAGCCCCTGTCGCCGTACTAGCTGCATTGATTCCATCATCCGTCGCATAAAGATCAAGTGTACCACCATTAATCGTGACATTTGTTCCCTCTAAAGCTTCGACACTGGACTTAACTGTGATAGTTCCACCGTCAATCACCGCTGCATTGCTGGCATGAAGACCATCATCTCCGGCATTAATCGTAATGGTACCAGACTGGATATAGAGATTCCCGAGCGAAGTGTCCTCGTCATTATCTGCGTGGATGGCATCCTCCGTCGCGGTAATATCTAGACTCGCCTCCTTGATGTTGATGGCATCATTGGCTGACAAGCCATTCTTATAGCCTTTAATCGTATAAGTCCCGCCTGTGATGCGCAGGTCATCATTAGACTCGACGGCGTTACCATATTTTCCTTCGATAGTCAGACTGCCTGAGCCGTTAAAGGTCAAGTCGTCCTTACTGTAAATGGCCGCATCGTAGTCAGTATTGGTATGATTGGCTGAGTCAGAAATGCTATTCTTGCTACCTTCTGCTAGGGTAATGAAGGTTTTATCCGCATTTTCTACCACAATCGCTGCATCTGTCCCTGTCATGGTTACACCATCCAAGACGATCTGCACCTTGTCTTGATCGCCAGCCTTGACGACAATCTGCACATTTTCACTGCTGCCAGAGAGGACATAGGTTCCAGCTGCCGTAATGGTCACTGTGGAGCCAGAAATGCTTGCTCCGTCACCGGATGTCTTGGCTGTAGAGCCACTCAAGCTAATCTTGGTCGCTGTCGCCTCATCATAAGAAGCATCCTGATCACGATCCGTGAAATAGCTGGATGTGTCTGTCTTTGTCGTACTGGTAGCCGTTTGAGTGGTCATGGTACTAGCACTCGTACTAGTGCTGGACTGGCTGGTCAAACTACAAGCCCCCAAGGTGACGCTCATTAGCGCTAGGGGCACCATTAGTTTTATTTTCTGAAATATTTTTTTCTTGCCTGTTTTCATGATTGGCCTCTTTCTAGATATTATAATTCATTTTCTTTCGTGATATAGCGGCTGATGGCAATCTCTAGATTTCCATTGCGCGTCCGTAGGGCATCGATGAGTTCTTTTTCGGTCATTTGACCATTCAGCTGAATGATGTATTTAATCTTGAACAAACTTCCCATATCAGAGGTTTTGACATTGGCCAGTTCAACATGATTGGCAGCTTTGTTGAAAATATCATCAAAAATGCTTTCATAGTCCAGACTTTCTGGTATGACGACAGTCAGCTGGCGCATGGAATGCTTCATCTGTCCGAAATTGACCACCTCAAGCAGCATCATGGCAAGCGACATGATGAGGGTAAAGACTGTCGCAAAGACCAGATAGCCCATTCCGATGGCAATTCCAATTGTCATAACTAGGAAAATGGACACCAGCTCCTTGGCCCCTCCCGGTGCGGAACGGAAACGAATCAAGCTAAAGGCCCCCATGACGGCAACCCCTGCTCCCAAGCTTCCATTGACCAAGAAAATCACAATTGCAATCAAGGTCGGCAAGAGCGCCAAACTCATCACAAAGGATTTGCTGTAAACTGTCTTAAACTGGTAAACCTTGGCAATGACTAAGCCCAAAAGCAAGGATACTCCGATAGCCAGCATCATCATGGCCGGATCTACGGTCGTATCGGTAAAAATATCATAAAATAAGTGACTAAGCATGATTTACAACTCCTTTATAGTCTGTCGTTTTCTTGTAAGCAACCCCGTATTTGGAAAAAGAGCTTGGGAAAACTTGATGGCGATCCAAAATCTCACTCAGCCAGAGCGGATAGGCTCCTGGCACCTTGACTTCCATAATCACATGATGATCCGGCAGAAGATTTTCCCCGTAATGGCCATGCAAAAGGCTTAAATCATAGTTGCGGTAGGTCAAATCGTGGTCAATGGTAATCCGAACATTGGGATCCTCAATCCCTTTCATAGAATAACGATTGTAGTAGATATACATCATGGGCTGCAGGCCACCGTAGCGCTGACCCAGCCAGTCGATTTCCTCACAAATCTGACAATCTTCAATCTTACTGTGATCGCCCTCCAAGTAAGCCTCGGCAGCTACTAAATCTGTCGAAATGCGGCGCTTGTAGACAATCTTGCGCACTTTTTTCTTGATTTCCAAAAATACTTGACTGTCTTCTTTCGGATTTTCATCGTAAGTCCGCACGCGCAATTTTTCTTTAAAATAGGGCTTTTCTAAGGACTCACGAATCATTTGATAGGTCGGGGTGTCGTAGTAAAGATTATGGATGGTCGAATAAGCATGCTCATCCTCCACCAGATGGCTTTCAAACTCGGTCAGTAAATCGGCCAAAGTTTCTTTGGAAATAATGTATTTGGTTTCAAATCGTTGAAATTTATCTTTAAATGTCTTTTTAGCCATGGATTCTCCCCCTGTCTTTCTTGTAACTAGAGCCATTTTACGGATGAAAACTTAAAGCAAGGCTAAAGAAAACTTAAAGAAAACAAAACATTCATATTTTCATACCGAATAACATAGACTTGTGGAGAAAATCTATACAGCAAAATTCTCTACTGTTTCACGTGAAACAAAAAAACTTGGTTCTGTTCACAAAACCAAGTTGTTCCTTTCATAGAGAAAATAATCTGCACTCTTCTCTATCTTAAATGATTTTCTTCTTATCAGGACGATAGGCCATTGTGCCTAAGACCATAAAAAGCAGTAAAGTCGCGGTCAAGAAAGCTAGTTGGCCACCGATTTGACCATTCATCGAGATCGTTTCCCGCAGTCCTGACACCGCATAGCTCATCGGTAAGATTGGATTGAGCTTTTGGAAGATTTCTGCCGTTAGGGGCAGCGGATAAGTACCAGCGCTGGAAGCCAGTTGCAGGAGCAAGAGTATTAAGGAAATAAAGGCCCCAACCTTACTATCCCAAGTGACCAGAGTCGTCACAACTGCCATAAAGGCCATGCTAGCTAAAACAGTCAAGGCCAGCGTCGTCCATTCGTAGTTGGCCTTAAGACCAATCAAATGAACCGCTCCATAGACTAAGATGCCCGCCAAAACAGAAATCAAACCATTGACCTCCAAACGAGCCTTGAGCCAAGCTTTGCGAGAAGCTGGCACCTGACCAGAAGGAAGCGTGCCGAAAATAACATTGGTCGAAATCGCCGCCACAAAGAGAGCAACAGAAATCATGTAGGGAGCCATACCAATACCATTTTTACCAACCTGATCTTTATCTGTCTTTTTCAGCTCGACAGGGCCAGCCAAGGCAGCCGCATTGTCCTCTGTCACTGAAAGCTCGGATAATTGACCCTTGGCATCCGTCAACCCTGTATTTAGAGTCTGAGCGCCGATTGATAAATTTCCCAGCCCACTACTTAAAGTGAGACCACCATTCGCTAACTGCTGAGAACCATCTGCCATTTGAGTGGCACCTGTAGATAATGTTTGCATCCCTGCGACCAAAGTAGATGATTTATCATTTAATTGAGAGAGGCCTGAGCTGATTTGACCGATTCCTGAAGTCACTTGGTCATTATGGCTCGCTAGATTAGCCGCTCCTTGAGAAAGCTGATCAACCCCTGCAGTATAAGCTGCTACTCCCTGAGCTACTTGAGAAAGGCCACCTGTATAAGCCGTAATGCCTTGAGAAAGGGTCGCTGAACCAGTGCTGGCAGAGGACAGAGCTTCATTTACCTGACCTAGACCACCGTAGAGACCATTAATCATAGCTGAAGCACCTGGCAGGACTTGGTTGGCTGCTGCCGACAGCTGACTTGCCTGACTGCTAGCTGTTTGCAAACCTTGGAGATTTGTTTGGATAGCTTGAACTTCCTGTACAATGGCTGCCGCCGCACTGCTGCTAGAATCAGCACCACCTGCTAGAGCTACTTTTAGTTCTTCTTGCTCACTGGCAGAAAGTTTCTGGTAAGCAGCTGTTCCTTCCAAAGCCGCCACGGCTGCCACCCGATCACTTTGCGCACTACTTGCCAAAGACTGGGCATTGGTCGCAATCGTCGTGAGAGAAGCCGTAATTGTTTCCGTTGGCAAGCTCGTTCCCGATGTGGCATTCTGAATGGCTGTATTGAGCTGATCTAGACCCGCCGTCAACTGAGCAACCTTTTCTTGATTAGTCGTAACACTGCTATTAACGGATGATTGCAGTTCTGCCAAACCACTATTTAGACGCTCCACACCAGCGACTAATTCCTGTGAATTGCCCGTCAGTTGGTTAGTTCCATTCAGTAAAGTTTGTGACTGAGCGGTTAATTGACTGGCACCAGCTGAAAGCTGCCCAACTCCATCTGTATATTCCGTCATCTTGCTAGTAAAAGTCGGCAAGCCGGCATTGATCTGAGCCACTCCATTTGTGTATGCTACCAGACCAGTTGACAGCGCTGTGGCTCCATCTGAGAAGGTTAGGCTGGACTGAGCTAGACTTTCCAAGTTAGTAGACAGTTTTTTGCTGCCGTTTGCCAATTCCTGACTGCCTTCGGCCAATTTAGCTGTCCCATCTGCGGCTGTTCCAAGTCCACCTTTTAGCTTGTCCATGCTCGCAAAAAGGCTTGTCACATAGCTGTTCGTGATCTTCTGACTGACCGACTGCTTCATCGAAGTCATGGCAGAATCGCTCATTTTACTAGCGATAAAACTATGCCCACTGGATGTTTGATAGTGAATCGTGACCTGCTTGGGCTGATTGCTCAAGATACTAGCCGCATTGGCTGACAGATCCTTGGGAAGAGTCACCACCATGTAATAGTCGCCCTTTTCCAGCCCCTTCTCTGCCTGACTCTCATCCACAAAATGAAAATCCAGTGCTGCATTTTTCTTCATATCTTGAACCATATCTGAACCAATGGACAGGTCTTGTCCATATAGGCTCGCCTTTTGATCCTGATTAACTACCGCTACTGGCAAATCAGAAAGTTTGCCATACGGATCCCACATGGAACTCAGAAAAATCACATTATACAAGGCTGGAATCAAGGCAACTCCCAGCATGACCACTATAATCTTCGGTTTTTTGAAGATAGCTTTCCATTCTTTAAACATCTTTTCTCCTTTTTTATACACCTTGTCTAAAAATTTGATATAATAGATTATACACAATAAAAAAATTAAGGCAAGCAGAAAATCCTGTTTTTGTACACCTTGTCTAATTTTGTACAATTCAATCATAAAGGAAAGATTAAAATGACAGAAAGTAATAAACGTAAAAAAACCAAGGCCATCATTGAGAAGGCCATGGTTGAATTATTGCAGAAGGAGTCTTTTGACCACATCACAACAGTCGAATTGGCCCGAGCTGCTGGCATCAGTCGCAGTAGCTTTTATACCCACTACAAGGATAAATATGATATGATTGAGCGCTATCAGCAAGGGCTCTTTCATCAACTAGAATATATCTTTGAACACCATCAAGAAGATGTCGCAGTCGCTATCACAGAGGTCTTTCAATTCCTGACCCAAGAGCCTCTTCTGGCTGCCCTCTTGACGGAAAACGGTACTAGAGAAATCCAAAATTTCCTACGCCACAAGCTCCAATCCTTACTTTCCCAAATCCTACAGGAACGGTTTCGCAATAAAGCTTTCAATCAAATCGAAAAGGAATATGGCATCGTCTACCTCGTTAATGCCTTCTTTGGCGTCTACCAGATGTGGATCGCCCGAGGCAGTAAGGAAAGCCCTGAACAAATGGCTAATCTTCTTTTAAAAATGCTATAAAACTCGACAACTAATAAAGGCTGGGACAAGATATCCCAGCCTCTTTTTGTTAGTCGAATAAAAAAGAAGCCGAAATCGGCTTCTGAATAAATTTCCAATAGAAATTAAAGCATTTTGTTATATCGTCTAAGTTGGCTTCCTATTTACAGTCTTTACACGCCTTAACCCCTATACAATAGGGATTGAGTAGTAACTTGTAAACCTTTAATAGCTTTAATTAATCCTTGAAAGTTAGCAAATAGATAGCACGTTTTTCTTTACACTAATGTAAATACGATGAGTTCAGCAGGCAAGAACTAGCACCTTTGAAGGTGCTTTTTTATTCATCTAATCAATTATCAATAATAATGTTACAATAACTATAATATAAACAATAACTTTCTGAAAGGATTAACATGGATAAGATAGAAATGATTTCTTTTTCAATCCTACTTGATGAAGTTGCTGAAGTAAGGCAACTGCTTGAAAATATTGTAAGTTTGGATAAGACAGTTTATTCAGAACTATCAATAGGTATCCTTCCTTTTGTATCATCTCTCTGTGATGGAATACTAAAGTTTTTACCCAGAGATGTTCATAGTGATTTTCCAAATATTGGAGAACAGGAATTTCAAAAAATAATATCTAGTGTCCGAGTGAGTTATAAGCAATACTCTGATAAAAAATTTAGCAAGGCTAACAAACTGATACTTGAAATAGAGAGACGCTTTTATTCACAAATGGTAGAAAATTACAATTTATTTCAAAAACTCGTAATCAATATTTTTGGACAACATGATTTAGGGGTATATTACTTCAACGAAATTCCATACGCTAACACTAACCAATATCATATTTACCTAGAAAGTATTTTATCGAAAACTGATAAAAAGGATTGCAAGTTCAATATTTAAAATGTCCATTTTCTTCCTCTTACCTATTTATTCGTAAAAAACAAAAAAACAACTGTAAGATACAGTTGCCTTTTCTATATTTTTGACTCAATCTACTCTAATTAAATTAAAGGTTTATATTTCTTCTATATTCCTTACTGATGAAGTCACATATGTACGAGTCTGCTGTGTACGTCTAATGACTACTTTCACGCTTGTCTTAATTTTATATTCTTCATTGGTAGTTAAACGAAGTGTTTTTATCTCCGGATCATTAACTTTTATATCCACTACTCCCTCTGTAGTATCCAAAGTAATTTTTTGATTTGATAGATCAATCTTTATCAATTTTCCCTGGACTATTATGTTTTCTTTTTTTTCTATATGAGTATCTTTAAACTTCTTATTAATCTCTATTATCTGTTCTTTAGCAAATAGCTTATTAGTTTTACTTTTATTATCTTGAATCTCTATCCCTAGTTTTTCTTTATTTAATCTAGACACTAATTGTTTTACAGAATTAAAAGTTCTTGTACTATATATCTCAACAAATTCTGGAGTATCTAACTTTCCTTCTAGCAAATCAGATACATCATTTATTACATTAATTGCCATGTTGTTTTCTGGTTCGAACATAGAAAGTTGATGAGTTTTTAATCCTAAATCGATTATAAATGAACCTGCTCTTGTAGCGGTTATAATAAGCTCATTTCTATCCAGAATGTCTCTAGGAATCTTTCCTCGCTTCCCTTCAAAGCCAATGAACGATGCTATGCCATTTTCTTGAATACTCTCAACTGATTTGAGAGTTTCTGACAATTGTCTTAACCCTATTTGTCCTGAAGGAAGATTTTCTGAAAGCAATCTGATAGAAAGTATACTTTCAACATTACTTGAGTCTATCCCTTCTTCAAATACTCTCATTGAATCAAGTCCCATATGCAACATATGTCTTAATTCATGATTAGAAACTTTATTCGCTCTATCTTCAAGTATTTTTAAATCTTTACTCATAAAACCACCTCCTTATCTAACTCGATAATTCCTTTAGGGTTATGATTTCTGTCAAAACCGAATTTCCCTAACCAATAGGTTTCCTGGTAATCTATTTCATTCCAATCTTCGGAAAACTGATTAAAGAAATTTTTATCCCAACAAACATAAACATCTAAATATTTATCTAATAAATCACCATGTTTGTTCATTAATAATTGAAAGTATTCGCAATTATTGGGATCTGGCTCAATAAATACAACACAATCAATATCATTTGGATTCACCTTGTTAGAACAAAAACTGCCATCAATCCAGACTCTAGTTACTTTATTTTTATCTAATTCATTCCAAAAACTACAAAATGATTCAAAATTTCTATAACGTGTAGTTGAAGTTCGAAAGCCATTCACCAAAAAATCTTCAATTTCTGATTTTTCTCGTACATCAATTACGCCACCCTCTAGATTCCCATGTACGTTAAATTGCATATTCCCCTCCATACTTTAATCAAACAATGATTTAATCATATCTGCAATTCCTGATTGTATAATGTAGTTTTTCAAGAGATAAATTAATACTTTGAACTAATTATATCCCTTTTTTACTTATTATTCAATGTTGTTGATTAAGTATTACCAAAAAAATCAGTCGTTGTTGATTTATTTTTAATTAAGGCTCAATTAGTCCATATACAACAAAGCAAGGACTTACTTAAGTTTACATTGAGTTTTAAAACTCAATGTAAATCTTGCATTTTACCCAAAATTGGCCAGTTTTTACCCCCTTTTTGTCTGGAGGTCTCCGACTTGGAAAAAGTTCCCTTCACCGGTACCATACTGGGCAGAAAGATTTTTTAAAAGGTGGGGGGAGTCAATATCCTTTCAATTCCACAAATCTTTTAGCGATTACCTTTCTACGGCTATTTATATAACGAGTAGTTTTATTTAGTTTCTCTGCCACGTCTTCCCAAGTCGCACCAGCTTCTAAATATCTCATTTTAAAAATGACTAGATCACTTTCAATTAAGTTTTCCATCAAGGTATCTACAACTAGTTTGAAGCCTTCTAAATATCTTATCTTACCTTTATTTGGCTCTTATAAGTTGGATAAACTAACTACTCCACTTATTGAAATATCGTCAATAAACTAGCGGAAAAGGCCAATAAAGGCGAAGCAGGGACTTATTTGTACTATGATAAGATCCACGCGCTAAACAAACGTATTTTACAGTATGGTGTAGTTATGCAAGCTATACCATTCAATCCAGCCCGTGAGGTTATTCTCCCAAGAAACACTCAAAAGGCAAAGCGCCAAAAGATTAAACACTTTGATAACATTGAGTTAAAAGCGTTTTTAGATTATCTAGACAGTTTGGATAGTGACAGGTACCGCTATTTTTACGAGAAAACACTTTACAAGTTTTTGCTTGCTACGGGTTGCCGTATCAATGAAGCATTAGCGCTGGAATGGTCTGATATTGATCTAGATAGCGCTGTAGTTCACATTACAAAGACACTAAACTACAAGCAAGAAATCAATAGCCCAAAATCAAAATCTAGTTACCGCGATATCGATATCGACCCCCAGACGGTCACAATGCTAAAACAGTACAAACGTAGACAAACCCAAGAAGCTTGGAAGATCGGACAAACTGAAAGCATAGTCTTTTCAGAGTTTATCAAAGGTTACGCTAATAACCGTAGCCTTTTTACAAGATTAACAACCCATTTTAAACGTGCTAAAGTGCCTAATATTGGTTTTCACGGTTTCCGCCATACTCACGCAAGTTTGTTACTTAACTCTGGAATACCTTACAAAGAACTCCAGCACCGTCTAGGACACTCTCAGTTGTCTATGACTATGGATATATACAGCCACCTTTCAAAAGAGAACGCAAAAAAAGCCGTATCATTTTATGAAACAGCTTTAGGTAGCTTATAACTGAACAAACCCAGAAATCAAGGATTTAATACAAAAACAAAAAGCCCACTGTTGTAGGCTTTCTGCAAGTTTTTTCTTAAAATTAAAGCATTTTGTTGTAGAATTCAACGACAAGT
>ERZ773005.1870-NODE-1870-length-10091-cov-10.235951_pt1 | contig 10091 bp, 8 predicted proteins | sample MGYA00580666_ERZ773005 | MGnify/ENA primary metagenome ERZ773005 (study PRJEB29015, sample SAMEA2737999) | human oral metagenome | biome: human oral; feature: human-associated habitat; material: dental | place: China | collected 2061 ... | reverse complement strand
GGACCTCGGCCAGGATGTGGCTGGACAGCAGGACGGTGGCGCCACCGTCGGCGGCCTCGCGGACCACGTCGGTGAAGACGCGCTCCATGAGGGGGTCCAGGCCCGAGGTCGGCTCGTCGAGGATGAGCAGGTCCACGGGCGCGGACAGGGCGGCCACGAGCGCCACCTTCTGCGCGTTGCCCTTGGAGTAGGTCTGCACTTTCTTGGTGAGGTCCAGGTCGAAGCGCTCGGTGAGCTCCCCCTCGCGGGCGCGGTCGCGCGAGCCGCGCAGGCCCGCCAGGGTGTCGAGCACCTGCCCGCCCGTGAGGTTGGGCCACAGGCTCACCGAGCCGGGCACGTAGGCGAGGCGGCGATTGATGGCGGAGGCTTCGCGGGTGGGGTCCATCCCCAGGACGCGGGCGCGGCCGCCGTCGGTGTGGTACATGCCCAGCAGGACGCGGATCGTCGTGGACTTCCCCGCGCCGTTGGGGCCCAGGAAGCCGTGGATCTGGCCCTTGGCGACCCCCAGGTCGAGGCCGTCCAGGGCCTTGACTGTTCCGAAGCACTTGATGAGGCCCTCGGCCTCTATGAGATCAGACAATGCTCCATTCCTTTCCTGTTCTCTCTTCGAGCACGGGCCCGAACTCCGGATCCGCCTGCAGGCGGCGGACCAGGTCGTCGATGACGCGCCTTTGGTCGGGCTCGGGGTAGCCGATCTTGGACAGCCGGGCCACCCGCTTCCACAACAGGTGCCCGGGCCCGCCACTGGGCAGGTCGCGCAGCAACGCGAGGGCGGTGGCCCTGTTGCGCTCGAGGACGGCCCACTCGGTCTCCTCGAGATCCTCGATGACGCGCTCCCTCTCCTCGTCGCCGTAGGCGCCGGGGTAGCGGCTGCGGTCGAGTTTGGCGAATGTGGTGAACATGCGGACCACCGCGCGGTGGTCCTCGTCGCTGAGCCCCTCGATGAACGGGCCCAGAGAGGCCGGGATGAGGCCCGAGATCGCCAGCGCCAGGACCATGCGCCGGTCCGTGTGGACGATGGGCAGCGTGGCCGGGTCCTCAGCGAGGCCCTCGATGCGATCGTAGAAGCGCTCGAGGACGATGGGCAGGGGCGAGAGGGCCTCGCCGGAGCGCACCCTGGCTACGAGCTCGTCGATGCGGGCCCGCTGGTGGTGCAGGACCTCGATGCGCGCGTCGATCTGCGCCCGCGTGGCGAGTAGGTCCGCCTCGATGGCGCTGCGCCCCTGGGAGGGCTCGTCGGGCAGCATCTGGGCGATCTTCGCCAGGGGGATCCCTGACTCGGCCAGCCACCGGATGCGCAGCAGGCGGGCCAGGTGCTCAATCCCGTAGTCGCGGCGCCCCGCGACGAGTGGGGGCACAGGGAGCAGCCCCAGGCGGTGGTAGTAGCGTACCGTCCGCGTCGTGGTCCCCGCCAGGTCGGCCATCACTTTGACTCTCATGGGTACCATCGAACACTGTGACGCGGCGTCGCTGTCAAGGGGAATGCGGGTGATGGAACCAGGCTAGTCGCTGGCATCTCCCAGGAGGGGCGCGAGGATAACTCGGTGCGTCAGGTTGGACCCGGCGCATGAGGTCGCGCCCTCGCGGCCCAGGAGGTTTGAGAACTCGTCGTCGGCGCGCCGCCCCCGTTACAGGCCGCGATCTCGCCGGAGCCGCCCGGCCTGCGAATGCGGGTTGAACCCGATCACCGTGTAGGCGCCGAACGCCCAGGCGACGGCGACGCCCATGAGGAGCGTTCCGAGGACTACGCCTGAGATGAGTTCCCGCAACCACCCCGGCCCTTCGAAATCGCTCGCCTGCCTGGCCCCGACGAGGCGTACGGCGAGAAGATAGAAACAAACGGCGATCGCGCTGGCGAGCACGTACCCGATGGTGGCGGCTAACGCGGGGCCGAGAGGTCCGGCGAGGAGCGCTTTAACAAGGCTGGCGCTCACGTGTGCCGCGACAAGACCGACAAATAGGATGATCCCCTGGAGAACCGGCATCCGACCGATCGAGGGCAGCGCCGCCAGTGCCTGTTGCTCCGAGGGTGGAACGAGGGGGGCGCCGGCGTCAGCGCGCAGGGGAGGCGTCCACGAACTTCTTCACCAAGAATCGCCGCAACCACCACAAGAACCTAGACGTTCACGGAATGCTCGCGTGAGTCGCTAGTATGGCGTCATGAGAACCTTGATCGTCGGCGCTGGGATTTCGGGACTCGCGTGCGCGGATGCGCTGGCCGGGTGGGGCCAGGACGTCGAGGTCTACGAGGCGAGCGGGCGCGCGGGCGGACGCATGGAGACCGCAACGGTCGCCGATTGTCGGGTCGAGGTCGGCGCTAACTTCCTGTCCTCCACCTACCGTGTCATCCCGCGCATGGCTGAGCGCCTCGGCGTTGCGCTCCGCCCGATTCGTGCGCGCGCAGGAATCATCGTCGACTCGCAGGCTGTCACCTACGTCCCCAACGGATTCGCGATGGTGCGAGCGGGCGTGATGGGCTGGCGCGAAGCCGCCCAGGCGGGCTGGCAGCTGGCCCGCCAGTTTCCGCGCCTGGCGAAGGCCAATCCGGCTGACCCGGCCCAGTGGGCCGACATTGACGTGCCCGCCGATGCGTGGTGCTCCGGGCGATTTGGGCGGGCCTTCACGGACGCTGTCATCGGCTCGTCGTTTCGGGGATACTACTTTCAGGACCTTGCGCAGACGTCGGCGTCGGCGGCGCTGGCCATGGTGTCCTACGGCTCGCGCCCGTTCACGACGCTCACCGCAGATCCCGGGCTCGAGGCGATACCTCGGGCGTTGGCCGCGGGACTGTCGATCCACTACGAGGCTCCTGTTGTGCGTGTCGAACGCGACAGGACCGGCGGCGCGTTGGTCCTCGCCAACGGGACGGTGGTTGAGGGGGATCGGATCGTCTTGGCCGTTCCCGCACCCGCGGCCGCTTCGCTCGTGGCGGATCCATCCCCGCTCGAAACCCAGTTGCTGTCGACCCCCTATAGCTCGGGGCTCCTGGTCGTCCTCGCGTGCCGTCGTCGCCTGACGGAACGCGAGTTGGGCGGTGCATACGGTTTGCTCGCGTCGCCGAGTCAGGCTGGCCCCATTGCCGCGCTGTGTGTGGCGAGCCGCGCCGGGCACGCGGCGCCGGGCGCAGATGCCGTGACCGTGATGTTCGATGGGGAGGCGGCGGAGCGTTTGATCTCCCAGGGAGAGCCAGACGCCGATGTGGTGACGCGAGCGGTTGCGGCGCTGTGCGAGCTCGCGCCGACTCTGCAAGAAGCCGTTGACGGGGAGGCGAGCCGCGTCGTGAGGATTCCCGCCGCGATGCCGACCTGCCGGGTCGGGCGAGTCGGCAGGGTTCGCCGCTATCGCGTTGAGCACAGGGGCCCGGTCATTCTGGCGGGCGACTACCTGGCGTTCCCGTGGTCGGACTCGGCGGCCTTGACGGGCCTATGGGCGGCGAACTGCGTCCGGGTGTCGGGCGGGCGCGACTGAGAGGCGCGCGGGGAAGACGCTGTCGTGTGCCGTCTCGCGTACCGCGGTCTCCGTGCGTGATCGGGGAATCCGTCTACTGCGTCGCACGGTGACATGCGTCACGCCATCAACGCATTCGTCCCCGGCGAACCCGAGCGCGTTACCCGCTTTAAGACCCGCATTACCTCCCCGGTGCACCCGGGAAGCACCCTGACGACCCGACTGTGGGAGGTCAAGGAAGGCGAGCTGTGCTTCCAACGAACCCGTCATCGACCTGGTGGTGATCGCCGTCCTGTCGATCCTGTGCGCCTTTGTCCACACCCCGCCGATGCTCGTCATCCTACGGTTCCTGGTCGGCGTCGCCGTGGGCGCCGACTACCCGATTGCGACGTCGATGATCGCGGAGTTTTCGCCGCGCAAGTACCGCGCCGCGGCCATGGGGGTCATCGCCGCCGCCTGGTACCTCGGCGCCAATGTCGCCGCTCTGGTCGGCTTCGCGCTCATCAACACCGCTCACGGCTGGCGATACATGCTCGCTTCCTCGGCTGTCCCCTGCATCCTTATCCTCCTCGGCAGGTGGAACATCCCGGAGTCACCGCGCTGCCTCGTCTCCAAGGGACGAACCGAGGAAGCGCAGCGTATCGTCCACGAAACCCTGGGGGCAAACGTTCGCCTGCCCAAGTCCGAAGAAGCGGCGCCGACCTCAGTGCGCAAGGTCCTGCGGGGATTCTATCTGCGCCGAATCGTGTTCATCGGAGTCATCTGGCTGTGCCAGGCCATTCCCATGTTCGCCCTGTACACCTACGGGCCTCAGACCATCGGCGATGTCCTCGCGGGCATCCGCGCCCTGTGACGAGGTTTTCTGAAAGAAGGAGGACGAGCAATGGCATCATTCGTCATCGAGAGTGTCCCGGCCCGACTGGCCGGGAACACCTACAACCTGGATGAGGAAGAATCGCACATCAAGGTCAATCAGGAACTCGCTCGCGCCACTGGCGCCGGCGCCTTGTTGGAGCGGATTTGCCCGGCGAAGGTGCACTCGGTTGAAGCCGATGGCACGGTTGGTGTCGAGTACGCGGCGTGCCTGGAGTGCGGGACCTGCCTCGCCGTGTCCGGGGACGAGGTCGGGGGGCGTAGGGAGGTTTTGACGAGGCATCGCTGTCGCCTGGGCGCGACCCTGAGCACGAGGGGCGAGTGCGCATGCCACCGCGAACCCATCGCACACTCAACGTTCCAGCTCGAATGCCCACAGCACCGCGAACGCGAGCATCTGACCCACTGAGTCACGCCGCGGCGAGACACAGTCGTCAAACGAAGTGGCAAGGGACACCGACCGCGCCTTGAGTAGGCAATGTGGCCCGCACCGTCCAACAAGGTAAACCTCGCTGGGAACCCAACCAGCGCTGAGCGGTTGACCGTTACGACAGACAGAATCCTCACCGGCTTGGCTTACGCGACAAGAGGGGGTATCGTACTGGGTGACCAACTTTTACCATTCGGTTTGTGTTGGTTCGTGAACACCGGATACCCAGAAAGTGAATTCATGCGCTATCTCAACAGGACAATCGGAGCCGTGGGCGCCCTCGCGCTCGTATCGGCGGGACTTATCGCCGTCCCGGCGCTCGCCGCCCCGGTCACTACGATCCACGTTTCCCAAGCCTCCGGCTCAGACACCAACGACGGCAGCGCAGAGCGCCCGTTCGCCACGTTGGGAGCAGCACTGAAAGCAGCTCCCTCAGGAGCGACTGTCGAAGTTGCCTCGGGCACCTACCGTGAAGGCGAACTCTCCACATCCAAGAAGCTCACGATCACCGCCGGGAAAGGGCAGCAGGTCTCACTCAACGGCGCGGACATCGTCACGGACTGGAACGACAACGGTGACGGCACCTACTCCTCAGCCCGCAGCGACTTCGTCCGTTTCTCGCACGTGAGCACCGTGAACGCGAACCCCGCAATCGAGGGCATGGCCGCCTACCCCGAACAGGTCTTCGTTGACGGTAAGGAACTCACCCAGGTGGCGGATCGCTCCGAGGTGGGTCCGGGCACCTTCTGGGTCAACGACCCCGACCCCGTGACCCTGGTCAACCCTCAGAACAACCGCCAGGGATACAACGTCAAGCCCCACACCGGCGTCTCCTACGTCCTGGGCGACAACCCCTCCGGACATACCGTCGAGGTCGTCCAACACCACCGCTCGCTCACGCTGGGCGGAGAGGGATCCGTCTTCAATGGTTTCACCGTCGAGAAGTACTCGCCCCTGCAGCAGTGGGATTACAAGGATCCCGAGATCGGCACCCTCACCGGCGGCGTCATGTTTTTCGTTGGCGCGAAGAACGTCTCAGTCACCAACAACACCTTCCAGTACTCGGCGATGGGCACAGCACTGGGCCTGACGAACGCCGACGGCTCCACGGTGTCGGGCAACACGATCACCCACAACGGCGGTGTCGGCTTCGGCATCAACCGATCCTCGGACATTTCCGTCGAGCACAACACCTGGTCGATGAACAACCAGGCGGGGTTCATCGTTGACAACTGCGGAGCCTTCTGCACCATCGGCGACACAAAGATCACGCACGTCGATGGCGTGCGCTACGCCTTCAACACGCACGACTACTCTGAGGCCGGCTACAATCACAACGATCCCAACGTGGATAGCCCGCGTCGCCTCATCGGCGTCTGGTTCGACGAGGGCGTCATCAACTCCGAGATCGTCGGCAACCACTTCATCAACGTTGGGAAGTCCGCGATCTTCGACGAGGTGAGTTCCGGCAACATTATCGCCTCGAACATCGTCGAGAATTCCTTCGAGGGAATCGTCCTGTCGGGCACCGACTCCGACAAGATTTTCAACAATACCATCGTCGATACTCTCTCCCCCATGGTGATCCGTGAGGACACGCGCTACGACGGCTGCAACGCACGCAACAAGGCCGGAGAATGCACTGCCCCCGAGAAGTGGTCGGGCGAACACGGCCTGACCTGGAACGCCACCGACAACCAGATCTACAACAATGTGCTGACGAAGTCCACCAACTCTAAGAAGGACGACCCGTGGCGCTACTCGGTCATGCTGCGCTTCAGCGGCGGCGTGAACGGCGACGGCACCGCCGTGTACGGCCCCGAAGAGGCTCAGGGGCTTGACTACAACACGTACTACCGCACCTCTAAGGACACCGAGCGGTTCACCATCCACTGGGAGTGGGCCAAGGATGGCGGTGGAAGCGGCGCATTCAACGCCCCCACGCTCGCTGAGTTCACATCCCATCCGCAGGTGGGCACGGACTCGGCGCCGGGGCGCGAGGCCAAGGGACGCGAGGCACACGGGCAAGACATCGTCGCCCCGCGCACCGAGCAGAAGCTCTTCGTGAACCTGCCCGGCCAGGAGAACCAGTTCGGAGCCTCCGACCTGCATCCTGCTCCCGGCAGCCCTTTGGAGAAGTCGGGCACCACACTCGATCCCGAGGTTGCGGAATCCCTTGACCTCAACGCCAATGCTCCCGTCAACAGGGGCGCCCTCGTGAACGTCGCCTGGGGCGACTGAGCTCCGGGCAGCCAGCAGGGCCCCTGGCGCCGCTCCCACGAGTGGCGCCAGGGGCCTTTACTTCTTGACGCTGCTGCGAAGCCACGGTGCGGAGATGGGCGAAGGCCTCGACCTCGGCCTTGTTGCCTTCTTCGTGAATTTTCGTCATTGCTTCGGACGCGGAGGTGAGCAACGTACATAGTGCTTCCCCGCGCGCCTCCAAGCGCTTCAGTGCGGCATCGCATGCCTCATGTGACTCGCCTGTCCAGTCCTTAACCGCGCTCGTGATTGCGTCGTTCACGTCGGGAATGAAATTGCCAACGAGCGTTGCCTTCTCAGAGAAAAGGGCGGCCATTGCACGGGCGTCTGCCTCGTGAAACACTAGTTTCGATTCGCCGCTCATTGTGCGCCTCCGCCAGCGTCTTGCTCAGATAGGGCTTGTAAGATAGCGCCCAAACTACCGCTAGGGGAAGTGCTGTCATCTCCGCTCGAACCTGACGCTGCCTCGATCAGAGACTGGATGATCGCTGTCTCGCAGACGCCAAATGACTGCTCGACCCCGACGAGGGCATCCGATAGTCGCCCGAGATCCTCGTAGAGGACGCTGAGGGAATTGCTCCAACTCGTCATTGCGTGAGAGAGCGCCTCTACGTACGGGCAATTGGCGCCCTGGCACAGGGGTGCGAGCTCTTCTCCCAGGGTGGAGATGGACTGCGAAAAGGGGTCGGCGATAGGCCGAATGCTCCGGGCCGCCTCAATCAGTGTGCCCGGAGTGAAACCTATATCAGCGTTAATTCGAGCGACCATAAGACGGCTGACCGCCTGTCAATCGCAGTGGTTTTGTGCGCTAGTGTTGCAGGTGCTCGTGTTCGCGGTGCTGTGGACATTCGAGCTGGAACGTTGAGTGACTGATTGGGAAGTGGTGTGAAGCGCATTCGCCGAGCTCGTGGACGATACGGTCACGGCAGGGGCCGTCGGCCTCGTGCGTGACGGTCACGTGCGCGGTGACCGTCACCAGGCGTGAGGACACGGCGGCCACGTGCAGGTCGTGCACATCAAGCACTCCGTCGGTGCCCATCATGTGTGTGCGGAGCTCGCCCACATCCACGCTCTCAGGTGCTTGCTCCATGAGGATCGCCAGGGACCTGCGCAGGAGCGCGAGCGCGCGCGGCGCCATGAGCGCAGCAATGAGGAGTGAGGCGAGGGCGTCGGCGCGTGTCCAGCCGAATGCCCACTCGGTGCCGGCCGCGATGATGACCGCGACGGATCCGAGCGCGTCGTTCGCGACCTCCAGGAACGCTGCCTTCATGTTGAGGTTCGCGTCGCGACCACCCGCCAAGATCGCCAGAGACGCGATGTTCGCGACCAGGCCGACGATGCCTATGAGGAGCATGGGGCCTGCCTCGACCTCGGGGGGTGCAAGTAGTCGCCACGCGCCCTCCCAGGCGACCATGACGCTGATTGTCAGGAGCATGCCGGCCTGTAGCGCCGCGGCCAGGACCTCGGAGCGCGCCCACCCCCACGTGCGCTTCTCGTCGCGCGGGCGGCGCATGAGGCGTGCGGCGATCAGCGCGATAACGAGGCCGGAGGCGTCCACGACCATGTGCCCGGCGTCCGCCGCCAGCGACAGGGATCCGGACCAGAAAGCGCCGACCAGCTCGGCGACAACGACGGCACCCGTGACCGTGAGCGCCCACCCGAGGCGCTTGGTCGAGGCCCCCGTGTGGGAATGATCGTGGGAGTGGCCGCCGTGCCCGCCGCCCTCGGAGTGCGCGTGGTCCTGGGAGTGGGCCACGGCCTCGTCGATGTGGGACGAGGCGGGGGTCGATTCTTGCGCGTAACCGGCGCTGGGGGAGGGGCTGGGGAGGTTGTTGAGCATGCTCCTACTGTACGTTCCGAATGGGCTCCGTGAGGAGAGGCCCAACCGCTCGGTATGTCATAGATCACTGCCAGGCTGGATGGTCTTGGGACTGGGTGCCCGGGTTCCACTGTGACGGACGACGTATCCTAGAGGACAGAGCGCGGGGAACACCGCGACTGAAGGGCACACGCCCACAGGAACTGTAAAGGAGCGCCACATCATGGCAGAACCTCGTATCGTCACCGTCACTGGCGCAGCCGGCAACATCGGCTACGCCCTCCTGTTCCGCATTGCTTCCGGCCAGCTGTTCGGCCCGGACGTTCCTGTCAAGCTGCACCTGCTGGAGATCCCGCAGGCCGTCAAGGCTGCCGAGGGAACCGCCATGGAGCTCGATGACTGTGCGTTCTCGACTCTGGCTGGCGTCGAGATCTTCGACGACGTGAACCGTGCATTCCAGGGGACGAACGTCGCCTACCTGGTGGGCGCAATGCCTCGCCGCGCGGGCATGGAGCGCGCCGACCTGCTTGAGGCCAACGCGGGCATCTTCGGTCCCCAGGGCAAGGCCATTAACGACGGTGCCGCCGACGACGTGCGTGTCCTCGTTGTTGGTAACCCGGCGAACACAAACGCGACGATTGCCCAGAACGCCGCTCCGGACGTTCCCGCGTCGCGCTTTACCGCGATGATGCGCCTGGACCACAACCGTGCGGTCGCCCAGCTCGCCCACAAGACCGGCGCCGCGAACGCCGACATCAAGGACGTTGTCGTGTGGGGTAACCACTCCGCCGACCAGTACCCGGATGTCTCCTTCGCGACCGTTGCCGGCAAGCCCGCGACCGAGCTGGTGGACGACGAGTGGCTGTCCAGCTACTACCGTCCCACCGTCGCCAAGCGTGGCGCCGCCATCATTGAGGCGCGTGGCGCCTCCTCGGCCGCCTCCGCGGCGAATGCCGCGATCGACCACATGTACTCGTGGATCCACGGTACCCCCGCCGGTGAGTGGGTCACCGCCGGTGTCATGAGCGATGGCACGCACTACGGCGTGCCCGCCGGACTGAACTTCGGCTTCCCTGTCACTTCCGATGGCGGCGAGTGGCAGGTCGTTGACGGCCTGGAGATCTCCGACGCGACCCGCGTTGGAATCGACCACAACATCAAGGCCCTTCAGGAAGAGTACGACGCCGTCAAGGCGCTCGGCTTCATCAAGTGAGGCTACCGCCCTCGCGGCGGTTGGTGGGAAGGGCGCGCGCCCGGCTAGTC
>ERZ773005.1869-NODE-1869-length-10095-cov-53.505080_pt1 | contig 10095 bp, 6 predicted proteins | sample MGYA00580666_ERZ773005 | MGnify/ENA primary metagenome ERZ773005 (study PRJEB29015, sample SAMEA2737999) | human oral metagenome | biome: human oral; feature: human-associated habitat; material: dental | place: China | collected 2061 ... | reverse complement strand
TCAGCATAACGGCTTCCTTGATTCCACCCATACCTGTGTCGTTTATTTCTATAATCTCCGTCTTCCATCTGTGACGCTCTGCATATCTTGTGTACATTCTGAGCAGGTCCTGAGCAAACAAAGCAGCTTCTTCACCGCCGGTTCCGGCTCTTACCTCCAGGATAACATTCTTATCGTCGTTGGGATCCTTAGGGATGAGCAAAATTCTCAGCTCATCGGATAGAACCTCTATCTTCTCCTCGTTGTCGTTCACCTCCAGCTTTGCCAGATCCCTGAGTTCTTCATCGTTTTCGGTCTCCAGGATTTCCTTAGCCGTAGCAAGCTCTTCCTTTGCTTTCTTGTATTCCTCGTATTTTTTTACAATGGGTTCCATCTCTCCCATATCCTTGATGTATCGCTGCCAGGTAGGCTGGTCAGCTATCACATCAGGGTCTGAAACCTTGAGAGACATGTCCTTATATTTTTCCACAATGAAATCTAATTTATCAAACATATTTATATTCCTTTTTTGCGATTTTTCGCTATTTACTAATCATTTTCTAACTAATTATTTTAACACATTACGCCTTATTATAAAAGAAAATTAGCGTAAAAACACGCTAACAATTGTATATAATAATTTGTATCAAAACAAAGCTATAAAAAAGTTCACCGTTCCCAAGAAGCACTATCGTTACGACTCTTATGACAATCAGTACGGAGAAGTAGAAACCGAAGAATCTATGGTTGACCGTCAAGATGTTAAACTGTATCGCATAGTTCATTCAAAGACAATCAAATAGAAAACAATATAAACAGGGCAATCCATTTGTACGGGTTGCTCTATTTATATTCCTAAACCTACCTATAGTCATAAATAGAGGACGGAAAATCCGTCCTCTAAAAGTGAAATCTATTTGATTATCACCGTGTTGCTATGCTACTCTTCTCTTCTTCTTTTGATAGCCATGCCGCTTACAAGGGCTCCGCTTGATCCCAAAAGCATAAGTATGAGAAGCATAATATTGTTGAAATCTCCTGTATTCGGATTCTTCGGAACCTTAGGTGTTGGATTCTTTACAGTATTTGTATTGAAATTGTTAACACCATCGTTTACTATCGCTGTATTCTCCAGTATTTCTCCGTTTACATTCTTATCAACCTTTACGGTAAATGTAACCTTGAATGTATCTCCATCTGCAACCTTAGCTGTCCAAGTTATTTTACCGTTTGCAAACTTGCCGCCATTATCAGCTGATACAAAGCTTGTATGTGCCGGTAGCTTATCTGTGATTGTTACATCACGTTCTTCACCGGTCGTATTCTTGTAAGTAATCTGATATGTCAACTTCTGACCAGGCTGAACTTGCTTACCATCGATATTTGTTGTCGTACCATACTTGAATACTTCCTTCTTAGGTTCTGTCGGTGTTGGATTGTGGGTTTCGTTGGTATCATAGCTATTTGTACCGTCGTTAACCTTAGCAATATTATCGATAGGTGCTCCGTTAACATTCTTATCTACCTTTACAGTGAACTTAACTGTTATGCTCTGATTCTTAGCTACAGGAACATTCCATGTTACTACTCCACCTGACTCTGCTCCGCCATTTTCTGCTGATACAAAGCTTGTGTGTTTAGGCAGCTTATCTGTGATTGTAGCATTTACATCATTTCCTGTTGTGTTCTTATAGGTAATTGCATATGTAAGTTCCTGTCCTGCATCAACTCTCTTGCCATCTATCTTAGTTGTTGTACCGCCCTTGAAGACTTCCTTCTTAGGCTCTGTCGGCGTTGGGTTATGGGTCTCGTTGGTATCAAACTCATTTGTACCATCATTGACCCTTGCCTTGTTATCTATAGGTGCTCCGTTGACATCCTTATCTACCTTTACGGTAAATTTAACGGTTACGCTCTGATCCTTGGCTACAGGAACATTCCATGTTACTACTCCACCCGATTCTGTTCCACCGTTTTCTGCTGATACGAATTTGGTGTGTGCGGGAATTTTATCCGTGATTGCTGCGTTTACATCGTTTCCTGTTGTATTCTTATATGTAATTGCATAAGTAAGTTCTTCCTCAGGCTGTACTATTTTACCGTCTATCTTTGTTGTTGTACTGCCCTTGAATACCTCCTTCTTAGGTTCTGTCGGCGTGTGAACCTTTACTGGTTTAGATTTTACCGAATAATCGTTGTTGATAGTCAGAGTAAAATCATTCTTGTATGTTACGCCCGCTTTCGTAATCTTTCCTACAACTACAGGCGCAGCTATTTTCGCAACTGTGCTTAAATCTGCATTAACTGTATTTATATAATCTGATTTTGCACTAAAAGTAATCTCATTAGTGCCTTCATCATAATTCACATCATAGTCAGGACTCGACTGCTTAGTTGCAACCAAATCAGCCTTATATCCTGCCGGAAGCTTATCAGTAAATACAAGCGAGTCAATCTTTTCGTGACCTGCAGGTAAATCAGCTACATTTAAAATGAACTTTACAACAGCATCTTTTAAAACTGTCTTATTATTTATATCTGTATTATTTTCATCATTTACCTTTTTCTCAACTGGAGGTTGGTAATATAATATGTCGTAGTGATAATTTGCCTGTATGTTAGGACACTGTGGTTGTAGTGGTGCAACAGGTGGAACTGGCTCTATTGGCTTATTTGGAACAGCAATTGCCCTGATATCCGAGTTAAGTGCAAACCAAACAACCCCTCTTTTACTTGCACCTATATTTAGGCTTATATCTGTACTTTTTACTTTTCCAACTATAGCACCATACCATGTAGGCTTGCCACCTTCACTTTTAGTGTCGTCCCACTCATTAGTTGAAAATCTTGAACCATTCGCCTTTTTTTCATTATCTCTACTTGAATAAGCTCCGCCATCAGGCTGTGCTTTTACAGATGAACCGGAAATATTAATATATTCTCCATTAAAGCTTAAAACTTTTTCCACCATAGGCTTACCAACAGCTGAAGGTGCATTATTGGCTGTACCCGTACCGTTATTCAATGAGGAAAAGCTTAGCAACGCACCCGTCATGTCTATTTTATGCCCATCTTCATCATAGAAGTTCGCCGTCAAATTAATATCTGATTGTCCATATAAATTTATATACCAAATTGTGACCGCCGGATCTTTCTCAATCAATGCCGGCATATCATCAAGTCCAGATATTCCGGTTTTTTTTAGGGTATATGTGTATTCAACCTTAGAAATCTTTTTCCCGTTAAAATAAGAGTTCTCTAAATTTGTATATTCTACTTTCAACGGCTGTCCTTTATGAAGAATAGTTCTTATTTCAGTAGGGCTTGCTGAGCTATTAATATAATTAAAATCATTAGTACAATGCGTTTCGTCGGTACCTAGTTTTCCTCTTATATTAGAATTGTAAAAACTTTGCCATTCAGATTTTGAATAAACTTTCCCCCCATTGACAAAACGCATACTTGCATTAGGTTCACTTTTAAATTGAAGAAGTTGAGCTTCTGGCTTACTTAAATATCCATCATCATGCTTATGGTTTTCCAGTTCTGCCATCGCCTTGTTAAATGTGACCATTTCATCGTCATATTTTTTCTTAGCGATGTTATATTCTTCTAAATCCTTATCATATTTTTTCTTAGCTGTTTCGTACTCTTTTTGCTTCTTATCACAGTCTTTCTTCTTTGCTATTTCCGCTTTAATAGCCTTTATTTGATTTTCATAATCTTGTTTTATCTCGGCTACCTTAGCATCCACTTCAGATTTGTTTGTTGCAACTCCCTTATCTAGATTGCTATCTTTCTGAATGGGTACTCCTTCGTCTTTTGCGGACTGCACGGCATTATCCAATTCCGTTCTATCCACTTTGGTTTCGATCCCCTTTGTAGAATCTGCTGCAAAAGCCTGTAACATTGGTGCCATCGTGCTCAGCAGCACTAAAAACGATAGAACTATCGTAGACAGCCTTTTGCTCGCAGTCTTAATATTAGAACTCATTAGTCTCCTCCCCTTTTGTTAAATCAACTAAAGTTATAACTCTGTTTAGTCTAACATATTATGTATACAAAAGCTACGCAATACCATTATTTTTTCACTTTGAATTTTTAGCGTAAAAACATGCTCACAATATTACTTAATATTATATTTACGGGGCTATATATAAAACGCGTTGCTTTGTATATCAAAAGGACATAAGCTTTTGAAGTCATGTCCCTTAAATAAAGTCGTCTAATATGGTAATAGAACTAGCCTCTCCAACCCCTCTTGCTTGGATCCGTCAAATCTCCTGCTGCATAGAGCAGAGCATTGCAGATTGCTGCAGCGACATTGCTTCCGCCCTTGCGCCCCCTTGCAACGATTGCAGGAATTCCCTTCTCTTTGCAGAGTTCAAAGATTTCTTCCTTGCTCTCTACAACATTTACAAACCCCACCGGCACACCGATTACCAGGCTAGGTCTAAAGCCTTCTCTTATTAACTCCGATAGCTTTATAAGCGCGGTAGGTGCGTTGCCAACTGCAAATACAGCATTTGGGTATTTCTCGCTTGCATAGCTTACGGATGCAACAGCTCTGGTGGTCCCATCAAGCTTTGCTTTTTCAGAGATTTCAGGCTCTGCCATGAAGCAGAAAGCCTCGCCTCCTAACTTCTTGAGCGTTGGTTTTGTTATTCCGGAAAGCGCCATATTTGTATCGGTTACGATGGTAACTCCACTTGCCATGATCTCGATGCCCTTTGATGTAGCATCCTCGGTAAATTCAAGGTTTTCACCATAATCAAAGTCTGCCGAAGTGTGAATTACTCTTCTCACAACAGGCATGTTCTCTTCAGAAACTACTATGCCTCTTTCAGCCATTTCTTTCTCTATAATCTTCATACTTGTGCGCTCAATGTCCGCAGGCAGCAGGTGTTTGTATTCCATATCTTATCTCCTTTTCATAGCTATATATTTCAAATTTTCTCTTGACTATTTACCGGATTGCTATCTTAATCCCATGATCTTATATATTTTATCAAAATCCAACGCCGCTCTGACTCCATCTGCCAAGATGTCGTACTGATTTTCGACATAAGCGCTGTGTGAAATAGGCGCAGCCTCGCTGTATTCGATACCCTTGCGGTCGCATAGATATTTTACCAGCTTCTCAGTAAGCTCTCCCGTATCAAAAAGCCCGTGCAGATAGGTTCCGAAGTTAGTGCCACAGACACAACCGTCGTCCTTACCGTTTTCGAGAGTCAAAAATGGATCTCCCTTAACGATGCTCTCGCCCATGTGAATCTCGTAGCCGTCAAGCTTTGCTCCCTCAAAATCCTTCGCCTTGACATCAGCCGTGAAACGGGTTCTCGTCTTTAGGTTTGTGAAAGTCGTCTCAGTAGGAAGAAGACCCATTCCGTGCATCTCTTCAAGGTCTCCCTCGATATGATTGGGGTCAGAGAGTTTTTCGCCCATCATCTGATAGCCTCCGCATACACCTAAAACAGGCGTTCCGGAGCTTGCCAACTTTTGGATTGCGGATTCGATACCGTTTTGGCGCATCCAGAGAAGATCGTCCATGGTGCTCTTTGTTCCCGGAATTATAAGCATATCCGGACTGTGAAGTTCCTTGGCAGACTGTACGTATCTAACTCCGATTATCGGATGTGCTTCGAGCGGTGCAAAGTCAGTGAAGTTTGACATTCTAGGAATCCTTATAATTGCAATATTGAGAGGCTTAACCTCTGATTTTGCGCTGAGTCTTGGAGCAAGAGAATCCTCATCGTCGATGTCGACCCTGATGTAAGGAACTACGCCAAGCACCGGAATACCTGTTTTTTCCTCGACCATTTTAAGACCCGGTGCCAAAATATCTATATCACCACGAAACTTGTTTACAATGAGTCCTGCTATCCTCTTTTGTTCATCCTCTGTCAAAAGCTTTACCGTTCCGTAGAGCTGGGCGAATACGCCGCCTCTGTCTATGTCGCCTGCGAGAAGCACCGGTGCCCCTGCCGCCTCAGCCATTCCCATGTTTACGATGTCGTTTTCACGAAGATTTATCTCCGCCGGACTTCCTGCACCCTCAATTACGATGATGTCGTTCTCTTCGGCGAGTTCGTTATATGCCTTCATAACATCAGGCATAAGCGAATTTTTGTACTCGTAATACTCCGTCGCCGTCATCTGTCCGCGCACTTCACCGAGCACGATTACCTGACTGCCTATATCGCTCGACGGTTTGAGCAAGACGGGATTCATGCGCACATCCGGCTCAATTCCGGCAGCTTCCGCCTGCATAACCTGAGCACGTCCCATCTCCATACCGTTTCCGGTAACATAGCTGTTCAGTGCCATGTTTTGACTTTTGAACGGAGCAACCTTGTAGCCGTCCTGCTTAAAAATCCTGCAAAGCGCTGCACAGAGCAAGCTCTTTCCCGCACCTGACATCGTGCCCTGAACCATTATACATTTAGCCTTGCCCACTATAGCACCTCCTTCATCGCCTTTAGCAATATGTCGTTATCCTCTCGTTTTTTGAGCCCAATCCTAAACCAGTTAGGCCCCAAACCACTGTAATTTTCACATCTCCTCAGTAAAATGCCTCTATTCTCAAGCTCGTCTGCAAGACCTTCCTTTGCATAGAACAAAAGGTAGTCCGCCTCGCCGTAGACCCTGTCAATCCCCATGGCATTAAGTTCTTTCACAACTCTTTCTCTTTCGGATTTTACAAGACTTCGAAGCTCCGATACATATCCTTCTTCCCTCAAAGCCGCAAGTCCTGCATTTTCCGCAAGGCTCGAAACCGACCACTCCTGACCTGAACTTCTTATCTCCCTCAGAAGCGCCTCATCATAGCAAAGGCAGTAGCCAAGCCTGATTCCGGCCATCGCATAAAGCTTAGTAAAGGACTTTAGTATGATTAGATTATCAAAACGAGAAAGAAATTCCCTCATCGAATGATTATCCGGATCATCCAGAAAGTCGTTAAAGCACTCATCTACGACGAGAAGCGCACCCATTTCTGCACACCTTTCCAGAATCCTTTTTATTAGCTCCCTAGGTGTTGTTACCCCTGTCGGATTGTTCGGCTCACAGATAAAAACCATGTCTGTATCCGCTTTTATGTGCCCGATGAATTCATCTGTCAAAGAGAATCCGTCCGCCTCTTTTAATTCAAATTCCTCTATCTCTGTGCCCTGTAATCCCAGTGCCGCCCTGTATTCAGCAAATGTCGGTGCAGTGATCAAAGCCTTGCGCGGCTTTACTGCCGAAGCAAGTCTGAAAATCAGGTCATCCGCCCCGTTTCCACAGAGGCAACTTCCCTCTTTGACATGCTCACGCTCAGCAATCGCCTTGCGAAGCCTTCTGCAAAGAGGGTCGGGATATCTGTCTGCTGTCTCGAGAGTCTCGATAACCGCTGCTTTTATCCCATCTGTAAGGCCGAGAGGACTCACGTTTACGGAGAAATCAAGAGGCTCGTATCCGAATCTCTCCTCAAAGCCTGCCCAGTCACCCCCGTGAACGAGCCTTTCCGGCTTCTTTTCACCCGTATTTACCTCTCCTCTTACAAATTCTTTGCTTTCCATTCAAATATCCTTAGTTTATAATTTCTGATATGCTTGTGTAATTCAGCGTCGCAAGTGTCATATCTGTACGCGAGGCACAAGCCTTTGTACAAGCTCTGTGTCAGAATTTAAGTTTACATGCTCGTTAGCTGATTTATGCAGTGCCGCAAGTCCCGTGCTAAATTCTCAGTTCACAAGCTTGCGATTGCAGTTACAACCTTGCGCTCAGTCTGTCGCAAGCACTGTGCCACTTGCGAGTTTATCCGCTGTCGGTCGCAAGTTCCATGCCGCTTGCATTAAATTCTGCGCTAATTGGTCGCAAGTGTCATGCCAATTATATTACAAAATAAATCAGCAGATGTATTCCGACAAAACAAGCCATTGCAAGTAGCGATGCGACAAGCATCAGTTTATTTGCTCTCAAAATATCCTCAGCTTCTATCTCTCTAGTCGCATCGCCTATATAGGGCTTGTCGTAGTATTCGCCGAAATAGTACGCAGGGCCCGCAAGGCGAATACCCAGGGCGCCGGCACACGCCGCCTCTGTCTGCGCCGAATTCGGGCTGGCGTGATTAAATCGGTCTCGCTTCCAGATTCGGTAAGCTGATTTGAAGTCGAGGCCGGTTAATGCGGCGGCAGCTACAAAGAACAGAGCCGCCAGCCGCGCCGGCGCAAAGCCGCAAAAATCATCAAGTTTTGCGGAGGCTCTGCCGAAATCAATATATTTTTCGTTCTTGTATCCCAGCATGCTGTCCATGGTATTGACAGCTTTATATGTTAATGCGAGAGGAGCCCCGCCTATGGCGAGGTAAAGAAGCGGCGCCAGTACGCCGTCGGCGAAGTTTTCAGCAACAGTTTCAACAGTTGCCTTTGTTACACCCTCCTCACTAAGCTCACTTGTATCTCTTCCAACTATTCTGCCAACGGCTTTTCGAGCCGCCATAAGTCTATCCTGCTTTGATTCAAAACCTTCCGTAGCATCAAATCTTTTGATCCCATGCGAGGCCTCTTCTTCGGGTTTCTTTCTCGTTTTGATTGCCTTGCCGGTCAGGCATCTATAAACGTTTTTGCTTTCGGATACGAGACCTTTGATGGCAAGGCTCTGAAATCCCCAAAACACCTGAACCGTAAGGAATAGCCAAGGGCTTATTAGCCATGCGACCACGCTTACTGCCGAAGTAAATATCAATGTTGACAGAACCACGGTCGCAGTTAAAACTTTTCCGGCTCCCCTCAAAGCCTTCTGCCTATCGCTATCGCAGAGCGCCTTCCTGTCAATCCTCTTACGCATGAAGCCCTCGAGCTTGTCAATCAGCTTGCCGATGATTACAACAGGGTGCGGCAGCCAGAACGGATCGCCAAAAAGCAAATCAAGCAGAACAGCGCCGACTAAAATACCGGTAAAAATCACTTTTCGCCCCTTCTTTTACCAAAGGCAGCCGCCTTCTCCACAAAACGAGCCGCAAGCTTAGGCTTTCCTGCCAAATAAAGATGCGGGAAACCTGCGTAAAGCGTATCCGTCGAATACGCACAGCGATAGCTTCTTCCACCGAGCGGCTTCGTGGCCAGAAGATCAGAGCCGGGATCCGCCGCATCCCAATAATGAAATTCGTGCATCGGAACCTCTTCTCCTTTTCTGAACAGGAGACTGTCCTCCTCTTGACTAAGGAGCGAGTATCCGAAGCGAACGAGCTTCTCCTTGTTGGTCGCAGCTCCTTTAAATATTCCAACCTGCTCGTAGATATCTCCGTTTCCGTCCTCGAGCGACTCGCAGAGGTAGAGAAAACCACCGCACTCAGCCACTGTTGGAAGACCGGACTCTATAGCAGACTTTATGTCTTTTAGCATATCTTCGTTGAACGAAAGCTCCCCGGCAAACAGCTCAGGATATCCTCCGGGAAGATATAGACCGCTTACACCCTTAGGAAGTCCCTCATCGTGCAAAGGACTGAAAAATACGAGTTCAGCACCTTGCTCTTTCAGCGTGTCTAAAGTCTCCTCGTAGAGGAAACAGAATGCATCGTCACGGGCAACAGCAATCTTTGCTTTGGCGTGAGTTTTGCAGTCTGCCGAAGCTTCAGGCTTACCATAATTGGCACAGGTTTTGCGACTTTCCGCATAGCCTAGCTCATTGGCACAGTTTTTGCGACCATCCAAAGTGCAATCCTCGCCCTCGCTGGCACAATTTTTGCTGTCCTCTAGCTCAACCTGTTCAACGCCATCCCCAGCCTTCACGTTCCTTTTGCAGAGCTCCTCAAAAGCCTCAAAATCAAGGTTATCCTCGAGAGCATCTGCTATCTTATCTATTCTTTGATTTATATCTGAAATCTCACCTGCCGTATAAAGGCCTAGATGCCTGCTTGAAAACTCCGCGCCCTCAACATATGGAAGGCAGCCGATGAGCTTAACTCCGGTTTCAGTCTCAAGCACGGGCTTCAGTCTTTGATAGAGCATTTTGGAGCACTTGTTCAGTATGACTCCGACGATGTGGTGCGGCTGTCTGAGTGATTTTAATCCTAGAATCTGCGCCGCGATAGAAAGGCTCGCCCCCTTTGCATCAATGACTGCAATTACAGGT
>ERZ773005.1857-NODE-1857-length-10152-cov-16.706745_pt1 | contig 10152 bp, 8 predicted proteins | sample MGYA00580666_ERZ773005 | MGnify/ENA primary metagenome ERZ773005 (study PRJEB29015, sample SAMEA2737999) | human oral metagenome | biome: human oral; feature: human-associated habitat; material: dental | place: China | collected 2061 ... | reverse complement strand
TCCGCTAAGAGGTCTGCTCCCTCGCTACTGCTTGATAGCGAGTGCTGTCATTATAAGAAAATCCCCCCGCCTGTGTCAATAGCTTTTTTGCTTCTTTTGTTCTATACATTTTATTTCTATCGCGCTCTTTTTCATTCATCCTCTTATTGTCTATATATATGTACTTAGTCATTATTTTCTTCTATATCTGTTACTGCATATATTGCTGCCCTTATAATTTCTTTTTTACCTTTATCTTCCTTCGCATCTACTACGGCAATGTCAAGGAGTGTCTGGCTGTTCAATATACTGCCGAATAATATGTGGCAATTCTTTTCCCCGTCCAGCGCCTATGGTGGCTTTTTTTTGTGATGCTTCCGCTTCTGACTATTAACTCCTCAAACTTATACTTGACTTTTTATTAGTAGACTTTCCATATATATGATATTTATTCTTTGGTCTTACCACATCTATTTACTACACGCTTTCCACTTTATTTTTTATTTCTTTTCTACTATTTTTTATATTTTTTACTATTCTGCACTGCTCCTTGTTAAGGCTATGAGTCATTATTTAATTGTTGCTCTTAGAGTATAAATTCAAGTTACAAAAAAAAGAATGTGAAATACTCCACATCCTCTGTTTTGTGACTCTGTCACCTTCGTCTCTTGATATCTATTTCTTATTTCTTCTTAATCTTGAGGAATTCTCTCTGTGAGCTCTCTCCTTTTGGATTTCCTCCTCAAGCTTCTTGATCTTATTTCTCTGCTCTCTAGATCTACGTGTAGCTTCAATAGCTATCCTCGTGTTGCGCTTTTCTTCACGCTTAGCTCTCTCGAGCTTCTCTTCGTTCTTGCTTAAGAACTCCGGTTTATTGTAATCCAGGCTCATTCCGATTCTGAATCTATCTACTCCTATCAGAACGGATGCAATCCCAATTAATAACATTACGTGAAAGTTAAATGCACTCTTATTGAAAAACATATAAGCGCCCAGCAATGTCATTGCCGTGCCAAGAAGGAAGGTTCTCTTCTCGCTTGTCGAATTTGACCTTATATCCATGTTAATGCTGGAGTCTGCAGCTAAGCCGTTCGTCATGAGCAGCATAGCGAAGATTGCCGTTACCGCAACATCTTCATTTACCTGCCCTGACAGAAACATTATCCCGAGGAAGGCTCCTATAACAGCCTGCACCACATATGTCTTAGTTATCATATTACCTTCGTATCCGACATTACGGAATACTATCAACTCGATGACTCCCATAGCCAGAAGCGCACCTCCCACGATGAAAGCAACAGAAGTGAATGCTGCCGTAGAATTTGCAATACAAAATGTCCCTACTATTACCATTAACGCACTAGAAACCATTGCTAATGTTCTCATCTAGCACCTCCTTATATAACCAAGTGTTAATTATTGAAAACTCAAGGGTTTCCACCCTGTTTATCTCAGCGAATGAGCCTCAGCTCCTAATTGTTCCTTTAGCTTATTTATACTATCACATAGGCAATTTTGTCGCAATCAGACATTGCTGTTCATCTCAAAAGACAGATTTCACATTCTACAGATTGTCAATTCCACGCAGGACGCCAGGATACAGTTGATTTCCAGGATGCCAGGCTACAGTCGATCGGTGTTGCACTTAGGGCAGCCTTGAACTCTACAAAAAGCGTGCTGACTGGTTTTTCAGACGCTATTACCAGGTGTGTGCCGGATCATAAGGTTCCCTCGCCCTGGTGTAACGGGTCTCGTATTTAACTCGATTTCTACGAGCGAGATCTAAGCACTTACGAAGTACGCAACGCTTATTTTACTGCAGGTAGGGACAATGGTATTTATCGCACTGATTGTGAATCCGCTGATTGTATTTATCGCAATTTATCGCAACTCACCAGACTCCATACCCGCTCATGCTTAAAGGTCTGAGCAGAAGTGGCGTAACCGCGTTCTTTACTCGCAGCTCTGCAGCTAACATTCCTGTCACTCTTGAGCTGTGCGGGGAGCCTATCGACAGACATACTGTTGGCTGCGACTGCAGAGCTGCATGAATATCGCAAGAGGAGCGAAAAGAAGCTTCTTAATGTCTAATAGAGACATTTAACAGAGAGCTCTTAATATCGATTCTCATATAAACCAAAAAGCTTGGAACGTCGGCTTGAGCTGGAAGATCTTACAAAGGTACTTGTAGGAATTCTCATATGAACCAAAAAGCTTGGAGCGTCGGCTCCAAGCTTTTTGGTTGGATTTTGGTTTCGTTTTGTCCTTTAATGCGATTATCCGCTAGCTAAACGGCTAATCTGTTATACGATAGATAAACTCCTACTTGAGCATTAGAAGTGCAACCTGTCCGCCACGCGCCAGTCCGTCTCTCCTGTGAGAGAAATACTTGTCTCTCTGCTCGTATGTGCAGGAACCGTCGATCTCGATGTGATCCGCAGGAACTCCTGCACTCATGAGCACAGCCTTGTTGATATCAGGCATTGACACGTTAAACTTGCCTTTCAGCGGATTGTACGTATATGCATAAGGAATATTTCTCACGTTCATGTTGGAGATAGCATCGATCACATCAGAGTCACATTCAAAATGCTTGATGGAAATGCATGGTCCTATCGCTGCGTATAGATCTACCGGGTCAGACTCAAATTCATCAATCATCCTGTTGACTGTGCGTTCCGCTATTTCGCGGGTAGTGCCTCTCCAGCCCGCATGGCAAAGTCCTATCGCTTCATGAATTGGGTCGTATACGTAAATCGGCGTACAATCCGCATGAGACGTCACTAAAGCAACTCCCCTTGCATCTGTCACCATTCCGTCTATTCCCCTTCTCCGAGGCGAATACAAACCTTCTCCGCAATTCTCTCGGCTGACGCGAATCACCTCGTTACCATGCGTCTGATGCACCATGACGAGCTGACGAGGATCTACGCCGAGAGATCGGCACCAAATTTCGTAATTTGCAAGAATATTTGAAAGGGCATCGTCTGTCGTCAAACTGAGGTTCATCGAATCGTAGCAGCCCGTGCTGACACCGCCAATACGCGTGCTATACTCGCAGATCAGCTTGTCATTGAACCGTTCAAACATCTCAAAAGCAGCTTATTACTTGGAAGCTGCAGCCGCGAATACGATAGAGTAGAATTTCTCATCTGCACCGGAGCCACGGGAAGTCAGAACGATTGGAGCCTTTGCGCCAACTACGAGGCCCGTCATTCTACCGCCTCCCTGAATTACCCAAGCCTTACCTATGAAGTTGCCCGCTGCCATATCCGGAACGAGCAGAACATCCGCATCTCCGGCAACAGGACTCTCGAAGCCCTTGAAGTCAGCGATTTCCTTGCTGAGTGCGATATCGTAAGAGATCGGTCCCTCTACTACGCAACCCTTAAGCTCGCCTTTTTCGTTCATCTCCTTGAGAGCTGCTGCATCAACAGACTCAGGAGCCTTCTGATTGAGCTTCTCTGCTGCGCAAAGTGCCGCAACCTTAGGGTTCTCGTATCCCATATTGCGCAGTGAATCTACAGCGTTCTCGATAATTTGAGCCTTCTGCTCCAGGGTTGGGTGAAGAAGCATTCCGCCGTCTGTCAGAACCACAAGCTTGTGGTAGTTTGGAACCTCAAACAGACCAACGTGTGACATAACCTTGCCCATGTTGAGGCCTGTCTCTTTATTTACAACCTGCTTGAGAAGGTCAGCTGTCTGCATTCTGCCCTTCATGAGGAAATCTCCCTTGCCTTCGTTGATAAGTCTTACTGCGGTCTTAGCTGCCTCAACGTCGTCGTCCTCGTTGTAAATTGTTGCGTTCTCCAGAGTAAATCCGTGTTCCTTGATTATAGCCTTGATTTCCTCTTCCTTACCCACGAGAACTGCTTCAACGATACCTTCCTTAACTGCCTCATTAACAGCCTCCAGGGAGTGCTCGTCATGAGCACAAGCTAACACAATTCTCTTTTTAACCGGATGGCTCTTAACCATTTCAGCCATTTCTGTAAAGTTTTTGAACATACATTACCTCCTTAAAATACATATGATTCCATTGTATGTCTGTCACTGGATTGATTATCCACTAAGCTTCTATATTATAGCATACCACGAGCGCAATACAGCAAATTTAGGGGGGCTATACGCAGCATGGCAAAAATATATATGTACTATGTCTGTGGTTCTCCCGGAGAATGACTATAAAAAGGGAGAGGGCATCACCCTCTCCCAACAGCTTGTTTCATTATCAACAGATATGAATAAACTAAATATAATATCTTACAGATCGTATCCGGCCTTGAATGCCTTCTTGTTGAGCTCGACAAACTTAGGCTTGACATTCTTCTCAATCTGAGCATCCCAGTCTACATCGTCGAGAGTGCCGATAGCCTTAACGAGTGCTCCGAGAAGTACGACGTTCATAGCCTTGGCATTTCCAAGCTCTGTAGCGATTTCGCCAGCCTTTACAGCTGTTACCGGGCACTTTGCCTTGAGATCTTCAAGGATTGCTTCCGGATACTCTGCCTTACCCAGGTTGACCGGAGCAGGGTTGATTTTGAAATTGTTAACTACCATCTTGCCGCCAACCTTGAGGTATTCGAGCCATCTGAGAGCCTCCATAGTCTCGAAAGCAACGATTACATCAGCCGATCCCTTTCCAACAATTGGAGAATGAACCTCATCACCGTATCTAACCTGAGTGCTTACACTTCCGCCACGCTGTGACATTCCGTGGATCTCACTCATCTTAACATCATATCCGGCTTCCATCAGACCGCTCGTAAGAATCTTACTTGCAAGGATTGTTCCCTGTCCACCTACTCCTACGAGGAGAATATTCTTAACTTCACTCATTATCTCTGCACCTCCTCAATAGCATCAAATGGGCATACCTGCTTGCAGACTGTGCAGCCTACGCAGCTATTAACATCGATAACAACATCATCCTTTGAGGACATGAGAGCCGGGCAGCCTGTTCTTACACAAGCCTTGCAGTTTCTGCACTTATCCTGAATGATGTGACACTGCGTCTTGTGGAGTCCTGTGAACTCTTCGAGATCCTGCTGGCTGAACTTCTTAAGTACGCATGGCCATCTTGTAATAATTACAGTAGGCTCATCCTTCTCGATGCAAGCATCAAGCGCCTTATCGACCTCATCAAGATGAAGAGGATTTACAACGTAAATGTTCTCTTCCTTGATTCCGACAGCCTTAACAAGCGCAGGTATATCAACCTCCGGTGCCGGCTTGCCCATGAGAGTGAAGCCTGTTCCGGGGTTCTGCTGGTGACCAGTCATACCTGTGATTCTGTTGTCGAGGATCACGCTGATGCTGTCGCTCTGATTATATACCGCATCCATTAAGCTTGTAATGCCGCTGTGGAAGAATGTGGAGTCTCCAAGAACACCTACTGCCTTAGTCTTTGCACCGGCTACCTTGTACGCCTGCGATGCACCGTGAGCCATAGACAGGGAAGCTCCCATACAGATTGCTGTATCAAGAGCACTTAGCGGCTCATTTGCTCCGAGAGTATAGCAACCGATGTCTCCATTGATCATAAGGCCCTTTTTCTTCTTGATAGCCTGGAAGAAGCCTCTGTGCGGACATCCTGCACAGAGCGTTGGAGGGCGAACAACCGACTTAAGCTCTGACTCATAGGATTCAGGTTTAACTCCTGTGAGTGCCTCTCTAACGATATCCGTGTTGAGCTCATCGAATTTAGGAATCTGCTGGTTGCCAATGCACTCGATTCCGTGTCCCTCGAGGAACTCCTGCAGGTAAGGATCCATCTCTTCGATTACGTATACCTTGTCTACCTTGCTGCAGAAATCCTTGATAAGATCTGTTGGCAGCGGGAAGGTCATCCCAAGGTTGAGATATGAAGCATCCTCGCCAAAGGTTTCCTTTGCGTACTGATACGAAATACCGGATGTAACGACACCAATCTTAGTCGAATGCCATTCAGGCTGGTTGATCTCGATTTCATTTGCATATGCTTCCATATCAGCAAGCTTCTTCTCGAGATTAACTCTCATCTTCTTAGCATTTGCCGGAGCGGAAACATACTTGGCAATCTGCTTCTTATATGGAACGTACTCGTGCTCTTCTCTATCGCCGAGTTCTACGATTCCCTTTGAATGACAGACTCTTGTAGTTACATGGAAAAGAACCGGAGCATCGAATCTCTCGGAAAGACCGAATGCCATCTTCATGTAGTCCTTGCACTCCTGAGAGTTGGATGGTTCCAGCATAAGGAGTCTGGCTGCCTTAGCGTAGTTCCTGTTATCCTGCTCATTCTGGGAGCTGTGCTGACCCGGGTCGTCAGCAGAAACGATTACAAATCCGCCTGTTACTCCTGTGTATGCAACTGTAAAGATTGGGTCTGCAGCTACGTTAACACCTACGTGCTTCATCGCGCAGAAAGATCTGACACCTGCAATAGATGCACCGATAGCAGCCTCTGCAGCGACCTTTTCATTAGGAGCCCACTCTGAGTACACATCATCCTTGTACTGAGGCATATTCTCGAGGATCTCGGTGCTTGGAGTACCGGGATAAGCCGAAGCAAACTGGCAGCCGCCTTCGTATGCGCCGCGAGCAATAGCTTCGTTGCCCGACATAATTACTTTCATCTACTTACCTCCTTAAGTTTAACGGTATTAAACTTGTCATAAATATAATTGAATTATACAAATGAATACATTTCCAGTCAAACAAAGTCTTTTTGTGTATTTTTGCATTTTTTTGACATTAATCACAAACATTTTTAGTTTTGTGGATATTTTTTTGTTACAAACTCCTGTTTATCTTGTTTTTGTGTTATAAATTTATATTTTTTTTATAAATTATTATGAAATAATTGCACTTTCCGCTGCGCACAAACTTGCTGTTTTTTACGCTTATTTTGTTTGATAGGCTATGCATTGTTCCCGCTCCATAAAGAAGTGGATTCCTCTTGATGAATCCTTCCATCTGTCAGGTTCAAATCCGTTTGCAGGCACCATCCACTTACCCTTTTCATAATAGAAATCCGGATCTACTGTCGACTGTGCCCAATCATAACTGATACTTTCGTCTATGCTCTTGATAGAAAGGACTTTGGCCTTATCACATCTGCAGGTCTCCATTGTCGCGGATACTCTTCTGGCATCTGCCGGTACAAGCAGTTGCACTACTCTAAGGTCAGTACAGCATTTCCAAGCTATAAAGGGGCCTTCTTCCGGAGGTGCCTGTCTGAACCACTTGGTGTCCGCATCTGATATGACGCCATCGAGATTGGCATCCTCGAGGACGGCGGCGTATAAATTTGCTCCACTGATGTCGCTGTCCGAAAGATCTATATCGCGAAAGATGGTTTCTGTCATATCGGTTCCGACGAAGCGGCAGGCGTGCATCGGGCAATTCAGGAATAACGTACCCGAAATACTGGAGTCGCTGAAGTCGGCACCGGCAAGGATGCAGTCCTCGAAGCGGCATAGTCTGAATGTGGTGTTGGTTAAATCGCAGCCTTCGAGGTCTGCGCCCTTGATTACGCTTTCCTCTATCACTAGCCGTTCTTTTTTATCCCTGTTATTTATTATTTCTGTAATTTCTTCTGCTGTATATTCCTTGATCATTTTGCGCCTCCTTAATGTTTGCAGTCATCCATACAAAAGAACTAGCAGTACCTACGAATATCAATTTGCTCCTGCGCCTGCGCCTTAAGGTAATTATACCATTCGAGCAAATTTTTGTAGAAGCTAATGAATAAAATTGAATGGGTTTTGTGAATTTCCGGGATGATTAGTTTTATTATGTGATGCTGCTGCGCAGATGAAGATTAATGTTAAGGATATTTTTATTTATAGTCTATTTGTGGAATTGTGAAATTGTACAAATTTATTAATTATTTTTGGATTTTACTTGACTTTTTTGTTGAGATATTATTAAATCAATGTAGCTTTTGAATAAGACTGACTCGATAGAGGTCGCGGAGCTCAATAGTATCCTGTAGCTACAGCTTGGGGAAGCTGCTGCTTGAGAAAGGGAAATCCGCCGAAGGTCATATCTACCCCGAGATATTTCCTGGGCCGGTGCATAATATGCGCCGAACTGTCACATCGTAAAATGTGGAGCGCTATCAATGGTATATAGTTGATGCATTTTTGTATTACTAACGTACGAACCATGGATACGTTTCAGACGTTATTCATGGCTATTTTATTTTCACGGAGGTTTTACAAATGATACGCATTAACAGAAACAGAATTTTGTACGTATTCGGACTTGCTGCTCTATTTATCACCGCGATGCCGATTATCGCCATGGCAGCTGACAGCAAACCGGCACTCTACGCCACAGGCTGGGCTGTGCTGCCACCAATCGTCGCTATCGGCTTGGCGCTGATCACCAAGGAAGTATACAGCTCGCTGTTCATCGGAATACTCGCGGGCGGCCTTCTGTATTCGGGCATGGATTTCTCAAAGTTTATGAACCACGTCATGATCGACGGATTTGTAACGTCGCTGTCAACTCCCGGCAACGTGGGAATACTCGTCTTCCTCGTAATCCTGGGAATGCTCGTATCCATGATGAATCTGTCCGGTGGCTCGGCTGCGTTTGGCAGCTGGGCTGCTCAGAAAATCAGAACCCGTCGCGGCGCAGAATACTCCACTGTAGCTCTCGGTCTAATGATTTTCGTTGATGACTATTTCAACTGTCTGACAGTTGGAAGCGTTATGAAGCCGCTCACAGACAAATACAACGTATCGAGAGCTAAGCTCGCTTATCTGATTGACGCGACTGCTGCTCCGGTCTGCATCCTTGCCCCTATATCGTCTTGGGCTGCTGCTGTCAGCGGTTTCGTTCAGGGCAAGAACGGTCTATCCGTATTTATCCAGGCTATCCCTTACAACTTCTACGCTCTCCTGACTATCGCTATGATGTTCATGATTATCACGATGAACCTCGACTATGGCAAGATGGCTGTATACGAGAAGAATGCGGCTGAAGAAGGAGATTTATTTACCGTAAAGGATGCTGCGGCTCTCAAAAACGACGATGCTGCCGATACTGTTCATCAGGGCACCGTTATGGATTTGGTATTCCCTGTAATCGTACTAATTATCTCGTGCGTCATCGGAATGTTGTACACCGGCGGTTTCTGGAAGGACAAGGCATTCGTCGATGCATTTGCCGGCTGTGATGCAGCTACATCGTTAGTACTCGGAAGTACGGTAGCTCTCGTCATCACTGTAGTTTACTATTTAATCAGAAGAGTGGTTCCATTTGCGGAGCTCATGGAGTGCATACCTGAAGGCTTCAAATCCATGGTATCGCCTATCCTCGTACTCTCGATGGCTTGGACACTCAAGGGTATGACAGACTCGCTCGGACTAGCCAGGTTCGTTGCAAATATGATGGATAAGGTTCCCGGCGGATTCGTCGTTATCATACCTGCTCTGTTCTTCGTAGTATCCTGCGCACTCGGATTCGCGTCAGGTACATCGTGGGGAACCTTCGGAATATTGATTCCTATCGCCCTCGCTGTTACATCGAACAGGCCTGACATGATGATTGTTCTCATCTCGGCTTGCATGGCCGGTGGAGTTTGCGGAGATCACTGCTCACCAATCTCAGATACAACTATAATGTCATCCGCAGGTGCTGCCGTTAGGCACCTCAGCCACGTTGAGACACAGCTGCCTTATGCTGTTACCGTGCTCTGCGTATCCACAGTGTCATACATAATTGCAGGAATCATGGAGTCGCCATGGGTTGCACTCGCTGTTGGACTGGTACTTCTCTACATCGTGCTTCGCTTCTTCAAGAAGAGAGAAGGTTCATATGTTGTGGATGAAGCTAAGGCTATAGAGACGGCTGCTTCTCAGGCAAATTAGCTCTATTGCTTTTAGATATATTTAGATATGGACCGGAAACGAAAAGAGGTGATTCTATTGAAGCACCTCTTTTTGTATAAGTAAAACCACGCGTTGGACGCGTGGTTCAGTAAAGGTTTTGCCGATGAGCAGGAATTGAAAATGAAAAACCCTTCTGTTACACTTTGAATGCGGTCTGTCAGCTGCAAACAAAGGAACAGAAGGAGGTGCATTCACATGGGAGTGAATGACATAAATAGTTTAGCGCATTCAAAGTGGAACTGCAAATATCACATAGTTTTCGCACCAAAATATCGAAGAATGGTGTTCT
>ERZ773005.1852-NODE-1852-length-10166-cov-3.288201_pt1 | contig 10166 bp, 4 predicted proteins | sample MGYA00580666_ERZ773005 | MGnify/ENA primary metagenome ERZ773005 (study PRJEB29015, sample SAMEA2737999) | human oral metagenome | biome: human oral; feature: human-associated habitat; material: dental | place: China | collected 2061 ... | reverse complement strand
TGAATTTCTTTTCCATTTTTATATTTTGGTTTATTGGTAAATTCTGCACGCCATTCACCGTTTTCATTTGGTCTAATCGTTTGAGACTCTATCTTTTTCCCGTCAGCCAGCAAATTCACTGTAATATGATTTGGACGCTTTCCGGCTTGATTATCTTTGTCATCCCAATGTTTCACAACCGAGATATTTGTTCTTGCATCATCAAACTGATCTGTAATATTTAATGTATCATTTTTGACAGTCGCTGTATTGTTCTCAGCTTTAAGGATATTCACTTGTCCAGCTGCTGTTACTTCAAAGACAATATCACTAACAACTGTGTAGCCATTAGGGGCCGATTCTTCATGGAAAGTATAAATTCCAGGCTCTAAACTTAATTCGTGTGCTTTACCTGACTCTGATGTCCAAGAAGCAACGACGTCACCCTGTGTTCCTTCTCCCTTATAAACATGAAGCTTAGCACCCGCAATCCTTTTACCATTTGGATTTAACTTACCGATTTTGATCTTCTTATTGCCTATTTTTTGATTGACAACTGTTTTTAAAACAGATTGTTCTGTTCCAAAATCAGAAGAGGAAATCTTAAACTCTTCATCAGTTTTTTCATAACCATCTGGTGCCTTGCTTTCTTTCAGGGTGTACTCATCTTTCACAAGATGTGACAATTTCCCCATACCATTCGTATCCGTGGTAATGGTTCCAACCACTTCTTTAGTACGATTGCGAATCACTTGAAACTCCGCATTTGCAAGAGGCTGACCATTAGCATCAATTTTCTTAACCTTAATCGTGAAGTCTTGCCCATCCGCTTTACCGTTAGCTTTTACATAGCGTGTTTCAACTTCTGTAGTTCTGTTACCAGTATTGTCGGCTGTTAATTTGGCTTTGTTTGTGAAAGCATCCCCAATCTTTGGCTCACCATTTAGTTTAACTTTATAATTGATATAATAGCCCTCGTTTGGAGCAATATCGCCAATCTTGACAGTAGCTTTTCGCTCATTTACTGTAATATTAGCTTTCAGTTTAGCTGTCACATCTTCTGCGTGCTGCAATTCCCACTCAGAAATTTTCGAATTGTAAAGCCATACTCCCTTGATAATCTTGACAGAGTCAGCCTCAATAACACCATTGCCCATAAATTCATCTTCAACAACAGCATTTTTAAAGAGTTCTTGTGTCCGATTTAGTGCTACATCATAACCCAAACGTTCTGGATCATTTGTTAAAGGCCATCCACCTTTTACAATTGAGAATTTTTCGGAATCGCCTGCACCAGCAAATCCTGGACTACCTGCATTTGTAATCTTACCATCGATTTTAAATTCCAAATCGACTTTTCCATTAGCTTTGTGCTCCCGATGATCAAAACGAACATGAAAATCGAATGTCCCTTTAATGTCAGAATGTTTTTCAACATAATCTGTATAGGTCAGGACAATTTTTTTCTTCGCTGCATCAATCTTTGCTACTGCAACAATATCTCCCTGACTGCTTACAATATTGAAACTTTTATTAGGCGAGTTATAAACAAGCTGTTTGGGGAAATCAATTGTGGTCGTATCGCCTGCTTCTACCGTATTATTTGGCAACGAGAAGGTTGCACTAACCTTGAAATCCTGCCATTTTTTAAGATCACCCTGTAAAGGTTTACCTTCACTACTTGTGACTTTCATTGACGTAATAACATTCGGAATCGTTTTGGCATGAATCACCTGATTACTTATTATATTAAAACCAAATATCAGTGCTAGCAAAAATAATACAACACCAATTCTCTGCTTGGCTTTTTTTCCAATCTTTAACACTATTATAGTTCCTCCAACCAAATAAAAATCGTAACAATCATTAAATAGTTACCTCATGTATTATATTATATAATATTTTAGTTAAAAATAGGCAACAAACTTCTAATTTTATGTAATTTTTTTTTATTTTTCTATCATCATAACTATTAATTAAGTAACAATCATGACGGAGCAAGATAGACGGAAAGTTACATAATCAAAAAACCGAAAACCTAATCCTTAGATTCTCGGTTTTTGGGGACTTATTTCAATCGAAGACTAAAATAACCGCTTCCCATCAATAGCATACCTACAAGAGGTAAAACGCTGCTATATTCCCCTGTTTGAGGAAGCGTTGGCTGATTTTCTTTCGTTTTTTTTCCTGTCTTTTTTGACGAATCTTCAACAGTTGGTTTTGATGCTAATTCTTTAAAGACACTATCTTTATTAGCAGACTTCTTCGTTTCTGGATTGTAGTAAGAAACTTTGTAGCCATTATTTTCCTTACGAATAGTATAGATTCCTCGTTTCAAAACTTGGAATTTATTGGAAATTGTGGACGCAGAATCGTCATATTTGACAATTCCCCAAATTTTCTGCTTCGCATCATAGACTGCTTGTAATTTATCATTATTTTCAAGAAGACTACCCTCTAAATCTTTCACCATTTGATTAAAAGTAGCACGATCTACATTTGGAATAAGCATATAGCCATAACTATCCCCATTTTGTCTATGCGCCTGACTAATTGTGATAAATTCATTTTGTAATTGAGCTGCTGGCTGAGCATCATTGATATCTTTCCACGCACCTTTTTGGATAGCTTTCATCATTGTAAGATTGCTCTTTTTAAAGAAGAAATAACCAATACTCCTTTTCTTATCTGCAGATTCAAGAAAGACACTCTTCGTTTCATTGTATGCTTGTTCTTTATCCGTCAAGTTCGCTTCCTTATCATTGACATAGACCTTATATGGGCTATTTTTTTCAACCTTTCTTTGCTCAATAGTTGTTGATGCCGCATCCTTTGATGTATTCTTGATATTGCTTCCAAGAAAAGCTATTTTATCATTCAGCATAAACCAACTCTTATGAACCGTTAAAGTTTTGTTCCAGTTAGTGAAGTCCATTGCTGCGGTTGCATTTTTCTCATCCAGTTTATTGGTTCCTACAAAACCAGATGGCAACACTTTCCCAGTTTCTGTATCAGAACGCTTGGCATCTGTCTCTGTTGTTCCTGGCATCTTATAAGGATTCACTGTTGGCCAGTAGCCATTACTATAATGACTCAAATCACCATTATACAGATAAAACATTCCATCACCAGTGTGCCAGCCACGTTTATTTTCCTTGTTCATACTTTCATAATTTAACGTACGACTAGAGAACATAGATAGCCCAAAGCCAAAATCCTTTTCTGCATTATACATAGCAGTTTTATCCATATTGTTAAAAGCTGATAAATAACTTTCTCGCGGAGTGACCGGCACTGTATCATCTTTCAACAAAGCTTCCATCAAATTAATATCTTTGTAAGTCTTCAAATTTCTAAAGACATCATGGTAAGTATCAGATTTTACAATTGTCTTTACAAGAGATTTCAGATTTTGTTTTATTTCTCCTTCAGACATTTCGGCAATGCGATGAATCCCTCTAAGTACTTCAACTGCTGCTACATGATCTTCACTATTAGCGCGACTAATAGAGCGTCCGCGGCTTAAGTCCATTAATTCTCCATGAACCATCAAGGGCGCAAATGACTTGTTAATCCAATGATACATCGTCTGCATTTTTGCTGTATCAATTGGAGTATCTGTCTTTTGAATAACTGGTAACAATTGAGATAAACCATCAATTAAAACACTACCGTAAGCACCTGTATAAGCAACATTTGTATGGTCAATGTAAGAGCCATCTTGATAAAAACCCTCGCCTTTATTAACCAAAGTAAATACTTGTTCAATTGAACGAATCGTTGATGAAATTTCTTGATCATCTTTACGCAAAAGACCTGCAATTACTTTAACTCGTCCCATATCAACTAGGTTTCCGCCCAAAGCTTTAAAAGGATTATTTGTTGTTTTTCGGAAATTTTCTGGATCCGGCACAAATTTCTCAATAACATCGGTATAAGTTTTGATTTCATTATCGGAGAAATACTCTTTCATCAAAGATAGCGTATTATTGATTGCACGTGGTGTACCGATTTCATAATCCCACCAGTTTCCAACAATGCTTTTTGAGCTGTTATAGACATTTTTATGAAGCCATTCCATCGCATCTCTTACTGTACGAATAACTTTAGCATCTTGATAATATTGAGACGAAGGATTGGTCACTTGTTTCGCCATTTCTTCTAATTTACGATAAGTAGCAGTTAAATTAGAGGATTTTTGATAGTCTGATAATTCCTTCCAAAGGCTTTTCCGATCAGCTTGTGAATCAATACTTTCTAAACTCTTCTTGACCTTTCCTTCTAATTCTTGGTTCAATTTCTTCATATTGTCATTACTAGAATTATAGTATTGATTTCCAGCAATAATACCATTCCAATCATCCAATCGTTCTGTGTATTTATCCTTTACAGAAGGCTTTACTGTCAAAGGAATCTTTTTGATTTCTTTCCCATCTTTAGAGACTGTGATAGTGGTTGTCCCTTCTTTCAAAGGTTCCACAATACCATTTTTTACAGTCGCAATACTACTATTTTCAACAGTATATGTATAATCTTCTCTAGTGAAGACGTACTTTTTCCCCAACGGCAAATTGACCATTTTCTCTAAACTCTTTTCAGATGTTTGAGATTTGTCAACTGACTGATTGGGGGCTTCCACCAATTCTACATCTTTGAAAGAAACCGTTCCTGTCCCTGTTTCGTAGAATAATTCTAACTTGATCTTGTTCACGGATAAAGTTGGACTATAATCAGTTTCAACCGTCTTCCAATCTTCGGTTCCTTTAAATTCAGAAGAATTCCAGAATTGTTTCTTGTCTCCTACTTCTTCAATAATTCGGACTTTGGCAATTCCCGTCTTATTTCCCGTTTTAACCTTAAAACGCAATTTATATTTTTTATTTGGCTGTAAATTAACTTCTTGATAAACAACCGCTCGCAAAGTTTCTGTTCCAGAAATAGTAACCGCATTATCTTTTACTTCAATCGTTCTTGCTGAAGTATTGGTAGAGCTTTTTGTAGTATCAAGCCAAGCATTCCATCCAACAGCTTTTACTCCTGTCCAAAGGCCACTTTTTGCTTCTGTTTGACTGAAATTTCCATTTTTTACAAGATTTTTTTCTACCTGTTGCGCTTTTTCAGCAGTAGATTGCTTCTGAGTTTGCTGAGTGGCATTTATTGGTGTTTCCTCTGCTGTAACTGTCAATAAATGATGAAGTAAAAATCCTGATAATGCAAGAGATGACAGACTAAATAGCATCTTTTTTGTTTTTGATTGCATGTATAAACCTCAATTAATTATTCTATAAAATAAAGAGCTATAAATCTCAAAATGAAATTTATTCTTTTAGTAAACCGGTTTATACAAATCATATCATTTTTAATTCTATTTGTAAACGTTTTCTGATAAATATCTGTTTTCGTCTTGTAAATATTATCTGTTTTTTTATACTTCATGACTGACACGATACTTCCTAAACTTTTTTCAATTTTATTGAATATAACAAATCCATTCTAAATGGAAAATCTTTTTAGAATCGACTAATAAGATAAAAACTGTTACAATGAAAGAAAAATAGGAGAGAAGCACTTATGACTAAAATATATGATTTTTCCATTTTCGATCAGAATAATCGATCTATCTCCCTAGAAATTTATAAAGGGAATGTTCTGCTTATTGTCAATACTGCAACAGGTTGTGGACTGACCCCCCAATATAAGGGACTACAACACCTCTACACCCGCTATCAAAACCAGGGTTTTGAAATCCTCGACTTTCCTTGTAATCAATTTATGGGGCAGGCACCAGGTACAGCAGAAGAAATCAATCGTTTTTGCAGCCTCCACTACCAAACTACTTTTCCACGTTTTGCTAAAGTTAAAGTCAATGGTAAGGAAGCAGATCCTCTCTATATCTGGCTAAAAGAACAACAAGCTGGCCCCCTCGGAAAAAGAATCGAATGGAATTTTACTAAATTCTTAATAAACCGAGAAGGGCAAGTTGTGAAACGATTTTCATCTAAAGCAGAACCTAAAGAGATTGAGGAAAGTTTACAAAAGCTATTATAACATTATAAAAAAGAGCACCTTTCGAGGTGCTCTTTATAAGTATCGTAATTCTTTTGAATTAACGTTTTGAGAACTGACTAGCTTTACGAGCTTTCTTAAGACCTGGTTGGTGGAACCTACATCTCTTTAAATACTAAAAGCCTTTACTATTGCACTTTTATCACTATGTTCTTTTCACTTTATGTTATATTGATTTCAAATAATTTCATTTAAATAAGGTGAATTTTGTAACACTTCCAAAAAAATAAAATACTGAGCTAGGGGTTATCTTATTAGATAAGGTGCCTTTTTTATTTCGATTAAATGAATAAAAGAAAGAATATAAAGTTGCTCAAAACAAAGAAAAAGCCTTCAAATCAATATTTGAAGACCTTTAACTATACCGGAGGCCGGGGTCGAACCGACACGTCCTTGCGGACACTGGATTTTGAGTGCGATACTGTTATTTTTTAAGCTAAAAATACTAATTTAATAAGCTTCTTATCATTTTAGTCTCTTAGGAACATTAAGCTTTTCTATTTTTTAGATACTTTTTAGAAATCATCCAAAATATCTTAATCATCTCTTCTTTTTTCATAAGCTAACTCATCAAAAGCATAGCCTCGATAGTATTTGATATTACTTTCAATATTAACCACAGAGAAAATCCCAATTTCAGTAAAAATGTTATAGAAGCTCTATTTTCTGAATGAACTTTTGCCAAAATTTGTTTAATACCTAATTGCTTAAAGGATAATGATATTAATTTTTGTAATGCTTCTGTAGCATACTCCAGCTTCCAAAAGTTTTTATTTAAAGTGTAAGCGATAAAAACTTTCTCATTGGTCTCAGGTCTAAAATTAATATTTCCGATTAATTCACTATTTGATTTTAAAAAAAGCCCATATTTTCCTAAAGGTGCTGATAAGTGCCATGTGACTAGACCTTCTTCGGTTTCTTTCAATGTTTTATGAGGTAAATTGTCATATTTAAAGGCTTTAACACTAACCTATCTGTTCCTAATATAATCTTCTTAGAAAAATTTACTAATAATCTTATTGTATTCATTTATCTCTCTTTCTTATATTATAATTAATCTTGATGTTAGTGTGATGTCATGGATACGTTTTGGTAGAATAGTATCTAACCAAAGGAGATGCCCCTGAAATCATACTGACATCATTCCTTTATTTAATGTCTGAATTTATTACTATTATACCAGAAATGAAGTCCCCTTTTTTATCCGTCCTCATAACAAAAGAGAGTGAGGAATCACTCTCTTTTGTAACCGCTACTTTTATCCTTCATTTTTTCTGCGTGCATACCCTACAATAGCAAGCAAACTTCCTGATATTAGCATCAACCAAGCATACAAAGATAGCTTCACTCCATCTCCTGTTTGCGGAAGATCTTGTTTTGGAGTTGATGGCGTTTTTGATTTTCCAGGCGTTGGTACGCTAGGGGCAGCTTGATCGGTGACCGTTAACTTATTACCATCCGCCTTAACACCATTGCCGTTGGCATCCTTAACCGTCACTTTTCCTTGAGCATCTACTTCGAATGTGATATCCGTTACAGCCAAGTAACCAGTTGGAGCGGATTCTTCATGGAAAGTATAGGTGCCGGCTTTCAGTTTGATTGTTTCACTTTGATCTGCTTTAGAAATCCAGGAATGAACAACCTGACCTTGGGCGTCTTTCAGTTGGATTTTCGCACCAGCGATTTCTTCACCAGCCACATTCACCTTACTGACGACAACGTCTTGTTCAACTATTTCCTTAGGTAAAATTGTAAATGTTTGCGATTTATCTTTTGGATCATTATGCGATAGTTCTTGTTTTTTATCCGGTTTTCCATCTCCATCTGTATCTATCACGTTTTTTAATGAAACAACTTTTTCAAAGACCACATAGGATTTTCCTGCTTCTAAATCAAGCTTTCCAAAGTTTAATGTCCATTTCCCTTTTCCTGTTGCATCTGTTTTTAAATCGTCACCACTATTGACTACAGAAACCGGTCGTCCTGGATTAACAAGTTCTCCATCTTTTACTTCGTAAATTTCACCTATAACATCATATTCTGTATTTGGATAAAGACCACTATATGTTATCTTATCAGAGACTTCAACCCCACCTATAACGTCTTGCGCCTTCAATGTAGCAATGTCGTTTTCACTTGAGGTTTTTCCACCTGCTGTTACTGTAGTCTTTATTTCCCCGACAGGTTGATCTACTTTCAATCTACCAGTTACAATAGCTTGGTATCCTTTTTGACCTTGAACCCATTCAGGTTTATAGCCACGAAGTTCAAAATTACTAGGTATACTGATGCTATTCACAGCGTCACGCAGTAAGTACACTGCTTTTTGACCTTGTTTTGAATATTTATAATACAAATATGAATTAGTATCTTTATCCACCTTTTGTCCATCTGTATAACGCCATATTTCATTTTGTACAACAGTATAAAATTCATACATTGCATCCTGTGGATTCGTCCAACCAGCTTGTCCGATAACATTTGTAGGGTCTTTCAAATAAATATAAATCAGTTTAGATACTTTATCCCAAAGTTCCTCTGGACTTGTAGGAATGTTACCATACGTATGATTATCTCTAACAAGCTTATTAAAGCTTTCTTTATTGAGGTTTAAGATTTGTTCATACACCCCAAAATACTCATCCTTTTTTGAATCATATCCTGGATATTTCTTGCTATTTGCCATACAAAAACCGAATAGTTCTGTAGCTGTATGCAATTCATCTGATGTAACCATTCCTAAACGGTTTTCTCTCCCTGCCGAGTAATATTTACCATTTGGCGATACTCCCGTAGCATCATTAGGAAATCCATCTGCTTTAATTTTTGAAGATGGGTAAATGATACTTACCATTACCATCAAAAATACAACCAAAAACGAAATTGCACTTTTGAAAAATTGTCCTCTTCTCTTTTTCATTTCATTACTCCTTATAATTTTTTGTTTTTTATTTTTTTGAAAAAATGTATACAAAAATCGACAAGAATACATGTCTATCCATCACGTACATATTCTTGCCGATTACAACTTCTTACATCACGAAAAAACAGAACCATAGATCTGCCCGTCTGGCCAAAAATTGTCTGCAAAATCGCTATTGTCATCCCTTGTTATTCCTTTTCATACAACCTTATGGCCATATTATAGCAAATAAATTAAATTTATGCTATAGTTTTTCGAAAATTTATTAAAACGTTTTCTTTCTTTAGAATCTAGTAATGATGATCGAAAAGAAGGAATATTTAAATATTCCTATTCTGGTCGGTATTAGTTGATATAATTTCCCCTAAATATTTCTTAGATACACTCTCTTTTGATTGTGGCGTGAAACGACTCAATACAGCTATTATGGATTTTGAGAGCTCCATAGCGTTTGGCAGAGGAAAGGTAGGAGAGCAATAACGGTTTTTTCCTTTTTTGACAGCTTCTAATCCTTAGCAATCAATGAATCGAATTAGGTATGTAAGATTTAAAAGTTTAACCCCATATTTTTCTGACAGTAGCTTTAAGCCGATACCTTGTTTCTTAAGCCGATAGTTTTGGATTTTGTCCTTATAAGTGAGTTTCATAATAAAACACCTTTTTCTTCTAACTCGTAGAAAGATACTTTTTTACTATCTTTTTATGGATATCCGGTTTAATAGTAAACCCATTTTCAGTATATAAAACTATATGCTGAAAAGCCAAAAAATATGTTCATTTCAAAATATTACATATTCTGTTTATTAAACATACTTAACCTAAAAAAAAACAAAGCTTAGCAAATTATTTTAAGCTTTGTTTTTATTTAATTTTTTCAAATCAAGAACCTTTATCTAATATGTTCTTATGTTCCAATATAAAATTAACATCATTTGCAATTTCCTTAATCTTATCAGCCTGTCTTAAAAATAATTGGAGTTGTGAAAGAATGTCTCGGACATGCATTTATAACAGCTACAATTGACACTTGCTCACACTTATATCCAAGCAAACAAGTTGTATTGGCAAATAAACTATGAAGTTTATTTTAAATGGTTGAAGAAATATCATTTGTCTTTTTGAACAATATATGCTATCATGGAGATACAATGAAAAAGCCAATATTTGAGTTCTATACAAGACCAAATGGTCATAATGA
>ERZ773005.1843-NODE-1843-length-10205-cov-6.146700_pt1 | contig 10205 bp, 9 predicted proteins | sample MGYA00580666_ERZ773005 | MGnify/ENA primary metagenome ERZ773005 (study PRJEB29015, sample SAMEA2737999) | human oral metagenome | biome: human oral; feature: human-associated habitat; material: dental | place: China | collected 2061 ... | reverse complement strand
CGAAGGGCGCAGACTGATTGGGTAACTTTCATTAAGGGCGGCGCACAATGTCCACGAAGTGGACGTTTGTGCGTGTGTTTCGCAACGAATTGTAAAGGAGTATGGTCATGGCTAAAATAACGATGGAGGATCTGAGGAAGAGACTGCAGGAACGCCAGCATAAGATGACGCCGCAGCGGCAGATCGTTCTGCAGGTTTTCATGGATCGTCCCGGCCAGCATATCAGCGCGGAGGACGTGCACATGATCTTGCGCGCCAACCATTCGGAAATCGGCTTGGCTACCGTCTATCGCAGCTTGGAGCTTCTCGTCGAGCTTGGCCTTCTGCAGAAGATGGAGTTCGGCGACGGCTGCAGCCGCTATGAAATCTCGGATCTCAATCCCGGCGAGCATCAGCATCATCACCTGATCTGCCTGAGCTGCGGCAAGGTCACCGAGTTTTCTGAGGATCTTCTGGAGAATCTTGAGAAAAAGGTCGCCGATGAATGCGACTTCCAGATCGAAGATCACCAGGTCAAGCTGTTCGGCTACTGCAAGGAGTGCCGCAAGCATTGATTGTCCGGCGTTTCTTGCTCGACCGCGAAGAACAGGTCATCGTCAAGCTCGTGCGCGAGCTTTTGGAACTCTTCAAAATCCGGGTGTTGGACGAGGCGGAGGAACAGGACGGAGAAGCGGACTTTGCCGTGCTGTCCGTGCGGCATGAAATCGTTATGGAGCCTGTGTCGACCGTTCATACGGAGCTTCTTGCTGTGGAGGAGACGGGAGAGGAACGGCGCTTTTCTATAGGGGGCGCCGCAAGGCAGGACGAAAAGGGGATGGCTGCTGTCCATCGCCTCGTCAAGCTCAACCTCTACCGTCTCTTTCGTACGCATTTCGCTATGCCTGCGGCGGCATGGGGCATCCTGCACGGCGTCCGCCCGACGAAGATCGTGCATCGCTTCATCGAGGCGGGACTTTCGCGTGAGGAGATCGTCGCACGACTCGTGGAGGACTACGAGGTTTCTTTGGAGAAGGCTTCGTACATGACGGCGATGGCGTTTCGCCAGAGACCGTTCCTGCAGACCTCGGACGAGCGGACGATCAGCGTCTATGTTGGCATACCGTTCTGCCGCTCGCGTTGTCTTTACTGCTCGTTTCCCGCCTACATCCTGCCGAATGATGAGCAGCTCAGCGCTTTTTTTGCCGCATGGGACAAGGATCTCGCGGCAGCGAAGCGCGAGATTGAGCGTCATCGCTTGAAGGTGCAGAGCATCTACATCGGCGGCGGCACGCCGACGAGTCTCAGCAATGCGGATTTCGAGCGCGTGCTTTCCCTCGTCGAGGGAGCATTTTACGGCGAGCATACGGGCGAGTTTACCGTGGAGGCGGGACGTCCCGATACGATGACGCCGGAAAAGGCGCTCTCGATGAAGGAGCATCGCGTGAGCCGCGTCAGCGTGAATCCGCAGACGATGCAGCAGCGCACATTGGAGCGCATCGGCAGGGCGCATACGCCCGAAGACATCGTCCGCATGTTCCGCCTGTTGCGCGAGACGGGAGATTTTTCCATCAATATGGATGTCATCCTCGGCCTGCCGGGGGAGACGCGCTCGGACATCGCCGATACGATGGCGAAGGTTCTCGCGCTCGCCCCTGACGATGTGACGCTCCACTCGCTCGCCTTGAAGCGCGGCTCGAAGCTCAAGATGCACTTGGAGGAATACGAGCTGCCTGACGATGCCGAGGTGCGGGCGATGTTTCGGACGGCGATGGAGCAGGTGCAGGACGAGGGTTTTTTGCCGTACTATCTCTATCGGCAGGGCTATATGAGCGGGCAGATGGAAAATGTCGGCTGTGCGCGTCCGGGCGCTGAGAGCATGTACAATATGCAGATCATGGACGAGCATCAGACGATCCTAGGCATCGGCTGCGCCGCGACGAGCAAGATCATGAATTTCCGCACGAAGAGGCTCAAGGCGTCGTTCAACGCCAAGGATTTTCATACTTATGTGCGCGATATCGACGATTATATCGCGAAGCGATCCGCTCTTTTAGCGGAGGCTTACCGAAACGAGGGGGAGGAAGAAACGTGTTGATCAACGGACCGCGCGGCACGAAGGATATTTTGCCTGATACGGTCGCACAATGGACGCATGTGGAGAAGGTGATCCGCGAGCTATGTGCGCGATATGGTTACCGTGAAATCCGCACGCCGATTTTCGAGCATACGGAGCTTTTCCTGCGCGGCATCGGCGAGACGACCGACGTCGTGGAAAAGGAGATGTACACGTTCACCGATCGCGGCGAGCGCAGCCTTACGCTGCGGCCCGAGAATACGGCTTCCGTCGTGCGCTCGTACCTGCAGAACAAGCTCTATGCGGCGGACGCTCTCGTGAAGCTCTTCTACATCGGTTCGATGTTCCGCTACGACCGGCCGCAGGCGGGGCGTTACCGCGAGTTCCACCAGTTCGGCGTGGAGGCTTTGGGGGAGGAAAACCCCGCAGTTGACGCGGAAATCATCGTGCTTGCCGTCGAATTTCTGCGCGCTCTCGGCTTGCACGAGCTGAAGCTGCATCTCAATTCCGTCGGATGTCCCAAGTGTCGTCCCGTCTATCGTGAGAGGCTGCAGGAGTTCTTCCGCCCGCATCTCGAAGAGCTTTGCACGGACTGCCGCTCGCGCTTCGAGCGCAATCCGCTGCGCCTCCTCGACTGCAAGAATGAGCATTGCCATGCACTCGCTGAGGATGCGCCGCGCATCACGGACTGCCTTTGCGACGAGTGCCGTGTGCATTTCACTGAGGTGCAGTCGTATCTTACGGCGGCGGGCATTCCTTTCGAGCTTGATGCGAATCTCGTGCGCGGCCTCGACTACTATACGAAGACGGCATTCGAGGTCAAGTACACGCCCTTGGGAGCACAGAGCGCCGTGGCGGGCGGCGGGCGCTACGACGGACTCGTCGAGGAGGTCGGCGGTCCGCCGACGCCCGGCATCGGCTTTGCCGTGGGGCTTGAGCGCGTGCTGCTCGCCTTGGAAAAGCAGGAGCTTCTGCCCGAGGAGCCGGAAGCGGTCGACGTCTTCGTCGTCGCCTTGGGCGAGGCGGCGCAGATTCCTGCCTTCAAGCTTCTGCATGAGCTTCGCGCGGCGAAGCTCTCCGCTGCCATGGACTTCGCAGGGCGCAGCATGAAGGCGCAGATGAAGCAGGCGAACAAGAAGAACGCCCGCTTCGTGGCAATCTTGGGGGAAGATGAGGTCAAGGAGGCTTCTGCCCTCTTGAAGGATATGAAGACGAGCGAGCAGAAGAAGCTCGCTTTGAAGGATTTTGTTCCTGCATTATGTATTGAGGTGAAGAATTGATGGAAACATTGGAAGGCATGAAGAGGACGCGCCATTGCGGCGAACTGCGTGAGGGCGACGTCGGTGCCGAGGTCGTGCTCTCGGGCTGGGTATCGAGGAGAAGGGATCACGGCGGTCTGATCTTCGTCGATATGCGCGACCGCTCGGGGTTCGTGCAGGTCGTCTACGATGAGGCGGCGATGGGCAAGGAAGCGTTCCACAAGGCGGAAACCTTGCGCAACGAGTTCGTCATCGGCGTGCGCGGCAAGGTGCGCGCGCGCTCGGAAGATACGGTCAACCCAAATATTGAGACGGGCAAGATCGAGGTCGTCTGTGAGGAGCTGCGCATCCTGAATACGGCGAAGACGCCGCCTTTCTACATCCAGGACAACATTGACGTCGACGAGACGCTGCGCCTCAAGTATCGCTATCTTGACCTGCGCCGCCCCGAGATGCAGGCGAATCTCATGCTGCGCCACCGCGTGACGAAGATCATGCGTGACTTCCTCGACCGTCATGAATTCATCGAGATCGAGACGCCGATGCTCTGCAAGAGCACGCCCGAGGGCGCACGCGACTTCCTTGTGCCGAGCCGTCTGAATCCCGGCAAGTTCTACGCACTGCCGCAGTCGCCGCAGATCTTCAAGCAGATCCTCATGGTCGCAGGCTTCGAGAAGTATTTCCAGATCGTGCGCTGCTTCCGCGATGAAGATCTGCGTGCCGACCGGCAGCCCGAGTTCACGCAGCTCGATATTGAGACCTCCTTCCTCGATGAGAACGACATCTTGGAGCTGATGGAAGGCCTTGTCGCAGAACTTTTCGACAAGACGCTCGGCATCAAGCTCGAAACCCCGTTCCTGCGCATGAAGTGGGACGAGGCGATGGAGCGATTCGGCTCGGACAAGCCCGATCTTCGCTTCGGCATGGAGCTCATGGACATCTCGGAGTACGTCAAGGGTTCGGACTTCAAGGTCTTCTCCTCCGTCCTCGAAAACGGCGGACAGGTCAAGGTCATCAACGTCGAGGACTATGCGAATATCCCGCGCCGTGAGCTGGACGGTCTCGTGCAGTATGTGCAGGGTTACGGCGCGAAGGGTCTCGCTTGGATTCAGTACACGGAAGAGGGCGTGAAGTCGCCGTTCAAGAAGTTCTATGCCGATGAGGTCTTCGAGAAGATCAAGGAGGCCTGCCATGCCAAGACGGGCGATCTCCTGCTCGTCATCGCGGACAAGCCGCTCGTCGTCGCACAGGCGCTCGGCGAACTGCGCCTTGAGATGGCGCGCCGCCGCAGCCTCATCGACGCTGATGCGCTGAAATTCCTCTGGGTCACGGACTTCCCGATGTTTGAATACAACGAGGAAGAGAAGCGCTGGAAGGCTATGCATCATCCGTTCACGGCGCCGCGCCGCGAGGATGTCGAGTACTTGATGTCCGACCCCGGAAGGGTCAAGGCGAACGCTTACGACATGGTTCTGAACGGCGTCGAGATCGGCGGCGGCAGCCTGCGCATCTATCAGGGAGATTTGCAGGAGAAGGTCTTCGAGGCCATCGGACTCACGCAGGAAGAGGCGCGTCAGAAGTTCGGCTTCATGATGGACGCCTTCGAGTACGGCACGCCGCCGCACGGCGGCATCGCCTTCGGCCTCGACCGCCTCGTCATGCTCATGGCGAAACGCCGCTCGATCCGCGACGTCATCGCCTTCCCAAAGACGCAGAGCGCTTCGGACGTCATGTCGCACGCGCCGTCCGAGGTCGACGCCAAGCAGCTTAGAGAGCTTTACGTGCGCTCGACGGCGGTCAAGAAGGAAGAGAAGAAGTAGGCAGCCAGCTGAAAGACATAAAAAATCCCCATGCGCCGGCATGGGGATTTTTTATGTTCGGCTTATTTTTTGAGCGCTTCCTTCAAGATCGCCGTGCAAGCCTGCTGCGTGACGCGCAGCACGTCAGTGTAGACCTTGTTGTAAAGCTCGCCGCCGTCGACGACGCCACGGCCGTTCTGCGTGACGAAGAACTTCTTTGGACGATCCTCGAAGGCCTTGTCCGCCTCGGCAAATTTCGCCTCGACCAGCTTCTCCAGTTCCTGCTCTGTCAAAATAAGTCACCTCTTTCTATAATTATACCTTATATTATACATCATTTTGATTGATTGTAAAGGAAGCACGGCTAAAATGAAGTCGCCCGGATTTGTGCAGAGGTGTGAGGATGGGCGGCTGAATGTATCAGTGATCCTCGAAGAAAGCGCGAGACAGTTCGTGCGGACACCTCGTCGGAAGGCTTAGGATGATTCTCCTTCGGCTCGCATATAGGGGAAATAGCTGCGGTAAGCGGCAGGCACGCTGTAGGTGGCGATGATTTCCTGCGCCGTCGCCCAGAGAAAGGGCGGCGTTCTTGCAGCAGCATTGTAGGGGGAGGCTGCTTCGCGAAGCAGCAGGGAGGCCGGCTGTGCGCCCGTCGCAGCATCTTCGCTTGAAGCGGGTGCGGCCGTCAAAATAGGAGATACGCTCGCGCTCGAAGAATCTGCCAGATCGACGTGCCAGCCGACCATCTGCCATGTGATGTGGGAGAAGATATGCTGTGCGGCGGGGAGCGCTTGAAATTTCAGAGGGGTGAGGCCGATGACTTGCAGCGCTTTTGCCGCCTCTTCCTTTCGGAGATGCCCTTTCATGGCGGGGAATCCCCACAGTCCCGCGAGAAGTCCTTGAGAGGGACGCTTTTCCAAGGCGATCCTGCCGCCTTTCGACAGCAGGAAGATTGTGAGTTTTTCCGTGCGCCGCCTCTTGGGCAGTGGTTTTTTCGGCAATTCCGCTTGCAGGCCGGCCTCTTTGGCGAGGCATAGGCGCTCAAGCGGACAGACGGAGCAGCGGGCGGCGCTGCGCGGCAAGCAGATGAGGGCGCCTAGTTCCATCAGGGCTTGGTTGAAGTCGCCGGCGTTTTCGGGCAGACGTGCGAGAAGCGCTTCCTCGACGGCACGTTTCGTGCGCTCTTTCAGGATGTCGGCAGGGCAGGCGAGGAGGCGCATGATGACGCGCAGCACATTGCCGTCGACGGCGGGGCGGCGTTCGCCGAAGGCGATGGAAGCTACGGCGCCTGCCGTGTAGCGGCCGACGCCGGGAAGCGCGAGCAGATCGTCGAAGTGCGCGGGCACAGCGCCGCCGTGGTCGCGGCAGATGAGACGCGCAGCATCCTGCAGATGGCGTGCGCGACTATAGTAGCCAAGGCCTTCCCATAGCTTCATCAGCGTGTCTTCGTCGGCATGGGCGAGGGCATGCACGTCGGGCAGTGCGGCGACGAAGCGCTCGAAGTACGGCTTGACCGCTTCGACGCGCGTCTGCTGCAGCATGATTTCGGACACCCATACGCGATATGGCGTAGATTCCTCGCGCCACGGCAGCGCACGTTTCTCGCTTTTGAACCAGCGCAGGAGAGGTTCCGCTATTTCGTCGAGTGTCCCTGTATTCTTCAATACGCGTTCTGCAGGCCGTGTCTTTTCCATCTTTGCACTCTTTTCTATACTGTTGTATTCTTGCAATGTCAGTTACACTACAGGGTACAGGTCTCGTGGACATTTTGCAATACCCTGCGAAGAAATATTTTATTTGGACGGGAAATATCCTGCGCCATGCTATATGTTCCTTGATTTTCTGCGCGCGATAGCTTAACATGAAAGAATGATATGGGAAAGGGGCAGAAGATCGAGCCATGACGAAGTTTGTTTTCGACCTCGACGGGACGATTACGAAGGAAGAAACGCTTCCCATCATCGCCAAATATTTTTCGTTGGAAGAAGAAATCGAAGAACTTACGCGACAGACGGTCAGGGGAGACGTTCCTTTCATCGAATCGTTCATCCGGCGCGTCTCCATCTTGGGAAAGCTGCCGATTGATGAGATCGACGCACTTTTAGCGGATGTGGAACTTCATGAGTCCATTGTGGAGTTCATCCGGAAGAATCGTGCGCACTGCGCCATCGCTACGGGGAATCTTTCGTGCTGGGTTGCGAAGCTCGTAGCGCGAATCGGCTGCGAGGCCTACTGTTCCGAAGGAAGGACGGAGAATAATCGGGTAGTGGAGCTGACGGACATCATCAAGAAGGAAGATGTCGTCGAAAAATATCGCGCCGAAGGGCATCGCGTCGTCTTCATCGGTGATGGCCATAACGATGTAGAGGCGATGCGTGCCGCTGACATCGCTATCGCATCGGGACTCACGCACGCCCCGACGGCGAGCGTCATTTCCGTTGCAGACTATCTTGTGCAGGATGAGGCGGAATTGTGCAGCTGTTTGAATCGGCTATGATATCCTTGCGCGATGCACAGCGATGACACGTTTTTGACTGCGGCATGTATTGTGACAAGAAGCGAGGAAGGGATGAAGCATCTCTCATCGGCCAGTCTGTTCAGATTGCAGTATTTCTTTTCTGCAGCGGTCGTTGTATAATAGTATGCAGCAAGCAAATCCAGCAGAAGAAAAGGAGCGAGTCTTATGTATACGCTTTCCGGCACGGAATTTCATGGCATCAAGCCGCAGATTGATGAGGAGGCCTTTGTTGCACCGCAGGTGTTTCTTTCGGGTGATGTGCGCGTCGCGAAGTATGCGAGCCTTTGGCCGGGTGTTGTTGCGCGCGGCGATGTGAATTACATCTCTGTCGGCGAGTGCTCGAATGTGCAGGATCTCGTCTGCCTTCATGTGGCGGACGATAATCCGTGCATCATCGGCGACTATGTGACGATTGGCCACAGTGCTGTCGTGCACGGCGCGGAGATCGGCAACCATGTCCTCATCGGCATGAACGCGACGGTTTTGACGGGCGCGAAGGTCGGCGAAGGCTCGATCATCGCCGCAGGGGCGCTCGTGCGCGAGAAAGAGGTCATTCCGCCGAATTCGCTCGTCGTCGGTATGCCGGGCAAGGTCGTGCGCACGATTGACCGCATCAAGACGATTCATGCGCAGGCGATCAAGTACAAGTGCGAGTGGGCGATCGAATACGGCGTCTATCCCGAGATCGGTGGCGAGAAGTACCACGGCGAGCACATTATCTGACGTTTACAGTTTACGGCTTTACAGTTTTGTTACGTATGATATAATGAAAGGCACAGCTTTCGTTTTGGCTGTGCCTTTCATTATATTTTTCAGGAGGTTTGCTTCATGGCGCGAGAAACGCTCAAGAGCCGCTTCGGCTTCATTCTCCTCAGTGCCGGTTGTGCGATCGGCATCGGCAATGTCTGGAAGTTTCCTTATCTCGTCGGGCAGAACGGGGGAGGAGCTTTCGTGCTGCTCTATCTTTTCTTTCTCATCGTGCTCGGCATCCCCGTCATGACGATGGAATTTTCCCTCGGCCGCGCGGCAAGGCGCAGTCCCGTGCGCATGTACCAGAGGCTCACGCCCGAAAAGTGGGGCTGGCATTGGCATGGTTATGCGTGCTGGCTTGGCTGCATCATGCTCATGATGTTCTATACGACGGTTGCGGGCTGGATGCTGCTCTACTTCTACCAGACGGCGTGCGGCACATTCGCAGGACTTTCGCCGAAGGAGATCGGCGCGGCCTTCGGCTCGATGCTCGGCAATCCGCTCTTGCAGGTCGTGCCGATGGTGCTCGTCGTCATCAGCGGCTTTCTCATCTGCTCGCACGGCTTGCAGTCGGGGCTGGAGCGCGTGACGAAGGGCATGATGGTTCTCCTTCTCGTCATCATGGTCGTGCTTGCCGTGAACAGCGTGTTCCTCGACGGCGCGTCTGAGGGCATCTCCTTCTACCTGCGTCCTGACATCGCGAAGATGGAGGAGATCGGCTTCACGAACGTCATCGTCGCGGCGATGAATCAGGCGTTCTTCACGCTGAGCCTCGGCATCGGCGCGATGGCGATCTTCGGCAGTTACATTCCGAAAGATCATGCGCTTCTCGGCGAGTCGGTTAACGTCGCTCTCCTTGACACCTTCGTCGCCATCACGTCGGGACTCATCATCATCCCTGCATGCTTCGCTTACGGCGTCGAGCCGGACAGCGGGCCGGGACTCATCTTCATCACATTGCCGAACATCTTCAACCACATGGCGGGCGGCATCCTCTGGGGCAGCCTCTTCTTCCTCTTCATGACGTTTGCGGCCTTTTCGACGGTGCTCGCCGTCTTTGAAAACATCATGGCGTGTACGATGGACTTGACGGGCTGGAGCCGCAAGAAGACAGGATTCGTAAACTGCGCGGCGATCCTTTTGCTTTCCCTGCCGTGCGCCTTGGGATTCAACCTCCTCGCGGGCGTTCATCCGATGGGCGGCGAGAGCAGTTTCCTCGACCTTGAGGATTTCATCGTGAGCAACCTCCTGCTGCCCGGCGGTTCGCTTGTCTTCGTGCTCTACACGATGCATCGCTTCGGCTGGGGCTGGCGAAAGTTCTACGAAGAAGCAAATACGGGAAATGGCAGGAAACTTCCCAGCTGGGCGTATGGCTACTTCGCCTACGTCCTGCCGCTCGTTGTCGGCGCGATTCTCGTGCTGGGGCTGCTGTGAGAGCAAATGCGGCTGCAAATGAAAAGAACCCGACGCACGGCAAATGTCGGGTTCTTTTCTTTCTTTAGTTTCGCTGTTTGCCTATTCGCGTGCTGCGCTTTTTTGGCGGCGCAGCCGGAAGATGAGGCGGAAGGACAGCGAGAGGATGATGGCAATGACGGTCGCGAGCGACATGCCCTTGAGCGTTACTGTGCCGAGCGTGAGGCTCGCCGTTGATACGCCGACGCCCATGACGATGGAGGTCAGCAGGAGATTTGCGGGCTTGCTGTAGTCCACCTTGGATTCGACGAGGATGCGGATGCCCGAGGCGGCGATGACGCCGAAGAGCAGCATGGAAACGCCGCCCATGACGGGCGTCGGGATGCTCTGGATGAGCGCGGCGAGCTTGCCGA
>ERZ773005.1837-NODE-1837-length-10230-cov-23.761867_pt1 | contig 10230 bp, 6 predicted proteins | sample MGYA00580666_ERZ773005 | MGnify/ENA primary metagenome ERZ773005 (study PRJEB29015, sample SAMEA2737999) | human oral metagenome | biome: human oral; feature: human-associated habitat; material: dental | place: China | collected 2061 ... | reverse complement strand
AAATCGCCAGTAGGTTGTTTTGTTTCGCATAAGACCTCCTCTTGTTTATAGCTTCCATAATTACAGCAAAAAACTAATCCGCGCGGACTCATGTAAACCTCATTAATCAATATCTCGTGATTTAGGTTAACCATTATTCATAGTTTAATTGTAGCACAAGATTGAACTCGCAACCAGTCAATTTCGACAAACTCTCTGTTGTATAATGTAGTTATGGAACAGCCAAATCGCCAGCCGCTCGCTGAACGCATGCGACCCCAGACGCTCGATGAAGTCATCGGGCAGGGACAGCTTCTGGGTGATGGCGAGTTGCTTAGGCGAATCGTTCAGCAAAAAGAGCCGGTTAGCTTGATTTTTTGGGGTCCGCCGGGCACAGGTAAAACGACGCTGGCGCGTATTATTGCACACGAAGTGAACGCGGAATTTATTGAGCTCAGCGCCGTCACAAGCGGTAAAAAAGACGTTGAAAAAGTAATCGAACACGCGCGGCAAAATTGGAATTTAGGTTTGCGCACGATTTTGTTTGTCGACGAAATTCACCGCTTCAACAAGGCGCAGCAAGATGCGTTCTTGCCGCACGTTGAGTCAGGGCTAATCACCTTGATTGGCGCCACGACCGAAAACCCCAGCTTTGAGGTCATTCCCGCTCTGCTGAGCCGTACGCGCGTGCTTGTATTGCAGCCGCTTGCAAAAGATGAAATTATTGCAATTCTGAAGCGCGCGTTAAAAACGCTTGGCAAATCAAAGCAGGTCACGCCGAAAGCGCTAGATTATCTCGCAGAATTATCCGGCGGCGACGCACGCGTAGCACTCGGAAATCTTGAATTAGCACTCGGTTTTGGCGAAAAAATTACACCCGATATCGTAAAGGCAGCAGCACAAAAGAAAATTCCTGGCTATGACAAAAAAGGCGACATGCACTACGACGTAATTTCGGCGTTCATCAAATCACTACGCGGAAGCGACGTACAAGCATCACTCTATTATCTCAGCCGAATGATTGATGCCGGCGAAGATCCAAAGTTTATCGCGCGGCGCATGATAATTTTTGCTTCTGAAGACATTGGGCTAGCGGGCAATGGCGCGCTCGCGCTCGCGGTGGCAACATTCCAAGCGGTTGAACGCGTCGGGCTACCGGAAGCGAACTATAATTTATACCACTGCGCCGTCGCTTTGGCGCGCAGCCCGAAATCGCGCGAAATCACCGATCTAATGCACACCGCCAAAGACCTAGCAAAACAATTTCCCGACGCGCCTGTACCGCTCCATATCCGTAACGCGCCGACGAAGTTGATGAAAGATCTCGGTTACGGCAAAGATTACAAATGGCAAGCAGGCTTTCAGCACGAGAAAGGGTTTTTACCCGACGAAATCAAGTCAAGCTGCTGATCAATTAGCTGCACATACGTTTTTAATTGTGTAGCTCTTCGCTTAGTTGTCGCACTGCAATCGGTGCTCGCTACATTCAACCAAGACACCCTCATACGGTCGGAGCGTTACAACGCCGTTTGCGCCAATTGCCGGATAATCAACCGGATGCGTTGAGCATAAAACAAATCCGGCGTGCGGCAACGTAACACGGCGCATTTCTTCGCTAAAATTGAGTGCCACAAACACGTGCTGCTCCTTGCCAATCCACCGTGCATATGCAAATATATCGTCACCCATATCACCGATCGGCTCATATTCGCCCAATCGCAGAATCTCATACCGACTACGTAGTTTCAGTAGCCGCTGATATAAGGCAAAAAACGAATCGGGGTCGTGCTGCTCAACATTAACATTCACTTTTTTACTTATAGGATCAACAGGTAACCACGGTTTCGCTTGGCTAAAACCGGCATTTTTTTCACCCGTCCATTGCATAGGCGTACGCTCGGGATCGCGCCCGACCGACTCGTCATTACCGTGGCTAAATACTGACTTATCTTGAATTTCATCAAATCGGATCGGCGCGTTCGTCATACCGATCTCGTCGCCGTAGTACACCACCGGCAGACCCGGCAGCGTCAACTGCATCAGCGCAACGAGCCGCGCCTGTTCTGTACCGCCATAACGCGTCGCAATTCGCGCTTGGTCGTGATTGCTAAAACAATACACCGGCGTATGAATATCAGGATTAATCATGCCCTGAAATTCATTCACCATCGTGCTAAACGATTCCGCTGAAAACTTCACACTCAAGCCTTCAAAATTAAATGGCATCGACACGTCAGGGTTGACGCCGTAAAATCCGAGATACTGTTCCTGCGTACCGTAATTTCCATCGGGATAGTCTTCGAAAATCATGATTCTATCGTCATATGATGCCACAACATCCGTCAGCTCGCGCAAATATGGAAACAGGTTTTCCCAAAAACGGCTATATTTATGCTGCAAATCATCAAACGACTGCACTGATTGCTCGTCAGAACAATGCGCCGCGAGCGGATCGTCACGCAACTGCGGATCTTTACTAATCCACCTCACTGCGTCAGCGCGAAATCCATCAACGCCTAAATCAAGCCAAAATCTCAGAACGCGCTTCATTTCTTGGCGCACCGCCGGATTGTCCCAATTCAAATCGGGCTGCTCTTTCAAGAACGTATGTAAATAATATTGCTGCCGCGATTCATTCCACTGCCACGCCGAACCGCCAAAAATACTCAACCAATTATTCGGCGGCGAACCATCCGCGCGCGCATCGCGCCACGTGTAAAAATCACTTCTATCGTTATCGCGCGACGATTGCGATTCCAAAAACCACGGATGCTGATCGCTTGTATGATTCGGCACAAAATCAACCATGACTTTAATACCGCTTGCGTGCGCTTTTTCGACCAGTTCGCGAAAATCATCAAGCGAGCCAAACATCGGGTCAATATCGCAATATTCCGACACGTCATAGCCCATGTCAGCTTGCGGTGATGGATAAAACGGAGAAAACCAAATCGCATCAATGCCAAGCGATTTTTCACCGCTTTTTATATAGACTAGCTTGTCAATTACACCACGCAAATCACCAATACCATCGCCATTTGAATCCATAAATGATCGCGGATAAATTTGATACAGAGCATTTACATTTGCCCAGCGTTTACGCGCCATACTCTTTCTCCTGTTCGTCTTTGAGCGCAGCATATACGCCGTTCGTCCAGCCAAAACCGTCTTGCAACTCGTACTCGCCACCACCGCCTGGCGCCGCTGCGATGACGTCGTATTTCTCGACCATTTTTCGTTCACTCATAAACACCGATTCATTCAGCGCAAGCCAGCGGTCGCGGATTTCTGCTGCTAATTCGTCATAGCCATATAAGCCCAATCCTTTGATCGTTACCCACTGCAATGGCGCCCAGCCATTTGGCAAATCCCACTGCTGACCGTTATCGACGAGCGTCGCCGCAACGCCGCCCGCACACAAAAAGTCCGTTCTAATCCGCTCGGCTACAGCTGCCGCTTGTTCAGGCGTCGCGATACCGGCATACAGCGGAAACACCCCCGCGAGTGTTAAACGGTTATTCAACGTTTGCCGAACAGTATGAAAATCCTCAAAAAATTGACTTGACTCATTCCAACAGTATCGCTGAATCGCTTTGGCGCGGTGAGCAGCAGCCTGCTCAAACCGCCGCGCTAAACGCTTTTGTTTGAGGAACCGGTACGATTCGGCGATCGCACATTCCAAATCATACATCAAACAGTTCAGATCAACCGGTACAATTTTCGTCGTTTCGATCGTTTTGATGTCGCGAGTGTCGCGAAACCAACGGCTACTGAAATCCCAGCCGCTTTCCGCCGCTGCTCGCAAATCAATATAAACTTGCTCTTTTTGGTCGGCGACTTCAGCCGTTTCAATGTCTTCGCGCTGTGATTCCGGGCGCGGCGTTGATTGATCGTCGTAAAACCGGTTAAGAATTTCACCATGCGACATACGCACGACACGGCGGTACGCAGTACAATCCGGTCTTGTCGCGAGGCGCCGCCGCCCATCCATCCAAAAACGATATTCAGCGAGCATGCTAGGCAAAAACTCAATATACGTACGCCGCGCACCGCGCTGCTGCGCCAACAACTGCACCATACGTGCGAAGAACGGCGGCTGCGACCGGCTCAAAAAATAGGTACGATTTGCGGTCGGAATCATATTAAATTTACGCAGCATATATGTATAGTTACGCATCATATCATGCACGGCGCGCCACCTGCCGTCCGCCGCAAGACCAAGCATAATAAAATAGCTATCCCAATAAAACTGCTCTTCAAATCGCCCGCCCGGCGTAATATATTTGTATGGCAACGCAATTAGTGAACCGCGATTACGCCGATTACGCCGTTCTAGCACGCGCCACAAATTCGAGACATGCTGGCGCGCCGTTGTCGTTTCGTCCGGCTCGTACTGCGGCACATTGTGTTTTACCGGCTGAAAATTATGCGAAACAAACTCCGCCAAATCAAACTCGGGCTTTTTGCGTTCTTTCATATACCGACGTACGACCGCTGCAACTGAATCGCACGGCACCATATCGACAAATGTTTTGCCGTCGGCATACACGCGTTCTGCCTGCACAGCATCAAATAAATCACGCAGCGACTCATCTGGGCTTTTTGCGACAGGCTTTAGCAAACCGACCGTATGGACTGTTGCAGTCTTAAGCGAATCGGAACTTTTTTTAATAATCTCCTCGGATTTTTTTGTTAACAATCGTTTGCGCATAGATGGCATTATACGCCAAATCTACCCCTGTTACAACCAGAATATTAAAAAATACTATTGACTTTTTATCATGCTTATGCTAATATAAATATAGTGGTTAATCACACAAACATCACTAAAACAAAAAGGAGAACTATGAAGCGAAAGCGAATTACCGTACAGTACATTGGCTAAGCTAATATCAATCTCCCGCCTGTCTTACCATGCGGGAGATTTTTATTTACGATTTGCTATGGCGTTTGCGCTCGTTAGCGTCGAGATATTTTTTACGCAGACGCAGACTTTTCGGCGTCACCTCAAGTAGTTCATCGTCTTCGATAAAGTCAATTGATTGCTCTAAACTAAGTTCTGTATGCGGCGTCAACTGCACTGTGCCGTCGCTTGATTTTGAACGCATGTTTGTCAGGTGCTTCGCTTTGCAAACGTTAATTTCCATATCGTCCATACGATTGTTTAGCCCGACGATCATACCGGCGTACACCTCCACGCCGGGTCCGACAAATAATTCACCGCGGCTTTCGGCGTTTTCAAGCGCATACGGCGTCGTTGTGCCGGCCTCAAAAGCAATCAACACGCCATTGCGCGTTCGCGGCAACGTACTACTCGCCGGCTGATAACCATGCGGCAAGCTATACATAATCACCGTACCTTTCGTGTCGGTCAATAGCGTGTTGCGCAATCCGATCAATGCGCGCGTCGTGATGAGATAGGTCATACGCGCAGCGCCGCTCGCAGTCTGTTCTTGCTTAATCAACTCCGCTTTGCGCTTACCAAGTTCCTGGCTGACAACGCCGACAAACTCTGCACCAATTTCAATCAGCAGTTCTTCAACCGGCTCTTTCTCGACGCCGTCTTCGTTTATCGTTACAACTTTCGGCCGCCCAACTTCAAACTCATAACCCTCGCGCCGCATCGCTTCAATTAGCACGCTTAAATGCAATTCGCCGCGACCCGAAATGATAAATCCAATGCCGTCCTCGCGCACACGAAGTGCCACATTTGTCTCTAGCTCGCGCTGCAACCGATCGCCGATCTGCCGCGATGTTGTAAATTCGCCCTCGCGGCCTTTCATCGGGCTGGTATTTGGCCCGAGGTACATGCTAATCGTCGGTGCTTCGACGTCCATCACCGGCAACGCTTCAGGATTGTCGCGGTCGGCAAGCGTCTCGCCGATATGCGCTGCAGCCGCGCCGACGACATAAACAATATCGCCCGCTACTGCCTCGTCGACTTCTTCTTTGGCGAGCCCGCGGCTAATAAATAATTTATCAATTTTAGCGTTTTGCGCCGTGCCGTCAGTTTTCATTAGCACAATCGGCATTGCGCGTTTAGCGACACCGCGGCTAATCCGCCCAATCGCATACTTTCCCAAAAAGCTATCATACTGCAGGGCTGTTACGAGCATCTGAAACGAACCGTCTACCGACACGTTTGGCGCAGGAATTTGCTGAATAATCGCCTCGAAAATCGGCGCTAAATCAGCCGGCTCACTTGGGTCGCTCGGCATATGCGCCCACGATTTGCCATCGCGCGCCGCTGCATAATACACCGGATATTTTAGCTGCGACTCATCAGTCGCGAGCTCTAAAAATAAATCCGCCAGTTCGTCTTCAACTTCAGCGACACGACGCGCCGGCTTATCAATTTTGTTGATCACTACTACCGGCTTTAGACCCAGCTCCAACGCTTTACTCAAAACGAATTTCGTTTGCGGCATCGGTCCTTCCTGTGCATCGACGACAAGCAATACGCCGTCCGCCATATTAAGCGTCCGCTCAACCTCGCCGGAAAAATCCGCATGCCCCGGTGTATCAATAATATTGATTTTGTAATCACCATAGTACACCGTCGTCTGCTTGGCGGTGATGGTAATACCACGCTCGCGCTCCTGATCGCCCGAATCCATAATCAACGCTTGCGCCATTTCCGCCTGATTGTCGCGAAACGTATTTGATTGCTTGAGTAACCCGTCGACAAGCGTCGTTTTACCATGGTCAACGTGCGCAATAATTGCAACATTTCGAATATAATTTGGGTCGGTCATAATATTCCTTAATACCGCGTAGGCTTCTGCTTATTTCATAAAAAACGGTCTGCGGCGACACAGACCTTGCTTATAGTTATTATACCATAATGGTCTACACCAACCAAAATAATCCGCGCGAAAACTCCGCGTTGCACCCACACTACTCAGTAGCAACTACAACATCTGCATTTCGGTTATAGAGGCGAAAAAGTCGAAGCGCACCGCGGGCAATAGGCGCTGCCGCAAATATTTGCCAGAAAAACGCAGCACAAAAATTAACCGGCCACGCCAGTGCAAATTGTACCGGCATCGCAGCGAGCGGCGCACCAGACAGCGCCAGCCCGATCACACTCATCGCGAGAGACATACCCGTCACCATGCACACCGTCTGGGCAAGCGCTTTTGCTGAAGCGCTGTCATTTTTTTGCGTCATGCCGTTCATGACTTTACGCGCTGCTTTTGATACGACCACATTTTCGACAATCATCACAATAGTAAAAATCACCGGCTGCAGCAACAAGGCGCGTCCGAGCGCCTCAACTGATATACCGCTGTGGCGAAACGCGTTAAATATATTCATAAATAATGACATCGTGAACGCCATAGCGACACCAAAAACTAACCCTTCACGCTTGTTGCGGGGCATATTTTCTCCTTTACTTACTATTTTTAGCAACAAAAAAGTTGCGCTTATCGTGCAACGGTACAACTAGGGGTGTGTTTCATGCATTACATTTTCCGTTCTCAGACGCCGATATACTCAACTTGAGCAACAGAAAACAACGTATTGACCTAATGTTATTATAGCAAACGTGAGCGAAATAGTCAATGTGAAAAATAAAAAACAAGCAACAATGCTTGCCTGTATAATTTGGTGGAGTATAGGAGATTCGAACTCCTCACCTCTTCGCTGCCAGCGAAGCGCTCTAGCCAAATGAGCTAATACCCCGCATAATATACTAGTTTGTGGTGGGAAATACAGGGCTCGAACCTGTGACCTCAGCAATGTGAATGCTGCGCTCTAGCCAACTGAGCTAATTTCCCGCAAACTTTCCCAAATCCACCCTAATATGGTGGAGCATGCGAGAGTCAAACTCGCGACCTCAGCAATGCGAATGCTGCGCTCTATCAACTGAGCTAATGCCCCATCACTACCATCATATCAAAAAATCGCCCCAAGTTCTAGAGGCGACTTTCGTGCTGTTACGCGCCCACCCGGGGCACGGAGGTTTTGATGTTTATTTTTAATCGCAACGGGCACCCCATTGCGTACCAGCATACTTAATAGTATCGCGTATTTGCCGGTAAAATGCAAGTGCTTAATACCGCTCAAACAGTACGAGTGCGCAGCAAAACAACAAAAGCACCCCGCCTGCTTATAATTATGTACGCCGGAGCTGCGATTCAAACATATGGTAGTACGCGCCGTGCCGAGCAACAAGCTCGGCATGCGTACCATACTCGACAACTTTACCGTGCGCGAGCATAAAAATCATATCAGCTTTCTCAACTGTGCTCAGACGGTGCGATACAGTAATAATCGTCTTCTGTTTTTGCTGGAACAACCGATCGAAAATGCGCGCCTCCGCCAACGCATCAATCGCACTCGTCGGTTCGTCTAAAATAATAATCGGACTATCGCGGTAAAAGTTGCGGGCAAGCGCCAATCGTTGCCATTGTCCGCCCGACAAATCCACGCCTTTCACGCCGTCATCGGATTCCATCCACTGGTTCACGTAGCTGTCGACGCCTTTCGGTAGCTTGGCGACAAATTTTGCCGCCTCGGCTTCGCGTAGCGCGGCATCTACTCGCTCCTGACTCGGCGTTTTTGACACATCACCAAACCACACATTCTCAGCGGCTGTCGCGAAATCATACTGAGTAAAATTTTGGCTGAGCACGCCCAATTGCCGATGCCACGTTTGTATATTAGCCGACTTAAGCGGCACGCCATCAACTACCACTTCGCCGCTAACTGGCTTGTACAATCCCGCCAACAATTTCAATAGCGTTGTTTTACCCGCACCGTTTTCGCCGACAAGTGCAACATGCTGGCCGCGCTTAATGGTCAAATTGATACGATCAAGCACGAGCGTATCGCTGCCCGGATAGCGAAAACTCACGTCCTTGAGTCGTATATCGCGATGCAACGCCGGCACTGTTTTACCGCCCTGCTTGGCGATCGGCAACTCCATGAACCGCTGATAATCAAACAAATTCGCCAAATCTTCGTCCATACTATTGACCGTCGAGACCAAGCTGCTAACGCTGCCGAGCGCGCGACCTGCTGTTTGCTGCACGAATAAAAACTGGCCAATCGGCTGACGGTGCGCGACAATTTCGTACACGACCCACACGAGCGCGCCGACCTCCACCACCGCCTGGAACAATTCTGCACCGAGTCTTTTCGCCAAAAATTTTCGCTCAAAATCAATACGCGTTTTTTGATCTTTTTCGAGCAGCGCCATGCGCATATCAAGCAAGTGACGAACCAATCCGTACAGCCGCAAATCAATCATCTTTTGCGGTTTGAGCATTTCCCATTCAATCCAGCTGGCACGCCGGCGCGTTTCGACATTTTTGCGCCAATGATTTGCATTAAGCCGCGACAACCGGAACTGCACGATCACGCTCGGGACTGCGGCGAGCACGACCGCCAGCCCCAACCACGCGTTGATCGCAATAAGCGCCCAAACTGTAAATACAAACGTAAACGTATGCGTCACGACATCTGCCAAACGCGCAAAAATATATGGAAAAAATTGCGCAAACTCTTTGGCGCGCTCGTACATATCGATCGTGTCCTTATCGTCATAGCGCCAAAATTCAATCGCACAAAAGCGCTCGTACATTACGTCGGACATAGCGGTTTTGATACGAAACCGCATGAGCTCGCTTGCGTAGCGCTCGAAAATACCCCACGCCGCCATCAACACGCCCGATAGCGCCGCTGCCGCCACCAGCCACACCACGCGGTTACCTGCTGCACGATCGCCTGCGTACGCTTCGGCGAGCGCCGTGGTCGTGAGCGCCGCTAGATACGTTGTGACAATTGGCAAACCGGCAGAAATCGCCGAGCCGGTAACCTGCAGAACCGACATGCCTGGCGCGATTCGCAGCGATGTTTTTGCCACGCTATAAAGCGCGCGGATCAGTTGGCGAATGGTTGGCTTGGGGCGGGACATCTGCTGCTATTATAATCGCCTTTTTCAAGAAATGATACCAGCTTTTCATTACAACAATTATTCGCGCGATTACCCATCACTAATGGCACACGCACCAAAAGCGGCGAACCCGTCATCGTTCGCCGCTTTGGTTTGCGGGATAGTGCTCGTGCTTATGCAGCGGTTCTCTTGTTTCTTAGGCTCTTATGCTTGCCAGTCTTTGCGGAGGCGGACACCAATGATGAGAGTGAGAGCGCCTGCGATGAGAATACCGGCAGTAAAGAGCAGGATGGTGAGGTTATCGCCGGTGTTGGCAAGAGTACCGCCTGGGCGGGAGCCGCGGTAACGCT
>ERZ773005.1835-NODE-1835-length-10231-cov-28.791863_pt1 | contig 10231 bp, 7 predicted proteins | sample MGYA00580666_ERZ773005 | MGnify/ENA primary metagenome ERZ773005 (study PRJEB29015, sample SAMEA2737999) | human oral metagenome | biome: human oral; feature: human-associated habitat; material: dental | place: China | collected 2061 ... | reverse complement strand
CTGCTCGCGGCGCAGCAGCCCGGCACCGAGCAGGCCGGGTCGATGCACGGCGCGCTCTCGTCCACGGCGAGGGTCACATCGACCAGTGCCGTCAGCGCCGCAGCCAGGTGCGGGTCGGCGATCTCGTAGCGAGTCTGGCGGCCCTCGGGCTCGGCGACCACGATCCCGCAGTCGCGCAGGCAGGTCAGGTGGTTGGACACGTTCGAGCGGGTCAGCCCCAGCTCGCGCGAGAGCACCGCGGGGTGGCTCGGGCTGTCGAGCAGGGACATCAGGATGCGGGAGCGCGTCGGGTCGGCCATGGCCCGGCCGAGCCGGTTCATGACGTCAAGACGCGAAGCAATGGTCAGCATGCACTGAACTATACAGCAGCCGCTGACCTAATGTCCAGTTGTCGCGGCTGCCGCACGCGCTGCGCGCGCTTGCCCTCGTGAGGCGTGATCACCTCTTGCGCCAGCGGGGCCACTTCGGCATCCCGCGGCCCTTCCAGGTCTCCACGAGACCCGCAACCCAGCGGACGGACGCGAAGAGCCCGTAGCCGGCCCCGGCGAGGCCAGCGCCGACCACGAGCCACCGGCCGATGCCGAGCCACACGCTCCCGTCCACGTCCAGCGCCCACTGAACACCCGTGATGAGCCCGGCGATGCCCATCCAGAGACCGGCGACGACCACGGCCACCGGCAGGAGAACGAGGCACATCGCGGCGGCGGCGGACCAGAGCTGTCGCGCCTCCAGCTTCGCCGTCGCGGCGATGATCCGCTCCGCCCGCGCGTTCGAGGCGTCGAGGCTCGCGGTCATCGTGGCCGAAGCCTCCCCGGCGACCTGCTCGACAGCCTTCTCGACCCGTTCCTCGGTGCGCTTCTCGATCCGCTGGACCGCGCCGCCGACCTGGCTCACGAGCTTCTGGTTCGCTGTGACCTGCGCCTTCAGACCCTCAATCGCCGAGGCCGTAGCCGCGCGATTCTTCTGCGCCTCCGCGACCAAGCTCCGCGACGCGGCGTTCAAGCTCTCGCCGTTGAGACTCTGCGCGAACTCGCCGAGCGTGCTCGCGATCTCGTTCTGCCTGCTCTCGATACTCGCGATCCTCGCGGACACGTCGCTGGAGGGCGAGGAGGTCGACGCCGGGGCCGTGATCCGCTCCAGCCGCCTCGTCGTCTCCTCGTCCATGACCTTCACGAACCCCGCGAGCTTCTTCTGCTGTTCGGTCAGCGTGGCGATCCTCGTGTTCTGCGCCTCGACGGCGGCGAGGATCGAGGTCAACAGCTCCATCGTCTCCGGACTGCCGAGCTGCTGCTGCGACTGCTCGGGCTCGTTCTGCTGCTTCAGCCTGTCGAGCGCTGCGCTCATGTTCCTTCTCCTTCTGCTGCTGGTGGTAGTCGAAGAACGCCTGCGCGCCCTCCGGGGTGAAGTCCGCCGAGAGGGCGCTCGCGCGCTTGCGGCGCTCGGCGCGGCCGGACTCGCCGCGGCGATCCTCGATGTAGAGCGTCCAGGTCTCTTGCCCGGCGCGCTTGCCCTTCTTGCTGACGGGGCTGTGCAACCGCATCCGCGGCACCCGCTCCCCGTCATCGCCGAGCCGCTGGTTCTGCTCCTCGATCACCGAGACCAGACCGGCCTTGTCCACCGCCCGGGGATCGGCCAGCGCCGCGCTCATCCGGTCGCCCATCTCGCGGTCGAGCGATCCCTCGGCGAAGTCCTCGCGGCGCAGCTCCCAGTCCTTCGGTGCGTGCTCCAGCCGCTTCACGACCGAGAGCCCGTGTTCTCGCATCAGCTGGTCGTTCGCCGACTGGACGCCCCGCTGATTCCCGGCCTTGCGGTCGTGGAACGTGCGATAGTCCGAGAGCGCCTTCCCCGTCCGGTTGTTGTGGTTGATGACCAAGATGTGGTTGTGCGGCTTCTTGCCCCGCCCATCCACATGACTGACTACGAGGCAGTCGGAATCCGGGTGCATCTTCTTCGCGAGCTGATAACCGAGATCGTTCACCCGCTGCACGTCCTCCGGACTCTTCGGGTCGAACTCCTCGTCGCTGAACGACTGGCGGTAATGCACCGCCTCGACCTCGCGCGTCGTGTTCTGCGTGAGCGACCGAGCGCGCGCCGAGAACGCGCCGGGGCCTCCCGGCACATCGCACGTGATCGCGATGCCCCGCTCGTCCTCCTTGCCACGGATATAGCGCTCCGTGTCGGCGGCGCTGGCGCTCGGGCTGTAGTGCGTGGTGCTCATGAGGCCGCCCGATCCCCGAGCAGGGCGCGGACCTCGCGCAGCAACTCGATCAGCTCGGGCACCTCCGCCGACAGCGCCACTGACTCACCAGCCCGCGCCCGGCGGTCGAGGTCGTTGACGTTGATCGCCAGCGGGCGAATCTGCGCGGCTAGCTCGCGAGCATCCACCGACGCCTGCACCCGCGCCTCGACCCCGAGCAGGTGCGCGGCCACGGCGGCGTCCAACTCCTCGCTCCGAGAGGCGTGGAGGGCATCCCGGACGACGGTCCGCACCCACGTGCTCGGAGCCAGCCCGAGCCGCTTCGCACGAGTGCGAAGCGCCGCGAGCGTCTCCTCTCCGAAGTCGGTATCGAGCTTCGCGCGGCCCCCACGACGACGCTTCGCGCCGCCGTGACTCTGACGCACAGCCTCCGCATCAGCCCGACCGGTGTTCACCTGGGAGTCGGTCTGCTGCTCCACCTGTACGCCAGAGTGGCAAGCAGTAGCCGTGTCGGACATTTCGCTGGCGCTCATGTCCTCCCCGGCTGCTTGCGAGGGGCCTCCGGCCCCCTCGACCCCCTGGAAGAGCGCATCGCGTTCGGTGCTCATGCGGCACCTCCGATCAGCGCCAGCGGCACGTCAGGGCTCCGCACCGCGAGCCCGCCCAGCAGCTCAGCAACCGCGCCCTCAGCGTCATGTTCCGCCGAGGTCTCCGGACCGTAGGTCAGTTCCCGCGACCCGACGTTCTGGTGATACGCGTTGCCGTACATGCCGGGCGTGTGTGCGGCGGTCGGGATGCTGCACTGGTGCCACTCGTAGGGCTCGATCTTCCCAATGTGCTGCACGAGGTAACGATTGATGTCGTCGGCACGATAGACCTTCACGACCGAGGCCAAGCGGCGGATGAACTGGTCCAACGCCTCGTCCACGTTGCCCTTCTGGCGGGCGTAGTAGAAGAACTCGACAGGCTCGATCGTCGCCGTGATGACGATAAGGCGCGGGGCCACCTCGCCCTTGTTCTTGTACCGAGCCTTCGCAGGCGAGGCGTTGTACGGATCAAGCAGCAGCAGCCAGTCGTTCGCATCCATCGCCGAGGCCCGCAGATCGTCCAGCAGCAGCACCTCCTCGCCTCGCCAGTCATCAAGCGGGTTCCCCGTCGCGGCCCGGTAGACCTGCCACCGCTCGCCGTGCGCGTTCGCCGCGTTGATCGCCTCGGTGATGAAGTCCGTGGCGAACCGGGTCTTGCCGATCCCGGCATCCCCATGGACGAACACCACGTGCGTCGAGAACTCACCGGCGCGGAGCTTCGCCGCCGCCCGGTATGCGCGGCGCTGGCCGTAGGCCGACAGCGCGTCGTCGATCTCCCGCTGATGCCGCGAGTAGATGTCGAACAGCTCGTCCGTGAGCATGATCTGATCCCGCGTGAACTCGCCCTGGAGCACGCGCTCGCGCATGTCCTCGAAGTTCTCGGCGACGACCTTCTTCTTCACGTGCGCGCGCCCCTTGAGCCAGGTCTCCCGACGCTGGGCGTCGATCCCGAGGTAGTCAGGCCCACGCACCGTAGCGACCTCCGAAGGCGCGTATTGGTGCTTGTCCGCGTACTTCACGTGCGTCAGATACGACAGCATGTTGTCGTAGGCGTACCGCCCGCGGCCCGGCTTCTCGACGTACTGGGGCTCGACGCCGATGCCGAACGCGAGCCGATCCAGCGGTGCGCTCTTCGCACGGCTGGCGAACTTGATGACCGCGTGCAGGTGATCGGGCTTCGGCTCGATCACCAGAGCCTTCTCCGTGTCGCTCCAGACCTCGCGCTCGTCCTTGTCATGCACGATGCCGTAGGCCTCGACGACCTCGCAGCCGGTGGCCTCGAGCCGCTGCACCACGTAGGCGAGGATCGCCTCGGCTCCCTGCTGGAGCAGCGCGGCCCCGTTCGGGTCCTCGGCAGCCCAGGTCCAGTACGACGGATCGAGGTACTGCGTGAGCCCGATGCTCGTCGGGTTGTTCTCCTGCTTAGCCACGGCGACCACCCCCGCCGCGGACAGCGCGGAGGGCCTCAGAGAGAGTGCGGCGCCTAAATGACCCCCTATTGACCCCCAAATGAGACCCAAAATGATCCCACGAGGCCACGCGACGGAGCGCGGGCGTCGGCGACGGCGACGGCGATCTCGACGGACTCCTCCAGCACGGAGCGGAGCACGCCGAGGTCGTAGAGACGTGCCTCGGACTCGGCGAGGGAGGGGTCGCCCTGTCGCCAGCGGAAGCCGTTCACGTGGTCGAAGGCGGCGGAGTTGGCGCTCATCAGTGACCACCGCCCATCACGGCGGCGACCGCGGCGCGCTGTCGCGGGGTCAGGGGCGTGCGAGCCAGGCGTTCACCGGCCAGACGACCAGCAGCACGAGCGGCGGCGATGACGGGATCGAGGCCGTCTGCCTGCGGAGAAGGAGTGGAGCCCTGATCGAGGCCAGGGCGGTCGAGCGCGGATGCGCGGGGAACGTCGATAACGACAGACATCGGAAGTCCTCAGACATGAGTATCTTCCGGTTCCCCGCCACGGTAATTGGGCTGTTTGACCGGCTACTCATCCGGGAGCAGAACCCCGCGCTTCTAAGTCGCGGCCCCGGTGGGATCTTCTTGTCTGCAACCATTCTCCCACGAGTCGACTCACCATTGCAATGACGAGTCGACTCATGAGTCAGTCGCGACGCGGCTCTATCCGAATCAGGTCGGGGTCGAATTTCACGTGACCGGGCGTGATGGGCTCGATGGTCACCGTCACCAGCTCGTCCACGAGCATCCGGCGGCGGTCCACGTCCAACACCTTCCACTTCGCCTCGACCACCTCGCGGCGCTCCGCGGTGCCGACCGGCTCCTCGACGTCCGCGAGCAGCTTCGCCGCCGCCGACACCGAACGGTCGAGCAGCTCCGCGTCGATCTCGTCGATGCGGGCCTTCACGTCGTTGATCGCTGCCGTTATCTCCAGGACCGGCTGATGGATGTCGCGCAGCAGCGGGCTCAGCTCCTTCACCCGATCGACCAGGGCGTTCCGCTCCGTCAGCAGCTCCTCGCGATCCGGCCCATCGTCCTCCTGTGGCATCACGAGGTCGTGCACGTCCACCGAGGACAGACGCGTGAGCACCGCCTCGGTGACCATCGCATCGACGGGCTCGCGCTGGCGGGTGAGATGGAACTGCTCGCCGCAGCGGTACGTCGGCTGCTTGCGGCTGTTCGTCCCCGAGACGAGCGTCGCGCCGCACTTCCCGCACAGCCCGATCGTGGACAGGAGATACTTCGGCTGGTTCCCCTGCCTCGCCGACCTCCGCACGTTGTCCTCCAGCTTCGCCACCGCGGCCCGCCACGTCTGCTCGCCGACGATGGGCGGGAACGCCTCGCCCTGAACCGGGTACAGCTCGCCCGACGCGTAGTGCTTGATGTAGCCACAGTAAAGCGGGTTCGCGAGCAGGTAGCGCACAGCATCGACGGAGAACTCCGACCCACGCGCGGTGAAGTGACCGGCGCTGTTCAGGTCCTCGCGGATTCGCCGGATCGACAGGGACGGCTCGCCGAGGAACGCATCGAAGGCCCGCCGTACGGCGGCGGCCTCCTCCTCGATCAACTCGCCGTCCCTCGTCCAGCCGAACGCCTTCCAGGCGGACGTGGGGATGCCCTCGGCGCGTCGGCGCTCGTTCGACCTGATTTGTCGCTCGGCCTTGCGTCGTGCCTCGAACCGGGCGAGAGCGGCGAGCATCGTCGCCCGGAACTCCCCGTCCGCCGTCGAGAGGTCGATCTCGCCGTCAACGGTGACGACACGCAGGCCGAGATCGATCAGTGTGTTCAGGTCCTTCGTGCTACGCAGGAGCCGGTCCATGTCCACGGCGACCACCATCGAGAACTTGCCCGCACGGGCGTCCTCCAGCATCTCGGCCCACCGAGTGCCAGCACGGCGCTTCTTCGTCGCGGACACCGCGTTGTCGTCGTAGACCTCGACGACCTTCCAGTCCTTGGCCTCGGCCAGCGCCCTGATCTTTCTCAGCTGGGTCTCGACGGTCCATCGGTCGCCCTTGCGGTTGCTGCCGACGAGATCGGCGTCAACGGCGCGTTCTTCCGCGTCCACCACTACGCGCCCCAGGCGGCTGCACCCATGTCCCTCCTGTCGGCCATCGCCGCGCGCACCAAGGCCATCGAAGTCGGCACCGGCGTCATCGACATGCGATACGAGAACCCCCTCTACCTGGCGGAGGAGGCGGCCGCCCTTGACCTCATCGCCGATGGGCGCACCGCGCTGGGCGTGTCCCGCGGCGCACCTGAAATCGCCCGGAGGGGCTGGGAGGCCTTTGGCTACCGCTCCGAGGATCCTCGCGGATCGGATCTCGCTCGCGCTCACTACGAACGCTTCCTCGACGCCGTCGCCGCCGTTCCCATGGCCGAGGCCGCGCCCCTGCACGAGCAGTACCCGACGCAGCTCACCCCGGGAACGCTGCTGCCCATCCTCCCGTACTCTGAGGGGCTGCGACGCCGGATCTGGTACGGCGCGGGATCCAACGCCTCGGCGGTCCAGGCGGCACGCGACGGCGTCAACCTCATGAGCTCGACCCTGGTCTTCGAGCACGGGGACAAGCCTTTCGGTGACATCCAGGCCGAGCAGCTGCGCGCCTACCGCCGGGCGTGGGCCGAGGCCGACCACGACTGGGCGCCTCGCGTGTCCGTATCCCGCTCGATCTTCCCGCTCCTGTCCGAGCGCGACCGCGGCCTGTATGGCCTGAGCGCCTCGGGGGACCAGGTCGGCCACCTCGACTCGGGCATCGCGACTTTCGGGCGCACGTACGCGGCCGACCCGTCGACGCTCATCAAGCAGCTGAGTCAGGACCGCGCGCTCGCAGAGGCCGATACTCTCCTCCTGACGATCCCCAACCAGCTCGGATTCGAGGAAAACTGGTCGATCATCCGCAACTTCGCGGAGTATGTGGCCCCCGCGCTCGGATGGGAGCCGGCGCGTCCGGGCGTCCTTCCGACGGGCTACGACATCGACGAGGTCGTGGCCGACTAGCCGGTCCCGTGCGGTTGGGCGACTGGGAGTAGGCATCTCGGTTATCGGATCGTCTCGGTGGCGATCGGGATAGAGATGTCAAGAATCGATCAGTGTCTCGGCGTCAAACCGGGGTGGGAGCATTGGGAAGCCCCACCTCGGTTTCCCTTTTGGTGTGCGCTGGCATACACTGGTTGGACATTATCCACGCAAGACGATGAGGTCTTCCCATAATGGCTCGACGCTCCAGGGGCGCGGTGTCAATCAATCCGCGTTCCGCCCAGAACATGTCCACGCGACCTGCAGGCTTCTCCAAGAAGAAAGCGGTGTTCAACCCGGTCAAGGCACTGGGTGTCCTGGGCGCACTGGCCTCCATCACCACCTGCCTCGTCATCCAGCTCCCCGGCCTGGACGCGGCGGGCACGCGGATGTTCGGGATCTTCCTGGCCGCCATCCTCCTGTGGGTGACCGAGGCCGTGCCCCTGGCGGGCACGGCGGTACTCGTCATCTTCCTGGAGGTCCTGCTCATCTCCGACCATGCGCTCCTCAGCGTCGGCGAGGGTGCCCCCGCCTACACGAAGTTCTTCGGCGCGCTCGCAAACCCCGTGATCATCCTGTTCCTTGGCGGCTTTATGGTGGCCGACGGAGCGGCGAAGTACAAGCTTGACCGGGCGCTGTCCGCGGTCCTCCTGCGGCCTTTCATCGGCAAACCTCGCCTGACGGTCCTGGGCGTCATGCTGATCACCGCCATCATGAGCATGTTCATGTCCAATACTGCGACGACCGCGACCATGTTTGCCGTCATGATGCCCGTCATCATGGCCCTGCCCGAGGGCAAGGCGCGCACGGGCATCGCCCTGTCCATCCCGGTGGCCGCGAACGTGGGGGGCATGGGAACCCCGGTGGGTACGCCTCCCAACGCCATCGCGCTGGGGGCGTTGGAGAACGCGGGGGTGGGCGTGACCTTCCTGCAGTGGATGCTCGCGGCCGTCCCCCTCATGCTGGTGCTCCTGGCCCTGTCGTGGGCGTTCATTGCGTGGCGCTACATCCCCGCCGACGCGAGCTTTGACATCGACACCTCGGCTCGCTTCGAGAAGTCACGCAACGCGATCATCTTCTACGCGGTCGCGGGTGCGACGATCCTGCTGTGGATGACCGAGTCGCTCCACCACATCTCCTCCAACGTCGTCGGCTTCCTGCCGGTCGTGGTCCTCTTGATGACGAAGGTCATGAGCGGCGATGACCTGCGTGCCCTGGACTGGCCCGTCCTGTGGCTCGTCGCCGGCGGCATCGCCCTCGGATCCGGGGTGGCCGCGACCGGCCTCGACAAGTGGATGCTCGGCTCCATCCAGTGGGCGTCGATCCCGGGAGCCCTGCTGATCCTTGTGCTCGCGCTCGTCGGGTGGGTGACCTCGAACGTCATCTCGCACTCCGCCTCGGCGAACCTCCTCATCCCCATGGGCATGGGCCTGGCGACGAGCGTGTCGACCAGCGCAGCCGAAATCGCCATCGTCATCGCGCTGGGCTGCTCCCTGGGCATGTGCCTGCCCATCTCGACCCCGCCGAACGCGATCGCCTACTCGACCGGAACCACGCCGACGCGAGAGATGGTGGTCGTCGGCGTCGTGGTGGGCCTCGTGGGCATCATCCTCCTGGCGTTCGTCGCGCCGCTCACGTGGGGTGCGATCGGGGTGATGTGACGTGCCAGGTGACGAGGCGGTGGTCCGCTCGGACGCTGCGGACCGGCCCAGGCCGGGGCTGGCCTGCGGGTGGACGCGCGGCCCCATGGCGGGCGATGCCTCGGTGCTGGCCCGCACGGACGTGTGCAGCGGCGGACACAGGAGGGGGCACCCCATCCACCTGCTGGTCGTCGGCGACAATTCGCGGTCGATAGCCGCTCCGGTGACCCGAGACCTGGCCGACGCCTTCCCCGGGCTCTGCTTGGACAGGGTGGAGGGTGTGGCCGACCTCGCGGAATACGGCGCGAGCCTGAGGGTGGGCGACCACGTTCTCATGGGTCTGGTCACCTCCGAGGTGGACGACATTGACGCGCTGATCGACCGAGCCGGTGCGATCCCGGCGCTGCGTGGCATGCAGTGGGTGGTCGTCACGGACGCGGCCGAGCACAGGGACCTCACCCGGTGCATGCAGTCGGGCGCCCTGTCCTCGGTGCTGAAGTCCCCGTGGACGTTGCCGCTGCTGGCAGGCCAGGCGTACTCGACGATGGTGCGCTACCTGCGCGGATGCGGATACTCGGAGAGCCAGATCCGCTTCCTCATCGCCGACCCCCCGCCCTTCGCGGTTCAAGGACCCCTCCTGGAGGGGCTCGACCGAGACGAGCGAGAGGTGGTCATGGAGCTCCTGGCGGGCGTTGAGAGGGTCCTCGGACACCGCCCGCGCCTGGTCGTGCCGGGGGGAACCCAGTTGGTCACCCAGGGGGAACCCGTCTGGGCCGTCTACCTCGTGCTCGACGGGAGGGTGTCCCTGCACCGGGACTCGGCGAGGGGCGAGGTTCTCGCCCACCTGGCGTCCTCCGGTCCGCTCATCGGTCTCGTGTCCCTGGCTCGCGCCGAGAACGCGTTCTTCACGGGCACGACGATGGGGGAGGCGACCCTCGTGCGTCTGACGACCGAGCAACTACAGATCGTCATCTCCGAGGACCCCTCCATCGGCGCCACCCTGACGGCCCTCGCAATCCGTTCCCTGACCCGGCGCCTCATGAGGGCCGAGGACCTGCACCTGGAGAATGCGATGCTCGCCGAGGACCTCGAGGCTCAGAAAGAGGCACTGGCCGCCACCCTGGAGGACCTGCGTGCCACGCGGGCCGAGCTCGTCGAGCGGGCGCGCTTCGCGATGCTCGGCGAGCTCAGCGCCGGCATCGCCCACGAACTCAACAACCCCGTGACCGCTCTGGTGCGGGCCGCCAAGCACCTCCACGAGGACGTCGATGCGGTCCTGGCGTCTCCGGCCGCGGCCTCGTCGCGGGAGGCGATGGCGCGCGCCCTGACCGCG
>ERZ773005.1828-NODE-1828-length-10261-cov-3.596904_pt1 | contig 10261 bp, 10 predicted proteins | sample MGYA00580666_ERZ773005 | MGnify/ENA primary metagenome ERZ773005 (study PRJEB29015, sample SAMEA2737999) | human oral metagenome | biome: human oral; feature: human-associated habitat; material: dental | place: China | collected 2061 ... | reverse complement strand
CAGAGTGCACAATACCAGCTCGTCTACCAGGAGCTTTTCTTATATCAACTGCGCTTGCAATGGATGCGTCAGAAGCGCCACCAGCAAACAAAAGGGCAAGCGGTGCTGTATGATAATGCCGCACTGAAGGCGTTTATTCAGACGTTGCCGTTTGAACTCACCGATGGGCAAAAGAAAGTCGTGAATGAGATTTGCTTTGACTTGCGTGCGCCTTATGAGATGAATCGTCTCTTGCAAGGGGATGTAGGGAGCGGGAAGACGATTGTGGCGACGATTGCCATGGTCGCAACGGCTCTGACAGGCAAGCAAGCAGCCCTTATGGTTCCTACAGAAATATTGGCAGAACAACATATGCTGACGATTGAAAAACTCCTTCAAGGGACAGATTTGAAAGCCGTTCTGTTAACCGGAAGTATGAATCGTTCGCAGAAGAAGCGAAAAGAGTTACTCGCAACGATTGAGAGTGGGGAGGCAAACCTTGTAATCGGGACACATGCCTTGTTCCAACAAGATGTGAACTTTAAAGACTTAGCTTTTGTCGTGATTGACGAACAGCATCGTTTCGGGGTGCAACAACGTCAGGCGCTCGCTGGAAAAGGTGCAGGCGTGAACGTGCTTCAAATGACGGCAACGCCAATTCCTAGAACACTTGCGATTACGGCCTTTGGGGAAATGGATATATCTATCCTTGGGGAGATTCCTCGTGGTCGTCAGCCAATCAAAACGACTTGGGTTCGTGAGCAAGAAATGGAACAAATTTTTGACTTCGTGGAGCGACAAATTCAAAAAGGGCGCCAAGCCTATATGATTTCACCTTTAATCGAAGAGTCGGAACATCTTGATGTGCAAAACGCCGAAGAGATTTACCGCATGATTTCAGCGCATTTCTCAGACCGCGTCAAAGTGGGACTCCTGCACGGGAAAATGCCAGCTGACGAAAAAGAAGCGGTGATGGCGGACTTCAAAGCCAATAAACTACAAGTGCTCGTCTCTACAACGGTCATCGAAGTTGGGGTGGACGTGCCAAATGCTACGGTGATGGTCATTCTGGATGCGGACCGATTTGGATTAGCGCAACTACATCAATTGCGTGGACGTGTTGGTCGTGGACAACATGCTTCAACGTGTATTCTAGTGGCAAGTCCAAAAACCGAAAATGGGAAAGAGCGCATGCGCATTATGTGCGAGTCGACAGATGGATTTTATCTCAGTCAAAAAGACTTGGAACTACGCGGTTCTGGGGATGTATTTGGCGTGAAACAGTCCGGTATTCCAGACTTTAAGATTGCCGATTTAATACGAGATTATGATATACTAGAACAAGCACGTAAAGATGCAATCCTTTATGCCTCGGAAGATCCAGCAGGAGAAAAAGCCGAGACGAAACGCATGAAGGCATTTATCGAACAAACAACGAAAGAAATCAATGGATAACTTCATGGCCACGTGGCTAGAAGAGGAGGAACAACAATGGTAAGAATTGCAGTAGACGCGATGGGTGGAGATAACGCTCCTAAAGAAATCGTCCAAGGGGTCGTCCTTGCAGCAAAGGAAATGCCAACTGTCGAGTTTCAATTATATGGAGACGAAGCAAAAGTGAATGCATGCTTGGAGGAATCCCTTCCAAATATTCGTGTGATTCACTGTTCAGAAAAAATCAACTCTGATGACGAACCGGTTAAAGCGATTCGTTCGAAGAAAGATGCTTCAATGGTCGTTGCAGCTAAAGCAGTCAAAGAAGGAGAAGCAGATGCGCTCTTCTCTTGCGGAAATACAGGGGCTCTTCTAACGGCTGGTTTATTAGTGGTTGGCCGTATTAAAGGAATCGACCGTCCAGGACTGATGCCAGTGTTGCCTGTTCTTGGAAAAGACAACCGTCAATTTATTATGATGGACGTAGGTGCGAACGCGGAATGTAAACCAAAGAATGTTCACCAATTCGGTATTCTTGGTAGCTACTATTCAAAATACGTTCTTGGTTACGAAAACCCAACAGTCGGCTTATTAAATAACGGAGTTGAAGAAGGAAAAGGGAACGAACTTGCAAAAGAAGTTTACGGACTCTTGAAAGAAGATGATAGCTTAAACTTCATCGGCAACGTGGAAGCTCGTGACATCTTAACCGGTGCTGCGGATGTCGTGGTGACAGACGGATTTACAGGAAACGCGGTCCTCAAGACAATCGAAGGAACAGCGCTTGCGATGATGGGACTTCTAAAAGAAGGCATCAAAGGGCAAGGTATCCAAGGAAAACTTGGAGCGCTCTTACTCAGGAATACGTTCTACGGATTAAAGAATACATTGGACTACTCACAATTCGGGGGTGCGGTGCTCTTTGGTCTTAAAGGAGCAGTCGTGAAATCGCACGGTTCTTCAAAAGCTGACAGCGTGTACCATGCGATGAAACAAATCGATACAATTGTATCAAGTGGAGTTATCAATGACTTAGTCGCTCACTTTGAACAAACAGCGGAATAAAGAATGAAGCTCTCTTTCAGATTGGAAGAGAGCTTTTTTATAGAAAATTATAAATTTCATAAAACTGCAATAAATTCTTAGGAATTCTCACAAAAAAAGGGTACAATGGGAAAGTACAAAATGTTGCAAGTGCAACTAAAGGAGGAAAGTCTATGTTCAAAGAAGTGAACGAGCAAATTTTAAAATTAATTGAGAAAAATAGTCGTTTAACTCCAGAAGAAATTGCCTCTCTATTAGAAATGGATGTGGAAGAAGTCACACGCCGTATTAAAGAGATGGAAGAAGCTAAAATTATTTGTGGCTACCATACATTAATCAACTGGGAAAAAACTGATAACGTCAATGTTTCAGCGATTATCGAATTAAAAGTAAATCCTCAAAAAGGGAAAGGATTCGACCGTATTGCAGAAAAAATCTATCATTTCCCAGAAGTAGAAGCAGTGTACTTGATGTCTGGTGGATACGATTTTATGGTGCAATTAAAGAAAGCACCAATGCGTGAAATCGCAAACTTCGTATCTTCACGTCTTTCAGTGATTGAAGAAGTACAATCTACAAAAACACATGTTGTATTAAAACAATACAAAGATCACGGCACTATGTTTGTCGGTAAAGCAGATGATAAACGTCAGGTGGTTACTCCATGAATTTAGAAAATATGTTAAATAATAAAATTAAGGACTTGAAACCTTCAGGGATTCGTCGTTTCTTTGATATGGCGAGTGAATACAAGGATATTGTTTCACTAGGGGTTGGAGAGCCTGATTTTGATACGCCTTGGCATATTCGTCAAGAAGCGATTAAAGCGTTGCAAGAAGGCCGTACATTCTATACAGCCAATGCAGGGTTAAAAGAGCTTCGTGAAGAAGTATGTATCTTTACAGAAGGTCGTCATGGGGTAAAATACGATCCAATGCATGAATGTGTCATCACTGTTGGTGGAAGTGAAGCCGTTGATATTTCAATGCGTGTGCTTTTAAACCCAGGGGATGAAGTGATTATTTGTGACCCAGGGTATGTTTCTTATGTCCCAGCGGTTACAATGGCCGATGGAACTCCAGTGATTCTTCCGTTAAAAGAGGAAAATCAATTCCGTTTAACACCTGAAGATTTAGAAGCAGTGATTACACCGAAGACAAAAGCGATTCTAATGAACTTCCCGAATAACCCAACTGGGGCAATTATGGAACGTGAAGATTTAGAAGCGGTTTGTGATGTATTAAAACGTCATGATATTATCGTTGTTTCAGACGAATTATATGGAGAATTAACTTACACTGGAAAACCTCACGTATCCGTTGTGGAAATTGAGGGTATGCGCGATCGTACAATTTTAATCGGAGGATTCTCAAAAGCATTTGCGATGACGGGATGGAGACTGGGGTATGCTTTAGCTCCAGAGCCAATTATGGAACAAATGTATAAAATTCACCAATTTGCGATTATGTCAGCTCCAACTCTTAGCCAATATGCGGGTGTGGATGCCCTTCGTAATTCTGAAGAAGACATTGTTGAGATGCGCGAAAGCTACAACCAACGTCGCCGTTACTTGGTGAAACGTTTCAAAGACTTAGGCATTCCTTGCTTTGAACCATTTGGAGCTTTCTATATCTTCCCGAACATTTCGCAATTTGGATTAACTTCTGAAGAATTTGCCATGCGTTTAGTAGAAGAAGAGCGCTTGGCCGTTGTTCCAGGAACAGCCTTTGGGGACTCTGGGGAAGGATTCCTACGTATCTCTTACGCTTACTCAATCGAAGACTTGAAGACAGCGTTAGATCGTATCGAACACTTCATTACGAAGTTAAGAAATGAAAAATAACAATATGAAAGAATGAAGCTACTGTTATGTACTTCATTCTTTTTATTTTGAAAAGAGTACTGTATTTGGAACGATTCTATGCTATATTGGGAGTAAAGTAAATGACCATGAAGAGGATTTAACGCTTATGAATACAAGTGAAATCAAAAAATTACATGAATTGTTAAAGGATTTATTGGAATTTTTGCAAAAGCATAGAGGACAACGAAATATTAATTATTTTACGAATACGATTTTGGATATGATGGATATACTAGAATATATGTGTCAAAATCCAGATTCGCATGAATATGTTGATTTATTACGCAGAAAATATAACAGTATGTTTTTTCCAAGAGAGGGTCTTTCTGCTTTTTATGTGATGGATTCAGATTCATATCGCATGAAAGAATATAATACTCAATTGAGTGACTTATTGGAAGAAATTCATCAAACAGAATTATTGAAAAGATAGTTAGTTTTTCCTATTTAAAGTAGATGGGACTACTGTAGTCTGGCCTTACTGCTACAGTAGTTTTTTGTTTATTAAAAATCGATTAAAATAAATTTACTAGTGTATAAGGTTGTGCTACACTATGCTTACTTAAGAGGAAAGGAGACCATGCTTGAAAGAACGTTTTACAAAGTTTATTGATACCATAATTGCACTCGATAAAGGCGATCATACATTAACGGACAAACAATGGATGAAAAAGCAAAAATGGATGTTCGTCTTGAAGATGTTTTGGGTGATTGTGCTAGTAGCGACCTTTCTTCTAGCCGTTAATGTCTCCGTGAGTTATTTTGTTTATTTCTTCTATTTTGCGGGAATTCTTTTTGTACTAACTAAAGTACTCGAGGTTTGTATTCAACGAAGAATGACACAATTAGCTAAGGAGGAATAGAACAATCCAATGAGAATTATTTATTTTGTGATAGCCTGGGTTTCATTAGCGATAGGGTTATTAGGAATTGTCCTTCCGGTACTTCCAACAACTCCCTTTCTTTTGTTAACCGTATTTTGTTTTTCAAAGAGTTCAAGACGCTTTGAAGAATGGTTTCAAAAAACTAAGTTATACCAGCTTTATGTCGCAGATTACCGTGAGACGAAGTCAATTGCGCGTAGTCGTAAAAAGAAAATTATTATTTATATCTATATTTTAATGGCCATTTCTATTTACTTTGCTCCAATTATTTGGGTGAAAATTGGACTTGGCGTGTTGACAGTATTTATTACTTACTATCTATTTTGGGTGATTCCGGATAAGAAATAGGAGGGATTCAGATGGTTGAGAAGTTTAAGGCGTTAATAGAAGATTATAAAGTAACAAGAAATGAAAACGAAGATTTTGTCTGGTGGTACGTCCAACGAGTAGCGCCCTTTAATTTACGCTACGTAATTGCAGCGGTGTTAGTGCTATGTATGGCGGCTATTTATTTTAATATTAAATACGCGCTCACAACGGTGCTCGTCTTATGGGTGATTGCCGCGACGATTACCATCGCAGAATGGGTTTATCGAAAACGAAAACAAAAATAGAAGATACAAAAGAATCTAGTTTACGCTAGGTTCTTTTTTTACCTATCATTAGGAAGAAAATAAGGATAAATAATAGAGAGGAGCCCTTTGAGAAAAAGTGCGAATAGGGCTATAATTTAAGTGTAGAAATAAAGTAAATGGAGGTAATTGTTATGAGATTTGACCAAGAACATGATTCATGTACAACCATTCTTGTTGGCAAGAAAGCTAGCTATGACGGTTCCACGCTTGTAGCCCGTACGGAAGATTCATGTAATGGAGAGTTTACTCCAAAGAAATTCATTGTCGTACGTCCCCAAGACCAACCACGTCACTATAAATCCGTGATTTCAGGATTTGAAACAGACTTACCGGATAACCCAGTTCGCTATACAGCCATGCCAAACGCCATCAATAATGAAGGGATTTGGGGAGCTGCTGGGATTAACGCCTATAATGTTGCTGTCAGTGCCACCGAAACGATTTCGACCAATCCACGTGTATTAGGAGCCGACCCACTTGTGGAAACAGGAATTGGGGAAGAAGACATCTTCACGCTCGTATTACCTTATATTATAACGGCGCGCGAAGGGGTCGAACGCCTAGGACATTTCCTGGAAACGGCAGGAACATACGAGTCAAATGGGATTGCGATTTCTGATGTGAATGAAATTTGGTGGTTAGAATCTATCGGGGGACATCACTGGATGGCACGCCGCGTACCCGATGATGCGTATGTCGTAAATCCAAACCAACTCGGCAGCGATTTCTTTGATTTTGAAGATAAAGAAAACTTCATGTGTGACCCTGATTTGAAAGACTTTATGATTCGTCACCACCTCAATTTGAACTTTGACGGAGAATCATTCAATCCTCGTTATGCTTTTGGTTCACAACGCGATAAAGACCGCTTGTATAACACGCCTCGTGCTTGGGATATTCAACGCATGTTTAACCCAGAAGTGGAACAATCTCCAACAAGCTTCGAAATTCCTTGGGCACGTGTTCCATACCGTAAGATTACCGTTGAAGATGTGAAAGAATCGATGAGTACGCATTTCCAAATGACTCCTTATGATCCATATGGAAATATAGGCGATGGTAAGAGCAATCGTCGTTTCCGTACGGTAGGAATTAATCGTACGAGTCAAACGGCTATCCTCCAAATTCGTCCAAATCGTCCGCATGATACAACAGGAATTCAATGGGTGTCATACGGGTCAATGCCCTATGCAACAGCTGTTCCGTTCTTTACACAAGTGGATACAACTCCAGCGTATTTCGCAAACACTACCGCGAAGGTTTCAACGGATTCCTTCTACTGGTCTAGCCGATTAATTGCTGGTCTTGCGGATGCTCATTACTTGGAACATCAAGCGGACATTGAAAGTTATCAAAAACATACATTGTCTCGTGGAGAAGCCATGATTGCCCAAGTAGATGCTCGTCTTGAAAAAGGAGAAGTAGTCGACTTCGAAGCGGAAAATCAACAAATGAGTGATTACATCGAAGAGAAGACAGCTGCATTACTCGATAAAGTATTGCTTCGTGCAAGTAATTTAATGGTCAACCACTATTCAGTGAGTGATTAATGGCAGGTTGGGTTTAGGAGGTTAGAACATGGAAGAAAAAAATGAAAAACAACTGAGTTGGCTGATGATAGCCCTTATTGCGTTTAATTTTGTATGGGGGCTCGGGAACGTTGTTAATAACTTCGCCCAACAAGGGATTGTAGTCATTACATCGTGGTTGATTATTTTAGTGATTTACTTTATCCCGTATTCATTGATGGTTGGACAGCTCGGTTCGACTTTCCAAGATAGCGAAGGCGGGGTGAGTGATTGGATTAAGCATACGTCTACGAAGAAACTCGCGTATTTTGCTGCATGGACGTTTTGGGTGGTTCAAATTCCGTATTTAGCACAAAAACCGCAGACGATTTTGATTGCGCTTGGTTGGGTATTCCAAGGACACTCAGGAATTGTGGATGAACTTCCGATTCCGCTACTCGTTGCGGTCTGCCTAGCATTCTTTCTTTTCATTCTTTATGTTTCAACAAAAGGAATTCGGGTATTGAAATTCTTAGGAACGATTGCGGGCAGTGCGATGTTTGTCATGTCTATTTTGTTCATCCTATTAGCCGTGGGTGTTCCACTCATTAAACCGGATTTACAACTAGCGACTGCGAATATGGATAAGCTTGAAACGTATATTCCAAAATTTGATTTCGCCTATTTTACAACGATTGCGCTTCTTGTTTTCTCAGTCGGTGGAGCGGAGTCTATGTCTCCTTATGTTCGTAAGGTAAAAAATCCAACGAAGGAATTTCCAAAAGGAATGATTGCGATGGCGGTCATGGTGGGGATTTGTGCGGTCTTTGGATCCTTTGCGATGGGAATGATTTTCGATAGCAACAATATTCCTCAGGACTTAATGAGAAATGGGGCCTACCAAGCGTTTGCGGTACTTGGAAAGCATTGGAATATTGGGAATGTTCTTGTTACGATTTACGCATTGACGCAATTTATCGGACAAACAGCTACACTAGCCCTCTCCATTGATGCGCCGCTTCAAATCTTCCTTGGTAGTGCTGACAAAGAATATGTTCCTCGCTGGCTTCGAACACGCACAAAGAACGGAACATTAAAGAATGGATACTTACTTACAGGAATTTTAACAGGGGCATTAATTGTCATGCCAGCACTAGGGCTTAAGGAAATTGATACAGTCGTAGTATGGATGACAAACTTGAACGCCATCGTATCCCCAATGTGCTTCTTGTGGGTATTTGTCGCCTTTATGTTCTTGTATCGTCATTGGGACAGATATAAAAATGCCGAATATAAATACATTAGCAATAAGACACTCGGATTCTTAATGGGACTCTGGGGCTTTGCCTTCACCGCATTTGCATGTATTCTCGGAATGGTGCCACAAGTGGACTATGCGCAAAATCCATCTGAATGGTGGTTTGTCTTAATTTCAAATATCATTATGCCATTTGCGCTTCTTGGACTCGGACTCGTCCTTCCATGGATTGCACGAAGAGAACAAAAACAACAAGCATAAAAATGAGTTTTAGAAAGTCCTCCTTCTGGAAAAGGGGGGCTTTATTTTTTTAAAATGTAATAGGGTATCAAACTGACAATTTTACAGAAAAATGGTATAGTAATGAAGATAAATTTACTGGAAACGAGAGGAACAACTCATGAAATTATTAACCGTTGCAGTCCCTTGCTACAACTCTCAAGAATATATGCATTATTCTATCCAAACGCTCCTTGCTGGTGGTGAAGAGGTTGAAATTTTAATCATTAACGATGGTTCTAAAGACGACACTGCTCGCATCGCTGACCAATATGCCGCAGCTTATCCAACGATTATCCGAGCGATTCATCAAGAGAATAAAGGACATGGTGGAGCCGTGAATACGGGGATGGCGAATGCAACAGGGAAGTACTTTAAAGTGGTCGATAGTGACGACTGGGTAGATGTGCGTGCTTATCTAAAAATCTTAGAACAATTACGACGCTTCGAAAAAAATGGGGAAGAAGTAGATGTGTTCATTACGAACTTTGTTTACGAAAAAGAAGGCGCGAAAACGAAGAAAATTATGCGCTACACTTCAGCGTTTCCTGAAAATCAAGTGTTTACTTGGGATGATGCGAAGCCACTTCGTCGTGGGAAATATATGATGATGCACTCCCTCATTTACAATATGAACTTACTTCGTAAATCAGGACTTCAGTTGCCAGAGCATACTTTCTACGTAGATAATTTATTTGTTTTCGTCCCACTGCAATATAGCAAAAAATTATACTATATGAATGTAGATTTTTACCGTTACTTTATCGGTCGTGAAGATCAATCCGTGAACGAGAAAGTGATGATTAGCCGTATCGACCAACAAATCCGCGTGAATGAACTATTGATGGCAAGTTATCATAGCGACTGGCAGTTTTCAACCGCTTTGAAGAACTACTTATTAAACCACTTAGAGATTACAACCGTAATTTCTTGTGCGCTACTCAATAAGGGTGGACTACTTGAGCATCAAGAGAAGAAGAAAGCTTTGCTGTCGGATTTGAAGGAAGCAAATCCAGAAGTCTTCCATCTGATTAGCCAAGCAGTGCTAAGTAGAATTACAATGGCGAAGAACAAACCTGTACAAGTACTTTCGAATGGAATTTATACAGTGACACAACGTTTCTTCGGATTTAACTAAATAGCGTTTTGAACTACCAGGCATGAAGTGCACCCTAAAAGTTAGATTTTCTGTCTACCTTACATAAGCCGGTGGATATTTATTGCAAATCAGACTGAAAGTTCCAAATTCTCTATTTATTTTATTGATATTTTTTATAAAAAGAGGTACAATAACTTTAATATCAAACTATACTATATCGGAGGTATTGAAATGAAATTTTCTAATCGTTTACTGCTATTCCTTGCAGGAGTTGTTT
>ERZ773005.1827-NODE-1827-length-10262-cov-149.454786_pt1 | contig 10262 bp, 8 predicted proteins | sample MGYA00580666_ERZ773005 | MGnify/ENA primary metagenome ERZ773005 (study PRJEB29015, sample SAMEA2737999) | human oral metagenome | biome: human oral; feature: human-associated habitat; material: dental | place: China | collected 2061 ... | reverse complement strand
GCCGCGCTCGCCGAGCTCGAGGCGCGGTAAACCCCGCGCGAGCGGGGATGATCCCTGACGGCCAGCTTGCGGCCGTCGACGTCGACGGTAAACCCCGCGCGAGCGGGGATGATCCGCCGATGCGCTGCTCGGTCGACGCCGCCGCCGCGTAAACCCCGCGCGAGCGGGGATGATCCGGAGTACTGCTGCTCGGGATCGAGCAGATCGTCCGTAAACCCCGCGCGAGCGGGGATGATCCCGATTGACAGTGCATGTGTGAGTAGGAATCTCGGTAAACCCCGCGCGAGCGGGGATGATCCCTCCGCTCACTGCGCGGGCACGACACGGCCCGGGTAAACCCCGCGCGAGCGGGGATGATCCATGCGTATCGGCGCGCCCCGGTCAGAGGATGAGTAAACCCCGCGCGAGCGGGGATGATCCGGCGTCCTCATAGAGACGCCCGATGAGCGGCGTGTAAACCCCGCGCGAGCGGGGATGATCCCATCTTCTACCGCGGCGTGCTCGCCGCAGAGTTGTAAACCCCGCGCGAGCGGGGATGATCCCCCACCCATCCGAAAGGAACCTGAAAATGAACGGTAAACCCCGCGCGAGCGGGGATGATCCGAGACCATCGGTATCGTGATCGAGTGCGTCGCCGTAAACCCCGCGCGAGCGGGGATGATCCTGGGGTAATTGGCGGATAGAAAGTAGTGAAAAAGTAAACCCCGCGCGAGCGGGGATGATCCACCGCTGAGCATGTACCCCGTGTACTTTGCTCCGTAAACCCCGCGCGAGCGGGGATGATCCGCATAGATCGGGGGTAGGGGCAAGGGACCTTGGGTAAACCCCGCGCGAGCGGGGATGATCCCCGGCTCTATGAGGACGCCTTCGCGGTCCTCACGTAAACCCCGCGCGAGCGGGGATGATCCGTGGGGCAGCCGCGGATAGGGGTCGACATGCGCGTAAACCCCGCGCGAGCGGGGATGATCCTCCCCATGGGGCGCGCGAGCAGGAGAGTGGACGGTAAACCCCGCGCGAGCGGGGATGATCCCACCGTATCCGCGAGCACTACTCCCACGCGGACGTAAACCCCGCGCGAGCGGGGATGATCCCACGCGAGTAGCGAAGGGATCATCCTCGCTCGCGTAAACCCCGCGCGAGCGGGGATGATCCGGTCGGGGAGGCAGGAAAAGGGGTGAGGTAGGAGTAAACCCCGCGCGAGCGGGGATGATCCCACCGTATCCGCGAGCACTACTCCCACGCGGACGTAAACCCCGCGCGAGCGGGGATGATCCGGGCAATACCGCATCCATGTCCGCCAGTGACATGTAAACCCCGCGCGAGCGGGGATGATCCCGGCGTTGAGATTACCGGCGGCCTCAGCGAGCTGTAAACCCCGCGCGAGCGGGGATGATCCGAATAGAATATAGATAAGGATAGAAAATAGATAGTAAACCCCGCGCGAGCGGGGATGATCCGACTCCGATAAGTACCGTTATGACATTTTGGTAGTAAACCCCGCGCGAGCGGGGATGATCCGAGTGAGTTTCTGTGCTGCGCATCATGTGTCTTGTAAACCCCGCGCGAGCGGGGATGATCCGGGGAAGCCGTACAGGCGGGGGTTCGGATCGCTGTAAACCCCGCGCGAGCGGGGATGATCCCGATTGGGGCTTACTGGTCACAGTATCTCCTTGTAAACCCCGCGCGAGCGGGGATGATCCCTCCGCCTGGGGCAACGAGGCGTACCTGGGTATGTAAACCCCGCGCGAGCGGGGATGATCCCAGGTCCGCGAGCGCGTACGTGGAGTCGGGGTGGTAAACCCCGCGCGAGCGGGGATGATCCCGACCTGTCCCAACTCGACGGCGGCGCCATGCCCGTAAACCCCGCGCGAGCGGGGATGATCCCGTCGCCTTCTTCCCGCGCCCGTCGGCGCAGATGTAAACCCCGCGCGAGCGGGGATGATCCGGTAGGCCAGAGTGCGCGGAGCATCCCACGACTGTAAACCCCGCGCGAGCGGGGATGATCCTGCCTTGATCACCGGCACCAGGATCGCAGACAGGTAAACCCCGCGCGAGCGGGGATGATCCCACGTGAGTAGGGATCGGCGGGACGGAGTGAGTGTAAACCCCGCGCGAGCGGGGATGATCCTCCGTAGGTGCGTCCCGCCCCATATGCGGTGGGGTAAACCCCGCGCGAGCGGGGATGATCCGACGGAGATGGCCCGCACCGACGAGTACCTGGCGTAAACCCCGCGCGAGCGGGGATGATCCCTGCATCATCTTCTGGTCGTACACCCAGTATTCGTAAACCCCGCGCGAGCGGGGATGATCCTAGTTCTCGTCGCCCCAGGCGTCGTTCTCCCCGGTAAACCCCGCGCGAGCGGGGATGATCCGACAGAGCATCCCCGACCCGGGAACCCTGACCGGTAAACCCCGCGCGAGCGGGGATGATCCCCTGGTGACCACGCCGTAGGGGCCGCCCACGCGGTAAACCCCGCGCGAGCGGGGATGATCCCCCGCGCGAGGGTGGGTTGAGAGTATGGAAAAAGTAAACCCCGCGCGAGCGGGGATGATCCCTCGGGACGCCGATCGTGACCGCGCAGGACCTGGTAAACCCCGCGCGAGCGGGGATGATCCTTTCGCGACCACCGTCGCGTCCGCCGCGGCCACGTAAACCCCGCGCGAGCGGGGATGATCCGGCGTCGCCGTCACCGTAAAGGCCGGGTGGGCAGTAAACCCCGCGCGAGCGGGGATGATCCCATGATCTCGCCCAGCGACCGGCTCATGCCCAGGTAAACCCCGCGCGAGCGGAGATGATCCGCCGTTCGAGGACCCCACCAGGGTCGACGCCGTGTAAACCCCGCGCGAGCGGGGATGATCCGCGCACGTGCGCGGGAGTCTGGCAGTGGTGCGAGTAAACCCCGCGCGAGCGGGGATGATCCGGGTGGCAGGCCATCAGCGACTCGGAGATATCGGTAAACCCCGCGCGAGCGGGGATGATCCCGAGGGCGGAGCCGGGCACGTCGTCATCGTCGTGTAAACCCCGCGCGAGCGGGGATGATCCCGCGAAAACGAAAACGCGAAACGCGAAACGCGAGTAAACCCCGCGCGAGCGGGGATGATCCCTGCTCCCGCCGCCGTCGCCGTAGGCGTCGGCGGTAAACCCCGCGCGAGCGGGGATGATCCGCCGTACATCTGCTCCCAGATTCCGTGGCCGTGGTAAACCCCGCGCGAGCGGGGATGATCCCGACCCCGAGACCGCCGACCCGGCGGCGGCGGTGTAAACCCCGCGCGAGCGGGGATGATCCCTGCATAGTGCGCCGCGCGGCCGGGATCCTCCCGTAAACCCCGCGCGAGCGGGGATGATCCGTCCGGCCCGCTGCTCGGCATCTACATCTCCAAGTAAACCCCGCGCGAGCGGGGATGATCCTATCTTCAGGGGCGGCGAGAATGACCTGTGGGCGTAAACCCCGCGCGAGCGGGGATGATCCCAACCCGCCTCTCCGGCGGGGATCGTGCCGCCGGTAAACCCCGCGCGAGCGGGGATGATCCCGATTCGAAGCCAAATCGTCGCTGTACGGGCCCGTAAACCCCGCGCGAGCGAGGATGATCCATACGGTCGTGCCCCGCCCGGGCTCGCACCGGGGTAAACCCCGCGCGAGCGGGGATGATCCCAAGTGGCGGGCCGACCGCCTCGACCGCGCCGCGTAAACCCCGCGCGAGCGGGGATGATCCCGCAGCGAACCAGATGCGCGGCCGCCGTTCGCCGTAAACCCCGCGCGAGCGGGGATGATCCATACGGTCGTGCCCCGCCCGGGCTCGCACCGGGGTAAACCCCGCGCGAGCGGGGATGATCCGGCGACCCCGTTCTCGACGTACGAGGACTTGAGGTAAACCCCGCGCGAGCGGGGATGATCCGGCGTCCAAAACGCCTTCGAGAGTGAGAGTGTCGTAAACCCCGCGCGAGCGGGGATGATCCGTCGTCTCGCTCCCGTGGGAGCGGGCGACACATGTAAACCCCGCGCGAGCGGGGATGATCCGCATGCCGTTGGGCTCCCAACCGCTCAACCACTGTAAACCCCGCGCGAGCGGGGATGATCCTTCATCGTGATCCGCCCAGACTCGGGGCCGGCGGTAAACCCCGCGCGAGCGGGGATGATCCGGGTTGACATTTTGGGGCTGATGTGCATGCGTGGTAAACCCCGCGCGAGCGGGGATGATCCCGGGGCGAGTGGCCCGTCGGCGCGCTATTCAGTGTAAACCCCGCGCGAGCGGGGATGATCCCATACTACGTGTGACGAGGTATGTGGTGTGATGGTAAACCCCGCGCGAGCGGGGATGATCCGCAGCGTGAGGCGCTGAACAAGATGCACGACGGGTAAACCCCGCGCGAGCGGGGATGATCCGATCAAGGGCCACCAGGGCCACGGCGTGGTCCGGTAAACCCCGCGCGAGCGGGGATGATCCGACGGGCCTCTGGGCCAGCCGCCCCGCCCCCATGTAAACCCCGCGCGAGCGGGGATGATCCCTCGACAACCAGGGCAACAGGACCCTGGTGGAAGTAAACCCCGCGCGAGCGGGGATGATCCTCCCGGCGGAGAGTTGTGGCCGGGGTTCGAGCCGTAAACCCCGCGCGAGCGGGGATGATCCTGAACTTCCTTCCCGGGGCGGAGCCCCTGGTTGGTAAACCCCGCGCGAGCGGGGATGATCCCTCGACTGGGAGGCGACCTGGCGGAACTGGATGGTAAACCCCGCGCGAGCGGGGATGATCCCCAGCTGCTCTCCGATGCGCCGGCCTTCTCCTCGTAAACCCCGCGCGAGCGGGGATGATCCGTCGCTCATGCTTCTACTGGCGTCGTCGGCCGCGTAAACCCCGCGCGAGCGGGGATGATCCGCGTCTACTTGTTAGCAAATCGTTCATCTAGTGGTAAACCCCGCGCGAGCGGGGATGATCCCAACATCCTGGGCATCATGACCTTCGGGGTGCTGTAAACCCCGCGCGAGCGGGGATGATCCGGGCGTGGCCATGCTGTTCAACTACCTCGGCGAGTAAACCCCGCGCGAGCGGGGATGATCCGGGACCGGGCCAAGCTGGAGGCGAGAGTCCGCCGTAAACCCCGCGCGAGCGGGGATGATCCGCACCGGGGCGCGAGATGCGCCGGGGCCTCCGTGTAAACCCCGCGCGAGCGGGGATGATCCGTGCATGTAGTTCATGGCCCCGTCGTCGAGGAAGTAAACCCCGCGCGAGCGGGGATGATCCTGTTCCGAAGAACTCGCCGCTGACCTTCGAGGCGTAAACCCCGCGCGAGCGGGGATGATCCGCGGCCGTCCAGCCAGTTGATGAGGCTCATGTGGTAAACCCCGCGCGAGCGGGGATGATCCCGAAGGGGCCCCTCCACCCATCGGGTGGAGGGGGTAAACCCCGCGCGAGCGGGGATGATCCGGCGTCGGTCAGGGCCTCGCAGTGCCGCGGCGGGTAAACCCCGCGCGAGCGGGGATGATCCCGGTCACGGCCCGCATACGGGTCATGTGCCCGTGGTAAACCCCGCGCGAGCGGGGATGATCCGCCCAGTAGACGGCCTGGGCCGCGGATGCGTCTGTAAACCCCGCGCGAGCGGGGATGATCCCGACTTCCCGAAGGCGGAGTTCGTGGAGGAGGGGTAAACCCCGCGCGAGCGGGGATGATCCCGCGGCCTGGGACTCTTCGGTACTCATAATGGTGTAAACCCCGCGCGAGCGGGGATGATCCCCGATAAACCTTACGGAACGCCCAATCACAGTAGTAAACCCCGCGCGAGCGGGGATGATCCGAGGGTGCCGCCGAAGGCGTGGGTGTCGGGGGCGTAAACCCCGCGCGAGCGGGGATGATCCCTTCCGCGAGGCCATGGAGCACGGTGAGATCACGTAAACCCCGCGCGAGCGGGGATGATCCCGCCCCGGCCAGGACATTGACCTCGTCCTGGTTGTAAACCCCGCGCGAGCGGGGATGATCCGGCCGTCGCCGACGCCGCGCCGGCATGGCGCGAGTAAACCCCGCGCGAGCGGGGATGATCCCCAACAGGTCCGGGTACGTGGCCTGGCGGCGGGGTAAACCCCGCGCGAGCGGGGATGATCCACGCATAGCAGCGCTAGTGGTGGTCATGGTGGTCGTAAACCCCGCGCGAGCGGGGATGATCCCGGTGGCGGTGCGCCCGTCCGAGGTGGTGGCGGGTAAACCCCGCGCGAGCGGGGATGATCCGCACAATTCCGTGTAGGGGAGGCCGTGCTCCTCGTAAACCCCGCGCGAGCGGGGATGATCCCCACGGCGACGGTGCGCGGCCCGGGCCAGTGGCGTAAACCCCGCGCGAGCGGGGATGATCCCGGCGTCGAGCAGCCCGGAAGGCTCGCCCCCACGTAAACCCCGCGCGAGCGGGGATACCACCTATAAGTTAAGTGCAAAGAAAGAGGAGACTCCATGCCTCGAATCAATAAAGATCTTCGGTCGCCGGCCGAGTTCAGAACCATGCGAGAAGCCCTCGGGATCTCCGGGCCCGTCCTCGCCGACGCGCTCGGCTTCAGCCCCCGCTCGCAGCGGGCGTGGGATTGCAAGACCACGGCCCCGGATACCGCGTGGGCCGTCATCGATCAGCGGATCGAGTGGATCGAGGAGACGGCCGGCACCATCCTGAACGAGTCGGAAGACGCGTCGAACAACGGGGAGATCATTCTCGTCGTCTATCCGAACGACGATGCGGCCCGCCGAGCGGGGTGCTCGGTGCCCGCCTCCTGGCACCGGGCCGCAATGGGGCACGTAGCCATGATTCTTCGGATGAGGGGGCGCACCTGCCGGATCGAGTACCCGCCCGAGGGGTGACACGGGAGTGACACGGGTCGTTCCGCTCCTCGCCCGTCGTGCGACCGCTCCCCCGCGCGGCTCCACTGCGACCGGCCGCCGCTATCCTCCTGTCATGACCACGCCCGCCGCCCCGGCCGCCACGGCCCCTCCTTCCGACGCGCAGCACCTCGTCCTCACGCTGTCCTGTCCGGACCGGCCCGGCATCGTCCACGCCGTCTCGGGGGCACTGGCCCGCCGCGGGGGCAATATCACCGAGTCCCAGCAGTTCGGCGATCCCGAGACGGGCCTGTTCTTCATGCGCGTCACGGTCCTGACCCGCGTGCCCCGCTCCGAACTGGAGGCCGATCTGGCCGAACTCGCCGGAACCTACGGCATGCGCTGGTCCCTCGACGCCGTCGACCGCCCCGTGCGCACCCTCCTCATGGTGTCCAAGGAGGCGCACTGCCTGTCCGACCTCCTCTTCCGCGCCACCAGCCAGGGCCTGCCCATCGACGTCGTCGGCGTCGTCGGCAATCACGAGGTCCTGCGGTCCGTCGCAGAGTTCTACGGCGTCCCCTTCCACCACATCCCGGTCGCCAAGGACACCAAGGAGGCGGCCGAGGCCGAGCTGCTCGGCCTGGTCGACTCCCTGGGCGTGGAGCTCGTGGTTCTAGCTCGCTACATGCAGATCCTCTCCCCCGCCCTGTGCGAGCGCCTCCATGGCGGAGTCATCAATATCCACCACTCCTTCCTGCCCAGTTTCAAGGGCGCCAAGCCCTACCACCAGGCGCACGACCGCGGCGTCAAGCTCATCGGCGCCACCGCCCACTACGTCACGGCCGATCTGGACGAGGGTCCGATCATCGAGCAGGACGTCACCCGGGCCTCGCACGCCGACTCGGCCCTCGCCCTGCAGCGCAAGGGGCAGGACGTCGAGCGCCGGGTCCTCGCCCAGGCCGTCAAGTGGCACGCCGAGCACCGCGTCCTGCTCAACGGCCGCCGCACCGTCGTCTTCGCCTGAGGACGGCCCCTCCCGCCGTCGGCTTTCTACAGCCTCCTGCCCAGCGCCCAGGCGCCCAGCCCCACTCCGCAGGCGGCGGCGACAAGGCATCCGGCCAGCACGGGCACGACCGAGGGCGGCTCCACCATCCATGCCTGCGCTTGCATGGTCTCAAAGATGTAGGACGGCGGCCAGAACCGGTCGAAGACCTGGACGTTCCGCGGCAGAGTGGCGACAGAGGAGAACCCGCCCGAAGCGAAGAAGGAACCGGCAAAAGTGATCATGAGCAGCGGCTGGACGGTGCGGTAGTCGCGCAGCCACGCCCCGATGGCCACCCCCACCCCGGAGCAGGCCACGCTCGTCAGGGCGGCGACCGCCAGCAAGACGGGCAGCCGCCCCACCGGCAGGCGCACCCCGAAGAGGAGGACCGCCACGGCGAGCGTGACCAGGGTGTTGATGCAGCCGGCGAGGACCGAGGCGGTCAGGGTACCGGCAGTGAGGTCGGCCAGGGGCCGCGGCGCGAGCCGAACCTCCTTGACGGTCCGGTGCTCCCACTCGCGAGCGACCATGATCGCGGCGTTGAGCGCGGAGCCGACCATGACCGCCAGGACGACGGCGCTGTGGGCGATGAAGACCCTCCGCCGCACGTCGTCGGTGCGTGTGGTCGTCTGGGTCACGGTGACCGGCGCCGCGTCGGGGACGTGCCCCGCGGCGTAGTCCTGGACGGCCCGGGTCAGGCGCAGGCGGGCGTTCTTCATCATGTCAGTGTTGATGTTGTAGACCCTCGTCCTGAGTACGGGGGTCCGCCCGGCGTCCACCTGGGCGTCGAACTCCTCGGGGATGGTGACCACCAGGTGCAGGCGGCCCTCGGCGACCAGGCGGTCGGCCTCGTCGGAGTCGGTGGTCACGACATGGAAGTACGGGGAGATGTTGCTGCGCAGGTCGCGGATCTCCTGCTCGAGGGCGGCCGCGTGCGGGCCGGTGCCCCGATTGACCAGGCCGATGTTCCAATCGTCCCCGCCGAACCCGAACAGGACGCCGCACAGGAACATGAGCACCAGGGGGATGAGCATAGGCCCGGCCAGGGCCTGCCGGTCTCGGGCCCACTGGTGCAGGTCCTTGCGGGCGACCGCCCCGACACGGTCGAGGTGCCGGCCCATCGTCGTCCGCGGTCCCTGCGCCGTCCGCGCTGTCATCACTCTCATCACTGTCATCACTGTCCTCCGGTCAGGTGGCTGTAGGCTCGACGCAGCAGCCATCCGGCGAGGGCGAGGATCACCGCGGTGGAGGCCAGCACGACGACCAGGTTCCCGGCCAGGTCCGATGTGTCGCCGGTCAAGAAAATGCTGCGCGCGCTCATGAAGGCGTACGTGGTGGGCAGCGCCCGCGAGAGGTGCCACAGCGTCGTGATCGGCTCACCCCAGGCCAGGCCGCGCATGGACTCCTCGTTGCCGGAGACGAGGAAGAACATGACGGCCAGGGCGATCAGACCCGACGCCGTCGCGAGCGTCTTCTTCGACACGACGCCGACGACGGTGCCGATCCCCGAGCCCATGAGGAGCGCCGCCGTCACGATGCCGGTCATGGCCAGCAGGTTCCCGGTGGGGTGAAAGCCGAAGCCGACGACGAGCACGAGCAGGACGAGTGCCACAGAGGCCAGGGACTGACCCAGGCCGGCGAGCACCTTGCCGGCCACGAGCGCGCCGCGTCCCAGTGGGGCCAGCAGCAGGTTCTTGACCGTCCTGTCATTCCACTCGCAGGCCACCTGGAGGCCAGCGCCCACCATGGCGGCGTACAGACAGCCGAACAGGAGCAGGCTAGTGGAGATGTAGCCGAGCATGGTGGGGTCCGTCGGCAGCCAGCCAGTCTCCTCCACGCTCGCCACGGGCTGGGCCAGGCCGTCATCGAGCTGGCGGACCGCATCGTCCAGCCGCAGGCGCAGGTTCTTGGAGTAGTCGGAGTTGATGTTGTTCAGCCGCAGCTCCACCTGCGCGCTCCCGGCCTCGGCGGCGTCGGAGAAGCCCTCCGGGATGACGATGACCGCCAGGGCGTCGCCGTCGTCGAACGCCTCCAGCGCAGCGGTCGCATCGGTGGTGCGCACGTCGTAGTAGGGCCCCTCCTCGGAGTGGATGGTCCGCATGGTCTCGATCAGGCGCGAGGAGACCGGACCGCCGTCGAGGTCGGCGACCATGATCGGGTTGTTGTTGGACACGGGGATGATCAGTGAGTAGAAGAAGATGAACACCAGGGGGATGACGACGCTGATGACCATGAGGAACGGCTGGCGGGCGAACCTCGTCCAGTCCTTGACCGCGATCGCGACGGCCGCGCTCGCGCCCTTCATGCTCGGCCCCCGTCGCGCAGCGCCGTCCCGGTCAGGGCCAGGAAGACGTCATTGAGGTCGGGGCGCCGCACACCGACGAGTGCGGCGTCGGGGTCGCGCTCGACGAACCAGTCGAGCACGGCGCG
>ERZ773005.1824-NODE-1824-length-10277-cov-129.290941_pt1 | contig 10277 bp, 5 predicted proteins | sample MGYA00580666_ERZ773005 | MGnify/ENA primary metagenome ERZ773005 (study PRJEB29015, sample SAMEA2737999) | human oral metagenome | biome: human oral; feature: human-associated habitat; material: dental | place: China | collected 2061 ... | reverse complement strand
GCTCGAGGACCAGCTCGCGGAGCGCTGGTCCCGCCCGCGGGCCATCGTCGTCACCGTCGTGGGGGAGAAGCCCGTCGTCATCGCGCTCCTGCGCGCCGCGCAGATCTTCGGCGCTCGCCACGGCATTGCGGTGCTCCTCGCATCGACGGTGCGGAGCGCCGACGGCCAGAACGTCCTCCAGTTCCACCAGTTCGGGCTCGACCGCGACGTCCGCAGGGCGCTGCTGTGGGCGACCGGCTACTGCCTGGACCGTCTGGACCTGCTCACGGCGGCGCGCCTGCTCGCCCTGGGGGATCCCGCCATGGAGGAGTCGGCCGGTGAGGCCCGGGCGCTCGCGGACGAGCTCGTGCGGGCGGTTCAGACCGAGGATATCGACGGGTGCGCGGGAGTGATTCTGGGGGTCATGGGCGCCGTCGGCCGCATGCTCGATCACGTCCCGCCCGACGCCCGGGCGCGCCTGGCCACCATTATCGGCGAGCTGCTGAATCCCGCGCCCGAATCGAAACGGACCAACGCATTCCGGGAGCCCCGTATTCTCGCCCTCGCGGACAGTCAATTCGACCAGCGGAAGAACTCCGTCTACACGTCCAATGACGCCGATCTCGCCGACGAGGGCGCCGGGGCGCTGCTGCGCCTCCTCGTGCGCGTGCGCAACAAGGTCACGATCAATCACGGCTCGAAGGGCCTGTCCGAGGCCACCGAGCAGGTCCTGAGCCGCTACCGGCGGGAGTCGCGGTGCACCTACGCCCGGCTCGTCGAGCGGGCCGTCACCGCGGTCGAGAGCAATTCCGGAGCCGTGGCCGGGGACTGGGGGAGTCGATTGGACTCCCTGCGGAAACGGGTCGGCGCGCTCGGAGAGGTTTCCTACGGCTGAGGGGATGTGGCATGGTGAGAGGCGTGAAGAACGTCGAGGACCGGACGCCGTCGGACCTGTTGGAGGTCGATAACGACGACGACAATGCGCTGCGCCTCATGGTCATCGTGCCGTGGGAGCTTCCCGGGACATGGGGGGAGTGGCGCGAATTGTTCCCGCAGGGCCCGGTGCGGATATCCATTTTCAGGAGGCCGACCGCCTTCGACGGAACGTCGCGCCGCCTGCGCGAGCCGGTGCGCAGAAGGCTCCTCGACCCGGCCCACCGGCGGCACTACATCTACCCGGACCTGGCGCCGGTCTTCGTCACCGAGAAGAACCGCACGAGTCGGGGCAGACCGCCGTTCTACGCCTTCGCCTGGGACATTCTCGAGGTGGAGCCGGTCGAGGCCCCCGACGCCGGGGGCGCCGTGACGGCGGGTGAGAAGAGGCCCTCGGCCCGGGTGCTCATCGTCCTTCACCTGGTCCTGCGCGTGCCGACGAGTCCCAAGGCATTCTCCTGGGTCCGCAATCTGACGCGCGAGCCCGCCGGCAAGGAGGAGATCGCCCACGAGGTGGCGCGGGTCCTCGCCCTTGAGTCGAAGCGGGGCGCCGGCGATGTGGGGCACGGATTCGGGGTCACCGATTGGGATGGGGAACCGAGCGTCGACCCGTACGTCGTCACCTACGTGCCGCGCGATATTGTGGCCTCGGAGCGCGGCGACGGACTGGTCCTGGACGATTTCGACCTGCGCACGGAGCAGGAGCGCCAGGAGGGGCGGGCGCCGCGACCGCTGAAGGACGCCGTGGTGGCGCCGGGGCTCGATGTGACCCGGGAGCGGGCGGTGGTGAGCGCCTGGCGGTGGGGGCGTCTGCCCCGCCGCGACGACGAGAGCTTCGAGGACGGGGTTTTCGGGGACCGGGAGCGCCAGGTCCACCGCCTGTCGCAGACCTGGGTGGCGTATGCGAGTATCAGCGGGTGCTCCTTCTGCCAGATCCGGGGCGAGGGGTTCCGCCCGCTCGCCCATATCGAGGGCAGGTTCATCGAGGCCGTCCTGCTCATGCTGCTCCAGCGGTACCGGGCCTCGTCCCTCATGGCGCGCCTGGCGGAGGTGCAGGCGAATGCCGCGGAGGAGGTGGACCGGGTCATCAAGCTCGATTCGGAGGCGGTGGGATTCGTCGTCTCCGAGCAGTGGACGATGATGACGGATTCGGACCGCCAGCTCGACGCCTTCCTCACCTACCTGCTCGAGACGTACAGGATCCCCCTGCTGGTCGAGGAGGCGCGCGACCAGGCTCACCGCCTGCGGGAGAACGTGCTCATGCGGATCGGGCGCGCCGAGCAGCAGGCCGAGGAGGAGCGGGCCAGGTCGGCCCGGACGCTGGAGATCGCGGCCGCGGTGTTCTCCTTCATCGGCCTGCCGCTGAGCGTGTTCCTCGAGGTCTGGATGAACTGGAACCCCGAGGCGGGCATCGACCGCCGTCTGTACCGGCTCGGAGGCTGGCACTTCAACTGGTGGCTGGTGCTCATCGCGGTGATCCTGGGCTCCGCCATTATCGGCGGGGTGTTCTGGTGGGTGGTGGCGCGCGCGGTGGCGCATATGGCCCGACGGCGGGAGAGGGCGGCGTCCGGCGCCGAACCCGGCGCGTGAGGGCGAGGGTCCGGCCCCGTTCCGTCATCGTCATCCGCGAACGCGCAGGTTTCCAGTCGAACGCGCACCTCCCAGCTGCGCGTTCGACTGGAAACCTGCGCGCTCGCGAAACCGGGGCGCCCGATCGGAGCCGAGCCTCGTTGCGAAGGCGAGCATCCTCGTCGCGAAGGCGACTCTCCCGACGTGGTGGCAGCTTCTGCGGGGTCCTCAACTCCGGGAAGGTTTTTTGGTCTTCTGGGGAGGCTTTTTGATCTTGAGCGGCCGAGGAGATTCGGCCAACAGGCTCGTCGGGGACTGGCCATACCCCTCCTTGGGATCACCGGTCCTGGGGCTGGTCTGGTTGTTCGCCCTGTTCTCCTTCAGGGACATGTAGCGCACCGGCGCGCCGTCGCTGTAGCCGAAGGCGGCGCGCTGCATGGCCCTCACCCATGGCGTCTTGAGAAGGAGCGCCTCGTTCGGCAGGGGGAAGTCCTCGACGCCGACGACGGGAGCGCCCAGGCCCAGGCATCCGTCCAGGTTCGCGTAGGACTTGGCCAGATCGGCTCCCCGAACGGCGCGAAGTCCGTTCTTCGCAATGCTCACCTCGAGAGTCCCCAGTCCGAGCGGCTTCCCCAGTCCCATTCGCAGATAGCCGACGGCGTCGGGATTATTCTGCTTCGCCTTCGGCGGGACCAGATTCCGGGGGGTGAGCACCCAGATGAGCGCCGCCAGTTCATCCCGGCTCAGGTTCGAGAAGAGCATGGTGCAGCGCAGAACGCTGCCGGTCTTCATCCACGAGCGGGCCGTGAGGCGGACCGCGGCGTTGTCCTGCTCGCGACCATCCAGAACGGGGGCTTTGGTCGCCTGCGCGGGGAACTCGGATCCATCCAGGCCCTTCCCCTGCACGAGTCCGCGGTGCACGGGATAGGCAGCGGCGCCGAGGAGCTGTCCGGGGGCGAAGTAGTCGCTGCGCGGAAGCGGATTCTTCCCTTTCGAAGGAGTGGCTCCGGAGGCGTCGGTGAGGAATCGCCTCGCCGACGACGTCTTGGGCGACAGCAGCGGCGAGAGTTTCTTCTTCTCGCGGCTGACGCGGGCCTCAGAGGCGTCGACGACGCCGAAGGAAAGCCTTCCCCGATAGGCGACATCCCCGCCCGTCGCGCCATCTTCGGCATCGGGGACGACGTAGCCGAAGAGCCGATCGGCGGCGGAGGCCTCGGTGGACTTCGTGAGAGGAAGGACCTTCTGCGCCGCGGCGAGCTCCCGGGGCGACCTGCTGTAGGGGCGCCGTCCGACCATTGTGGGGAGGACGTCCACGACCCGGGCGTCGGCGGGAATGCCATCGCTGCCGGAGGTGCAGGTCCTGTCGAGCTGGACGAAGACGAGATCGCCGTCGGACAGGGCGTTATCGGAGGGCGCGGGGTGGGTGGCGGCCGCCCGGTTGAGCAGGTGCTCGTCTCCGCCGGGCGCCTGCTGCTGCGCCGAATACGACCGGAGCACGGTTGCGTATCGGGTCACGTGGTCGGGATTGAGGGGCAGAACGGTTCCGTCGAGACTGCGGCCCTCTCGAGTCGACTTGAAGAAGAAGCGCTCGTAGGTCTTCCCCTTCTTATCGTCTCCGAACAGCTCCCGGGCGGCCCTCCCCTTCTTATCGTCTCCGAACAGCTCCCGGGCGGTCCTCCCCTCGGGACTCGTCCGGCAGGGGTAGCCCCAGACATTGAAGGTCTTGATGTCCGTGCCGCTGTCGATGTCGAAGAACTTCTCGAGGCGGCCGTCGTCCTGCCACACGCCGGTGACCATGAGGTGACGACCGCCTTTCAGGTCCTTCCACTGCGTGAGTTGAACTTCGATCATCTCGCCGTGGCGGGTGAGGCGGCGGAAACGCGTGAAGACCTGTTGCGGATTGATGCGGCCCCCGGGGCCCGGCCTGATATCGGGGTGGTTGGTGCACGCAATGGCGCCGTGTCCATCGTTCAGATCGTCCCTGATCAGGGCGACCCGGGCGTTCTTGCCGAAGCCGTCCAGGATCTCGACGGCGAGTCCGCCGTTCTCCTGCTCGAAGACGCGTCCGGGGAGAAGATTATTCGCGGCGGCCGGGTCGGCCCGGTAGGTGAGGAGTTCGGAGTGGTCGTTCTTGGTGCGGCGCCGCCCACTGCGGTTCTCGGCGTCCCCGAAGACCCGGAAGCGCGAGCAGGTGAGCGTCTCGTAGGCGCGCGAGATCATGCCCTTGACCATTGTGGGGGGCACAACGGGGTGACCGTCGTCGTCCAGGGGGAGGTCGACATTCCCGTCCTTCTGCTCCCCGAAGACGAGCGGCGTGCGCACGATCATCTCCAGGTCGATCGAACCGGACCAGCGATCGGCGCTGATGCGGTCATGACCGGGGGCCTCATGGTCCTTGAAAAGGCTTTTGGGGAGTCTGCCAGCGTCGGCGAGCCGCTCGCCGGACCTGCGCAGCACCGGGATCCGGTTGACTGCGGAATGGAAGGGCTCGAAGTCATCCATGTCAGTTCCACTCCCCTGTCATGAGCTCGTCGACGAACACGGTATTGCCGTAATCGGCCTCGGTGAAGATCTCGATGCTCCTCATAATGGGCATCTTGCGCGCATCTGTCTCATTGCCGCTGTGCTGCAGATAGTCGTTGGGTCGGTACCAGCAGTGCTCCTTCTCCGGGGCGCCGGCCCGGTCGTCATCATCGATGCCGCGGAGGGTGACCTCCGCCGATCCGGTGCCGTTGAGCCACCGGAGCTCGTGCGCCAGCACATCGTCACCCTCACCGCCTCTCTTGATCACCGACCACAGCCGCAACTCGTAAACGGTGTCGTGCTGAACCTGCTCGCCGTCCGTGCCGCAGAGCGCCCCTTCGGAGATCGATCGGAGCGCGCGCGCACCCGCCGTCGTGTAGGCGATGCCCTGCCACTGCGCCTCGGACTCGGCCGCCCGGGCGATGACCCGCTGCAAGTCTCCGGCGTCGCGGACGGTCCAGCGCCCCCTTCGCAGGCGCCTGCCGAATCGGTGCGTCTCAGTCATGGCTCTTCTCCCCGTCGTCCATCAGATAGCTCGCCCACCCGCTCGCGCCGGGGCTCGCGGTGATCTCCTTGTTCACCGTCCGGAGGCGGCCGAGGATCTGCTCGGCGACGGACTCTCCGGCGCCCTTCGACGGCGCCGAGAAGAGTTGGTCCCCGATGCCGATGCTGCGGCCGCCCGTGACGGTGATCCTGGTGACCTCCACCTGCCCCAGCCCCCGCGTGCCCCGGCTGCCCAGCGGTAGCGTGCCGGCGGCCAGCTCGGCCAGGACGAGCCCGAGCAGGCACCAGGCCGCCCTGCGGCGATTGTCATCATTGGACAGTGCCTTCAGGTCCAACTCGAGAACAATGTTCTTCCACTCGGCGTCGTGGACCTCCTCGCCGTACAGAGTGCCCTCTGCGACGCCGCCGGTCCACCGGTCGCCCGCATTGTGGGTGATCAACCGGGTGGATCCGTTGGAGGCTGCCAGGGTGTCTAGGATCGTCAGTGCGCCCCGGCGCTCGGTGGAGCCGAACAGGCGCTGTACGAGGTCGGGATCGTGGGCGAGTTGATCGTGCACATTGGTGATCGACCAGTCGTCGACGGACGCATAGTGAGCGGCCAGAATCGTTCGGGCTATCCGTGAGGCCCGCGAGCGCAGCGCGCCTCGCACCGAACTGCCCGGCAGCACGATCGGCGCGTTCTCCCCCGGGCCGCTGCGCAGGTGCCTGGTGGGAACGAGCTCATCGGGATCGTCCTCGTCTCGGGGGTCGTTCCGCTCATCGCTCGACTCGACCCGACTGAGTCGCGGATCGGCCACGAGAATACCGGTGGGGCTGTCCCAGTCGATTTCAATGCGCACGCGATCGGGATCGTCGCATTCGATCGGTGCGATCTGCTCGCTCATATCCTCGCCGCAGCCGTTGCCCAGCCAGCTCAGAAGGTCGTCGCGCGTCCCCAATGGAGCCCTGGTGAGGACCCAGAACTTATCGCTTCCGGGCCGCATATCGGGTCGCACCCGTCCCCAGCCGGCGTTCCTGCGCCCGCCGAAGGAGACCCGTTCTGACTTCAGCACTCCGAGGATAATGGAGAAGAGCCGCTCCACATCGTCCTCCGTCACCGGTTGACATTTGGAGACGCCCCCGAAGGGAGCGCCCGGGTCGCCGGGCCGGTTTTCAGGCATCGATCCCGCCTGCGCGGTGATCGTCAGGGTCAAGGGTCTTTCGGCCGGCACGTACTCGTGCTCGAAGAGCGCGGTGTCCCCGGCGGCCCCCCAGTAACGGTCAATGGCGATGCCCATGCGAGTGGGCAGTCCGCTGGCCCCGCCCGGGCCGTCCCCGCGCCCCGGAAAGACCTCCGCATTGTGAAGATCCACGGTGTGGAAGGTCAGGGCTGAGGCCCAGGCGCCCTGAGCCGACAGTCCTCCCCACAGGTGGGAGTCCCGTGTTTCATCGAAGTACTTCTTGCAGGCCGCCCGCACCGCCCCCTTGACGGAGCGGCCGGTCAGCACCGGATGAGCGGCTCCGTCGCGGGCGAAGCGCCGGGGCACGGTCTCGCGGTCCTTCGACGGGCGCGTGCGGTCCACGGCTTCGTCAATGCCGCCCGAGTGCAGCGGCGAAACGGTTTCCAAGTGGACGGTCAACTTGTAACGGGTGATGCTCATCGCTCCTCCTCCGACTTCACGGCTGCGCATCCCTCGGCGATGAAGTCCTTATGCTTCAAAGAGATGAGTCTGAAATTCTTCTCGTGCAGCAGCGGATGGTCGACGACGAATCGCCCGAATCCCTGGGCCGTGAGTTCGCCGATCCCGGTCACCGACAGGCGGGCGAGCCTTTTCATGATCTGCTCCGGACCGCGGCTCCCGTCGGCGGGCCGAACCTGCAGCACGGACCCCGCCTGGATCACCGTCCGGGTGGCGCGCGGCCGCCGATCCGCCGCGCCCCAGGAGTCGACGCGACGGTGGCGGATCCCCGCGCTGAACCGCGTCTCATCCGGGCTCTCGGCCAGTTCCAAGGGGATTCTGGCACGTTTGAAGGCGTTGCACAGATCACCGAGGCTTCCGCCCGGCCCCAGCCCGGGGGAGCGGACCACAACGTCGGAGGTGAACCACAGGGTCGTGGTCCCGTCCTCATCCCAATCGGGCGCGGGGATTTTGACCTGGTCGAACTCGCCGAGTCGGCACTCGGCCCGGCCGTAGGTCCCGCTCAGGCGCCACAGCCCCAGCCGCTCCGAGAAGGTCCGCTGAGGGCGGAAGTCCCCGTCGAGCCGGTCCTTGACGCATTCGTAGAGCTTCTCGCTCATGGTGACGGTGGCGCGCAGACGCATTCCCGCGGGCAGCGCGCGGGCCAGGAACAACTGCCCCGTTCCGGCCGCGCCCGTGACCGGGTTGTGGGCGGTGGACTGGCGCCCCTGGAGCGCCGGCACCCCCATCCCTGCGAGAACTTCAGAAGAATCCGCACTCTTCGGGACGGAGAGGTAGAAGACGTATCCGGTGCGCAGCGGATTGTGAATCTCGTTCTCGGGCTCTTCGGCGAGCAGACGGTTGAGCACGCGCACGCCCTCCGTCTCGTTGCTTCCCTCCACCTTGGGCCTGGACAGCACCAGCGGCATCGGCATTCCCCGCACGCCGTTGACGACGGCGATGGCGTCGGAGACCAGGAGATCGCCGTTGACGACGGCGTCGCGGATGATTTCACGGGCGGTTGCGCCGACGTCGGAGTTCTTCTTGGCGGCGGCCTGGAGCCTGTGGTGGATAATGGGCAGCAGTGCCGTTCCGCGCAGGAAGTCCAGGGAGCGCAGCTCATTGGAGAAGGGCACGTCGTAGGAGATCACGGGCGACGTGAGATCGATATCAAGATCGGCCTCGTAGAAGGTCGTGCCGCTCGAGCCGCCACAGTGGTCGGAATCCTTCCTCCCGATGACGGGGATGTCCGAGAGCCCGCCCGCCTTCGGGTCGATAGGGGAGTCCGGGGAGTCGGGGGCGTCCGGGGCCGGTTCGCTCCACTGCTTCAGCCGCCCGCGGCACCGCTCCCGGACCTCCTGATCCACATTTTTTTCATTAATCTCGCCGGTTTCGCCGATGAGGACGCTGCACAGGCCGTCGCCGTCGGACCGGTTGGAGCCGAGGGCGCGTACGAGCAGGGCGGAGATGCTCAGAACGAGTTCGGCCGCCTCTCTCTGTTCCTTGGACCAGCGAAGTGGACGCCCGTCCAGGGTTTTATCCAGCAGTTCCACCGTGCCGTGCAGAATGCAGGCGCGGGCCCGCTCCAGCAGTCGCAGGTGGTCCTTCTTCGCGGTGCCAGTCTTCTCGTCGATGGACAGGGAAACGACCTCGTGCACCGCCTCCCGCTTCGACTCACTGCCGACGGCGCCGTCGGAGAAGGAGACGAAGCGGGCGTCGGAGAAGGAGACGAGCCGGGCGCGCCCGACCGACCCGAACAGCGCCCCGACGAATCTGCGCCAGCTCTTGTCCCCGGAATCGCCGTCGAGCGCCTCGGCGACGACGAAGGCCTGCTCGCGGATGGCCCCGGTGAGCACGGTGCCGCGCACCACGGGCAGGTCGCGCCCGTCCTTCTCGACGGCGGCGTCCACGCCCCCGGCCACGCCGGTGCCCGTGGACACGCCCCAGTCGGAGCGGAAGACGATGGTGACGTCGAGGGGCGCGGGGGACTCCGGGGATCCGGTCTCCGGTTCCGCGGCGGTGTCGGTGCTCATTCCTGAACCTCCTGGGTGGTTGCGGGCTCGGAGCCGTCGGCGGGGGACGGGCTGTGCAGGTAGCTGTCGGGGAGGAGATCGCTCAGCTCCATGAGGTCGAAGAGCGCTCTGGTGCCCATGCCCTCGACGACCGTGCCGGACAGTACCTTCTTGGCGTCGTCCCACTCCCGCTCGGCCTTGTTGGCGAGCCGGTCACTCAGGCCCCGGTCCGCGAGCCGCGCCTGGGCGGCGTCGGACAGGAGCTTGCGGATCCGGGCGGCCCGCGTCTTGGGGAAGCGGGTCTCGCCCGTGCCCGGATCCTCCGCGGTGAGGCCCTTGAATTGGCGGACTCGCCCGCATGTGTCGGGCCAGGGCTCGTACCGCCCCGGGGGATCGGAGGCCGGGGCGCCGTCGCGCCTCAGCAGGAAGGGGCGGGTGGTGAAGGAGGAGTAGGCCTGCAGGATCTTCTCCGGGTCCAGGACGCTGGAGTCGAAGAGCGCGTGGTAGGTCAGCGTCGACCGGACGGGCTGCCGGGCCTTGCCGACCTTCTTGGCCTCGCCGACGAGGCGCTCGGCCAGGTTGTAGGCGACGTGGAAGGGGAAGTCGCGGCGGACGACGGCGACGCCCGCGGCGGCGGTCATGGGACCGGTGCCCTCTTCGCGACCCAGGTGCCGGAGGAGCACGTCGCTCTCGGTGGCCCTCTCGTAGCGCTCGAGATAGGCGGCCGCGAAGGGGAGGGCGTAGTCGCCGCTGGTGAAGACGGTGACGTCGTCGCCCCCCAGGATGACGGGGACGACCGGGACGACGGCGACCCTCCGCTCCGCCGGGTCGGCGTCGGCCTCCGCCCACTTCGCGACGTCCGCCCAGGCCTTGGCGAAGGCCTCGGTGACGGCCCGGTCGAGGCGGTCGTTGACGGTGAGGATGAAGCGCCGCAGGGCGTCGGCGTCGCCGCGCAGCGGCCCCGGCAGGAGCCTGGCCGAGGTCGCCCAGTTGTCGGCGCGGTGGGCGGGGAACACCCCGTCGACCAGCCACGGAAGGTAGACGCGGTCCCACTCGAGGCCCTTCGCGCGGTGGACGGTGAGCAGTTTGACCGAGTCCG
>ERZ773005.1823-NODE-1823-length-10284-cov-4.927070_pt1 | contig 10284 bp, 7 predicted proteins | sample MGYA00580666_ERZ773005 | MGnify/ENA primary metagenome ERZ773005 (study PRJEB29015, sample SAMEA2737999) | human oral metagenome | biome: human oral; feature: human-associated habitat; material: dental | place: China | collected 2061 ... | reverse complement strand
CAGACAGACAGACAGACAGACAGACAGACAGACAGACAGACAGACAGACAGACAGGTAATATCTAGAGATTATTTCGTTATATTGAAAGAAGCTGCGGATATTGTTGGTCTTAAGGTTTTTGAAGTTGAATGGAAGACATTGGGAAACATAGGAGTATTTGAAAATGGAACAGGAATGTCTAAGAGCCTATTCAATGAAAACGGAAGTGTTGGAGCAATACATTACGGTCACATTTACACGAAATACAACTTGTTTGTAAAACAGCCAATTGTTAGAGTAACTAAGCAAAGTGCAGATAATCTTAAAAAGGTTAATACTGGTGATCTAGTTATTGCAAAAACTTCCGAAAATATAGAAGATGTTATGAAAACTGTAGCCTATTTAGGCAATACAATCGCAGTAACGGGTGGTCATGCAGCAATATTTAGACACAATGAAAATCACAAATATCTGTCGTATGTATTTAATGGAGCAAATTATTTATTAAGACAAAAGAATAAGTTAGCAAGAGGGGTTAAGGTTATTGAATTATCAACTACGGATATGGAAAAAATAAAAATCCCATTACCTTCTCTACCGGTTCAAGAATATGTTGTTGCTATTCTTGATAGGTTCAATGCTTTAATAAATGATATTTCTCAAGGATTACCGAAAGAAATAGAGTTAAGACAAAAACAGTATGAATACTATAGAGATAAATTATTGGATTTTGAGAGAGAGAATTAAGATATGAGGTGAAAATATGGAGGAGAATGGTTCTTTAGAGGGAAAAGTTAAAGAAGATGAAAATGTGTATACATTATCAAAAATAGCTCAAAAAATTAAAGATTCCAAGAAGAAAGTTACTTTATTGTATGCTTTCAATGCAACAGGGAAAACAAGATTGTCAATGGAATTTAAAAATCTTGTCAATGAGCATAAAGATGATGAAGTTATTAAGCATGTAGTCTATTATAATGCTTTCACAGAAGATTTGTTTTCTTGGGATAACGACTTGGAAAATGATAGTGAGCGAAAACTTAAAATTAATAAAAATTCAAATTTTATTGACCTTATAGAAAGACAAGGAAAAGAAAACGAAATAGCAGAGAGATTTAAAGAATTTACTTCTTCAAAGATTGAACCTAACATCAATACAAGTACAGGAGAGGTTATCTTTAGTTTACCTACCGGGGATGAAGAAACTGTTGAAAATATAAAAATTTCAAAGGGTGAAGAAAGTATTTTTATTTGGGCTGTGTTTTTTGTCTTAATTGAGACAATTATTGAGGAGCTGAATATTAATGAAATCAGTGATCGAAGTACAGATGAATTTAATGCTATTCAATATATTTTTATAGATGATCCTATTTCATCTTTGGATGATAACAATGCGATTGATATAGCATTAGAGTTAAAGCATATAATCGGTTCCTCAAAAAATGAAAATCTACATTTTATTATTTCAACACACCATTCGCTGTTTTACAATGTTTTGCATACAGAATTGACTAAAGCAAAGAAGTTTTGGTTTAGTAAAGATGAAGATAATAGGTATTTAATTGTAGAGCTTAAGAATAATGAGACACCCTTTGGATATCACTTGATGCTTAAAGATGAACTAAAGAGAGTAATAGAAAATAATACGATTAAAAGATACCACTTCAATTTGATGCGTAATATGATGGAAAAAACAGCACATTTTTTAGGATATAACAGTTGGAAAGATTTAATAAATGAAGACGACAAAGATTCTTATATTAAGCGAATAAATTTATATAGTCACAGTAATCATTCTGCTTTAGAAGTCAAGGAATTAGAACCGCATGAGAAAGAATTCTTGAAGAGAATTTATGAAAAATTTATTTCAGAATATAAGTGGAAGGAGTAATTCAGATGTCAGAAGAAAAAGTAAAGTATAATACATCTACAATTGCGGAGATGACCAATGGCATAATTCTAGCTAATTTTGAAAAAGATTTTCAAGTTAAGGAAACTTCATATCAAAGTGAAGCTGAACTGGAAAGGCAAATGATTGAAAATTTGGTTTCACAGGGTTATGAGAGGCTTTTAGTAAAGTCAAACGATGATTTATATATAAACTTAAAAAATCAAATTGAAAAATTAAATAATATATCTTTTTCAGATGAGGAATGGACTAGATTTTTGATAGAATATTTGGATGCTCCAAATGACGGGATGATCGAAAAAACTCGGAAAGTACAAGAAAATCATATTTATGATTTTATATTTGATGACGGGCATTTAAAAAATATTAAGATTATAGATAAGAAAAATATTCATAATAATTTTTTACAAGTTACCAATCAAGTATGCGGCGAAGGGAAAAGCCGAAATCGTTATGACGTGACAATTTTGGTAAATGGATTACCTCTCATTCATATAGAACTGAAAAAAAGAGGCGTGAATTTACACGAAGCATTTAATCAAATTCATAGATACAGTAAGGAAAGTTTTAACAGCGAAAACTCATTGTATAAATATGTGCAGATATTTGTAATTTCTAATGGAACTTATACCAGATATTTTGCCAATACGACTGCACAAAATAAAAATAATTATGAGTTTACTTGTGAGTGGGCAGATGCTAAAAACAAGGTGATTTGTGATTTGGAGGACTTCACTAAGACATTTTTTGAAAAGCGTGTTATCCTTGAAGTTCTTACAAAATATTGTGTTTTCGATGTCAATAATACATTGCTGATAATGCGTCCATATCAAATTGCAGCCACTGAACGAATTTTATGGAAGATAAAATCAAGCTTTGAGACAAAAAAAGCTGGTAGACCTGAAGCAGGAGGTTTTATTTGGCATACGACAGGTTCAGGTAAAACTTTAACTTCCTTTAAAGCAGCAAGACTTGCTACAACGTTAGATTTTATTGATAAAGTATTTTTTGTTGTAGATAGAAAAGACTTAGACTACCAAACAATGAAAGAATATCAGAGGTTTCAGCCGGATAGCGTAAACGGAAGTAAGGATACAAAAGAACTTAAAAGGTGTATTGAAAGAGATGATAACAGGATTGTAGTTACAACAATACAAAAGTTGAATGAATTTGTGAAGAAAAATCCTGCTCATGAAATTTATGATAAACATTGTGTTCTTATATTTGATGAATGCCATCGTTCTCAGTTTGGAGATGCACAAAAAAATATAAGGAAGTCATTTAAGAAATATTACCAATTTGGATTCACCGGAACCCCAATTTTCGCGGAAAACTCACTTGATGGAGATACTACTTCAGGTATATTTGGAGCACAGCTGCATAGTTATGTTATTACTGATGCTATCCGTGATGGAAAGGTCTTAAAATTCAAGGTTGATTATAACAATATTACACCTAAATTTAGGATGGCAGAAAAAGAAAATGATGATCAGAAATTAGCTAAACTTGAAAATAAAATGTTACTTCATCCTGAAAGAATTACTGAAATTACAAAGCATATTTTTAGGGTGTTTGACACAAAAACACATCGAAATGAGTTTTATGATTTGAAGCATAGAAGACTTAATGGCTTTAACGCTATGTTTGCTGTGCAAAGTGTTGAAGCAGCAAAATTATATTATGAGGAGTTCGCAAGACAACAGAGCAGTTTGCCTGAAGAAAAAAGATTAAAAGTAGCCACAATTTATAGTTTTGCAGCTAATGAGGAGCAAAGGGCAATCGGAGAAATATCAGAAGAGGATTTTGATGTTTCAGCTATGGAGTCAACTGCAAAAGAGTTTTTGAATAAAGTTATCACTGACTATAATAGTTGCTTTAAAACCAATTTTTCTACCAATGGCAATGAATTCCAAAATTATTATAAGGATTTATCTCTTAAAGTAAAAGAGAAGAAAGTTGATTTACTTATTGTAGTAGGAATGTTTTTAACAGGTTTTGATGCACCAACATTAAACACATTATTTGTCGATAAAAATCTGAGATATCATGGTCTTATTCAGGCATTTTCAAGAACAAACCGCATATTGAACAAAGTAAAATCATTCGGCAATATTGTCTGCTTTAGAGATTTGGAAAAAGCCACACGAGACGCAATAAAAACTTTCGGAGATGAAAACAGTGTAAACATTATTTTGGAAAAGAGCTATGAAGAGTATATTCATGGCTTCAGGGATGAAGAAACAGGAGCGGTTATCAAGGGTTACACAGATATTTGTAATGAAATAATATCTAAGTTCCCGGAGCCGACCGAAATTATATTAGAAGCGGATAAAAAAGAATTTGCAGAGCTTTTTGGTGAACTGTTGAAAGCCGAGAATATACTGAAAAACTTTGATGAGTTTGAAGACTTTGAAAAAATTATCTCAGACAGGCAAATGCAGGATATGAAAAGTGCCTATGTTGATATAAGGGAAAGCATCGTAAATTCAAAGCGTAATGAAATTTCCGAAGCTGATCAAGTTGATTTTTCTGATGTTGAATTTCAGATTGACTTACTTAAAACGGATGAAATAAATTTGGATTATATTTTGGCTTTGATATTGGAAAAGTCAAAAGAAAATGATGATGTGGAAAGTTTAAAAACCGAAATTCGCAGGGTAATACGATCGAGTCTTGGCACCAGAGCGAAAGAAGAATTGATTATGGATTTTATAAAAGGAACAAGATTGTCCGAATTAAAGAATACAGATGATATTCTTGAGTCTTTTTATAAGTTTGCAAGAAAGGAAAAAAACGCTAAAATTAAAGGTCTAATTGAAGAGGAAAAACTGAAAGAAGACTCAAATCGTTTCATAGAAAAAGCTATTAGTAAAGGATATGTTGAATATGCAGGGGATGAGTTAGATAGTATCATTCCACCGACTTCACGTAGGCAGGGAGCAAGAGAAAAGAAGAAAGAATCAGTGTTAGAAAAGATAAGAAAGATTGTAGAAGTTTATGTTGGAATTTAAACATCCAGCTGTGTGATTTATGTTTATTTGAAAGAACTGTTTTTGATATGAGCGTGATACAAAATGAAATTAGGGAAACTGACTGAAGTTGATATTAGAGAACTTTGGAAACATGAGCAGTATGATTTTTCGGAATGGTTATCTAAGGAAGATAATGTTGCAATGTTAAGTGATGAAATAGGATTAACATTAACGGATGTAAATAAAGAAGTTTTTGTTGGTTCTTATCGTTGCGATTTAGTCGCGAAGGATGAAACTACAGGGATTAAGATAATTATTGAAAATCAATTAGAAGCTACTAATCATGACCACTTAGGCAAAATAATTACCTATGCATCCGGATTAGATGCAAATGTTGTAATCTGGATTGTGAAAGAAGCAAGGGAAGAACACAGAAGTGCAATAGAGTGGTTAAATAATAAGACAACCAAAGATATTTCATTTTTCCTAATTGAGATTCGTGCATATAAGATTGGAGATTCTTTACCGGCACCTAAATTTGTGATTATGGAAAAGCCTAATGATTTTATTAAGACAGCAAACACAAGTATCGATAGTGTAGAATTAAGCAAAGCCCAGGCTGAAAGATTGAATTTCTGGAATAAATTTAATGAAATTGTAGCTTCAAGAAATAAACCCTTTAATATAAGAAAAGCAACAACAGACCATTGGTATGATGTTGCACTTGGTACAAGTGAAGCGCATATATCTATTACTTTGGTAAATAAAATAAATAGCATAGGTATAGAAGTTTATATCAATGATAATAAGGAACTCTTTGATAGATTGTATTCAGAATCTGAGGTAATACAAAATGAATTAGATTTTAGTATGGATTGGCAGAGATTGGATAACAAAAAAGCTTCAAGAATTATTTTTTACATGGGTGGCTTAGATTTTGATAATCATGAAAACTATGATGAATTGATTAATGAAGTAATAGATAAAGTAGTTATAACAAAAGATACATTTAAAAAATATATTTAAATAGACATATCAAAGAATTTTATTAGGGAGATGATGCGATGGCTATAAAATCATTGGAGATAAATTCTAAAGCTTTACATTTAATGAAAGCGGTCACCAATGCAGACTATAATGCAAAAACCGTTTTTACTAATTCTGCTTGGGAGTATGTGGAATTGTGGCTGAAACGCCAAAAAACAGAACAAGGTGAAAAGGCTCTTTTTTACTGGAAACAAGCTTATAATTTTTATAATGCATCGGAATGCCTTTCTATAGAATCCAGACCGCTAACAGCTTATTATTGTTGCTTAAATGCTACAAAAGCGCTTTTAAAAATGAAAGGGAGATCCAACATTAATTTTGATTCCATAGGTCATGGTATTACTTCGGATAGAAGGCAATGGAGTAATAGTAACATCAAAGATGCAAAAGTCATTTTTCTTGGTAGCGGAGTATTGTTTGAACTATCAAAGTATCTTGATGAAGAAGCAATCAAAAAAATATATTCTGTATATGATTTGTTTTATAATCTTGCATGTGTTCATAGAGCATTTTCTATTACTTATTGATGTGCGGAATTGTTTATTCCAATTAGAGATGTGAAATATATAGTAGATACCGAGGCTAAAAAAGGATGGATTCAATTTTTAATAGATGAAAGATATGCTAATGGAAACTCATTAAGATATGTTCCTAGACAGTTTGAGAAAATTAATTATAATAATGATTCAAGTTATTTCATGAGACAAAAAAATAGATTTAATTGGGATATACATGAAGATAAAAAATTAAGATTAGAAAGCATATCAAGATACCACAGTAGAGTTCGTAAAAATTTACATTATATATTTGGTGATACACGTTTATGGTATTTAAAAAAGGATATACCATCAAACAATAAAATTTTGAAAAGAAATTCTTTAACACTTATATTTGCTATTATGCATTGGTTAAGTGAACTAACGAGATACAATCCAGAAAAATTTGAAAAAATAATGAGTGGAAAGCAGAACTGGTTGATTTGTGAATTTCTAAATAATGCATTGCATCAATTTGTAGATGAAATAAGCTGTGAAATAACTAGTGTGGACATTATGACTTCTGGGTATAGGAAATAGATTTGTTTTTTTATGGAACTGGGACTGGAACGGGTAAAAAAATCTAAAAACGAGCTTAAATTAAACAAATTTCCCAGCACTCAATAAATGAAAAGCCTTTATTTTGAACGGTTTTGGATGTATTGAACATTGGAAAAAGAAGAGTGGGAGTAGTGGGCGACCACAGGGCGCCACTACGTCTACCCAGCGAGACCGAGCACTGCTCCGCAGTGCGATGGGTGAGCTGTAGGTAGCTCCTCAGCAAGGGTCAGGAGATGAAAGCGAGAGAGAACTACCCAGTGAAGACAAGCCTTGCGAAGTCTGAACTGTAGGTAGTACATCCGCAACAGTCAGGAGGCGAAAGCCAGTTAAAGCAGGAAGCTTGAGTCCCTGAGTGACTGCGCATTAAAGCGCGAAGCTTAAGGCCATGAGCTACTGCGAGTGGGAGTGGAAATACAATTATAGAGATAAAACCTCTTGAGTGATAATGTTTTGATATCAAAAGCTAAAAAAAGTTGGATACAAAAGGGATTCTTAAATTGAATGAGTTTATGAAGGACATATAGCATCTATATGATATTATAGTAAGAAGATTTATAAAAACATAAACCAATTCAATATACATTTACAAAATTAAAGAAATAAATAGAATATTTGTTAAATAATCTTTAATTAGGACCCAAGTCTTTTACGGACGAAAGGTTTGTGTAATTATAAAGCTATATTATAAAAAATATATGTGAAGAAGGGAAAATGATTATGACATTTGGAGTTATTGATCTGTTCTGTGGAGTGGGTGGATTAACATGTGGCCTTGAAAATATGGGCTTAGATGTAGTTGCAGGGTATGATGTAGATGCCACATGTGAATATGCATACAGCTATAATAATAAAGGAAAGTTTATTAATAAGAATATTGAAGATGTAAATGGGAAAGAAATTAAAAAAATGCTACAAGGATACGATGTAAAAATACTTGTAGGATGTGCTCCATGCCAGCCATTTTCAAGGTATCAGAAGGATAAACATCATCGAGAAAAACATAAAGATTGGAAGCTACTATATCAATTCTCTCGCTTGGTAAAGGAGGCTAATCCACACATTGTATCAATGGAAAATGTTCCAGAATTGGTGAATGAGCAAGTGTTTAGGGACTTTATAAAAACATTAGAAGAACAAAGATACCACGTTAAATATATTGTGGCAAATGCAGCGAATTATGGAGTGCCACAAAGACGTAAGCGTCTGTTACTTCTTGCATCAAAAATAAAAGAAATTTGTTTTATTGAACCAACACATGAGGATGCTGTTACAGTGAGAAATGTAATAGAAGAACTTCCGAGGGTGGCTGCGGGCGAGAGAATAATAGAGGACAATCTACAAGTTGCCCCTTCGCTTTCAAAAGTCAACTTACAAAGAATAAGGCACTCTAACCCCGGAGGGACGTGGAAAGATTGGCCAGAAGAACTGATTTTAGAATGTCATAAGAAGAAAACTGGTCAAACATACTCATCTGTTTATGGAAGAATGAAGTGGGATGATGTAGCACCAACAATTACTACACAATTTATCTCATACGGGACTGGTAGATTTGGACATCCAGAACAAGACCGTGCGCTTACATTAAGAGAAGGAGCAATGTTACAAACATTTCCAGCAAATTATTCTTTTGTGCCACAAGGTGAACCAGTGGTTTTGAAAAACATTGCTAGACATATTGGAAATGCAGTTCCGCCAAGATTGGGTGAAATTATTGGTATAAGTATACTTGAACATTGTAAAAAAGAGGATATTTAAAAGGTGGTCAATATGAGAAAACAGCTGGAACTGAAATTTGATCCAAGGACAATAGAACATTTAGGTATAAAGATGTATTCACAATTACCATATGCACTGGCGGAATTGGTTGCTAATGCATATGATGCTGGTGCAGAAAATGTAAGAATTTATTTATATGATGATAGTGAATGTAAAAAAATTGTTGTTGAAGATGACGGCGAGGGTATGTCTTACGATGAAGTAGCTGATAATTTCTTAGTTATTGGTAGAAAACGCCGTACGGAAGATGTTGATAGGAAAAACTCAAAGGGTAGAATAATAACTGGCAAAAAGGGTCTTGGTAAACTTGCTCTTTTTGGTATTGGAAAAACAATTCAAATTGAGACTTCAAAAGAAGGTGAAAAAGAAAAAAACAGCAATGACACTTGATTGGGAAGAAATTATAAGTGAAGAACATGGAAGCTATTATCCTAAAAATGAACAGATTGTAAAAGAAAATCCAAATCTGTCAGGAACCAGGATAGAACTATCAGATTTATCTAGAAAAACGGGTTTTGATATTGAATCAATAGCAATTTCTTTATCAAAACTGTTTAATAGTTTTGATGATGATTTTAAGGTGATGGTATCAAAAAATGACAATAAACCTATAAAATTGACAAAAGAAATGAAATATGAAGGTATTCTAAAACAATTTGAATGGGATATCCAAGAAATATTGAAAGCTATTGATAGTAATTACAAATATAAAAGTCAATTGAAAGGTAAAATCATTTCATCCCAAAAACCAATGAAGCAAGATTTAAGGGGAATCACAATATACGTAAATGGGAGACTAGCAAATACACCAGGATTTTTTGGGGCTCCTGAAGCAGGGCATACAGTATCATACCTCTCGGGCTGGATAGATGCTGACTATTTGGATGAATTTGATAAGGACTTGATTTCCACAGATAGGCAGTCTTTAACTTGGGACATGCCAGAATTAGAAGAATTACAAAAGCTACTCGTCTTAATTATCAAATATCTTGTAAAAGATTGGAGTGATAAACGAAAAAAAGCTAAAATGGATATTCAACACTATAGATCGGGAATAAGTACTCAAGATTGGTTTAATAAAGTTCCAGAAGCACTAAGGCCCAAGCTGGAAAATATTATTGGACAAATATCTGAAAAACCAGAAATTGATGATGAAGATTTTTCGAAAGTTGTAAAAAATATGTATGATCTTATTCCTCCATATACATATTATCATTACAGACTTTTAAGTAGCGAGATACAAGATGCATCAAGAGATAATTATATTAGTAAAAACTATTACGGTGCTTTTTTTGATGCAATGAAACGTTATAAGAATGCAGTGAAAGATAAATCTAAGATAAATGCACATGATGATCTTGATATAGTATCAAAAGCTTTTGGAAAATCAGGGCTATTGGAAACAACGGCTAAATATAAAAAAAGACCAAATGGTTGTTTTTTTGATGCTTGAATTTACAATCTAAGTGCAACAAATGAATAATGACTCATTACTTCTGGTAA
>ERZ773005.1820-NODE-1820-length-10302-cov-6.713672_pt1 | contig 10302 bp, 6 predicted proteins | sample MGYA00580666_ERZ773005 | MGnify/ENA primary metagenome ERZ773005 (study PRJEB29015, sample SAMEA2737999) | human oral metagenome | biome: human oral; feature: human-associated habitat; material: dental | place: China | collected 2061 ... | reverse complement strand
ATGTTCTGCAGGCCGGGCACGAACTGCTCCGGCTGCTGTGCCCCGCCGTCGGCGGCGGGCGGCTGCACATACGGCATGTACAGCGGCTGCATATAGAGCGGCGCCCCCTGCGCAGACGGCTGCGTGCCCTGCCCATGCGGCATCATTCCCTGCGCAGGGGGCGGCACGCTTCCCGCGGCAGGCGCGTCGCCCTGTGCCGGCGCCGCTTGGCGGCCGGCCGCTTTCGCCGCTTCCTGCAGCGCCTGCGCCTCCTTGGCTCGTGACAGTCCCTGTCCCAAGCGCACGAATACACGTTTCTTCTTCATGCTACCCTCTCCGCCGCCTTGTCGAGTATGACACGGCCTTCCTTCTCCTTCTTTTTCTTCTTCTTGTTCAGCGCGGCGATGTCGGCGAGCGTCATGCGCGTGCCCCACGTCGTCTTCCAGAACGTGACCCAAGCGACGGGCATCTGCCACAGGAGCACGGCTTCATAGTAGACGCAGAACCACATGGCGTAAATCCACGTCGTGCTGCGACGGATGAGGAGCTGCGCCATGCTCATGAGGAGCGCCATCATCAGCATGCCGACGACGAAGCTCACGGGGAACACCCGATGCATGATCGGCACGAAGAGGAGGTTGTAGATGACGACGACGGGCGCGGCGATGGGCACGAGAACGCCCATGTAGAAGCCAAGCGACATGAAAGGCTCCTTCTTCCACATGAAGCGGCTCGCGATCAGGGACTCGCGCAGCCAAGAGCGCTTCCAGCGCATCTGCTGGCGCAAAAACACGGAATAGGAGCGCGGCACGATCGTCATGCAGACGGCGGAATCCTGATACGTCGTGCGATTGCGGCGCAGGATGAAGTTCGTCATGCTGCGGTCGTCGCCGAACGTCGCCTTCTGCCCGAGGAACCGCTGGTTGAGCCACGCATCCATGTACTTCAAGACGAGATCCTTGCGGTAGCACGACAAGGGTCCCGAAAGGCACGTCGCCGCATCGAAGTAGCCTTCCGCCGCCTTCATGACGCGAAAGGCGATGGAGTAGCGCACCGCCTGCATCTTCGTCAAGGCGTTCGTGTAGGTGTTCGCGACGTCCGTGCGCCCCGATACGCCGCCCATCTCCTTGTCCTTGAAGGGCTGCACGATGTTGCGGACGGCGAAGGGATCGAGGAAGCTGTCCGAGTCCACGAAGACGAGCAGCTCGTGCTTCGCCTCCTTCGCGCCGCGTGCCATGGCGTCGCGCTTGCCCAGATTCTGCGGCTGCTGCAGGAAGCGGATGCGCTCGGAGACGCGGTAGGCGCTGTCATTCGTATCCGCCGCCTTCAGCTCGGCGATCATCTCCTGCACGCGCTCGGCAGAGCGGTCGTTGGAACAGTCGTCGACGACGATGACTTCGAGCTTGTCCACGGGGTAATCCTGGTTGATGCAGCTGTGGATCGTTCGCTGAATCCATTCCTCCTCATCGAAGCACGGAACGATGATCGTCACGCCCGGCGTATAGTCGGGGTCGATGGGCACGGGACGGTAGAACATCGCAAAGAGATAGCGCGTCAGAAGGAACGTCGCGGCGATGATGCTGTAGAGATACAGCCAGCGATTGAACTTGAAGTAGATGACGGATTCGGCTCGCATGAGCACGATGATGAACGTGATGACGGCGAGGAAGAAGATCGCCAGCGTGAACATGTAGCCCTGTCTGCGTGCGGCAGCGTACTGGGCGAGCGACTTCTTGAACTCGATGCCGTAGAGCTTCTCCTCCTGTCCGAAGCTCCGCACGACCTTCGCCGGCAGCTTCTTCACCTTCATCTCGTAGCCCTCGGGCATCGTGCCCGGCTCGATCTCGAAGGTCAGCTTCACCTCGCCCGAAAGCTCTGCCCCTCGCGTCTCCTCTTCCAGCCGCACGAGAATTCCTGTCGTCGAAATGTCCACGGCGCGTGCCGCAAGCGTCCCCGCCGCGCTCTCGATCTTCACGGGATAGTCGACGAGGTAGCGCTGTCCGTTCTTCGCGTCCTGCTCGTAGAGAACGTAGTCGTCGGACTCCATGGCGGCGGACGCGCCGCGCCGGCTGCGGTTGCTGCGCTTCCCCGTCGCGTCCGGCACATGCGAGAGCAGACGGCGATCCTCCTTCACCGTGTAGAGAACCTCTTCTGTCTGAGCCGCGCCCGCCGCCCGGTTCAAGCTTACGCCGCGCCCGGCGGCGTCCATATTCTTTCCGGCGCCGTCTGCAGACGCATATCCTTCTTTTGCCATTCCTTCACCTACTTGCCTTGCACTGCCGCCGACGGCGCGGCGGGAACATAATGAATCTTGCGGAATTCGTGAATGTTGCCCGGCGTCTTTCCCGTGCTCTCCAACGCCGTCAGCAGCCAGTCCAGTTCAGCGGCAGCATCGACGGGCACAGGCTTGCTTTCTTCGGCGGGCTTGTCCTCCAAGGTCGGCTGCTTGTCCACGGCCGGCCGCGCATCCTCAACGGGCGCGTCCTTCGCCGGCATCTCGACGGGCACGGCGATGTCGATCGCGATGATGCTGCCCGCAGGCACCGTCGCCGCATAGGCGGCCGCGCCCGCCTCATCCTTGAGCCATCCCGGCGCGTAATGCGCGCTCTCCTTCACGGCGCACTCAACGCCTGAAGCGCGCAAGGCGCGCAGAAGCTCCTCGTCATAGACCGTGCGAGGCGAACGAAAAAGCTTCGGCGTCGTCGCGGCAAGGACCTCGACGACCCTCTGTGTACGGCAGATCTCGGCGAGCAGCCGCTCCTGCGGCAATTCTTGCGCCGCCGCAACTCCCACGAAAGTGTAATTGCCGATCTCCTGCCCCGCCTCGCGAATGAGCTGAATCGTTTCCGGCTGGTTCGCCGCATTCTGCCCTTCGACGAAGAACACGGCACTCGCGCCATGCTTCTTCAAGACGTCGAGCAGACGCGCCGTCGTCGTGCGCTCGGGCAATCCGTCGATGACGATGGCGACATGAGGCTTCTCATCCCTCGTCACGATTTCCGCCGGCTCTACGCCTTCCTGCAGCTGCTCCCTGGCCGCTGCAATCTCCTCGGTCGCCTCATAAAGACTGCTGAGATCGGTGATTTCCGCCTGCGCGTTCCTCGTGCCGATCACATGGTCGCGGAAGAATACGAGAGCGCCCGCGACGAGCAATATGCCCGCTATGGCGAGAAGTCCCATCTTTTTCAAGCTCATGCTCCGCATTCCTCCTCGAAAACATCAAACAACAGGCTGCCCCCAAGTCCATAAGACTCAAAGGCGCCAATAGCGAAAGCCCTCGCGCTCCGCCTCCTCGCGCGAGAACATCCCCTTCACGTCGACGAGCAGATGCGGCCCGTCCGCGCGGCACATCGCACGCAGTTCCTCCCACGACAGCCGGGCGAACGCCTCGTGCGCCACGAGAAAGACGAGGGCGTCCGCTTCACGCACATCATGCAGCGGCTCCAGACCGAAGCCGTACTCCGCACGGAAAGCTTCCTCATCGACCTCGGGATCGACGGCGGTAAGTCTCAGATCGTACTCCTGCAGGACATGATACACATCGGCCGCACGCGAGTTGCGCGTGTCCGGGCAATTCTCCTTGAACGTCATGCCGAGGAGATAGACGTGCGCCCGGGCGAGGTCGAGCTTCGTGCGCACAAGCTCGCGCACGGCGGCATGGGCGACGAAGCCGCTCATGTCGTCGTTGAGGCGGCGCCCCGTCGAGATGAGCGGAGAATAATAGCCGAGGTTCTGCGCCTGATAGATGAAGTAGTAGGGATCGACGCCGATGCAGTGTCCGCCGACGAGTCCCGGGCGGAAGCCCAGCGCGTTCCACTTCGTATCCATCGCATCCGCCACGGCGGACGTGTCGATGTCCATGCGGTGAAAGACGAGAGCCAGCTCGTTCATAAAGGCGATGTTGATGTCGCGCTGCGCGTTCTCCGCGACCTTCGCCGCCTCCGCCACGCGGATCGACGGTGCGCGGTGCAGCGTCTCGACGACCGTGCCGTAGACATCGGCGATCGTTTCGAGCGTTTCCGCGTCCATGCCCGAGACGATCTTGACGATGTTCTCCAAGCGATGCACCTTGTCGCCGGGGTTGATGCGCTCGGGCGAGTAGCCGATCTTGAACTCGCCGCGCCGCATGCCCGACTCCTTCTCCAAGATGTCGCAGCAGATGTCCTCCGTCACGCCCGGGTACACGGTCGACTCGTAGACGACGATACTGCCCTGCTGCAGATGCTTGCCGATGGTGCGCGTCGCCTTCTTCAGCGGCTTGAGGTCGGGCGTCTTGTCGCCCTTGATCGGCGTCGGCACGGCGACGACGATGAAAGACGCCGTGCGCAGACGCGCCGCATCCGCCGTAAAGTCGATGCGCTCCGCCGCCCCTTCCTCTGCAGCAAGCTCGCCCATCGGATCCTTGCCCGCGCGGCAGTCCGCGATCTTCCTCTCATCGCTGTCATAGCCGATGACGCTGAAATGTCTCGAAAAGGCCACGGCGAGCGGCAGCCCGACATAGCCCAGTCCCACGACGGCAATCTTCGCCTTGCCGTCCTGCAAGAGCTTCAACATGCGTTTGCCTCCTTTTTCCTGCACTTCGCACTTATGGAAACGCTGAAAGATTCAGCGCTTGCTCCTTCGTTCAATCCTCATAATTCTTGAAATAGCCCGTAAGCGACGCCCAGACGGTTCGGCTGCGCCTCGATGTATCGAGATCAAAGAGATCGTAATACTCCAATCCGAACACGAGATCCTTCTGCAGCGTGTAGGAGAGGCCTGCGCCCCAGCCGCGGAAGCCGCCGCGCCTCGGACCGTCGCCTGTCGCGTCGTAACTCATGTAATCCGCCATGCCGTTCATCGTATGGCTGACGTAAGTGGCGCTCGGCTGTCGATAGTACTTGAGCCAGTACGAAAGCGAGCCGGGACGCCAGCCGACGCCGTTCTTCGCGAGCGTCAGCACATAGCCCGTGCCGTTGCCCGCCCTGCGATCCGTGCCATGGAGAAGCATCGCGCCGAAGTCGAAATCTCCCAGAGGTGCGCGGAAGTTCCCCATATAGATGTTGCGCGCCGCGCCATTGATCTTGTCGAAGCGGTACATGCCGGCGTCAACGCCGTAGAAAGGCGTATCGTAGCTCGCCGAAAGCGCCGTCACCTCGTGCGCCCGCTCGATCTTGCCATGGTGCAGCGTATAACGGACAGGATTGCCGACCGAAAGCCGCACGCCGCGGAACTTGCTGTCGTAGATGTTGCCCTCGGCAAACTCTGCGCTGAAGACGCCGACGGTCGTGTCAAAGACGCCGCTCCTGCCCGTCAGATAGTAGCGGTCAAGGCGAAGCTTGCCGTCGCCCGTGCCGCCGTTCAAGTACTTTTCGTACTCGATCATGCCCGCCGCATGCCAGTTGCCGTCGATGTCGTAATCAGGGAAGATGCGAAGGCGCAGCCGCGCACGGCTGTCGCCGCGCTCGACGCCGCCCGAGCGCGAAACGTCGGCACGCACCTCGGCGTCGACCTTGAGTCTCGGCTCGGGCTTCTCGGGCAGGAGCACCGACGAATAGAGCTGCTGCTCGGCATTTTCCTCGTCCGCATAGCCCATGAGAGCGAGATCTTCAGCGAAGGCCGCCCGAAGGCGCATCGCCGCGTCCATGACGCCCGGCTCAACGAGCGGCTCGCCGGAAGAATACGTGCCGTCCGCGCCAGCGGGGAGGGCGGCAGGCGCAGCAGAGACAGCAGCAGCTACGGGCGCGGCGGACGTGCTTGCAGCAGCGCCCGCCTGCACCGCGCCTTCTCCCGGCGTCATGAGCGAGAAGACTTCCTGTCTGCGCTCCGAAACTTTCGCCAAAGCAAGCTCGCGCTTCTCACGCCGCATTGTGGCAAGCGCGTAGTCACGCGCCGCGAACTGCAGACGAAGACGCGCCTCCGAGGCCTTTTCCTGCAGCGGCTGCATGACCTCCAAGCGGTTCGTGCCGCGCAGCGACTCGCGCACGAGACGCTCCTCCGCGCGTTTTGCCGCCGCCTCGGCGTCGGCGAGCGCCCTCTTCGTCAAGCGTTCCTGCTCACGGTAGAGCTTGACATGCACCTCGTCACGCATAGCGAGGCTCGAAAGGCGTCCATACTCGTCCGCGAGCGTGCCCTGCTGGATGCGGTCGATCTCGTGCAGCCCCTGCGCCACGATACGGGAAAGCTCCTCACGCGAGCACTCCTGCGGCATCTTGCCCGCAAGATCGATGTAGCCCTGCGCATCGAGCTGTGCGACCGCTTCATAGACCCAGCTCGGTACAGCCTCTGCAGCGAATCCCGTCTCTGCCGGGATTGCGAGGAGGGCGGCAGCGAGGATGCCCGCACATACGCCATTCGTTCGGAACAAAGACCTTTTTTTCATCGCCATCATATCAGACTATTTTCTCCTTACATTTCTTTTTTAATAATAATTATGCTTTAGTTGTTTTCATGAAAGTCCCTGGCGCATTTTGGGAAATTTTACGGTATTTTACTAGCGCCATTAGGTCTTTGTCTCTATTGATTATACAATATAGCATAAAGTTCGCAGATTCGCAAGGGAAAGTTCTTGCATTTTATATTTTTAAGACTTATAGTCCCAAATTTTCTATTGGATGTTTTTCCTAGGCGGACAAAATCTTTTATAAAGTTAATAGGATTTAAGACCTAATTACAAAGACATAAAAAAGAGGGGACGCACGCCCCTCCTTCTCTTATGCCTTTGTCGTCTCCTGACTGGCTTCCTTCAGCAGGCCTCACTCGCTCAGGTAATACTCAATATGCACTTCGGCGCTCATCTCCAACATGCCCGGCGCGATCGGCGTCGGAACTGCATCGGCGGCCATGAGCATCTTCGCGCCCGCGCCGCGCTCGGCAAACGGGTACGTGCTCTCCGAGACGGACTTCAGCCCGACGACGCGCCTGCCCAGAGCGGCGGCAAGCTCGTCCGCCTTCCTACGTGCGTCATTGACGGCGGCAGCCAAGGCAATCTTGCGAACCTTGTCCTCATTCTTCACCCCGAAATCCAATGAGGATATGCTGTTCGCGCCGCTCTTGAGCGCGAGGTCGATGACGCGGCTGACATCGGCGAGATCGTCGACGCGCACCGTCACGTTGTTCTCCGCGCGATAGCCCGTGACCTCATTCTCATGCGTCTCGCGCTCATAAAGCGGCTGGAAATAGTAGCCGCGCGTCTGGATGTTCGCCTCAGGGATGCCGGCCGCGACGAGCGCCCGCTGCACCGCCTGTGCCTTCCTCGCGTTCTCCTCCTGCGCCGTCTTCGCGTCCGCCGCCTGCGTGACAACGCCGACCGAGATCGCCGCGCAGTCGGGCGCAGCCTCCGCCCTGCCCGTGCCATCGACCATGAGGACAGGCGGCTCGGAAGTCTGAACTGCCGCCGCCTCAGCCGCATGCGGCGCACACAGGAAGAGTCCTGCGGCGAGTGCAAATAAGAAGGATTTCATCTTGTTCATCTCGATCTCTCCTTTTCTTTCCTAAATAGAAAATTTTTCCTCGGCGTGTTTCCTCTCTACGGATATGTCCATTATAGCATGACTCCTCGGAAATGCGAGTTAGAACTCTCTCACCCCCGTATGTGGTTTGCACATCGCCCGCATTGCTGATATACTACAACAAGAAACTAAGATATATACAAAAAGAGCATCGGGAGGAATCATCTTGAGCAATCATATACGCACGCGCTTCGCGCCCAGTCCCACGGGCTACATGCACATCGGCAACCTGCGCACGGCGCTTTACGGCTATCTCTTCGCGAAGTCCCGGGGCGGCGACTTCATCCTGCGCATCGAGGACACGGATCAGGAGCGCTTCGTCGAAGGCGCACGCGAGGTCATCAACGAGAGCCTTGCCGCCGCGCACATCGTTGCCGACGAGAGTCCCGAAAAGGGCGGCGCCTTCGGCCCCTATGTGCAGAGCGAGCGCAAGGCAATCTACAAGGAATACGCCGAAAAGCTCGTCGCCGGCGGCCATGCCTATCGCTGCTTCTGCGCCGCGAAGGATCACGCGCACGAGACGGAGGCCGAGAAGTTCGGCGGCTACGACCGCCATTGCCGCGATCTCGCGCCCGAGGAGATCGAGCGCCAGCTCGCGGCGGGCACGCCCTACGTCATCCGCCAGAAGATGCCTCTTGTCGGCTCGACGACGTACCGCGATCTGATCCTCGGCAGCATCACGATCGAGAACAGCGAGCTCGAAGACCAGATCCTCTTGAAGAGCGACGGCATGCCGACATACAACTTCGCCAACGTCGTCGACGATCATCTCATGGAAATCACGCACGTCATCCGCGGCAACGAGTACATCACCTCGACGCCCAAGCACGTGCTGCTCTACGAATCCTTCGGCTGGCAGCTGCCCGAGTTCATCCACCTGCCGCCCGTCATGGGAAAGAGCGAGGACGGCACGGTGTCGAAGCTCTCAAAGCGCCACGGCGCTGCGAGCTTCGGACAGCTTCTCGCCGCGGGCTACCTCGCCGAAGCCGTCACGAACTACGTCGCGCTCCTCGGCTGGTCGCCCAAGGACACGAATCAGGAAATCTTCACGATGGAAGAGCTGATTCAAGCGTTCTCCCTCGACGGCATCAGCAAGTCGCCCGCCATCTTCGACTACAAGAAGCTCGACTGGATGAACGGCGAATACTTCAAGGCGATGGCTCCCGCCGCCTTCGCCAAGCTCGCGCGTCCCTTCGTCGGCGACCTGCCGGCAGGACTCGCCGAAAAGTGGGACTATCTCGCCGAAGTCCTGCGCCCGCGCCTCAGCCGCTTCGGCGAGATCGAGCCGCAGATCCGCTTCCTCAGCGAGATGCCCGACTACGACCTCGACTGCTATACGAACAAGCGCAACAAGACTACGCCCGAAAAGGCGCGTGCGCTTCTTCCCGAAGCGCTGCCGATGCTCGAAAGCGTCGAACCGTGGACGCCCGACGCCATCAACGCGGCGCTCGACGCCTTCGTAGAAAAGCGCGGCGAAAAGAAGGGCGCTGTCATGTGGCCGCTTCGCATCGCCGTCTCGGGACAGAAAGTCACGCCGGGCGGACTCACGGAAGTGCTCTTCCTGCTCGGCAAAAAAAATTCTCTCGACCGCCTCAAAAAAAGCCTTGCCAAACTGCAGGATATGTAATATAATAGACTACGTTCATGAGGCTCCTTCGTCAAGTGGTTAAGACACCGCCCTCTCACGGCGGGTTCATGGGTTCGAATCCCATAGGAGTCACCAAGAATTTTCAGGGCTGAAGCCAATGGCTTCAGCCCTTATTACTGACCTATCCAAGAAGCAAGCCCAACGGGCGCAGCTGATTGGCAAATAGGTCGTATGCGAAAACGTCCCGTAAGTCAAGCCCAAAGGGCGCAGACGAACGGCTGACGTTGACCGCTGCTGACCTATCCAAGAAGCAAGCCCGCAGGGCGCAGCTGATTGGCAAATAGGTCGTATGCGAAAACGTCCCAAGAACGCGAGCCAACGGCGAAGCGTGATTGGTCGACGTTGACCGCACCTTCTCTTTTGCCTTGGAATATGGTATACTTTGCTCGTTGCCACCTCCAGACCGGCACAGGAAGGAGGTGCATACAGATATGGAAAACATCGCCATATCCTTCCTTATCTCCGTCACGGCAGGGATAGTCTGCCACTATCTGTGCAGATGGCTTGACGAGAGATCGACGGGCAACAAGCCTGAGGCGTAATCCTCTGCCCCGCAAAAAAGAGGATAGAAACGCCCCCCAAGCTGGTATCTTGGGGGGCGTTTCGCATACAGAAATGGTATCGCCATATCTTTCCTGCCACTCGTATTATAACACATCCGCTTACTTATAGGCAAGTCGCATCATCGAAACCATCCTCCTCCTTTCCATACCGCCACCATTTCCCTCGCTGCACCTTCCGCATCTGCCGCCGCCGCGACGGCGGAGATCACGAAGAAGCCGGCCGCGCCCGCCGCCTTGATGGCGGGAAGATCGGCCGCCTTGACGCCGCCGCCGACGATCACGGGCACGGGACTCTTTTGGACGAAGGCGGCAATTTCCGCCAAGCTGCGCGTGCGGAAGCTGCCGTCCGCCTCAACTCCGGCATCGGGCTTTGACGCCGTCGCGTGCAAGGGTCCCGTGCCGATGTAGTCGACAGCCGCCAAGTCCTCGGGCGCAAGCCGAGGCAAATCCTTCGGATGCGCCGACAAGCCGACGATCGCCGCTTCCCCGAGAAAGCGGCGGCAAATGTGCGCGCTCACGTCCTTCTGCCCCACATGCACGCCCGCGACGGCGACGCCCATCTCCCGCGCCGCAAGCGCGACGTCCAGGCGGTCGTCGACGAGGAGCGGCACGCGTGACGACG
>ERZ773005.1817-NODE-1817-length-10311-cov-6.060550_pt1 | contig 10311 bp, 9 predicted proteins | sample MGYA00580666_ERZ773005 | MGnify/ENA primary metagenome ERZ773005 (study PRJEB29015, sample SAMEA2737999) | human oral metagenome | biome: human oral; feature: human-associated habitat; material: dental | place: China | collected 2061 ... | reverse complement strand
GTTGCGGGCTTGACGCTGCCGCCGTACTGGATGCGGATGGCATCTGCCGCCGCCTGGTTGAATACCTCGGCAACCGTCGCGCGAATGGCGGCGCAGACTTCCTCCGCCTGCTCAAAGGTCGCCGTCTTGCCCGTGCCGATCGCCCAGATCGGCTCGTAGGCGATGACGAGATGTGCGACCTCCTCGGCAGAGAAGCCGTCAAGCGCCGCCTTGATCTGCTTCGTCACAAAGTCGATGTAGGTGTTCGCCTCGCGGATCTCAAGCGGTTCGCCGCAGCAGATGATCGGCGTGATGCCCGCCGCATAGGCGGCCTTGGCACGCTTGTTGACGCCCTCGTCCGTCTCGCCGAAGTACTCGCGGCGCTCGGAGTGGCCGAGCACGCAGTAATCGACGCCGATCTCCTTGAGCATCGCCGTCGAGATCTCGCCCGTATAGGCGCCGCTCTTCTCCCAATGCACGTTCTGCGCACCGACGTGGATGTTCGAGCCTTTGACGGCTTCCGCCACAGCGGCGAGCGCCGTCGCCGTCGGGCAAGCGACGATGTCGACGTCCTTTGCATCCTTGACGAGCGGCATCAGCGCCTTGACAAGCGCTACGCCCTCGGCGATCGTATTGTTCATCTTCCAGTTGCCCGCGATAATGGGTCTTCTTGCCATAAAACCTTCCTCCTCGTACGGAACTGTCGGGAGCGCGCCAGAAAGGCACGCACTCCCGCAAAGCTTCTATCCTTCTCCTGCCTCTTTTGCGGCGAGCACGATCCTTCGTCCTCAGCGGACGCTCGTGCTCCTTCTCGGCAGAAGCTCTTACTTTTCGGCAATCGCCGCGATGCCCGGCAGAACCTTTCCTTCAAGGAACTCCAGCGTCGCGCCGCCACCCGTCGAGATGTGCGAAATCTTGTCCGAAAGCCCCGTCTTCTTCAGCGCCGCGATGGAATCGCCGCCGCCGACGATGCTCGTCGCGCCTGCCTCCGTCGCATCGGCGACCGCTTTTGCGACCGCGAGCGTGCCCTTGGCGAACTCATCGCACTCGAAGACGCCCATCGGACCGTTCCAAATGATCGTCTTCGCGCCCTTCAGCGCTTCGACATACGCCTCCGACGTCTTCGGGCCGCTGTCGAGCGCCTGCCAGCCATTCTCCACCTTGTCGACCGCGACGACTTTCGTCTTGCCCTCGGAGGCGAACTTCGCCTCGTCAGCGAGCGGGAACATGTTCGCGACGGCGACGTCGAGCGGCAGGATGACCTTGACGCCCTTCGCCTCCGCCTTCTTCAGAAGCTCCTTCGCGAGATCCATCTTGTCCGGCTCGCACAGCGAATCGCCGATCGGCAGCCCCTTGGCCGCGTCGAACGTGTGCGCCATGCCGCCGCCGATGATGATCGTGTCGACCTTCTCGATCATGTTGCTGATGACGCCGATCTTGTCCGACACCTTCGCGCCGCCGATGATGGCGACGAAAGGATGCGCGGGCGCTTCGAGCGTCTTGCCGATGTAGTTGATCTCCTTCTCCATGAGGAACCCCGCGACCGTCTCCAGATTGGAAGCGATGCCGACATTCGACGCGTGGGCGCGGTGCGCGACGCCGAAGGCGTCGTCAACGGCGATGTCCGCGAGCGCGGCGAGCTGCTTGGCGAAAGCCGGATCGTTCTTCTTCTCTTCCTTGTGGTAGCGCAGGTTCTCGAGGAGCAAGACTTCGCCCGGCTTCAAGTCTGCCGCTGCCTTCTCGGCTTCAGACCCTACGCAGTCGGACGCCCACTTCACATCCTTCTTCAGAAGCTCCGACAAGTGTTTCACAAGATGCTTCGTCGAGAACTTCTCCTCCTTCGCTTCCGTCGGGCGGCCGATGTGGCACGCGAGAATCAGCGCCGCGCCGCCGTCCAAAAGATAGTTGAGCGTCGGCAGCGTGCGCACCATGCGCGTGTCGTTCGTGATATTCATCTTGTCGTCAAATGGCACATTGTAATCGACGCGCACGAAGACCTTCTTGCCCTTGACGTCGATATCCTTGATCGTCTTCTTGTTCATAAAAATCCTCCCTTGAAAAGAAAAAGTCGCGAAAAAGAACAGAGGCCCGGCCCAAACGCGGCCGGACCTCATGGATCTTGACTCGGCTGATTTTCTCAGAAAGGCGCGCTAGCTTCGCCTCTCCCGTGCTTCGCCGACCGCGCTAAGGACGCGCTGAATTTATCCGTGATTCCCTTACTTCAATTCAGCGAAGTACTTGATCGTGCGAACCATCTGGCTCGTGTAGCTGTTCTCGTTGTCGTACCACGAAACGACCTGCACCTGCGTGTTGCCGTCACCGATGGGGCTGACCATCGTCTGCGTCGCATCGAAGAGCGAGCCGTAGCGCATGCCGACGATATCGCTGGAGACGATCTCGTCCTCGTTGTAGCCGTAGGACTCCGTCGCTTCCTTCTTCATCTGCGCGTTGATCTGCTCGACCGTGACCTCACCCTTGACGACAGCGAAGAGAAGCGTCGTCGAACCCGTAGGAGTCGGGACGCGCTGCGCTGCGCCGATGAGCTTGCCCTTGAGCTCGGGGATGACGAGGCCGATCGCCTTCGCCGCGCCCGTCGAGTTCGGCACAATGTTGACGGCGGCGGCGCGGCTGCGGCGCAGATCGCCCTTGCGCTGCGGGCCGTCCAAGGTCATCTGATCGCCCGTGTATGCATGAATCGTCGCCATGATGCCGCTCTGGATCGGCGCGAGGTCATTGAGCCCCTTCGCCATCGGAGCGAGGCAGTTCGTCGTGCAAGAAGCCGCCGAGATGATCTTGTCCTCAGGTTTCAGAATCTTGTGGTTGACGTTGAAGACGATCGTCGGCAGATCGTTTCCGGCAGGCGCCGAGATGACGACCTTCTTCGCGCCGGCGGCCAGATGCGCCGAAGCCTTTTCCTTCGAGGTATAGAAGCCCGTGCATTCGAGCACGACGTCGACGTCATGCTTGCCCCAAGGAATCTTCGAGGCGTCAGCTTCCTTGTAGATGTTGATCTTCTTGCCGTTGACCGTGATGGAGTCCTCGCCGGCTTCCACCTTGTCCGCGTATTCGTACTTGCCCTGCGTCGAATCGTACTTCAAGAGGTGCGCGAGCATCTTGGGGTTCGTGAGATCGTTGATGGCTACGACTTCATAGCCCTCTGCATCAAACATCTGACGAAACGCGAGGCGGCCGATACGTCCGAAACCATTGATCGCTACTTTTACTGCCATTTGTAAAATACCCCCTAGTCCTTCCCCCGGCTTTGCCCGGCGGCGATACGGACGAAGCAAGGAAAAACCCGCGCACCGTCCGCGAAACCTTCCGGCAAGGGCAAAAGCCCCCGCCAATTCTTCTTTAATATTACACTAAAACGGGAGCAATTGTCAATGATATTCTAGGTTAGGAAATATTCTGGGAAGACATTGAAGGCAAAAGAAATATTTGTTATAATATGGGGAGAATATCCTAGGAAGGTTCCATGTGAATCATCAGCATGACCCGGCAGGGAAGCAGGGAGGAAAGAACGATGAGCATCTCTTCAATTTCAGTCAACCCCTACGGCTCGGCAACGTTCGAGAAGATCAACTTGAACCTCGCCGAAGTAGGTCGCCAAAAGGCCGCCCAAGGATGGCACGAGGCAAAGGAAGTCTACAAGTCTTCGCCCTTCGGCAACGATACGAAGCTCGGCACCTCGAAATTCCAGCAGTCAAACAAGGAAGCAGAGCAGCTTGCCAATCGCTCGATCGCGCAGTCTGCACGCGCGGCGAAGGAGATCTACATGTCCTCGCCTTTCGGCAATGACACGAAGCTCGGCACGTCGAAGTTCCAGCAGTCGAACGAGGAGGCGATCGCCCTCGCCGACCGCTCGATTGCCAGCTCCGCCCGCGCCGCCAAGGCGTACTACATGGGCTCGATCCTCGGCAACGACACGAAGCTCGGCTCCTCGAAATTCCAGCAGTCGAACGAGGAGGCGGCGCAGCTCGCCGACCGCTCGATCGCAAAGTCGGCACGCGAAGCAAAGGCCATCTACATGGCCTCGCCCTTCGGCAACGATACGAAGGTCGGCTCATCGAAGTTCCAGAAGGCAAACGAAGAAGCTTTCGCCCTCGCGCAAAGGTCGGCATCACGCGCCTCTCGCGCCGCGAACGCCGTTTCCAAATCCTCGCCCTTCGGCAACGACACGAAGGTCGGCTCGTCCGCCTTCCAGCAGGCGAACAAGCGCATCGTCGAGACGGCCGCACGCCATACGCCGTCCGTGCTGCAGCAGGCGAAGGCCGCCTACCTGCGCCAGATGCAGAACGCCGCCGAAGCCGCGAAGAACCCCACGCGCAATACGAAGGTCGATGTCGGCGCATAAGCAATGCGCCAATACATACCGAAGCAGCAAGAGAGCCTGCCGCATGACGAACATGCGGCAGGCTCTCTCTCATTCGCCCAGCAACAACGCCCCCTTCTCAGTCGTCAACCTCGCGGTAGAGCACCGCACCCGACTGCGCGTCGAGGATCAGCTCATACTTCACATTATTTGCATAGCACTTCACGCGATAGACGGGCTGGAAGAAACAGTTGGTCATGGAAACTTGGAGGTCTGTTGCGGTTGTTGTGGTCAAGCGTTTTGAACATGAATGTCCAATAAAATTATGCCGAATACCTCGCATAGAATGATTTGAGGTCTTCGTCATAGAAATGCGGTCACAAATGATGTCCTCGCATATACATCTCCAGTGCAAACTCCAAAAGCTCGATCTTACCGTTGCTCGATTCTTCGAAACTTTCCGTGTCCCTATAAATCGAGAGGCGCTCTTTTATAGCCGTTTCCCCTGATTTTATGACTGCCAGATCAGACGCATCCGCCAGGGTTTCAATATATGCTCGATAAAATTCCTGCGGATGATGCGCCTTGTAATACGCCAGACGATAATTCGCCATGACATGATCCACGACATGAGCACGAGGAAACATATATCCCATTTTTTGACAAGATTGAATATAGCAAGAGGGAACACCTTTTTCCTGCAGAATTTTTATAGTTTCGGGAAGGATGCCATTCCCCTTTCGCACGGATTCCATGATTTGAAAAGCACGCAGCGAATCGATCCCCTTTCGTATCAGGTACATCATGACATCATCACGGGTTGCAGCGACTTCGTTCAACGTGCATACACCTCGGCGTATCAGGTTCTGCGCATTTCCTTCCCATGCGCCGCTTCCATGAGAGAAAGCGGAAATTTTGACCAGTTCACTAAAGAATCTCGGCTGCAATTCCTGCAGCATTTGACGAACCTTGGGAGAGCGAAATTCGGGAATGCCAACGGTGTCGGCTTTCCGGAATAAAGATATGGTGGAAGGGTCATCGAAGGAAATATTCGAAAGGCTGCAGCCTGTGCCGCGCTCTAATTCTTCGAGGAGAGAGAGTACAAAATAAGGCAATAGATTGAGTTTAAGGAACTGATCGGTGAGATTGTGGTAGGAAAAATGGGAGATTCGATATGTATGACCTTCTTGATCTTTCACATCCTGCAGAGGAGTAAAGCAGTCGGGTTCTTCATCCTCGGGGATAATGATAAAAGCTGAATCGTTGATTCCCGTAGTTTTTTTCGTGCCAACACATTTCTCAGCCACTTCCTGCACGGATATTTTCACGAGAATACGCTCCGTTGTATCAATATAATTTTGTACATATGTCGCGGCTTCATCATAGGATATCGTTTCGATTGTTCCGGCTTGATATACTCGGACATGATCACATACTTTTTCTATATTTTCGGCTGCAATGGAACGATACGAATCTGGATAATTCATGACGATATCAGGCTGTCTGCTCCCGTCAAAGCCCACAAGAGCGGCATAGGGAATATCGTGACCATCGCCCATGAGTGTTTCTCCGCATTTGGGACAAATTTTAGCCTGCAAATCAAAACCGGAAGCCACGGAGCCATCTGTGATGAATTCGCTGTATTGACATTTTGCGCAACGCCAATGCGGAGGGAGCGGATTGACTTCCGTTATCCCAATCAGATGTGCTGCCAAAGAAGCACCGATCGAGCCGTTCGTGCAGGTGATGTGACCATCTTCATGAGCTTTTTGCACAAGTTTTTGCTGCAACAAATACAGCGACGAATATCCATATTCAAAGATGACTGCAATTTCCTGCTCCAATCGTTCCTGCACAATTCGCGGCAGATTTCTACCATATAATTCCTTTGCCTTATCGTAAGACATGGATTTGATGATATCATGGGCATGGGGAATTTGAGGAAGACATTTTTCATACGACGGCTCTATTTCATCCATCAAATCCGCTATGCGGTTCGGACCTGCAGTCACAGCCTGCGTATGAACATTGATTTCAACCCTTTTGACATCGGCTGTATCGCACCTCATGCCATCGCCAGAAAGCACCATCCACACACCCCTTCTATAAAAATTTCTATTGCACGCAAATTCGACACATAGTTCCAATTCAAGCGAAGAACTTTGACGGTTCACACAGTTTTCGACGCAACGCCTGCATGATGCATTTCATACACAGAAAACATCAGTATCTCATTCGCTTCACATAGCTCGACCTGCCACAAGATATCAACCTCTCCTCGGAAGCAGTCGGCGACGGATTCCACCTTTTTCGCAATATCACAGAGACTAAGCTCTTCTCCTGTCCCTCGGAAGATGATCTGCACACCCCGCACTGTTTGATTCGCGGCAGGCATTTCTTCCCAAAGCAGATGTTCTAGAGAGATACACCGAAGATCTCCTTTCGTCGACGCAAGCATCGGGAGAATATCCCGCCTGTCTACACCGACCAGTTGGATATTCATCGGCGTCCATAGACCTGATGCGATTATGCAAGCCTTTGCCGCTGCCTCATCTGCAAAGTACATAAGAATCGGTCTGATGCAGCCGCCATCGTCCTCCTGCAGTGCAGTCAGCCGCTCTGCACATGCGACAAAGGCTTCCGCAGAAGCTGTACGATAGATGCAGAGTATATCCTGCTGCCGCAATATCTCGAACGGGATCGTCATCGCCTGCGCATCCGAAATCAGCATGGTATGGGGCAACGATACCTCTTCCGTTGCGATGGACGCAGCATCCTCCTGTTCTGATTCGGAGGAAAATTGACGCACCGGCATACCGAGGAGCGGCTCACACTTTTCCATGTGGGAATAATATCGCGCCAGCGCAGAAAAGATGCTCTCATCCTCGCAGGCAAGGATAACACCACTGTCCTGCAGAATATTTTCTGTATATTGCACCATGTTCTTCCCCTTTCCTCTATTCTTCATTCATCGCTTGCTGTGAACATACGACGTCAGGACTGCTTCGACAGTTCATCAAACATATGGAAAACTCGTTTGATGTCATCATTTGAAATGCTCATCAAGGGTAAATCTACATAATAACAACCCCGCAAGCCAGCGTGTTTTTCCGAGTTATTGATATCTCTTTGATGTAACGTCATAGCAATTTCATCCACAACGATATCGCGAGTATTCCTTTCTGTATTCGCAGTGTCATCAAACGCCTCTGCTAAATTTTCCCCCGTGAGATTTTTTGAAATAGCGTTTGGAGAACTATACCTCAAGACTCTGAAAATCGGCTCCGACGGAGCGTCTTCATTTGTGTCCGTCAAAAAGATATTGATTGCATACAACGAGGTGCCCCCGCTGCCGGAATTTGCTTCTTTGCTAAACAGCCACCAAAAATCATTCACCATGCCAGCTGCCGGATATTCATATCCCTTTTCCTTGTTCTTGTTTTGGTTCTTGATAAACGTATATTCGCAATCCTCGTTCTCGGATTCAGATTTTATGGCTTCGCGCAATTTCCCTACATTTTTATACGTCATAAAAACTACAAAGGCGGCATTCTTATAGTTCATCGTATCATCCTTATGGTTTTTATCATCCAGCATAAAGTATCCCTTCTTTTCTATTGGTTGATCTGGTCTATCTGAAATGCCATTTGTCATAGACAAAAAGGTATCGAACCCCTTTCTTGTCAATAATCTTACCAAATCACATATCATCAATTTCTGCCCAAAGGTATATTTGCTTCTCTTCCCCCCATGTAAAATATCCTTCATCGATTGCAATATGTCTTCCCAACTCGCAAAAACGAAATGGACTCCTTGCTTGCTTATATCCTTCTTATATTTACGGTAAACCGATATGCATGATTCATGCTTCGCAATGAACAGCAGGATTTTCTTTTTCTCTTTGGGCAAATCGCACAAAATGTTTGCTTCGCGAATGAGCTGATCATCTGAGGACAGTCCGCTCTGAAACTTTACCTCAATGCCAATATAGCAATTGTCAAATTCCAACAAAACATCCAATTCCCCCAGATCGTGTTTCGGCCAGAATTTGATATGCTCCTCATCTTTTATATTTGTGCAATTCACGTTTTCTATGAGCTGAATTGCAGCCTGTGATTCAGCTTGCTGCTTCTCCGATTTGCGTAATGCCCCGCATAGTATGGGCTGCAATCCATCACAAAAATCCATGTACCTTAATGTACCGAAAAAATCTCCTGTCAGCTTATCCTCCAAACTGTCGGATAAGTTCGAGCCGGATCGGCTGATTTTTCCATAAAATTCCTCGACCATAATTACCTCCTTACGAAGCCGTTGACACTCCCGCCCCAATTCGTGTTATTCCATCTCACCTGACAGATACTTCTTTCCCATATCCCTTACCGCCTTACGAATCTCATCCCGCAGGCTTTTCGGCTCTAAGATCTCCGCATATTCTCCATACTGCAACGCCCAATATTTCATCGCCTTTTCGTTGCAGGCAACGGAAACGATGAGTTCATCCGCCTCCTCCTGCACAATGCGGAAATCCTTGCCGAACCAGTCGATCAGCTGGCTCATCATTTGATCCCAGACTCGCATCTTCACTTGTACGCTCGGACCACTGAACATATAGATGTGCTCTGCCATGTGCTTGGGCAAACTGTAGCCTTGGGCAAAGTCTTCCACCTGCTTCTTCGGCTTGGCCTTGTCCTCAAGCATTTTCACCTTCGTCATGCAATCCAAGCGATAATGGGAAATATTGCTATATTTATCATAATTGCCAAGCAAATAATATCTGCCTTGATTTGCCACCATCTGATACGGACTTACAATGTACGGTTCTTCCCGCTTGGGGTGCAGCTTGAAGTCTTTGCCATAGCTGTTATAAATGAAGCTGACTTTCCTCCCCTGCTCGATGGCATCGTTCAGCACATCCAAATTCAGCAGAACTTGCTTGTTGTCCGAGTGTATGAGTTTCGGCAGATGAGAAACATGCTTCACTTTGGCATGGAAGTATTTGTTTCCAAGCCCTACCAGCTTCTCAATCAGCCGTTCAGCCTGTGCGCCGGAAAGCGTGCGGGAGAAGAGGACGCTGTCGATCAGCATCCTCAGTTCCGCATCCTCAAACTGGCGCGACATAAGGCAGACGCCGCCTTGCAGAGAAATCTCATACCCCATATCCTTAAGGAGCATAAGATTGTTCTTGACCGTCTGCCGAGTGCATCGAATACCATAGTTTGTTTCCAGCAAATCCACGATTTTCTGTTGCGTCAAGCGGTGGTTGCTGTCCGTATGCTGCTCCAAAATCTCCAGGAGCCGCATGTTCAGAAACTTCTTGTCCTGCAATCCATAGGGATACATACGCTCACATCCTCACATCTAGCTCACATCTAAATGTAGACACTTTCGACGCGATATATGCCGATTCCTGCTATTTTTGTCGGGCAAGGTTTTCTGCTAGTCGAGGAGAAGTCCGTCCAATTCGGCAAGCTTGGCATGGATGTCAAAACCGCATTCGCCCTCCTTGTAAAGCACGGTGGAAGATTCCGACCATCCGCCTCCCATCTGCTTGCCTCGGACATACAATGCACGCGCCTTCTGCACATCAAACGCTTGGGGCGGGAGATGACCTTCCTGCACTACCATTCCGTCCATGAGCACGGGATTCCCCGTGATGTCGAACATGGGGCTGGCACTCTTATCCGGCTCATCATCGTACATATACAGTTCAAATGCCCCCTCATAGCTCCTCTTGTCTACCTCGGAGTGCGCCTCATTTCGTACAAAATAGCGGGGAATCGTGCGGATGCCATAGCCTTCGATGGAGTCAAGCCTTATCCGATCGTCTCCAAATCGAATAGACGAATATTCCTTTCTGTTCATGGTGCTTTCTCCCTTCATTACGATAGGAAAACCTTTCTGCTCTTGCTGATTACAGTATATCATATCCGATGTTAAGAATTTTGGCTCCTCGCTATTTAGCATGGGCAGTTACATAAAACAGATGTTCTGTTTTATGTAAGACTTTAAAATCGCCA
>ERZ773005.1813-NODE-1813-length-10321-cov-16.816969_pt1 | contig 10321 bp, 9 predicted proteins | sample MGYA00580666_ERZ773005 | MGnify/ENA primary metagenome ERZ773005 (study PRJEB29015, sample SAMEA2737999) | human oral metagenome | biome: human oral; feature: human-associated habitat; material: dental | place: China | collected 2061 ... | reverse complement strand
AAAAGGCCCTTATAGGGCCAAAACAAACCACCAGCTCAGCTGGTGGTTATGATTTACATGTTTAAACTAACAGGATGCAGTTACTTGAGTAGCTGCTAATACCAAGTATCATTGTATTTTTTTTAGTACATAAACATATAAAATGCATGCAATTTAAAAGTTTGATAAATTATCTGAGTAAATCTATGCTATACTAGGGTTAGTCATGGCTAACTACAATTTAATACTACTCATTAGCGTTTTTAGGAGGAACAAATGAGCAAGAACGCGATCTTAAAACCGATATTAATCGGAGCACTCGCCCTAGCAGTGGCAGGGGGAATAGCCTTCGGTATGCTCTCAGGGGGAGATGAGAAACCAGAGAAATCTGCAGTTTCCCATAAGAAAGAGCATATGGATATGGCAAAAGAGCAGAATGAGCCACAGGCTAGTGAAGATAAGGGTACTGCGGGGAACTATGAGACTAATAGTAGCAGGGATAGTGGCAGTAGCGCGTTTGCAAGGAATTCTAGCGGTGGCGTAAGAGCTAGAAACGTTATTTATCAGAATACTAGGCAGAATCAGGGCTCAGTTTCGAACGGGGCTAAGACAGTGGGAAGCACTCCTTCGGTAAATCCATCGAAGCCGTCTGTAAGCCCATCGCAGCCAGGTACTAAGCCAGGCGAGAAGCCTGGAGTAACTCCTGGTGTAAATCCGGGAACAAACCCTGGAGTAAACCCTGGTGGACAGGAGCCTCCAGTGATAGATAGAAAGGCTCAGGTCGAAAAAGAGATAAGCGATTTCATGAGGAAATCCGATCTCAAGGACGGCAAGTATGTTGGACTCGGCGATGGATTTGACGAGGCTAGAGGCGGCGTTAAGACCATAGTAACAATCAAGAACAACATCATCGAAAATGTAGTATTTGTCGAAGGTCAGGGATACTCTGGACTAGACTATATGGCAATCTCTGCGAGAGCAATACCATATCTATGTGGTGAAGAAGGCAAGAGAAATGTCGCTATTCTCAAGGTGTATAGAAAGTACATCGACCAAATTGCGCACGCAAAGGACCAGGCCAAGGAAGCCGAGAAGTTACTGGGCAAAGAGTATGCGAGCAAGATTTCTGATGCGAGAAGAGCCGAGATGGTTTCACCAGTAATCAGAGAGTATCTGAGCAAGAATCACAAGTGTAAGAAGATGATGGACGCAATTTCAGGTGCTACGCTCACTACGGGAGGAGTCGGTCTATCTGTGGACAATGCTTTGGAACTTTCTGAGAATGACAAGAAGACTGGAAATGATATCACTGGAATCAATGTACTCGAACCTACGGCGATAAACGGCTATACAGGACAGAGAGTTCTGAAGTCGGACATTGCGAAGCCGCTTGATTTATCAGGTGTTAAGGTTGAGCTTACCAAGGAGGATGGAACGAAGATTGAGGTTCCATACTCAGAGTTCGACAAATACGGAATCGAAGTTACAAACAGAGACACTGGCGAGAAGCTGTATGACAAAATGAATCTTTCAGACGAGACTAAGAGTCAGGCGCTAATTGCTAAAATCACACACAAGGGTTCCAAGAGACGCACTGAATTTGCGATATTCTTCGAATCATACAGTACAGATTACATCACGAAGATGGAATACAGCTTCGATAACGGCAAGACTTGGGAAGAAGTGACTGATCCTGCTAAGGCTGAGGATAATAGCAACAACATATCGCCAAGACAGACTGTTAAACTCAAGAAGGACTATTTCGGCAAGAAGGCTAAGGTTAGAACTACATCTATGAGCGGCAAGCATTATGAATACGAATGCAGATTCCCTATAGATGAGTATGGTTATAAATTCAGTTTTAATTCTGTTAATAAGGATTATGAATCTAACAAAAATGCTAATTTCGCAGTCTATATCACATTCGTCGAGGATGTGGTCGATGAAAATCCAGGTACAGGCGATAACCACGATGATGTTAACCCTGAAGAGGGAACAGAAGTCGAGGATGAGTTCAAGCCAGTGCTGTCATCCAAGATAATCAACAAGAAAGTCGGAGATGCTGAGCCAACCCTTGATGAATACAAGGCTTTAATCTCAAATTATCCAAATGACGGAAGCGTAACACTGGAAGTGCTCGATCACCCAGATATGACGGAAAACGGATATAATTTGGTCAAAATCAAAGTTATTTCGCATAGCTCTGGGAAAGAGTCTATCATCACCATTGGTGTCAGCGTTGCTTAGCAAGCGATGTATTAAAGGTCCTGATAAGATAGGGTGTACTCAGACATCAAGGATATTTAATCAGGTAAATCACAAATAAAGAGCGGGGCTGCTGCCTCGCTCTTCGATTTTGTTAGTGTTATGTCTCGCTTAATCTCTTAATTCTCTTTATCCCAGTTCAATCTACTGCGTAGATTATAGCTGAACCTGCTCAAATTTGAAGCCGTGCGCCCTGTCTGATTTATCATTGGTGATGTGGTACACGTGGTACTCATCTGGTGACAAATCGGTGCTTTCGAGAAAAGTCTCCTTGGAGCTGTCAAACTTATCGACAGTAACTCTCACCGAAATACCGCAGCTTGTCGAGATATGACGAGGAACGGGCATGATGGTGCAGCCGAGAGGCTTTAGCAGCTTTTCAGTAGCTATGGCGCCGTGAGTCGACTCGAATGTATATAGATAATACTCTTCAGTCATGTAATAATTGCTCCCTATTACAGAGTGATAACCTTGGATACTTCCTGCATCGCTCCGATGATATCAAACATGTTGCTTACAGTTCCAACCTTACAGTCTTCCTTAACTCCAAAGAAGTTGAGGCAAGTTCCGCACACGAGGACCTTAGTTCCCTTATTGATTAGAGTGTTTAGATTGTCGATAATCTGCTCTTCAATTCCAGTAGTTAGCTTAACACCTTCGTTCATGAATAGAATGTAAGATGGCACGTTGTCTCCCTCGGAAAGAGTGAAGATAGCCATTTTGGCAAGGTTAAGACCGAGCTCTGCGTCTCCAGAACCAACGGAAGCCTTGTTGAAAAATACTGCATAACTCTCATCTGCGAAGCTGCTTGCGCTCTCTGGAACTTTTCCGTCTCCATCAGCGAAGCTTACAAGGAACTTATCTCCCTCTGGAGCTGAGCTAATAGGTCTGCCGTATGCATTAGCGAGTCTCTCTAGGTTATCGATCTGTGTCTGTCCATCAACGATAATTTCAAGCCCCTGAGTACCATTATCTAATTCTTTCTTTGCCATAATTACAGGAATCGGGCATGCCTTACCTGCTGCGTCTAGTCTCATCTTGTGACACCTCCAGACTAATAATTTAAAATAAAATATACATTATCATCATAGCAGTATAGACAAGGTTCTTCAAATAGAAATCTATAATATCGGCGGAGCAAAGTATATGGTGAATTCCCATGTATTTTCACAAAGATAGCCACAAAAGACACACATTTTATAGTAATATAATTATGTATAGGTATGTGCGGATAGAGAGGTAATATTTTGCTAAGAAAATTTGTAAAAAGTCCATATATCAAAGCTTCACTTGCATTCATAATAAGTGGCTCAATTCTTATTATGCTGTCAAATGTGCTTAATAAGACGAAGTTCACCGACGGCCTGGCAACTATCAACAAGACGCTAATGCCGGTGTATATTGGTGTGTTTATAGCATTCCTGCTGTGCCCGATATACAACAAGCTTGTGAAGGCAATCTATACTAAGCTTAAAGATAGCGACAATCGCAATGCAGAGGATTGCAAAGGACTAGTATGCATGAAGTTTGCTGGCAGGCGAAATATGCCTCAGGAAGATGCTACTACCTGTATGAATAGAAACCTCGCTATTGCCAAAATTAGTGCAAGTGCAATTTCTATCATGATAATCGTAGCATTCTTTGCGCTTATCGGATATTTCGTAGTTCCACAGATTGTCATGAGTATTGTAAACCTCATGAATACCATGCCGCAGAGACTGGCATACTTCTCATCATGGTCAGAACACCATCTGCAGAACTTCCCGCAGATTGTTAAGTGGATTAACGAGGCGGCGAACGCAGGAACTAGCGAGATTATTGACTGGATAAGAGACAACATCCTGAAAGATAACTTCCAGAATGTTGCCAGCATGGTTTCGGCGCAGATCATTAGTGTCGTGCGCGGTAGTGCAAATCTCTTCGTTGGAATACTCATATCAATCTATTTGCTAAACTACAAAGAGACTATATTTGCAAATTCTCGTAAGATCGTTTCGGCGACATGCTCCGAGCAGAAGTCGAGAAGTCTATACGAATTTGTAAAGATCATAAATGAGACATTTATCGGATTCATCGTAGGCAGAATTCTCGATGCGATTATAATCGGAATTCTTACTTACATATGCATGCTTGTATTCAATATGCCACTTGCACTACTGATTGCAGTAATTGTCGGCGTAACTAACGTGATTCCGTTCTTCGGACCTTTCCTAGGAGCGATTCCGTCGGTTTGTCTGCTAATTCTCGAGAATCCTGTGAAGGCGGGCTATTTCATCATCATGATACTAGTGATTCAGCAGATTGATGGAAACGTAATAGGTCCTAAGATTGTCGGCAGTGCAATTGGAATAAGCAGCTTCGGGGTGCTTATCGCGGTGCTTATCGGCGGCGGACTATTTGGCTTCCTTGGCATGGCACTCGGAGTTCCTGTGTTTGCAGTATTCTACAGATACGCAGGTAAGCTAACCGACAACAAGCTAAGAAAACGCAGTAAGGCAATCGATATCAGGTCGTACACGGATTACGCAAAGTTCGGTATCGAAGAAGGAGAACTATTTGGAGATGAACATGCCAAACACAAACCTAATAAATAAAATAAACAAAATCGTCCCTGAAGCTCAGGTCAGCGTGGATGAACCGATGAGCAAGCACACGTCATTTCGTATCGGTGGTGCTGCGGATGTAGTTGTCACTGCATGCAACGAAAATGAACTAAGCGAGCTACTTAAGCTTCTTCACAGCGAAGATGTAAGGTACATGCTGGTTGGAAATGGCTCTGATCTACTATTCGCAGATGAAGGATATCGCGGCGTTATAGTAAAGCTCGGGGGTGACTTTGAACATATCGAGATTGTGCCATCATGTGACGATGAGATTAGGGTTGGTGCAGCACGCATGCTATCTAGTACCGCGAATTTTGCGAGAGACAAAGGACTTACAGGACTCGAGTTTGCATCGGGAATCCCGGGAACATTTGGCGGCGCACTCTTCATGAACGCCGGTGCATACGGCGGAGAGATGAAAGACGTAGTCGAGAGCGTATCTCTGATGAAATCAGACGGAAGCGAGGTATACGAGCTATCTGGCGAGGAAATGGAGTTCTCGTACAGAAATAGTGTACTGCAGCATAATGACGATATCGCACTTTTTGCAATGGTCAGATTGCACAAGGATGATAAAGAAGCCATCACAGAGAGGATGAACGACCTCGCTGAGAGACGCAAAACGAAGCAACCGGTGAATTTCCCAAGTGCAGGCAGTACATTCAAGAGACCTATCGGCGGCTATGCGGCAGCTCTCATTGAAGAGGCTGGTCTTAAGGGTAGAACTGTCGGTGGCGCACAGGTATCTGAGAAACATTCGGGATTCGTAATCAATATCGGTGGTGCGACATCCAAGGACGTGAGAGAGCTGATCGAGATTGTGGCTCAGGAAGTAGAGAAGAATTCGGGAATCAAGCTCGAGCCTGAAGTTAGAATCATCGATGTTAAATAGAATTTAAGAAGGGTATTCTGAAAAGGAAGCGATAAACTGATGGAAAACAACATTAAGAAGCTATATAAAATGACTGCGGATTACCACACCCATACGAGGTATTCGCACGGTAAGGGATATGCGCACGGCAAGGGGACTGTTCTTGAAAATGTCGCTGCAGCTTCCGCAAAGGAACTACGAGAGCTAGCGATTACTGATCATGGGCCAGGGCATAAGTTCTATGGACTAAAGATGGAGAAAATTCCAGCTATGAGGGCAGACATCGAAGCGGCGATGCGTGAGTTTCCGAATGTCAAGGTAATACTCGGAGTTGAGGCTAACATCATCAACTCTCCGAATGGACTCGATATCGAGAAAGAGGATATTCACAAATTTGATATCGTAAATGCAGGATATCACTACGGCCTCCCGCATGGCTACATGACTTCAAATTACGTGTGTTGGCACGCAGGTCTTCCGTCTGGAAGCAGGGAGCAGCTCAGAAATAAGAACACAGAGATGGCACTCAAGGCGCTATATGAGAATGATATATTTATCCTCACACACCCTGGCGACAAAGGACCATTCGACATGAAGGAGCTATGCAAAGCTTGCGAAGAGACGAACACACTGATGGAAATTAGCACACGTCACACGCATCTCACCAAGGAAGAAATCGAGATAGCGGCGAATTACGACGTGAAATTTGCCATAAGCAGTGATGCGCATAAGCCGGATGAAGTAGGTAACTATATTGCTGGTGTAGAGAGAGCTCTGGAAGTAGGGCTTGATCTAGATAGAATTGTCAACATTGAGAAGAGGTAAGAGATGAAAATCGTCATAGTCACAGGCATGTCGGGTGCAGGCAAGACGAAGGCCGCAGACTGGCTGGAGGATCAGGGATATTACTGCATAGACAATATGCCACCTAAGCTGGTAATGAATTTCGTTGAACTTTCGATGACAAATGGCATGGATAAGATTGCGTTCGTTGCCGATGTCCGCGGTGGTGAGTTTTTCTCAGACTTAGTAGAGGTAATCGACCAGCTCAAGAGCAGTGAGGAGATTGAGAGCGATGTATTCTTCGTAGATGCTTCGACTCCAACTCTCGTGAGAAGATTTAATGAGACGAGAAGGCACCATCCGCTCGCAAGTGGAAAGGTTACACAGACCGTAATCGAAGAGGAGCGGGCAAGGCTGGAGAGCGTACGCAAGAAGGCGGACTTTATCATCGATACCAGCACTATGAAGGTTGCAGATTTCAATATGGCGATGAGGAGGATATTCCTCGGCAAGGAAGGAAATCAGTTCAACATCAACGTGACTTCATTTGGCTTCAAGCACGGTATTCCGAGTGAGTCGGACATCATGGTAGACGTCAGATTTATTCCGAATCCATACTATGTAAAGAGCCTCAAGAAGCTCACAGGCAACAACAAGAAGATTGTAAACTACGTGTTTAAGTCAGACCTCGCAAATGAGTTCGTGGACAAGTATCACGCTCTGCTCAAGGACCTGATTCCTGGCTATATCCACGAGGGAAAGTATCATCTCAATATAGCATTTGGCTGCACAGGAGGTCACCATAGGTCGGTGGCAATCGCCAACAAGATGGCGGAGCTCTTCCACGAGGATGGGTACAGAGTGACAGTGACACATAGAGACCTTGATTTCATCGCAAAGGGAATTAGTAAGAAATAGATAGGCTATAGATAAGCGAAAGATAGCATATAAGCAACATATAGCATTAGATAGCTATAAAAAGCCTATAAATAAGCGATAGACAGCTACGATAAGTGCTAGCCCTTATGCAATAATCACGCGATACAAATTATTACTTGAAGGGAGTCATACAGACAGATGTCTTTCTCATCACAGACTAAAGGCGAACTAGCGCGCGTAGTGCCGAACAAGAAGTGCTGCATGCTTGCGGAAATTACAGGATTTCTCAGGGTTGCAGGCAGCCTCAGACTTGCTGGAGGCGGAAAATTTACGATAGTTGCATCGACCGAGAACCCAGCGATTGCAAGGCATTATAAGACCTTGATCAAGGAATACTTCGGAAGCAATGCAGGAATTGAAGTTGGCAACTCACAGATGCCGGGCAAATCGCGCGGTAACTATAGATATAGATATTCATTGGTAATAAGACCTGAAGAGAAGAGTCCGCAGATTCTCCGTGAGACTGGAATGCTTCTCATCAGAGAAGGTGATGAGTTCCTAAGCGACGGAATCTATCAGCCAATTGTCAGGAGCAAATGCTGTAAGAAGGCATATCTCAGGGGACTATTTCTCGGAGTCGGCACGATGTCAGACCCAAGGAAGAGCTACCATCTAGAGTTCGTGCTAAACAGCTCTCATGTTGCACAAGACCTAAAGAAGCTGATTGGAAGCTTCATCGATATGTCAGCTGGTCTAATCGAACGTGGCGAAGAGCATATCGTCTACCTGAAGCGCGCTGAATACATCAGTGATATGCTGGGAATCATGGGTGCCAATGAGGCGATGTTGGAATTTGAAAATATCAGAATCGGCAGAGGGCTCAGGCGTGAAGTAAACAGGATCTCGAACTGCGACAACGCCAATGTAGACCGAACCCTAACCGCCGCCGAACAGCAAATCCGCCATATTGAAATCATCAAGGACAAGCTTGGCCTAGAGAACCTCGAACCTGTACTTCGCGACACTGCGCAGCTCAGGCTTGAGCTGCCAGGCGCCAGCCTATCGGAGATAGGCGAGGCCCTGAGCCCGCCAATCAAGAAACCGGGTGTGAGCAAGCGCTTCGCAAAACTGAAGGAGATAGCGGAGGGGCTGGAGAGGTAAGAGCTGGAGATTGTAATTTAGTAATTGAGTGCTGCTGGCTGTGAAGGTAGAGGATCGCAAATCAAGAGCATAATATCTGAAAATTTGGAAGATTTTAGCGGATATGTGGCGGTTGGGGCGTCGAACTCCGGCTCGGTGAGCTCCACCGCCGGGTCGGTGTCGGTGGCCAGGACCCGGGCCTCATCACGGCGGGCGTTGTGCACGGTGACGTGGCGCCCCGCGTGCTGGGGCAGACGCAGGGTGTTGGTGGCCAGGTTCGCCAGCGTGGGCGAATTGGCCAGACCGACCTCGACGATGTGCTCGATGCCCAGACCTCCCTCGCTCGGGGAGGACAGCAGGATCTCCTGGGTCTCGATCCAGCGCACCGGGGAGGCGAACTGCCAGGCCAGGAGCTCGACGAGCAGGACCCGGGCCAGCTCGGTGGGCCGCTTCACCCAGGAGTCCCAGCTAGCCAGGATCTCCTCGATCGGCTCGGAGGGAACGACCTCGAGGATCGAGCGGGCGAAGTCCTGGGTCAGGGCGAAGGGGCGTGCCACCAGGTTGGGCACGTAGTGGCCCACCAGGCGTTCGACATCCAGGTCATCGGGAACGAGCTCGAGCAGGCGGCCGCGGAACTCCGGGACGCCGGGGCGCAGCACCTCGGAGTGGAAGGGCACGTCGATGCCGGGAACGAACATGAATGGGTTCTTGCCCCCGCGGGCCTTGGCCTTGGCACGGGCGTCCGCGGCCAGGGCGTCCAGGCCCTTGATCGTGCCGGCCACGGCGTACTGGACCCCGGCCAGGTTGTGGTTGACGATCTGGAGGAACTCTCCGGTCTCCTGGGAGATCGACTTCACGTAGGCCTCGACCTCGTCGGCCTTGATCCCGGCTTGGTTGGGCCGCAGGGCGCCCATGCGGTAGTTCGATGCGCCGTCGGCGTCGCGGGGCACCAGCGAGTGCATGGTGGAGCCGCGCTGGAAAACGATTGAGATCGTCGTCTCCACGGGCATGACGCGGCCGTAGGCGCTCAGGGCCGTGTATTCGCCCAGTGAGTGGCCGGCGAAGGCGGCGCTGTCCACCAGGGCACCGGCCTCGGCCAGGCGCGCGGTGGTCGCCATGGCCACGGTGGCTAGGGCCACCTGGGTGAACTGGGTGAGGTTGAGCAGGCCCTCGGGATGGCGGTAGGTGACGCCGCGGGCGGTCATCTCGGTGGGGTTGTCGCGCACCAGGTTGATGACGGAGAAGCCCAGCTCGGCGCGGGTATGGGCGTCGGCGCGCTCCCAGACCTCGCGGGCGGCCTTGGAGGAGTTCATCTCGTCCAGGCCCATGCCGGGGGCCTGGATGCCCTGACCGGGGTAGATGTAGGAGGTGGGCTCGGGGGTCGTCACGGCGGTGCCGCGGGAGACGACCTCGCCGTTGATGCGGCAGACGACCTCCAGGACGTAGCCGCCGCCGACCACCAGGCCAGTGCGCTCCACGGTGATCTCGACGTCGTCGCCCAGCTCCACCGGGCCGGTCATGACGTAGGTCCAGCCGGCCAGGACGTGGCGCGAGCCGTCGGCCGCGGTGGAGGCCGCCACCTGCTGGGCAGTGGCCGACAGCCACATGCCGTGGACGAGCGGGGCCTCCATACCGGCCACGTGGGCGGCGTTGTAGGAGGTGTGGATCGGGTTGAAGTCACCGGTGACCCGGGCGAACGCGGTCATGTCCGCGGGCGCGGTGACGGTGGTGCGGCGCAGGATGCGGCGTGCGCGAATCCGTCAAGGGCGACCACCTTATCACCTATGAAAAGCTCGACAAA
>ERZ773005.1812-NODE-1812-length-10322-cov-10.490114_pt1 | contig 10322 bp, 10 predicted proteins | sample MGYA00580666_ERZ773005 | MGnify/ENA primary metagenome ERZ773005 (study PRJEB29015, sample SAMEA2737999) | human oral metagenome | biome: human oral; feature: human-associated habitat; material: dental | place: China | collected 2061 ... | reverse complement strand
GAATATTGTACTGATTTGGGACATGTTCAAGAATAAAATCTTTTTTGATTTCTTCCTTAATTGTGTAGGTCTGGTCATTTAGAGTCAGTTCTTTCTGTCCTTGAAGTTCTTTGTTTTTAGTAAACAATCCAACTTCCTTACCTGAAAGTGCAAGTTTTTGATCCGTCATATTCTCGTAGTCTTTTTGGTCAAAGACCATAAAAACAGTTTTCGGTTGAACACGATTTTGACCTTTCTCAAAAATTGTTAATTTTGTACCTTCTTGGTTTGCTACACCAAAGCTACTGTATGTAAGGACTTCTTTCTTTGTAACAGTCAATCCCTTATCACTAGCATACTGGTCTAGGAGTTTATTTATGTCTTCTTTTTCAACATTCTGTCCTGTAATTCCAAAATCATGTGGATTCATGACTTTCTTGAAAGTTTCAGAGCCTTTAAAGATACTCGTTGCAGCAGACATAGTCACCAAGACCATGGTTGAAAGAATAGCAATCGTTGCCAGGCCAACCGCATTTTTCTTCATACGAAAAATGAGATTGGATACGGAAATCATGTTGTTAGGTTGGTAATAGTAACGCTTGTTTTTCTTCAAGATTTGTAGGAAAACTGTGATTCCTGCATTGAAGAGAAGATAAGTTCCCAAAATTACCAACAAGACTGCTACAAAGAAAATCAGAACAGCAGAAAGTGGATTTTCAACTGTAACTGCTAGGTAATAACCAGCTCCCAAACTGATTAGACCTAGAATGGTTTGAAGACCTAAGAAACGTCCTTTTTTCTCACCACTGGCTTTTTCACGGGAGAGCTGAAGAGCATTCATGCGGGCGATGCGAAAGGCATTGATAAAAATCAAGCCTAGGAAAATAGCGCCAAAAACGATAAGAACTAGGATAAAGACTATTGGTTGGAAGGTTGAAACGAGCTCCACCTTCATTTTCATCAACTTCAGAAGAAGGGCAAAGATTAGCTTATCAAAGAGAGCTCCTAGGCCGAGACCAGCTGTCAGCGTTAAGGAACCAAAAATAAGAAGCTCCTTAAAAACCATACTGATCAAATGGCGCTTTTCAAGACCCAGCATACCATATATACCCAGCTCTTTGGAACGGTTCTTCATGACAAAACTATTGGCATAGAGGACAATAATCCCAGAAGCGATGGTAACAACCACCATACCGAGAGCGAGGGTCATAGAGATGGTTTCTCCCCCTCGGATCTTACCAATATTAGGATTAAGTGACAGTGAGTAAAAGAGATAGGTGATGGTCACTGCTAAGAGAACAGCAAGGGCAAAGGGATAGTAGAGTTTGCGGTTTTTAATCAAGTTAGATACCGCTAACTTATTGGTTAATCGGAACATACTAATTCACCTCGCTTGCCATAACAGTCAAAGTATCAGAGATTTCTTGGAACATCTGACGCTCTGTCTTGTCTCCACGGTAGATTTGGTTGTAAAGAATGCCGTCCTTGATAAAGAGAACGCGCTTGGCTCTGCTGGCTGCTGCCGTTGAGTGAGTTACCATGAGAATGGTTTGGCCACGTTCATTGATTTCATCAAATACATCCAGAAGTGCTGCAGATGACTTGGAGTCAAGGGCTCCTGTTGGCTCATCGGCAAGGAGAATTTCAGGTTCTGTGATGATGGCGCGTGCTACTGCTACCCGTTGCTTTTGACCACCAGAAATCTCATAAGGGTACTTCTCTTGCAATTGGTTTATGCCCAAATTTTCAGCTGTTACCACCAATTTCTTCATCATCTCCGTGATGGGTTTTCGTGATAAAACTAGCGGAAGCAAGATATTGTCCTTAACAGATAAGGTATCTAGCAAGTTAAAGTCTTGGAAGACAAATCCCAACTTCTCACGACGGAAACTCGAAGCCTGTGAATTTTTAATAGTGGCTGTGTCGGTTCCATTCAGGTAAACCTGCCCACGAGTTGGTTTATCCAGCATAGCTAGAATGTTGAGCAGGGTTGACTTTCCTGAACCAGACTCTCCCATGATAGCCACGTAGTCACCCTTTTCCACGGTAAAGTGAATATCCTTGAGGGCCTCTACTTGGTTGCCTTGGAAACGTGTTTTGTAGATTTTTTGAACGTGTTTTACATCTAAAAGTGTCATGATTTTCTCCTTCTTAATATCCCATCATTTGAAACTGTGCTTGCATCATAGCGCATCCTAGTTCAACACGCTCGATATCTTTTTGACTTGGTTTTCTTCTTTTCTTTTGTAAAATTCTTTTCATGGTTTTGCTCCTTTGTTCTTTATGAGTCTAGTTTATCGCAAAAAAAAATGGCTTGCCATAACCTAACCTTACAAAAGAGACTTTAATCTTACATTTTTGTAAGATAGAAAAAAATTTAGAAATTTCACTAAAAGTATTGTACCATAAATGGAAAACAAGAAGAAAACCCTTGCGGATGCAAGGGTTAAGGTTCGATATTCAGTCTGCATCAATCAGTAAGAAATTTAGCTACGATTTGATAATATATTCTTTCATTTAATTATACTTCTATGTTACCAGAACTGTTTTATTCTAAAGAAAAATCGTCTTTTATTAACAAGGTTAACTCTTTTGAAGATACACTCTCACTTTTATCTATTCGAACAGCTTGATTCATTATTAAGTCTTCATAAAGATTTCGAACGAAACGGCCGTTAGAAAAATTGGTGAGATTACTTTCTAACTTATCATTAAAATAATTTAATAATATTTCTTTTAGCTTGTCCTCAATCTGGTAGTCGTCTTTCCTTGCTAGAGTTTCAAGAATATCTAACAATTCTGTAGAAGAATAATTTTCAAAATTAATAAAATAATTAAAGCGAGATTTCAAACCAGGATTTGATTCAAAAAAATGATTCATTGGATCAGTATATCCTGCAACAATAACAATTAAATCATCTCTTGAATCCTCTAAAGCCTTTGTCAATTCTGTTAAACATTCTCGGCCATATGAATCCGTATTGTCATTTTCTGTAATACTATAAGCTTCATCAATGAATAAAACGCCACCTTTTGCTTTTTCAATGACACTTTTTACTTTTAAAGCTGTTTGACCTTGATAACCAGCGATTAAATCCGTTCTGGAGACTTCGGTAAAATGCCCCTTTGAAAGAAGGCCTAATTGATAATACATTCGACCTACAATTCTGGCCACTGTCGTCTTTCCAGTACCAGGATTCCCCATAAACGCCATATGTAAAGTTCTCTTTGGTACTTTTAGCCCAGATTCTTTTCTTTTGGACTGAATCTTTTGATATATAACTAACCTCGAAACTTCCTCTTTAACTTTTTGTAAACCAACTAATTGATTTAATTCCTTCATCAATTCATCCAAAGAAGAGTTGTTATGTTTTCCTAACTCCTTTCCTAGTATTTCAAAAAGATAAGAGTAACCTAAATAACAAGCTAAATTATCAGATAATTCTTTTAGCGTTTGACTTATCTTGCTTATTTTATTCTCTTTTTGAAATAAATATATAGATTTATATAAATCTGCTACTTTATTTGTGTCTGAATGATCAATTATAATCTCATTCACTTTTGTGAGAAAAGTCGACTCATTACCCAGTTGTCGATCCAATTTTTTGGCGCTCTCAATTAGCTTGTCACGAGATACAGTCATAATTTACCTCAAAAACATAAAAAGTAAAGCAATAATTAACATTCCGATAGATACTCCAGATATGATAAAAACAGTTAAAAGTCGACTAGAAATAAGTTTAATTTGTTCTTTACTTTCTTTCAATTCTTTTCTGAGTTCTTCAATTTCAGAAGTATGCGAGACAGGTTCCAAAGGAAGCGCGCTTACTGTATCCTCTAAGCTTACAATTCTATCGTCTAATTTAGAAAGTCGATTCTCATGTTCCTCAATGGTTTCTTTATGATTGTTTTCATTGAATTTTTCTTTAAATTGCTTTAGTACTTGGAGTGTAGATGCCTGTTTCTCGATTGTTTTATCAATACGAGCTTGTTCTTTTAATATTTTTTTATTTGTATGATCAATTGCTGCTACAGAAGAAAGAATTGCTTGAATATAATCCTTATCTAACGCCTCCAAAGCTTTATAAACTTGACCAAATTCTTCAATAAGTGTTTGTTGATTATCATAAAATTTTGAAATGTAATTTTGAATTTGTTCAACTAAAGTATTAAACTCTCGCCCGTTTACTCCATGTTCAGCAAATTCAAAACCAAAGAAATCATCGTGGGTTCTAACTTTGTCAAAATACAATTCCTCTTGACTTTGTTCAGCAAACTCTTTCAGATGTTCTTTCGCTTCATCAAAATCATGATGGCTAAGATTTATTTCAAATTTTTCTTGTTCTTGCTCAAATACTTCTTGTTCCATATTTATCTCCCTAATCTAATAATTCTTGTAATAATGCATCAATCTCATCAAAGTCACTTTTATCGTCTGTCCTAGACTCAGAAAAAATATCTGATAATTTTTCTTTCATCAAAGATGCAGCCAGATCATGTCTTTCTTTAATGGTACTAACGATTGAATTTTTTTCAACTTGTAGCTTAATATTTTTGACATCTAACAATTGATCTTGAATGACTAGCATTTCATTATTTTGATCAATTTTCTTAGAACTTAATTCAGTAATCTGTTTATTGACAATTTGCTGATCAATCATTTTTAATACAAAAGCGCCAATAATTCCAGATAAGGTCGCTCCCATAAATGTTCCAATAACACTACCAATTGTACCCAAAAGTGGTATAGAGATAGCCAAAACTGGAAAACTTGCTGTTAGAGATGCTCCTAATGCTTCTCCCACTACAATAGCACCTATAGCCGTTAAACCTGCAACAACAATTTTACCGATCTCTAGCATCATTATCTGAACACTTTTTTCTTTGTTCTCTGGATTATTTAGATAATCAATCGCTTCTTTTAATGACTTCCAACCTTGGTGTATAAATGTCCATGCTTTTAGAAAAGTGTTAATTACAGGTCCAACTATCGCAGAAGCAATCATCGTAACCACTGATTTCCCAACGTTTAATAAGTGATTTGATAAGTTGTTTACAAATGAAATGATGGCCTCTTTTACCTTTTCAATAAAAGTTGATAAGTTTCTTTCTGTATCTTTAAGCCAAGAGATAAATTTTGAAATTAACTCTCGCAAAAATTCTGATAGTAACTGTAAAAGCGCTGCTTTCAAAGCTTTTCCGGCAACTTTTAACGCCTCATTGCGGCGTGATTTTTTACCAGATTCTATAGCTCGCTTCTCAGCTTCGTCTCTGACTCGGTCGTATTCAGCGCGTGCCTCTTTATCTTTCTCTCTTAACTGTTTCTCTTCTTTTGAACTAATATTATGGACTTCTTTAGCATATTGCCCTTTAGAATTTGGATTATCAAATAATTCAGTTGTTGATTGATCACCTTTAGCTTGATTAATATCACTCCTAATTTCGTTAAGGTTAACTTTGCTATTTGCAAAAGCAATCTGCTCTTCCTTAGTCAAAAAAGCATTTGCCTTTGGATCACGTATAATCTCTCCTGCAGAAACTGTATGATCCATCTGAGTTCCTTTTTCTTTTGAACCTGTTGGTCGTCCTGCATCAAATGGTTTTCTCGCATCTTTGGTTAAAGTATTTACAATTTTTCCTGAACGAGTTGAGTGTGTTTTAATATTTCCTAAGTCATCTTTAACAAAATTATTTTGCCAAGTATCGTATCTTTCTTGATAATCGACATCTCTATTATGAGTTGCTAGTTTTCCTTTTTCAAAATTTTCAGCAGTTTGTATATGTGCATCTTTTCGTAAATCTAGAGTTTGACCATTGTTATCTTTAATAAACTCTTCACCTATTTGGGCAGCAAGTTGAAGTTGTACTTGTTCCCAAACTATATTTTCAATAGATTCTTGAAGGTATTCATTATTTTGTAATTTTTCTCTATCTATATCAAGTTGCTCTATGTGTTCAACAACATCCTTAAGGTTATTTTCTAAAGAATTTTCTATTTCAAGTAACTGTTCATAGTCAAAGTCAATTTCAGAACTTTGTAATTCAAACGTTTTATTTTCGTTAGCCATATTAATCTCTCTAAATTATTGTATTCACTGATTTATTATACCATTTCAGGATTTGATTTGACAAGATTAAAAAACTTCATCCTATTGGACGAAGTTCGTGCTTTAACTATTATCACCAAAACCAGCCATCATTGTCATCAATGGCTTGGGCTTTCTTGCGTTTGCGTGGTCCTGTTCCGTACATTTCTGCTTCAATCTCTTCCTTAGTTGGCAGAATAGAGGCGAGGATGATGTAGATAATCACACCAATCCCAAAATTTGATATGGTAAAAATGGCAAAGAGAAAGCGGACTAGAGTTACATCAAAATTCCACTTGTCTGATAAACCAGCTAAAACTCCCGATACCATACTATTTCGTTTCATTTTATAAAATTTTGTATTCATGATTTGTTCCTCTTTCGGTATTCTTACAAGTAGTATATCATGAAACGGGGGCACAAACATCAGTCCTTAGGCCGATTTAGGATGACGAGTTTACCACGGCAGACGCCACAGCGATAGCACTTGGTATCAATCTTCCTCTTTCGTTGATAGCGTTGCTGGCAGGATTGACACTGATAAACTAGGAAATTACTTTGGGCTCTCAAAGGGGGAACAAAGCGTAGTCCATCCACTTCTTTCAAAAGTTCCTTAAAATCTCGGTCCTTATGCCGATACCCCTTTTTCTGAAAATAAAGGTGATAGTGACAGAGTTCATGGCGCACGATTTTCCGAAAAACCTCCAAACCAAGTTCATTATAGACCTTGGGATTAAAATCCAAATGCCCATCTTTAGGGAAAAATCGCCCACCTGTCGTTCGCAGACGAGAATTCCATTGGGCTTGGTGTGTAAAAGGTCTACCAAAGTCTTCGAGGGAAACGGACTGAACGTACTCAGTCAGTTTCATCTGGAGCTAGGAGCGACAGATTAACTTTTTCACGTTCAGTATCGATTTTCTTAACCCAAACCGTTACCAAATCTCCAACAGACACCACTTGACTAGGATGTTTGATAAATTTGCGACTCATGTGGGAAATATGGATCAAACCATCCTCGTGAATCCCGATATCAACGAAGGCACCGAAGTCAACGACATTACGCACCACACCTTCTAGCTTCTGGCCGACTTTTAAGTCTTTGATATCCAGTACATCTTGACGGAGTACAGGTGCATCAAAAGAATCACGGAAATCTCGACCTGGTTTGAGAAGGTCGGCAATAATATCTTTAAGGGTTTCTGGGCCAAGATCTAGTTCTTGCGCCATCTCCTTAACTGAAAGGGACTTAAGCTTATTTTGTGCTTCTTCATTCAACTCCTTGATATCCAAGCGTTTGAAAAGCTCCTTAACCGCAGCATAGTTCTCTGGATGAACTCCTGTATTATCAAGGATATTGCTACTTTCAGGAATACGGAGGAAACCTGCAGCTTGCTCAAAGGCTTTGGCACCTAGACGAGGAACCTTCTTGATTTGAGAACGTGAAGTGATTTTTCCTTCTTCCTCACGGTATTTGACGATATTTTCAGAAATGGTTTTATTGAGTCCAGCTACGTGGGAAAGAAGAGCTGGGCTGGCTGTATTGACATTGACACCGACTTGGTTAACCACCGTATCTACGACAAAGTCCAGACTCTCAGACAGTTTCTTCTGACTGACATCGTGCTGGTATTGACCGACACCGATTGACTTGGGATCAATTTTGACCAATTCAGCAAGGGGATCTTGCAAACGTCGAGCGATCGAGATAGCAGAGCGTTTTTCAACGGTCAAGTCTGGAAACTCCTGACGAGCTAGTTCACTAGCAGAATAGACAGAAGCGCCACTTTCATTGACGATAACATAGCTGACTTCTGGAAAATCTTTCAGAACTTCCGCCACAAAGGCTTCACTTTCACGACTGGCCGTTCCATTTCCGATGGCAATAATTTCCACGCCATACTGACCGATCAAGTCGGCTAAGTCTCGCTTGGCTTCTTCGATTTGACGATCGGAGGCTGGTTTTACTGGATAAATGACTTGAGTCGTCAGCATTTTCCCTGTTGCATCAACGACAGCTAGCTTGGCACCTGTACGAAAGGCTGGGTCAAATCCTAGAACCACGCGCCCTTTCAGCGGAGCAACCAAGAGGAGATTGCGCAGATTGTCAGAAAAGAGTTGGATAGCCCCTTCTTCCGCTTTCTCAGTCAACTCTGTCCGAATGCGTCGCTCAATAGCAGGCAATACCTTTTTCTTAACTGACTGTTGGACAACTTCATCTATATAGGCATTTTTGACTTTAAAACGAGCACCAAAGAAAGATAAGATACGGTCCGTCGCATGTTCAAAGCCAACCTTCAAAATACCTAATTTTTCCCCACGGTTGAGAGCCAAGGTACGATAGCCCTGCATGTTGCCAACTGTCTCTGAAAAATCATAATAAATCTGAAAAACTTGTTTTTCATCGAGATTTTCACCCTTGACTTGCGAAGTGATTTTAGAGTGTCTCAACACTTCCTGATAGGTCATAGCACGTAGATTGACATCTTCGGATAAGGCTTCGACCAAGATATCAACCGCACCAGCCAAGGCTTCTTGACCAGTCGCAAATCCTTCACAGACAAACTTCTCAGCTTCTTTCTCCAAGTCAGCTACATCCTGCAAAATCAAGCGAGCAAGAGGAAAGAGTCCAGCTTCACGGGCAATGGTAGCCTTGGTCCGACGTTTTTCCTTATAAGGAAGATAGAGTTCTTCTACATCTGCTAATTTCTCAGCTGCAAGGATAGCTTCTTCCAATTCCTTTGTTAGCTTACCTTGTTCTTGAATCTTAGCTAAGACAGCTTCTTTACGATCGTTGAGATTTGTCAGACTTTTATCCAGATCAATAATGGCCTTAATCGCTACCTCATCCAGACTACCAGTCATGTCCTTGCGATAACGGGCGATAAAGGGAATTGTCGCTCCTTCAGCGGTCAAACTTAGAACGGTATCGATTTGCTTTAAGGTTACACCCAAATCTTGGGAGATTTTTTCATATTTTTTATCCATATACCTATTATACCATAAGGAACAGCCCTTGTTTCGCCCTACCCTTTTTTACCTCTTTGATTATCAAAATAATCCCTTTTCAAGAAAATAATAGTATAATAGAGGTAGAATGTAGAAAAGAGGTAGGCCCATGGCTGTTAAATTTACAAAAACGGATGACTTGGACAAGATGTTTGAAGAATTCGCAAAACTTCCTGACTTAACACAAGTCACTTTTCCAGATGACAAAGATAAAAAAGAAAAAGTTGAGAAGAAAAAATAGATGACGATTTTCCAATCTCTTCCTCCTAGTGTATTACAAGCGGGAGCTATTTTTCTCTCCATCATGATTGAAGCCCTTCCTTTTGTTTTGATTGGTAGTATTATTTCCGGCTGGATTGAAGTCTATATCACACCAGATAAAGTCACTGAGTTTCTCCCTCGCAATCGTTGGGGGAGGATCTTTTTTGGTACCTTCATTGGCTTTCTCTTTCCATCCTGTGAGTGTGGAATCGTTCCAATTATCAATCGTTTTTTGGAAAAGAAAGTGCCCAGCTACACGGCCGTTCCTTTTATGGTGACTGCTCCAATTATCAATCCTATCGTTCTTTTCGCTACATATTCTGCCTTTGGCAATTCAATAAAACTTGCCTTCTTGCGAGCGCTGGGAGCTATTATGATTGCTTTGGTTCTTGGGATTTTCCTAGGATTTTTCTGGAAGGAACCCATTCAAAAAGAGAATCCTATCGCTTGCCATGAACATGACTTTTCACACTTGGGTCCCGCTAGAAAAGTATTTCAGGTCTTCATACAAGCTATTGATGAGTTTTTCGATATGGGGCGTTACTTGGTCTTTGGCTGTCTCTTTGCGGCTATCGTGCAGGTCTATGTCCCGACTCGTATCCTCACCTCTATCAGTGCTAGTCCAGTCCTTGCGATTCTCTTGCTCATGTTTCTAGCCTTTCTCCTCTCTCTTTGTAGCGAGGCGGACGCCTTTATCGGCGCTTCTCTCCTCTCGAGCTTCGGCATAGCGCCAGTCCTTGCCTTTCTGGTCATTGGCCCCATGCTTGATATCAAAAATCTCCTCATGATGAAACACTATCTCAAAGCACGCTTCATCTTGCAATTCATGGGCATCGTGACAGTGCTTGTCTTGCTTTATTCTTACATGATAGGAGTGATGCTATGATCCGATTTTTCACTTTACTGGGTTACTTTGCCCTAACTCTGTATCTGCAGCTATCTGGCAAGCTTAGCCACTACATCAATCTCCACTATTCCTATCTAGTCTA
>ERZ773005.1811-NODE-1811-length-10325-cov-5.567965_pt1 | contig 10325 bp, 3 predicted proteins | sample MGYA00580666_ERZ773005 | MGnify/ENA primary metagenome ERZ773005 (study PRJEB29015, sample SAMEA2737999) | human oral metagenome | biome: human oral; feature: human-associated habitat; material: dental | place: China | collected 2061 ... | reverse complement strand
AGGAGGCGCGACGTGTCCATGCGCATGTCGAGCGGCGCGTCCTGCATGTAGGAAAAGCCGCGCTCTGCCGTATCGATCTGATGCGACGACACGCCGAGGTCGAAGAGTACGCCGTCGACAGATGTGACGCCGAGACTTTGCAGAACCGAGTCGAGCGCCCGGAAATTCGAGCGCACGACGTCGACGCGGCACGAGACGCCGGCAAGCCGCTCCTTCGCCGCTCGGATCGCCGCCTCGTCCTGATCGAGCCCGATGAGCCGCCCTGCGGGAGAGAGCCTGTCAGCGATGCGCCGCGCGTGACCCGCGCCGCCCAGCGTACAGTCGACGTAAGTGCCCGCAGGCTTCACGGCGAGAGCCGCCAGAGTCTCCTCCGGCATCACGCTCGTATGGCGAAACTCCATGCACTCACCTCAAATCCCGAGATCCGTCAGCGTCTCCGCGATCTTCGTGACCATCGGATTCACCTCGGCGTTATAAGCATCCCAAGCCGTGCGGCTCCAGATCTCGGCGCGCGTCATGACGCCGTTCAGGACGACGTCCTTCTTGAGACTCGCATAGGCGCGCAGGTTCGCAGGCACGAGGAAGCGTCCTTGCCTGTCCAATTCCAGCTTGCGTGCGCCCGCAAAGAAGAAGCGGGCAAAGGCGCGAGCCTCGGGCTTCGACATCGGCAGCGCCTTGAGCTTTGCCGACAGCCGCTCCCATTCCTCCTCGCCGTAGAGAAAGAGGCAGTTGTCAAGCCCCTTCGTGATGACAAACGAGCTGCCGAGCTCCGGGCGAAAATCCACAGGCAGGATCACGCGCCCCTTCGCGTCGATCGTATGCGTGTATTCGCCCATCAACATCTCGCTTGCCACCTCCTTCACCAGTGCTCTCTATATTAAACCACATTTCCCCACTTTTCGCCACTTCATTGTCTAGTTTTAATTCTTTCTTTCCCCTCTTTTTCCTGCCTCTCTCTTTCATTTTTTTCCTCATGCGCCCCTTTTGGCGCAAAAAATAAAGAGAAAGCACCCCCTTTACCAAAGACAAGGGACTGCTTTCCCACAAACATATTTTCTTTTTTAGGCAAGAAGAAGCCGCGCTTTTCCCTACCGCTTCTGCCAGCCGAAATTCTCGAAAATCGGCAAGTAGCGCAGACGCTTCTGAAACGATCCTTCCGTATTTTCCGTATGGAAGATCGGCACGCGGTCGATCGCATAGAGATTGCTCGCGCGATCCGCGTTGCCGTAGCGCACGGTGAACGCCATCTTGTAGCCCGCTTCCTTCACGAGATTCGCGATGTGCAGGTTGTACGCGCCCCCCGGGTAGGCGAAACATGTGACCGTCTTGCCAAGCTTCTCCTCGATCATGCGCTTCGAAGCGGAAAGCTCCTCCTTGACTTCATCATCCGTGAGGCTCGTCAAGGCGCGGTGCGTCATCGTGTGCCCCTCGATGGAAAAGCCGTTCTGTTCCATCTCGCGCAGCTGTTCCCACGTCAGATAGCCCTTCTTCTTTCCCACCATCTCCGTGACGACGAGGATCGTCGCCTTGAAGCCGTACTTCTTGAGAATCGGGTACGCCTTCTCATAGTTGTCGACATAGCCGTCGTCAAATGTAATCATCACGGGCTTTTCAGGCAAATCGCCTGCTCCCGTCAATGCGCCGTAAAGCTCTTCAGGCGTGATCGACTGGAAGCCGTTCTTCTTGAGCCACGCCATCTGGCGATCAAAGTCCTTCGGTGCGACGGCGAGTGAATGATTCATGTCGTTGACCATGTGGTAGTTCAGAATGCGCACCTTCGCCCCCTGCTCGACTTCCTGCGCGATACGCGCGTCAATATCCCCCGTGCCCGCCGCCAGAAGCAGCGCAAAGAACAGCACGAAGAGCGGCAGAAATCTTTTCATGCGCACGTCCTCCTCTGACAAAAGATGCAGCCAAACCCATTTTGCTTGAGGAGCCGAATCATGTCCTTCGGTATCAGCGGCATTCGCATCCTCTCCTTTGCCTCGATTATACGTTATATGACGTACTGCGTCAAATTCAAGAATATGGACACAAAGGAAGGAGGCTTCCGCCGCAGCGGGAGCCTCCTTCCTTATGCTCAGACGCGCGCGGCGATCATGCCGACGCCTTCGTCTTCTTCTTGATTTCCTCCTCTTCGTCATCGTCGGTATGGCTGTAGCCCTTGCCGCTGTAGTAGCCGGCACCGCCCGAACCCCTGCCGACGGCATTGGCGAGGCCTCGGTCGGCGGCTCTCGAAGAGCCGTCCGCATAGGAGCGTGTACCGCTCGAATAGCCCGTGCTCTGCGACCTGCCGCTCACACCTGCGCCGCTCGAAGAGCCGTCGCTCATGCCCGCCGCTGCGGCAAGACCGCGGTCAACGACGCTTTCTGCACCGACAGTGCTGCTTGCAGAACCGACAGCACTTGCTGCACCCTGCGGCTTGACAGCTGCGCCAGACTGTGCGCCCTGCGGCTTAACACTTGCGCCCGGCTGTGCGCTCGGGCTGTAGTAGCCGCCCGAGCTTGCTGTACCGCCGGCAAGCGCGGCATTGCCGCCCGTCGTGCCCTGCGGCTTAACAGCTGCGCCCGGCTGTGCGCTCGTCGTGCCCTGCACCTTGCCGCTTGCACCTGCCGCGCCGCCAGCGCTCGCGCTGCTGCCGATGTTCGTGCCTGTGCCTATTCCCGCATCGCCGGCATTCGCGCCCTGCGGCTTCGTGTCGCCCGTGTTGACGCCCTTGCCCGTATAGGCGAGCGCGGCGTCAAGGCCGCGATACGCGCCGAACGTATCGTTCTCATCGTAGCTTGCACGGACGTACACCCGGTCGTCGGGGCGCAGCGTGCGATCTACGCCATCCGTGCGCGGCGCGACAAAGAGTCGGCTCGGCACCGGATTGAGCGTATAGTTGCTGCCGTAGTTGCCGCGTGCGAGCGTCTTCTTGCCGTTCTTCGTATACCACCCCTGGATCTCCTGCCAGTTGGGCGTACCGTATCTTGCAGCACCCTCCGTCGGGCCGTAGGTGAAGACGCCGCTGTTGAAGCGATGCAGATCCCTCTGAACCTCAACCGTCAGCGGGCTGTCCCCGTTCGAACCGTCTGCGATGCGGCCCGTGAAGTTCACGCCGCCCTTGCCCGCGTACGTCGTCTGCCAATCGGGCAGGACGTCCAGCGTACGGCGGCGGATCTTTCCTGCTCCCTTGATGACATCGACGTTCTGCTGGCTGCCATCCAGAATTTCATAATTCTTCATGACATCGTCGGCACCCGTGAAGCTGTACGTCACCTCATGATTCATGAGATCACTTTCTTCAGGGTTCTCCGCTGTCGGATCCGTCGCATTCGGATTGTCATAAGCGGCTCCAGCATTCACGATCGCCTTTGCACGCAGCTCCTCCTCCTCACTCACAAATTTCGCTTCATCCTTGAGGACGTTGCCGTCCTTGTCAACATTGTCGAAGTGCAGGTTGCCCCACGCATTCTTGACATGCGTCGTGCCGTCGTAGACCTTCTGCGCCTCGGAGGCAGTCACCTGCAGCCTGCGGCGGTAAATCGTGCCGCTTTGCGGCTGCGTCCTGACCGTCGCCGTAAAGGAAACGCCAGACTTGTCGGCCTTCGTCTGCGTCAGATCGTTGCCATCCTTGTCGAGCAGCTTGTAATTGCCATTGTTCCAGGAAATATCATACGTCACCTGCTTGTCCGCCTTCGACTGCTTGTTTGCGTCAAGTGCGCTTGCGCCCGCGCTGTCGAAGTTGGCGTCAAGATGGAACGCCTTCTCGTCCTTGGTCAAGATCTCTTGCAGATTCTTTTCCTTGTTGTCCTCGTTGTCCAAGACCTTTCGGAAATTGCCTTCACGGAAGGTGCCGTAAGCGTTGTCCTTGACTTCGCGCGTGCCGTCGTACTGCTTCTGCACATCTTGGCGCAGGAGTTCAGCCTTCAGCCCCTTGGGATTGATCGTGCCGGAATCCTGCAGGAAACGGCCATACTCAGGGTGCGCCTCATCCGTCTTCAAGTTCGCGGGATCTATCTCATAGTTCTTCGACACCGCATCATCGTTCAGCGCAAGATTCCCATAGGTGATCGTATGCGCGTTCTTTCGGACGACGCCGTTCTCGTCGCGCTTGACGTCCTTCGTGTCGTAGACGCCCTGCCGCGTATTGCCGCCCTGCAGGAGCGCCTGCTCCGTACCGACGAGACCCGTATGCGCGTCATTGGTCGGGGAGAAGTGCAGACCGCGTACAGCCGCCTTCGTCGAGCCATCATAATCACGCGTGAGCGTCTCAGGCGCGACGGCATCAAGCTCCACCTTGACCTTTCGCTTGACGATTTCCGCCGAAGCATCATAAGTGGAAGCGACCTCGTAGTTGCCGAGCGCGATCTTCTCCGCCTCGTTTGGCGAATCGGGATGCTGCACACTCTTGAGCGCCAGGTTGTAATGCACGACCTTGCCGCTCTCGTTCTTCGTATTGTACTCGTTGTAATCCTTACGCTTCGCCAGCTCTTCCCAAGACTTTGCATCCAGCGTCGCGTTCTTGTCCGCTGCATCCGTCCTGCGGTCATGGAAACGCCCATCGGTCGAAGTCGCTTCCACTTTGACCTTGCCTTTATCCGTTTCCAAGATGCCCTGATAGGCGAAGTCGGGATGCGTCGAATCAAACGGCTTCTCCCCGACGCGCAGAAGATCCTTGACCGTATCCGTGCCGTCGTAGATCTTCGCCAGCGGCGCGGTGTCCTTCTCGTCCACCGTGATCTTGCGCGGCGTGATCGTCGCCGTATAGCCGAGAGGACTCGTCCCCTCGGTCGTGCCGTCCGGCTTGTAGGTGCCGTCCAAAAGACGGGCTTCCATATCGCCCGGATCAAGCTCCCAATCCTTATAGTCCCTGCCGGACGTGACCTCCTTCAAACGATAGACGACATCTTTCTTCCTGCTCGTCAGTGCGCCGTCGTTATGCACATTGGCGTCGCGCTCCTTGGTCGTCGGGTTTGCATAGTAGGGCATATTTGCCGGTTCATCGCCCTCGGCGTCTCCATAGAGCTTGTAGCCGAGATGGATCGCGCCTTCGCCCGTGCCAAGGTCGACGGAAAGATGCAGCTTGTCGTAGAACGCTCGCTTGACGTCCTGCTTGACCTTCTTGGTTTCTTCGGAATCCTTCTCCCCGACGGTGCTTGCCTCGCCGAAGCTGTAGTAGCGGCCGTCCGCCCCCTTGATCTTGGCAGCGCTCGTGCCGTCATAGGGCTTTTCAAAGCCGCCGTTCCAAGTCTTTTGCAGCTTGACCGTCTTCGGCGTGATCTTGCCCTTGCCGTAGACCGTGTCTTCCGGATGGATGTATGTACCGCTTTCATCAACGTAGCCATTGTAGAAATAATTCTTCGCTCCATTGACGTCACGGTCACTGAGGCTCGCCATCGCTTCATCCAGACCCTTCAGGCGCACATCGCGCGCAACGACCTCTCCAGTGCTGCCGTTCCTGCGCTTGACATGCGGATTCTGCGTGAAAGAGCCGTCTGCCTTTCGGTCGCCATAGCTGCCGTTCTTGATCTTTTTGATCGCCTCATCATCAAGGGACAGATTTTCACCGTTGACCGCCCCCTTGAGCAGGAGCTTCTCCTTGAGCGTCTTCTCCGTCAAGTTGGCATTGCCGTCATACTCCTTGTCGAGCTGGCTGAGATCAAACTCGATCTTCTTGTACCAAATATCACCATGCCCGATGACATTGTAATCCGCCGTCTTGTTCGCCTGGCTGATAGCTTTGTTGTTGTTGTCATACACCTCGAACTCGTAGTTGTCTTCCGCCTTCGCATCGCCGGTCAGATGCAGCTTGTAGCCTACTTCCTTCTTCGTACCGGGCGAATACGGCGAGCGGTTCGCGTTCTTGTCGAGGTACTGTGCATCGAGATTCGCCAGATCCAACGCAACGCCGTCCGTACCGAGAAGGCCTCGGTCATTCTTGAGGGCGCCCGTCTTGTCATCGCGCTCCGCCTTTTCCACCTGGATGAGATCTCGGAGCGTGACATCTTGATTGGCATGCTCTTTCAGGGTGCTGCCACGGCCTTCGTAATAGCCGTTCTTGACGCCTGTCGTGCCGTCATAGATCTTCTGCACATCCTGCAAGGTGAGCTTCACCTTGCGCGGGTCGATCACACCGACGCCGTTATAGTCCTTGTCGATCGACGAACCCGCGTAGATGAAGTTGTCCTTGTCCACCGAGAAGGTGAACTGGACATTCTTATTCTTCCCGGCATCCTTCGCCAGAAGCGTTCCCGTGTCCTTGAACTTGCCCGTTGCCGAATACGCGCCGTCGATGTTCGTGATATCCCACTCTTTCGGCGTCGTGCCCTCGGTGTACTTGACCTTGACTTTTGCCCCCGATTTGCGCAGACGCTCCATCGCATCGGGGATGTCCGCCGTACCGTCATACGTCTTCCTAATCGAAGAGGGATTGAAATCCGGATTCAGCGCCACATCGGTGATGGTGAGCGGTGTAATCTTGCCTGCGCCCGTCAGCTTGTAATAGCCGGCTGTCGTATCAGCTTCAAGATCCTTGACGCCTTCCGTTGTCTGATAGACGAGGTTGTAGTTGTCCGCTTGATCGACGAGACGGATATGACTGTAGTTGACGGCGTTCGCCTTGCCGTCCTTCGGCTTCACATTGGGATCGCGATACTCCGCCCGATACTCGTCGTTGGCTGGCGTATGATTGAGCGTCGCCGTACCTTCATACGCGCCGCCGGCTTTGACGGCTGCCTTCGCCGTATCGTAATACACGCCGTCAATCGTGAGCTTCGAGAGGATGCCGCCCGCAACCGTATCGGTGTTCGTATTGCCATTGTAGACCTTCTGCGCCTCCGCCGCCTTGACGAGGAGATTCGCCTTTTGGATCGTTCCCTCGCCGTCAAGCTGTACGCTGCCGGTTCCGGCATCGCGTGCGAGCGCCTTGCTCTGGAATTCTGCCAGCGTCAAATCGCCCTTGTCCAAGCGATCAAAGTCGCTCTTCTTGTAGATGCGATAGTTGTCCTGCGCACCGTCGGAGAGCGTGAGCGTATACGTCACCTTCCTCGCGCCGGCGTCCTTCTCAGCGAATTCACCTTTTGCAGACCATTTGTCCGCATTCAAGAGTCCTGTATCGCGGTTCTTGATATGGTCATCGGAGAAGCTCGCACTGCTCTTCGCAAGAACAGTGACCGATTTGGCGCTTCCCGCCGTCGCATTCGTGAGATTCGCATCCTCAATATCCTCGTTCGCATTCGCTGCGCTGCTGTAACGCTTCGCATCCTTCGTGCCATCGTAATACTTTTTGAGCATAGGATTGACGAGATCGGCAAAGACCATGCGGCGCTCAATGTCGCCCTTGGCCGTGATCTTTCCGCCGTCGGCGACAGCCGTCCCGCCATGCTTGAATACATAGTTGCCCTTGTCCTTGCCTTCGAAGCTCACCGTGTACTCGACATCATAGCCCTTTGCTGCCGCAGCAAAAGGATCGATGTTCGCCTTGGAAACATCCGCTCCCCCCTGCTTGTAAAGGCCCTCGGATTTCCCCGAACCATAGACGAGCTTGACGTCATCTCCGTCAGTTCCTTCCTTGACCACATCTTCATCATGCAGATGGAGATGATTTTCGATGTCCTTGACCTTCGACGTGCCGTCATAGACCTTGCGTGCATAAGCGTCCGCATCGACGCGAAGCTCCTTCGGATTGATCTTGCCGTCCGTGATCTTATAGTAGTCATAGCTGCCATCGGCCTGCCATGCGCCTTCATTTGCAGCAGCATTCCGCAGACCTGAGAGGTCGAAGTTCTTCAAATCCGCTGGATCGAATGTGACATTGAGACGAACCTTCTTGCCGGATCCTGCGTCCTTGGCACGCGTACCGGCATTTCCGGTATTGTCCGTCGCACGGTATTCCGCTTCGTTGACGCTCGCTATGCCGATGTCGATCTCTTTCGTCCCATCTTTCACGTAGCTCTTCGTCACAAGGTTCTTCCAAAGCGTAGGATTCTGACTCGCCGTCTTGCCCGAGACAAAGCCCTTGCCATCGTGTCCCTGCACCCACTTGTTGCCGTCGTACGTCTTCTCGACTGCACCGGTCTTCAGGCCGATGTTGAAGTTGTCCCCCGTGACCTTGCGCTTTTCAATCAGGCCATAGCCTTTCATCGTATAGTAGGGGTTGCCGTGGGGGTCAGTCATCGTATCCTTGTCGAGATCGGCATTCTCTCCGGCGGCGTCCTTGTAGACCAGCTTATAGTTCCCGGCGTCAGCGCCCGTAAGCTGGATGCGGCGATACGTCACATACTTGTTCTTGTTCGCTGCCGTATCATCGACATTGGCGTCTTTCTCGTTGTAATAGCGGTAATACTTGTCCGTCACATCCGAGCCGTCCGGCTTTTCTGCGATGTGGTTGAGATCGACGTCGTCATCCTGCTCGACGCCTCCTACCGTCTTCTTCTTGCGCGGCGTCGCGGCCAAATCCAGCGCCAATCTGCCCTGCCCCGTCGCTACATCGACATCGCCGTTGTATTGACGCCTGACATCCGTCGGGGTCTTGATGCGCATCTCCGCCGGTGTGATCGTCCCTTCGCCCAAGAGCGGCGCCGTAACACGATCCCACTTCTTCCCTGCATAAGGATTCGTCGGGGCATCCTCCTGCTGCGGCGCGTGGTAGAACACATAGTTCGTCTCTATACCGCTGACTTTCGGCGTATAGACGACTTTGCGAGAGTACTCCTCGCCCTTCTTGCCGGCATCGCGGCTTTCATATTCACCTGTCGACTTATTTTCCACGTCACGAGGATTCGCCGCAAAGCCTGCATCGGGATCGCCGCCGTTGCCCATGGAGACCAGCACATCTCCCTCCTGTGCGCCGTCAATCTTCAGCTTCGTCGTCCCATCGTAAACCTTCGTAGGCCTCGATTTCGCAGCTCCGCCAAGCGACACATACAGCCGGCGCGGCAGGATATAGCCGACGCCCGCCTTCTTGTAGGAGATCTTCGTGCCGTTCACGCTATATGTACCGCCGTCATAAGTCTGTCCGTTCAAGCCGGTGAGATCGTAATTGTTCGCCACACTATCTGCAGAGCTTCCCTGCAGATCGATCGTATACTCGACGCCGTAGGCCTGCGTGCCGCTCACATTATGCATCGTGGCGCCATCTTCCGCCACATTGGAATTCGGTGCCTGCAGTCCCGTCGGCCCTGTATTGTAGTATCGGGAGCCGTCTTGATCGAAGGTATACTGTCCCTCGCGCAGCTGCGTACCGTCAAGCGTGACGTTCTTCAAGCCGTCAGAAAAAGCCTGGTTCGTCATATCATACCGCTTCTGAACCTTGCTATGCAAATTCATGTGGAAATTTGCAGCAGTCAAGAAAGCCTTCGTGATGTCTCCAAGGCCATCGTACACATCGTCAATCCAATAGTTGCCGCTGTCCGTTCCCTTAAGAGCGGAAGAAAGCCCCGTATACGCCACCGTGTAGCCTGTCCCGCGGTTCACAGCCTTCTCAGACTTCGCCGAGGTTTTGTAATACGTCCCGCGGATCGTGCTGCCGCTTCCCGTGTTGAGCGAGACGACATCTGTGCCGACCGTGCCCGAGAGCGTCGGATGGACGAGCGCGACGCGCGAAACGTCCAGATCGGATGTGCCGTTGTAGCCGCGCGTCACCGTGCCGATCGTCGCCGTCAGCTTCTTCGGCGCGATCTTGCCTGTGCCCTTCATCGTGACGGTATCGTTTGCACCGCCGTTCGTCGTCTGCGTATCATATTTGAGGCGATAGTTTGCCGCAGCGATGGCATCGGAAAGGCCGATCGTATACTCGACGTCCTTGCCATCCGGGGTGACCTTGCCCGTAGCCGTGCCGCCCTCGCGCGAGACGTCCTTGTCTGCGGTTTCCGGCGCGCCCGTTTTCTTCTTGTAGACGGCGGTCTTCGCTTCGATCTTCGCGCCGTCGCCTTCGACGAGTTTGTTCTTGTCCGTCGTGCCATCGGCATAGCCGAAATTCGCGCCGAACTGCCTGTCGGCAGCGAGGACATCCGCATTTCCGTCATACACCTTGTCGATGCCCGTATTCTTCACGAGCTTGAGCGTGATGTCGCGCGGTGTGATCGTGGCCTTCCCCGTAACATCGTACGTGTCCGAAGTCGTGAGCGCCCGCGTCACGCCGCCGCCAAAATCAAGCTCGTAGTTCGCGAGCGTCTCGCCATTCGTCGTGTCGCTCGCCTTGAGGGTATAAGAAAGAAACTGCGCACCATTGGGATTCGTGGTCGCGTCGTAGACGTCCTTCGTCGTCGTCGCGCTCGTGGCGCTGTTCTTGTAGTAGGCCTTGTTGTCCGCAGCACTGATGGTGAACTTGAGCTTGTCCT
>ERZ773005.1810-NODE-1810-length-10325-cov-51.671568_pt1 | contig 10325 bp, 10 predicted proteins | sample MGYA00580666_ERZ773005 | MGnify/ENA primary metagenome ERZ773005 (study PRJEB29015, sample SAMEA2737999) | human oral metagenome | biome: human oral; feature: human-associated habitat; material: dental | place: China | collected 2061 ... | reverse complement strand
CGGGCAGAACGAGGACGATCAGGGTCAGTTTGACAGCGGCGAATCCCTGGATCGTGTCCGTCGCCCAGGCGGCCAGCCCCAGGGCGACGGCGCCAGCCAGGGGAGCGCCGGTGGCGGCGAGGATAGCGGTGCGCGCCGCTCCCAGATCGTTCAGGTCGGCGAGCCGCACGCATACCCCGCAAGCGACTGCCGCGACGATCACCGCGCCGGCGGCTCTCCAAATCAGGTAGCCGCGCAGGGACACCGGCGTGACAGCGAGGACCGACCAGACCCCGTCCTCCTTCTCCCCCAGCAGCATGAAACCCACGACCGTCCCGACCAGCACCGGCACGACGATGGCGAAGGCGGTCACGTCAATGCGAGCGGTCCACTCCCGGGCTCCTGCCCCGCCCGGACCGACGGGCCCCAGGAGCGCTGGCACACCGAGCCGGGCGGCCAGGGCCATGGCGAGGGGCACAGCAGGCATCCATACCAGCAGTTCGTCACGGGCCAGACGGCGCAGATCGGCGGGCAACAGCCCCAGCATGGCGCGGAATCTCATGACGCCGCACCCCTCGGAGTGACGGCGCGCACCAGCCTCGCCCGGGCGGCCAGGGCGAGGAGCGCGCACCAGATGGTCCCGAGCAGCGCGCAGGGCGCGGCAGCCCCGACCGGGCGCGTCCCGAAGGAGATCTCGATGAGGACGACGGCAGGCTGGAGCGGGTGGCACCACAGCCACCACCCGTCCGGGACCCCGAGGAGGGGCAGGACGGGAAGGCCCAGGACGAGCGTCCACAGCCCCGAGGGCAGCAGGAAGGCCCCGATGGTCTCGTAGCCGGCGACGGCGATGACGCCGTAGAGGACGTAGAGGCAGGAGACGAGGGCCACGCCGATGGCCAGGACCGGCCAGAGCACCGCCGCGCCGTGGGCCGCGAGAACCAACGCACCGACCTCGGCGAGGGCGAGCAGGCACAGGGAACCGGCGAGCGCGACCAGGTACTCCCCCGGCCCGAGCGGGGTGACGGCCTGGGCGGCGAGGATGCCCTCACCCCGCTCGCGCAGGATCTGCACGGCGGCGAAGTAGAACGAGGTGATGGACAGCTCGGACAGGACCACGAGCGGCCACCAGCGGAGCGGGTCCCCGGCGAGCGAGAGCAGGACGGCGCCGACCGTCAGCCCCGCGAGCAGGGCTACGAACCAATACCCCGCCGCGGCCTGCCGCCGCAAGTCGAGTACAAGAGTGGCAGCAGTGCGCCTCGCGGTGGCACGCCTCGCCCAGGTCCCGGTCATGACAGCTCCCGACCGGTGACGGACGCGAAGACCTCGGCCAGGTCGGCCTCTCGCGAGTGGAGCGTGCGCACCGTCCGGGTGCGCAGCACCTCGTAGAAGGAGGCATCATCGGCGAGACCGTCCAGGGGGTAGACGCCGCCACCCCCGTCCCAGGTGACGCGGACCTCCCGCTTGCCGTGGTGCCGGCACAGCTCCCCCGGGATGCCGATCTCGACGAGATGCCCGTCGACGACGAATCCGACCCGGTCGCAGACACGATGAGCGAGGGTCATATCGTGGGTGGTGACGACGATGGTGCGCCCCCTGTCACGTTCAACGGCGATGAGCTTCTCCATCCTCTGCACCCCCACCGGGTCGAGGCCGGCGGTGGGCTCGTCGAGGAATACCAGCTCGGGTTCGTGCAGGAGGGCACGGGCAACGTTGAAGCGCACGCCCATGCCCTTGCTCATGTGCGCAGCGAGCAGATCCGCGTCGTCGGCGAGGCCGACGGCGGCCAGTACCCCCTCCGGATCCCGGACGGATCCGCGATATAGGCGGGCGACGTAGGCGAGGTTCTCGCGCAGGGTGAGGTGTCTGAAGGAGACGGGCGTCTCGAAGGCGACCCCGATGCGCTCGTAGACCTCGCGCCCCCAGTCACGGATCTCGCGGCCGAGCACTCGCACCGAGCCCCGGTACCCGGTGAGCAGACCGGTCAGGATCCTCTGAAGGGTGGACTTGCCCGCACCGCTGGGCCCCAGTAGCCCGAGAATCTCGCCCTCGGCGACCCACAGACCGACGCCGTCCAGCGCGGGATGAGCCGAGCCCTGGTAGGTGAAGGAGAGCCCGCGGACCGCAATCGTCTCAGGCACGGTCCTCGCCCCCGTAGCCGCCATTCCGGTCCTCGCGGACGCACGGCGCCTTGAGGGCGGAGACCAGCAAAGCGACGACGTCATCGGCCACCCGGTCGATCTCGGGCCGGTCGAAGGCGCTGCTGTCGGCGGCGACGCGCTCGGGGTCCACGTTGAAACGGCTCATGACGTAGTGGGGCGTTCCAAGCAGCACGCGCTCGATCATCCAAGCGGCGGTCTCGGCATCAATGTCCTCGCGCAGCTCACCGGACGTCTGCCCGGCGGCGATGGCGGCGACCGCCCATCGGTGGACGCTGCCGGAGACGGACTGGTCGGACTCGAGCATCGGCGGAGCGTCGTCGGCCAGGGTGCGCGCGAGCACGGCCCATCCCAGCGGGTCGCGCAGGTGGAAGTCGCGGCTGTCCCGCACGATGCCGGCGAGCACCTCCTCGAAGGGGGCCTCGGGCACGGCGGCCCCCGCCAGATCGACGCTCGCGCTCACGAGTTCGCGCACCAGGTGGGCGTAGGCGTCCTCCTTGTTGTCGAAGTACTGGTAGAAGCTGCCCTTGGACACGCCGGCGGCACCGATAACGCGGTCGACCGACGCCCGGACGTAGGGGCGGGCGGCGAATTCGGCCTTGAGGGCCTCGACGACGCGAGCGCGCTTGTCCTCGGGAAGGTTGAAGAAGGTGGAACGGGGCACGAGAACCTCCTATGACTCTCCAGTCATATGACTACTGAGTCACAGATTAAGCACCTCCATCCGCGCCGTCAACGGCGTCCCGACCCGCACCCGCGGTAGCGCGTCCCGATCGACGGAGCAGGCCAAGACGGTCAAGACGGCAAGGACAAGGGCCGGGAAGACCCCAGAACCACGGCGCCCCGCAACGACCGGCCACCGCCGCGCCAAGCGCCCCTTCCAAACAGTCCGGATACCGCAGCGACGCGACTCACGACACACGAACTCGTCAGGATGAACAAATAGGATAAGGTGTCATTACGTATTTACGTGGATGTGATCCGCACGCCCCGAAGGCAGCCGGACCGAGGAGGACGAACCGTGAGCGCGCACCAGCCCTCGAAATCCGAGACCACGCCTCCCGCCGGGCCGACGTCGGCCGACCACGTCGTTGGCGAGGCGACACTGACGATCCAGTCCGACAACCACAAGCGCGAGATCCTCGTAGAAGCGGCACGCGTCCTGACCCCGGGCGGGCGCTACGCGATGCGGCAGAGCTTCCGGCTTCAGAGCGAGGCTCTTCATGGCATTGGCACGGTCGCACGAAAACCGGACTCCCCCGCCGAGAACGTCAGGGCGGTTCAGGAGCCTGATGCCGCCGAAGATGCCGGCGGCGCCTCTGACCGAGAGGCTCCGGCCTCATGACGGATGTTGCGACCAGTTCCTCGAACGTGACGGGCCAGCCGGCTCAACGGCATGGGGACCGCGGCGAGCTCAGGCTGGATCACGTCACGATGATCCGCCGGGGCCTGACCCTGGTGGAGGATCTGTCCGTAACGGTTATTCCTGGACGGACCCTGGCGATCACCGGGGCCTCCGGAGCCGGCAAGACCACACTGCTGCGGGCGATCTCGGGCCTGTCGGACACCGACGCCGGCTCCGTCTCCCGCCCGACGGGGCGCCTGGCCCAGGTGTTCCAGGAGCCGCGGCTCATGCCCTGGTACTCGGCCCACCGCAACATCTCCCTAGTGGTCGGCGGCCCGATGCCGGATCTGACGGCCGCCCAATGGCTGGAAAGGGTGGGGCTCGCCTCTGCCGGACACCTCCCGCCGGCCCGCCTCTCCGGAGGTATGCGTCAGCGGGTGTCCATCGCCCGGGCGCTGTCGACCGGGCCGAGTCTGCTCCTGGTCGATGAGCCCTTCTCCGCCCTGGACCGTCCCCTGGCCAAGGCGCTGAGGGCCGATCTCACCGACCTGCTCGCCGACCAGGACGTCGTCACCGTCTGGGTCACGCACGACCCCGACGAGGCCGAGGAGGTCTCTCACCTCCACCTCCACCTCGATGGCCCTCCGGGAACCTGGCACTTGTCCGGCTGAGGAGCGGAGCCGACGGCACCCCCACACTCCACGCCCTCCTTTCATACCTCTGCATTCCCCGACGACGAAGGACAACGAAGCACCATGGGCAACCACACGAACTCACACACTTCACGCGCAGGCACCGCTCGTAGGCCAGGAGCACCGATCAGGCGCCGCTCACTCATCACCCTGGCCGGTCTCGGCGCCCTTTCCCCGGCGATCCTGTCAGCCTGTTCATCGCGTTCGAGCAAGGCCTCATCCAGCGGGACCGGCGGTCACATCGACACCCTGCGCGTCCACGTTCCCACAACTCTGGCCTACATGGCGCCGATGACGCTCTTCGGCGGCCAGGGCAAGCTCGCCCCGGCGATCGGCAAGGCCACGGTGGAGAACTGGTCGAGCATCGACGCGATGAAGACGCTGCTTATGCAGAAGCAGACCGACCTGGCCGCCACACCCTCCTACGCGGCAGCGAACCTGTTCAACAAGGGCGTCCCACTGCGCCTGGTCGCGATGCAGGTGTGGGGCATGCTCTACATCATCGGTCCCGAGGGAACCTCGGAGCAGGGCCTTGAGGCCCTGCGCGGCAAGACGGTGGCCGTGCCCATGCCGAACAACATGCCGGACCTCGTCTTCCGCTACCTGCTGGGCCAGAAGGGCTGGGACACGAGCAACGACCTGACGATCCAGAGCTACACCGATGGCCAGGAGGCGCTATCCAACCTCCTGGCGGGCAACGCCGAGTTCGCAGTCCTTCCCGAGCACCCCGCCAGCGTCAGCCTGACCAAAGCCAAGCAGCAGGGCAAAATCCTGGAGCGCACGGCCGACCTCCAGCAGATCTGGGCGGAGGTGACCGGCGGGGAGGCGAAGTTCCCCATGGCCGGACTGGTCATGCCGCAGGAGATCGCGGACTCCTACCCTCAGGCGGTCGGGGCAGTCCTCAATGAGGTGGAGGCCTGCATCGCGGCCACCAACGCGAAGTCCGAGGATACTATCAATGCCATCTCCCAGAAGACCGAGGTCCCCGCACCGATCGTCACCGAGGTGATCCCCCGCCTCCAGCTGAACTTGGTCCCGGCGGCCCAGGCCAAGGACCAGTTGGTCGACTTCTACACCCGTCTGTCCACCATCAGCCCGGACATCGTCGGCGGCAAGATGCCCGCCGACGACTTCTACCTGAAAGACCCACGGTGACCCCGGGCCCGCCATCGCCCCTCGTTCGCTGGCGCGCACGTCTTCTGTGGTGGGCCGGTATCGGCTTGGCCATCCTCATCTGGTACTGGGCCGCACTGGACCAGCCCGAGTACGCCCTTCCCGGTCCGGCGGCGACCTGGAGCGCCTTCCTAGGGCTGATCGACGACAGAGCGCTGGGATGGACCCTGTGGCTCACTTTGTCCAGAGCCGTCGTCGGCCTGGGGCTGTCCTGTCTCATCGGCATCCCGACGGGCTGGGCCCTGGGCACCTGGACCTGGCTGCGTGAGCTGCTGGACTCCTGGGTCCAGATCCTCATGGCGGTACCGCCGATCGTGCTCGTCGTGGTCGGGATGATATGGCTCGGACCGACGACGGGCGTCGTCATCCTGGTGGTCGCTCTGGTCACGCTGCCTCTGCTCGTCGCCTCCATGCGCGACGCGGTCCTCAACGTCGACGGCGACCTGCTGGAAATGGCGACGGTCTTCTCCAAGTCCCGCCCGTGGACGATCCGCAGGATCATTCTGCCAGCGGTAGCGCCACCGGTACTGTCTGCTCTTACAGTCGCCGTCGGCCAGTCCGTGAGGGTCACGGTCATGGCCGAGCTTCTGAGCACCCCGACGGGCCTTGGCGCAGAGGTCCAGCAGGCCCGCACAAATCTGGAAACCGCCGACGTCTTCGCCCTATCCGTCATCATGGCCGCGCTGACGCTGGTGCTCGAGCTGTGCGTCCTGCGCCCGTTTCGACGCCGCCTGACGACCTGGTCCTCGTAGTCCTCGTTCATTCTTGCAGTCCTCATCACTCAACACCGAAGGAGCACACATGTCACCCTCAGCCAGCACCCCGTCCACCGAATCCCTGTTCCGGCTCGGACTCAACGAGGCCCTGCCCATCTCCGATGAGGCCACCACCTCACGAGTCGTCGTCAACAATGACATCCTGCGCACCGTCATCTTCACCTTCGACACCGGTCAGCTCCTGACCGAACACACCTCCCCTCGCGCCGTGGTCGTCACGCTCCTGGAGGGCGAGATGGACTTCTCCATCGGCGAGCGCGTTGAACGGATGAGCGCCGGAGACGTCATCTACCTGGCCCCCGGAGACCGTCACGCTCTGACAGCCGTGTCACCATGCCGCATGCAACTGGTGATGGTCGACGTCGACAAGATCGACACGACAGCAGCGGAGTAGCGCGGGACAGGACGACACAACCGTCGACGGAGCCGCCGACCGGCGAACCGGCGGCAAGCGTCGCGTAGGGGCGGGGCGCGGAGCGCAGAGGGCTCCGCGCCCCGCCCCGCTTTCTTGTGACATCCGCAAAAAAAGGCGCCTCATCCGGAGGCTTCGTAGCACCGGGCGATTCCGCGTAACCCGGAGCATCACGCTTGGTGTTGCGCCTCACGCAGTTCCCGTGACAACTCGGAACGGTAAGCCAACTCACGCACCCTTGTAGGAAAACTAAACCTTCCATAGAATAGATTGTGGATGCCCGAGATCTTGACGTGACTCGCTTCCCACACCGTGGCATAGGGAAGACGGGCGTGGCACCATCGCTTTTATCCACCCAGAAAACGCAGGGAACAGTAAGGGAGCGTGTATGTCTACCGACTCCAAACCCTAGTTCTCCCCTCAACTACCCTACCACGTTCTTTTACTTTTCAATAACCCCATCCCCGCCCGGTCTCCACGTCTTCCGCCTGCCGCACCACCCAGTAAGGGGTTACCAGTGTTCAGCAAGCCCGCACAATTCCATGCACCAGAGAGGAACGCCGCATGATTGTCATCACCCTTCTGGTGGGAATCCTATTCTGGATCGGGATTGACATATGGGCCGGCATCACCTCGAAGTGGTACAAGGCGGTAGAACTCGACCCCGGCGTTATCTCTGAAGACTTCAGCATCCTCGTGCCGATCTACGGCAACGTCAAGTATCTCCAGAACGCGGACTATCTGCACCCCTACGGCGATCGGGTGGTCCTGTGCACAACCTCCGGCGAGTCCGAGGAATTCTACCGCGACCTCGAGGACATTGCCATCCGCTACGGATTCAGGATCTTCCGCAGCGAGTACGTTCCGCGCAAAGTGGGGCGCAAACGGAGCACCTCGGGGATCACTCGAGACACGGTCGTTCGAGACGCGCTGCTGGCCGCACCGCTCAACTCCTACACGGTCTGCCTTGACGCCGACACCACGGCACAGGAGTCACTGACCCACATCGTCGGCGCCCTGGTGGCCAACAAGGCGGACTTCGCCTCGGTCACCATCGTCCCGCAGAAGAAGGGGCCCTTCATTGTCCAGATGCAGCGTCACGAGTACGTTGTCTCCATGCGCGCCCGTCGAATCATGCCGTGGCTTCTCAGCGGAGCCCTTCATATCGGCAAGACCGACGTCATGCGCCAGATCATGGCTCGTCACTCGCTGTTCTTCCAGGGCAATGACATTGAGTCCGGGATCATCGGGGACGCCCTTGGATACAAGGCCGTTCATATTCTTGCCCACGTCAACACCAACGCGCCGGACACGCTGTACGCCTGGTGGCGTCAACGGATTGCGTGGAGTGGTGGCTCTTTCAGACTGTTCATCATCAACTTCAGATTCGTCTTCCAGCACCCATTCCTGTGGATGTACAGCGGTATCGTCGTGATCAGCATGTTCGTCCTCAGATGGATCGCCGTCATCTCTCCTGGCTGGACTCTGCTGCTCGCGCTGTTCATCTACTACGCGGCTATCGTATGGCTTCACTGGGACCACGGGAACAAGTGGCTCATCTTCCAACCCTTCTACTGCCTCTTCGTCAGTCTCATCGTCGTGCCCATTGGTGTGGCCTACTACTTCAAGATGGCGATTCCGGAGCGCAATTTCGGAGTCATCCGTCCCAAGCGCAAAGAGCTGGTGCCTGCGAGCTGATCCTCCTCGCAGCAACCCGGGAATAACATCCGGAAGACGCGAACAAGCGAACCAAATTGGCGGGCCCACCTTCTCAGAAGAAGGTGGGCCCGCTAATGGTTTGCCGAACCCGGGAACGGAATCAGCTCACTCCTCGCCACTCTCGGCGGAGTCGGCGCTGTCATCGTCAGCGGCCTCAGCGACAGCCGCCGCAGCGGCCTCGGCGGCCGCAGCAGCGTCGTCTTCATCGGAGCCGATGTAGGCCGACAGGTCCACGACCTCTCCCTTGGAGTCGACGACCCTGGCCTGTCGCAGGGCCATGGCCAAGGATTTGTTGCGGGCAACCTCGGAGACGAAGGCAGGAATCTGCCCGGCCTGCTGGGCTCCCTGGAGGAACTGGGCGGGCTCCATGCCGTACTGCTGAGCGGTCTGGAAGAGGAACTCGAGGAGCTCGTCCTGGGCCACGCCGACCTTGAGGTCTTCGGCCAGGACATCGAGGATGATCTGGTCGCGCACGCCGGTGACGATGTCGTCCCGGATCTCCTTGGCGTGCTCCTCGTCGCCCTCCTTGCCCTCAGCCTGGAGGTGCTGGGCGATCTCGGCCTCGACAACGGCCTCGGGAACGTCGAAGGACACCTCACCGCGCAGATGCTCGAGCAGAGCGTCACGGGCAGCGACGGCCTGCTCACCGGTCTTGCGCTCGGAGACCTGCTTGACGAGGTCCTCACGCAGCTCCTCAACGGTGTCGAACTCGGAGGCGAGCTGGGCGAACTCATCGTCGACCTTGGGCAGCTCGCGCTGCTTGACGGCGGTGGCGGTCACGGTGACCTCGGCCTCCTCGCCCGCGTGCTCGCCGCCAGCCAGCTCGGTGGTGAAGGTGGCAGACTCATCGGTCTTGAGACCGCGCAGAGCGGTATCCAGCCCCTTGAGCATGTTGCCCTTGCCGATCTCGTAGGAGACGCCGGAGATGGAGTCGACCTCCTCGCCGTCAATGACCGCCTTGAGGTCGATGGTGACAAAGTCACCGGTCTTGGCCTTGCGGCCCACGGACTTCAGGGAGCCGAAACGAGCGCGCAGGTTGTCCAGCTCGGTGTCGACGTCCTCGTCGGTGACCTCGACGGCATCGACGGTCAGTTCGGTCTTGCTCAGGTCGGGCAGCTCGATGACGGGGCGGACGGTGACCTCGGCGGTGAAGGCGAGCTGGCCGCCGTTCTCACCGGTGGCGTTGGGCAGTTCGACAACGTCGACCTCAGGCTGGAGCATGGGGACCCGCTCGGCCTCGGTGATGGCGTCCCGGTAGAAGTCAGAGAGCTTGTTGTTGACGGCCTCTTGGATGACGGCCCCACGGCCGACCCTCTGGTCGATGACCCGGTTGGGGACATGGCCGCGGCGGAAGCCGGGAACCTGGATCTGAGAGCCGATCTCCTTGTAGGCGGCATCGAGGCTGGGCTTGAGCTCCTCATAGGGGACCTCGACGGTCAGCTTGATGCGACTGGGGTCGAGATTCTCGACAGTGGTCTTCACGGGGGTTGCTCCCAAGGTCTGAGTTCTGCGGTAACACCGAAGCGTTCTGAACGCGTTCGGCGGACGCGCGTCTGTGGCGTCAATCCGTGCCATCTTAGGGCAAACGGCCAGTGGGATCGATGATGCGTCCCCACCTGGCGCATGACTCTGGACACAAGGGCAAGACCTGCCATCACCTCGGGCTCAGTGGCACGCTCCGGCCTCCGACAACGACGGCTTGCCAAGCCCGCTCAACCCGGGCGACCCGCCCGACCGCATCAACGACGTCGGCGTGAACGTCGCGGGCCTCAGCATCGTCAGAACCGGTGAAGCGGACCGTCACCCGGGGCTCTGCGCGCACGACGTCGATCTGAAACGACTCCAGAACAGTGGTTTGCTTGACAGCGCTGCGGGCGGCGGACTCGACATCCTTGGGACTGTGACCCGCTTTGAGCGCGTTCACCGTAAGAATCGATCGGTATGAGGGCATGACTCCAGCGTAGTGCTCACCGCGACAGCACTTGAATCGCACGACGCTATCGCCCGTAGGGCGAACGGTCGGGCTGGCGGGATTTGAACCCGCGGCCCCCTGCTCCCAAAGCAGGTGCGCTA